>Ga0315534_1003108_pt1 | contig 10831 bp, 6 predicted proteins | sample SalMarSW160240MG_FD_203094 | JGI IMG/M metagenome (GOLD analysis project Ga0315534, IMG submission 203094) | Salt marsh sediment microbial communities from the Plum Island Ecosystem LTER, Massachusetts, United States - Salt Marsh Sediment SW1602-40 ... | reverse complement strand
ACTGAGCGAGGCATGCGTGCAATCTGAAAATCAAAGATCAATACTTAAAGTAATTTTTAGCAGACGAATGCTGGTAGCCCTTCTGATGGGTTTTTCCTGCGGCCTGCCACTTCTTCTCACTATCTCAGTATTGCAGGCATGGATGAAAGAAGAAGGAGTAGACCTGACCGTGATTGGAATGATGGCCCTGGTAGGCCTCCCGTATACTCTGAAATTCCTCTGGGCTCCTTTTTTAGATCGTTTTACTCTCCCTTTTCTTGGGCGCAGAAGAGGGTGGCTGCTGGTTGCTCAGGTTTCTTTAATTTTTTCCATTGTGAGTCTTGGCTTCACCGATCCAGGGAAAAATCCATGGATAGTAGCCTTCGCAGCATTTCTGGTGACCTTTTTTAGTGCTTCACAGGATATTGTGGTGGACGCCTATCGAAGGGAAGACCTTTCTGATCAAGAGCTGGGTCTTGGTTCTTCTCTGTATGTCAACGGATACCGCGTGGGAATGCTTCTGGCTTCCGGGGGTGGGTTAATCATGGCGGATTACATACCTTTTTCCATGGTCTACCTTATAATGGCAGCCTGTATCCTGCCCGGCGTTATTACAACGCTTCTGGCGCCGGAACCTACGATTACCCACGGGATCCCTCGAACTATACGAGAAGCTGTTGTCGATCCTCTGGTTGAATATTTCAAACGGGATGGTGCCGTATGGATATTGGCCTTCATCCTTCTGTATAAAATCGGCGACACCATGGCAAGCGCCATGACTATTCCTTTTTACCTTGACATAGGATTTTCCAAAACAGAAATAGGAACGATCGTGAAACTTTTTGGTTTCTGGGCCGTCATCGCTGGTACCTTAATCGGAGGAGTGCTTATGCTCCGACTGGGAATCAATCGTTCTCTTTGGGTTTTTGGTTTTCTTCAGGCCATTTCCACTGCCTGCTTCGCCATTCTTGCTCGGGTCGGCCATAGTGTCTCTGTCTTGTCTGGGGTGATCGCCTTTGAAAATCTAAGCAGCGGCATGGGGACTGCTGCCTACATGGCATTTATGGCCAGTATTACCAATAAAAAATTTACCGCAACACAATATGCCCTTCTCACGAGCCTCATGGGTGTTCCCAGGGTATTGGCCTCAGCTCCGACTGGCTTTCTTGCAAAAAATGTGGGTTGGGCAAGTTTCTTCATTGTCTGCACTCTGATTGCTATTCCTGGAATGCTGCTTCTGCTGAAATTTGCACCATGGAATTCAGGATATACGTCAAAAGGTACGAGCATAACATTGACTGCCATATAGTGCCAAGATGAAATGGTCTACATAATAGAGATGGCCAAAATATAGTAAAAAACATCACTTATTCATTTATGGACGTAGCTTTAAACATACTCCCAGTTTTTTTAGTAATATCCTTAGGTACAGGAGCCAAACAATTAGGTTTCTTCCCTGATGTCTTTGTGAAGGCAGCTAATCGAGTTGTATATTATATAGGTATCCCGGCACTTCTCTTTATCAAACTATCCGGTGCACCGTTTCATGAAACATTTGACATGAACCTTGCACTCATCTCATCTTTCTCTGTATGCATTGTTTGGCTATTATCTCTTATTTTTGTAAGGTTTAAAATACTTTCTTCTTTAGGATCTACAACAGCCGCGAGCTTCATCCAAACTTCTATACATGGCAATATTGGCTACATCGGGCTTGCAGTCGTCTTCTATTCCTTAGGAAATAATGGCTTGAGTATTGCAAGCTTTCTGGCGCCTTTTATTATCATTTCACAATTCATATTATCTGTTGTATCCTTCAATATCTATTCCGGCAGGAAAAGAAAAAAGATTACATCATTTATCAAAATATTTAAAAACATCCTTTTTAACCCAATTGTCATTTCCGCTTTGGTGGGAATTATTTTTTCCTTCTTTGGCTGGAAATTACCCAAATTTTTATACAGATTTCTGGAAATTATCTCTGGCATGGCTCTGCCAATGGCGCTTTTAATTATTGGGGCATCCTTATCCTTATCACTCATGTCAAAAAACCTCTACTGGCTTCTTTCCTCCTCAATCCTCAAACTACTCATTCTCCCTGGCTTAGGAGTAATGTTACTCCACAATGCTGGAGTAAATCCCTTTTCCATTGAAGTGGCCGCAATCCTTCTTGGGGCACCAACAGCCACCGTTTCTGTGATAATGTCGAGCGAGATGGAAGGGAATATTCAATTCGCTTCAACAGCTATAACACTTTCAACTCTTTTATCTGCCATTACTCTGTGTTTCTGGAGCTATCTAATACATTTTTTGGGCTCATACTAAAGACTTAGTAGCATTTCCTAAGGTGGCTAACGCGCCGAAAACACTTTAAGTAAACCCAATAAACCAATCTATTTGTTTTTACTTATAGTGAGTAGATGAAAGTTGAACGTTTACAAAGAATATGCTAAAAAATCTCTATACATTTTCAAATATCAGTGTGAAATAATAATAGAGCTTTGCTTTTTACCGTAAGAATCCATGATACTCTCATTATAACTTTCAGTTAACTTAGGAAAGAAAGTGCGTAAATCACTCGTTACATTATAAAGGAGATACGCTATGTCTAAGACAGGAATTGTCAGGGATACACGATATATCGAACATAGGACTGGAGATTTTCATCCTGAAAGCCACAGAAGGTTAGAGGTTATCTATGAGATGCTGAATGACCCGGATATGACAGGTAAACATATTGATGTTCCAGTAAGAGAGGCTACAGAAGAGGAGTTGCTCTATATTCATTCAAAGGACTACATTGATTTGGTTGCATCGACCGCAGGCAAGCCATACAGCTACCTCGATGCAGATACACAGACCTCTCCTGGTTCTTATCAAGCTGCCCTCCTTGCTGCAGGAGGTCTTTTAAATGCCATTAAAATGGTAAACGATCACAAGATCGATAATGCATTTGCTCTGGTGCGACCACCAGGCCACCATGCTGAAAGAAATAGGGGAATGGGATTTTGCCTCTTTAACAATGTAGCAATAGGAGCTATCTATGCCCAGAAAAAGCTGAGCTTAAACAAAGTTCTGATCGCTGACTGGGATCTGCACCATGGTAACAGTACCCAACACTCTTTTGAAAATGATCCTTCCATTCTCTATTTCTCTACCCATCAGTATCCATATTACCCTGGGAGTGGCAGCTATAATGAGGTAGGAAAAGGTAATGCAGAAGGCTATACGGTTAATGTTCCTCTTTCTACAGGATACGGTGATGCGGAATATATTGCTATCTTTCAACACATTCTTCAACCTATCGCAAAGGAATTCAAACCCGATCTGGTGCTCGCATCTGTAGGATTCGATATTTATGAAGGTGATCCCTTGGGAGGCATGTCAGTTACTGCTGATGGATTTGCTGGCCTGACACGCTCCCTCATGGAAATTGCCCGCTCGAGCTGTAATGGAAAGCTCGTCTTAACCCTCGAAGGTGGGTACAATTTGCAGGGTTTACGAGACTCAGTGAAGTCAGTGTTAAAGGAACTGAGAGGGGAATCAACAATTGAAGGCCGAGATTGGTCTGATAAAGAAAACCAGAGGATTTTAGCTCCTGTACTTGATAAGGTAAAATCAATTCAAGGGAAATATTGGAAGTTTTGAAAATCGAATCTGGTTTCGAGTTTCAAGCCCGCCCTAGTGCGACTGAAATTGCTCACTCAGCCTTTTCCGGCACTCTCTTCAGGCCACTTTTTTAAACTATTTGAGTTGATCAGGTCTGGGCCAGGGTTTCCAGTCTTAAAGAATTAAAAATTTTCTCGAATATAGGTGACTGCATTCCTAAAGATGGTAATCCCTTCACCCTCTTCTTCTGCAATCTTCTTTCCCATCCGCGCTAACTCCTCCCTTTTCCGTGTCCAGTCTGGATGGTTAGTGTAATGATTGTAGGCCTCTGGGTGAGGCATCACTCCAAAGATTCTCCCTGTAGAATCACACACTCCGGCAATATCATAAAGAGATCCATTTGGATTAAAAGGCCATCTGCCTTGAGCGGGATGACCTTTTTCGTCTGCATATCGAATAACAACCTGGTTTTTTTCTATTAATCTTTCGATAATCTCACCCTCAGCGTAAAACTTCCCTTCGCCATGCCGCACAGGGAGGTCAAGGGTGGAAATCCCCTTGGTAAAAATACATACGCTATCCTCTTGAACCTTGAGCGTAACCCACCTGTCAACAAAATTTCCCGAATCATTGTATGTCAGGGCAACCTTTCTTGAATGATAATCGCCATCAAATCCTGGGAGAAACCCTAAATTAACAAGGGCCTGAAAACCATTACAGATGCCGATAATGAGTTTACCCTCACCAATAAACTTCTCAATTTGCTCCCCAATGTTGTATCTCAACTTTGAAGCCATGATAACACCAGCTCCATGATCATCTGCCCAACTAAAACCACCTCCTAACACCAGGATATGGTAGTGATCCAGGGTTACAGTGACATCATTCTTTTCAGATGGTATCAGTTCATTTATATGTACCCTCTCAGAATGTGCACCAGCCACTTGTAAAGAAAAATCTGTTTCATAATCGCAGTTGAGTCCATATCCGGTAAGAACACATGCTCTGACTGTTTTCATATCAGATCTCCGAACGGTTCCTTCCAGGCGCCCTTTAGATCACCTATCGTTTCGGTAACAATAGTATTACCATCAATACCAGATATGTGAAGAATATCAGCATCAGTAACACTTCCTATACAGGCGTAGCTCGATCCACCCATGATATCTTCAAATGCTTTTTTCTTCGCCCTATCAATGGTAACAATAAACCTGCCCGCTGACTCAGAGTAGAGGAGTCTTGTGTTAGAGAGCTCCTTATCAACTGGAACAGACCTGAGGTCTATTTCCATACCCAGTTTACCTCCTATTGCAGACAATGCAAGATGAACACCTAATCCACCCCTCCCAACAGCATGGCAGGAGGCAATCAGTCCATTCTGTATTGCTCGTGAAAGCGCCTGATAAAGAGGAAGCACCTTTTCCAAATCAACTATCGGCACATTACATCCCACCCAATCCATCATGAGGTAGTACTCGCTTGCCCCAAGCTCATCTCTTGTTTCTCCGAGGATATAAACAATATCACCAGGTATTTTTACATCCATTGTTACACATTTTCGTATATCCTCTACCACTGTTGTAGCGGTAAACTGAAAGGTCGGCAGCCCCGATATTTTTTCACTCATACCAGAAGGTCCTTTTACTTCACCATCGGTATACATGCTATCCTTACCGGAGAGCAGTGGTATCTCAAAGGCGCGGGTATAATCCTGTAATGCCCAGCATGCCCGCACAAGTTGAGCCGCCTTATATTTTCCATCAGGATTTTTATCAGTATCATAGATAATAGTCGGCCAGCAAAAATTATCGACACCTCCGATACACGATAGATCACCGCCAACAGCAATACAGCGCCTGACTGCCTCATCAATAGTGACTGCCACCATGTGATAGGTGTCAATAAGAGAATAGAATGGATGTATCGCCTGGGTAATGACAAGGCCTCTATTGGAGTTCAGCACCGGTCTCACTACTGCCGCATCGCTCACCATATCACGGTCTTTCCCTACCAGCGGTTTAATGATGCTTCCGCCCTGAACCTCATGGTCATATTGCCTTTGCACCCAGTTTTTGGCACAGATATTTGGCCTCTTTAACATTGTTTTAAGCGAAGAACCCGCTTCATCTGGCTCATTCCAGACAGGCTCTTTTAATCCTCTGGACGGCGGCGGGAGCCATTCAGCGTCAAACGCCCACTGAGGAAATGATGATTTAAGAAGATCCATCGATATATAGGCGCATGTTCTTTCGTTAAACGTAAGATGGAGATATCCACTATCATTGTACTGGCCAATAACTGTCGTTTCGACTGCATGTTTTGTAGAAAGCTCCATGAACCTGTCAATATTTTCAGGCCGTACCGCTACAGTCATCCTCTCCTGAGATTCACTCACCCATATTTCCCATGGATCCAGTCCCTCATATTTACGGGGAACCTTTTCTAAATTCACGTGACAACCATTCGACCACCTGGCTGATTCTCCTACTGATGAAGAAAGCCCGCCACCTCCGTTATCTGTGATAAATTCAATAAGTCCCTCATCTCTGGCTTGGAGCAAAAAATCATGCATCTTCTTCTGCGTATAAGGGTCTCCTATCTGCACATGCCCTGCAGGGGTCGTTTCGCTATATGTCTCAGAGGCAGCCGTCACTCCATGGATGCCATCCTTTCCTACCCTGCCACCGCACATGAGTATCAAATCACCTGGATTCGTCTTTTTTAGGTGGGACGAGGCACCCTTGACTGTGACAGGCATAATACCCATAGCAGTTACATACACGAGACATTTCCCCATATATGAGTGATCGAAAACAATCTGTCCAAATGGGGTAGGAATACCACTTTTGTTTCCGCCATCTCTTACACCCTCAATCACTCCATCCAGAAGTCGCCTTGGATGAAGATGTGGTTTGAGTTCTCCTTTATAATCCCTCGGTCCCACACAAAACCCATATGTGCCCAGAATTAATTTTGAACCTTTCCCTGTTCCCAGAGGGTCACGGTAAATTCCTACTATTCCTGTAATAGCCCCTCCATAGGCCTCGATATTTGATGGGCTATTGTGTGTCTCTCCAGTAATAACGTAATAATAATTTTCATCAAACCTACCCACACCTGCATTATCCCAAAGCACAGAGACAACCCAGTCCTTTTTCTCTTTTATTCGCAAGGTGGGTGCTTCAATACATGTTTTAAAGGGATTATCAACGATCTCTTTATGATGAGTAGCCATATCATGGTATCGAAAAAGCCCTCTGAATGTATTGTGGTTGCAATGATCACTCCTTGCCTGTGATATATACTCGAGCTCCACATCTGTGGGAAGGTCAAGTCCAAATGCCTTTCGTTTTAAAAGCACATCCTCCCGTAAGAAATACTTTCGTATAACCGGTATATCGCTGTTCTGAAGGGCAAGGCTCCTTTCTTGTGACAACTTCTGTAATTCTTCATCGCTTTTAATTGAAAATGTTCTTACCTGGGGGAGGTTATCAAGTGCAACTTTAGGGATATTCATGCCGATTCCCTTTTGATTATCCCACTCATCTTCGCCAAAAATTTTCCATTGCTGGATGATATCATTTGCCAGTATTTCTCGTGCTATAGTTTCTACATCATCTTTTCTTATATCGCCTTTTATCTGATATATCTTGGATGTATATACCGATTCATTGTGTTTAAACCGTATACCTAAAAAGTCTTCTATGGCCTCAACAGCAGTACTGCCTGCAGGATCCCTGACCCCTGGCCTGAGCCCTACCCATATCAGCCAGTCGAAATTATTCGCAAGGGGAGCAAAAGACGACTCCTCAATAACGGGATTAGTAAATATCTCTGTTCTAATCCTTTTTAACTGATCGCTCTTGAGATCAGCATCAATGGTTAATACCCTTATTACCCTGGTATCAGTAATTGTAAATTCAAAGTAGGCCGATGCCTTGCGACTGATGCTCATTCCCTCTGCATCAATTAGCTCTGGTTTTAATTGTATTTCGAGTCTGGCGAGCATGTTGTCCTTTTCTGGATGATCCTTAATCTTTAGATAATGTCAGTAGTCCGTTGTTCGTGGTCAGTTGTATATTTTATTTTGTAAGCACTCATATGAAAAACAGGAATCAACAAATTTTTTCTATTTCCTTGAATTAATTGATCTTATGCTTTTTCTCAACGGACAACAGACAACTATCAACATTCACTGCCTAATCTATGTGTTTTTTATGAGAAGTCAATGAGAATTTATGATGTAGGCTTGTGATTTTTTGTTAAAAATTTTAAAATGCTGTGAGGTATATAATCATAGGAGGCAATCATATGGAAATATATCTTATGCAACATGGCCCTGCCCTCCCCAAGGAGCAGGATCCTGAAGAGGGCCTGAGCCCTGATGGAATGGCAAGGATTCACGCAAGTGGAAAGGCCCTAAAAAAGATGGGGATTTCCTTTGATGTAATCCTTTCAAGCCCTAAGAAAAGGTCGAAACAGACAGCTTCCATTGTAGCTGAAGAGGTTGGATTTCCATCTGATAAAATTATTCCAACAGAAAAGGTCAAGGCCCTGACCCCACCGGAAGAAACCCTTGCGATCGTGGCCGAACATTATGGCAAACAGAGGATTCTGATAGCCGGACATCTCCCATCAGTAGCAGAAATAGCATCATTGTTATTAACAAAAGGACCTAAGGTAACAATTGAATTTGAAAGGGGTGGTTGTTGTAGAATCGATGTTGAAGATCTTCCCACACACGCAGGTCACCTTAAATGGTACCTCACTCCAGAGCAATTAGCATTACTCGCTTCCTGAATGTATAATGTGCTGTAATACTTGTCCGTTGACCATTTGTTTACAGTATTATTCTCTTCAACTGACAACAATTCCCTCACTCCCTACATAACGCTAAACTGAATCCTTATGTCTCCTTTTTTACTCTATTCAGGTGACGTATTCACTCCTTTCCCTTTCCTATCATCTTTCCACCAAATTTACTTCGTATTGCATCCATGGCCTCATCCACCTTTTGGTTTTTGTCTGTTTTGTCTGGATCTTCAAATAAAGACATTTGAGCTTCCTCTACCCCCACATCCAGGTTAGAGACAGCAACCCCTATAAGCCGTACCTTTTTCTTTAATGGGTTTTCGTTAAGCAGTGCAATAGCACAATCCGATATGATCTTTGTGATATGCGTAGCGTGGCTAACAGTTCTACTCCTGCTTATTTCAGAGAAATCCTCGAGCCTTATCTTTAGGGTAATAGTCCTGCCCTTAAGTCCCTCTGTCCTCAATCTTCTGCCCACTGTATCTGCATGGGAATTGATCAAACCTTTTAAATAAGTAAGATCCTTGGTATCTTGCTGAAGGGTCGCTTCAGAACTAATAGACTTGGTCTCTCTTATTGGCACTACTTCCGAGTCACCTCTGCCCTTTGCAATGTGATAGAGCCTGTGGCCAAATTTTCCAAATCCTTTTACAAGTTGTTCTTTGGTGAATTGTTTTACATCCCCAACTGTTTTTATATTGTGATGTCTGAGATCTTCTAAGGTTCTTTTTCCAACACCGGGGATTTTTGCGATAGGCAATTTGGATAAAAATTGATCCACCTCTGTTGCTCTTATTATCGTCAAACCATCAGGTTTGTGCATATCAGATGCAACCTTAGCCATAAATTTGTTAGGAGCAATGCCTATGGAGCACGTTAATCCTGTCTCCTCGCGAACCCGTTCTTTTATTCGCCTTGCTATCTCCTCAGGGCATCCAAAAAGATGTTCCATACCAGTAATATCAAGGTAGGCCTCATCAATTGAAACCGGTTCAACAAGAGGTGTAAAGTTCTTTAACATGCCCATTATTTTTCTGGAGAACGTTTTGTACCTATTCATTCGTACTTGAAGAAAAACACCGTGGGGGCATTTTTCCTTTGCTTTAAATACAGGCATCGCAGAATGAACGCCAAATTTTCTGGCCTCATAACTTGCAGTAGAAACGACACCCCGCCCACTTAAGCCGCCAACAATCACGGGCTTTCCTTTGAGAGCCGAATTATCTAGCGCCTCGATTGCTGCAAAAAAGGCATCCATATCAATATGAAGGATTGTTCTTGTCAAGGTTTAGGAAATGTCCGTAGTTAGTTGTTAGAAGTCAGTAGCATTTTTATTTCTGGGTAACTAGCGCCTTGCTGCGAGTTGCGTGCGAAAAAAATAGGAAATGATCAAACCATACGTATAAAGAATACCCATGGATTTAATTGTGCTATTGTGTTTAGTTGCCTTAACTTTATGCATTTTAGGCACTTTAGCACACTTTAGGCACTTATTTAGGGTTTATCATAATGAGAGAATTGCATTGTGAAGGTAGCCCTCCCCTGAGAGGCAGAGCGTAGAGCTGTTGAATAGCCAAACATTTTGGAAAGAGGTGCTATTGCCGCCAACATCTTGATTGTTTCTTTTGTTATAATGTGCTCGATCCTGCCACCCCTTGTATTCAAATCACTAATTACATCGCCTACAAATTCTTCAGGAACAATTATTTCAAGCTTCATAATAGGCTCCAGAAGCAAAGGCGAGGCAAGTTCACAGGCTTCTTTGTATGCCATTGATGCAACAATCTTAAACGCCAGTGGAGTAGATAATAGCTCTTTTACTTTGGCATCCAGAAGGGTTGTTTCTACATCTATGACTGGATACCCCATCACAACCCCACTTTCTGATGCCTCTTTTATGCCTTCCTCTACAGAGGCAATAAACTCTTCAGTCATGAGGGGATTCTTTACTTTATTGACAAACCGACTCCCTTTTCCCCTATCCACAGGTACAACCTCCGCTGTAATACCTGCAAAGTGCATCTCGCCGCCCCATTCTCTGTCAAAAACCGTCTCGATTTGTGCCTTTTTGCTTATCGTTTCTCTGTAGACAACCTGAGGTTTTCCGGTATTTACATCAAGAGAAAACTCCCTCTTTAGTCTCTGGGCTAAAACCTCGAGATGAAGCTCGCCCATTCCAGAAATTATCACCTGGCCAGTATCCTCATCTACTGTGAATTTGAATGTGGGATCCTCATCAGTTATTTTTGAAAGAATGTCTAATAACTTATCTTGATCCTTCAACTGTTTTGGTTCCACAGCCATAGATATTACTGGCTGATCAAATTCCATGGACTCAAATGCTATTGGATGATCTTTGTCACAAAGAGTATCGCCAGTGGAAGTCTCTTTTAAACCCATAACTGCAATGATATCACCACTTACTGCCTGA
>Ga0315534_1003101_pt1 | contig 10848 bp, 7 predicted proteins | sample SalMarSW160240MG_FD_203094 | JGI IMG/M metagenome (GOLD analysis project Ga0315534, IMG submission 203094) | Salt marsh sediment microbial communities from the Plum Island Ecosystem LTER, Massachusetts, United States - Salt Marsh Sediment SW1602-40 ... | reverse complement strand
GTACGTGGCATTTCTAAATCCAGTCCCGCTTTTATAGAACTAATTGTACTGTGACAGGCTCCCCAATCACTAACGACAAAACCTTCAAACCCCAATTCTTCTTTTAATATTTCTCGAAGAATCCATTCATTATAGCAACAGTATTCCCCATTTACTCCATTGTAAGCCCCCATAATAGACCAAGCTTGTCCAGTTACAATTGGCCTCCTAAAAATAGGAAGATAAACTTCTCTAAGAGTTCTTTCGTCTATTTGTACTGCAGCTTCGTTCCATCTGACGTCCTCTGAATTGTTGCAAATATAATGTTTCGGAGTAGCAATAACCTTTTGGGATTGAAGTCCGTTTACATAAGCCAGTGCCATCTGTGAAAGCATATATAAATCCTCACTATACGTTTCAAAAACTCTTCCCCCACGAGGATCTCTTATTAAATTAATGCACGGAGCCAATCCCATATTTCTTCCCTTAGCTCTGCATTCTCTCCCTATTACACCGGCAGCTTCCTCGACTAAGTCAACATCCCAGGTACTTCCAAACGCTATGGGCACAGGGAAAAAAGTTGCATTACCCCATCTAACCCCATGAGGACAATCGACACATTTTATTTGGGGAATCTCAAGGTTATCGTTGTATTTTGTAGTAAAACCATCAAGCTTCGGATCGCCGGATAACTGGTCTATTTTTTCCTGGAGGGTCATTCTCGAAAGAAGGTCGTTTACTCTCTCTTCAATTGGAAGATCAGGGTTTTTATAAGCAGGCCCTTCGAACTCTTCCTCTTCCTCTTCTTCCTCTTCTTCAACAAATGCTCCATCACAAAGTATGAAGTGATCTATAACTGTTATTTTTATAGGCTTCTCGTTATTAACAGCAAGAAAGTATTTACCTGAAAGAAGATCCTCTCCGGAAATTAAAATTTCTTTACTGTTAAACTGTTTTATTTTTCTTCCGGCATTATCTATAAGGCTCGCAAATATTTTTTCTTCACCTACCAATTTCAAAATGCTTGATTCATTTACAATACTTATAGAACAAAAAATATCTACATCCTTTTTTAAATTTAAAGTATGTTGAGTCTTTCCTTCCTTAAATTTAGTGTTGATTCCCTTATGTTCTTTTCCTTTGATATTTAAAAACAATACAGAAATAAATATACAAATAAAAACTTTGGCAAGATTTAGAGCTTTCACAACTATTCCTCCCTGAAAGATAAGAATGTACAACTATACCATGTTATAACCTTGAATCTCCCTAAGACTTTGATTTACTCCTTTTTAGATTTGGTTTCGTTGCGATCCCTCTACCTGTTTTCATCTTTTTCCTTTTTCTTTTAAAAACCAAACCCTCTTCTTTCCAACAATTAAATTTAGTGCAAAATTTTTTTATGTCAAGAAGCGGAGCTAGTCCAACGTCCAAGGTTTTAACTAAAATCCTAAGAATAGGACGCGGATGATTCTTGTCCAATGTCCATCGTCCAATGTCAAAACTAATATCTCACACAAAGCCACGGAGAACACAAAGTTTTTATTGTTGCTTTAAAACAAAACTCAAACACAAAACCCCTTGACAAATGACTACAAAATGTATACAATTGACTACATTATGTATACAGAGGGTGGAAAATGTTAGAAAAACTTTTTTCGTCAAAAGCAAGAATTGCAGTTTTAAAACTGTTTTTATTTAACCCCGAAGATAGTTACTACTTGAGGGAGATATCTTCTCTTGCGAATACCCCAATCAGGGGCGTTCAAAGGGAAGTAAAAAAACTCAAAGAAATCGGTTTGTTAGAAGAGTCTATTAGCGGAAATAGGGTTTATTACAGGGCAAACAGAAAGAGTCCTATCTTTGAAGATTTAAAAAGGATATTTTTTAAGACGGAAGGTATTGTCAAAGCTCTTAAAGAAAATTTAGAAGATAAGAATAAAATAGATTTTGCTTTTATTTACGGTTCGTACGCCGAAGGGAAAGAAACAACTTCAAGTGATATAGATCTAATGGTTTTAGGAGATATTGAATCTAAAAAAGTATCAAAAATCCTCTCGGGCGTAAAGGAGAATCTTCAAAGAGAGATTAATTTTGTTGTATTTAGTATGAAAGAGTTTGTAGGCAGAATAAAAGACAAAGATAATTTTTTACTTTCGGTTATGAAAGAACCAAAAATTACGATTTTAGGAAGGGAAGATGAGCTTAAAAGGATTATTGAAACAAGGTAAATTAAGACCACACAAAACTTCAAAAAAAGAAATTAACAATTTAATTACAATGATAGAAAGAGATATTAAGGATTCTAAAGTTAAAGGTTTATCCAATGACAGGAAATTCGCTACGGCTTATAATGCAGTTCTCGGGGCAGCCACAATTCTTCTTTATTGTAATGGGTATAAAACTAAAGGCGGAGCGCATCATTTTACGACGTTCCGATGTGTTAAATATATATTAGGGAAAGAATATAATGATCTTGCCGAATATTTTGATTCTTGCCGCGTTAAAAGAAACACGACCGACTATTTCTATGCGGGTGGAGTTGCCGGTAAAGAAGTAAATGAATTGACGAATGAAGCCGGGTTGTTTTTTAAAAAAGTAAAAACCTGGGTTAAAGCCAATTACCCTGAACTATTGGATTCTTAAACGCTGAAAAGTTTTACCACAGATTTCACAGATTATCACAAGATTTTTTGTTGTTTTATATTGCTGTGAGCAGTCAGCCGTAAGCTGTCAGCTATTTTTTCTTTCAACATCCAACGACCTAACGAACCAACAAATGAGTCCAATGTCCAAAGTCCCAAGTCCGATGTCAAAACTAATATCTCACACAAAGAGTCACGAGTCACCAGTCATGCGTCACGAGTCAAAAACTAAACCCTAAAAAACTATTTGACCATTTTTCCATTTATCTATTTGCCTAATTTAATGTACGCTAGTTCTATAGCTATTGACATATATGATACGTACATTAAATTTACACTATGTATATCATTAATAAAATACTAAGTTATCTATGCAAAAGAGGTTTGTTAAAATTCAAAAAAGAAGACCTAACCCTTTTGCCCCTGCTGCAGCGGATATTCACAATTTTGGTATTACTTATCCTATTGGGTACAAACTTAGCCTGCCAGCAAAATACCTGCCTCCCGACCATGGAATCCCGGGAGCCAATTATTCTGCCATGTGACAGGTTCATCCGTCCGGCAGGCAAACAGGTATATTTCGGAAACCATAGTCTCGAGAATCATGCACTTGATGCAGTTCTTTCGCCGGACGAACAATGGCTCGTTGTGCAGGAACGCCATAGTCTTGTTTTCATCAATACGATCACCGAGGAAATTGTTGATGTATTTTATCTGGAAGATATTCCGGAATTAAATAGCGCAAAGAGCACCTATTCGGGAATTTGCTGGCATACCAGCACAGGAGTAGATTATATCTGGTTTAGTGCAGTGAGCATGCCCAACAAGTCATTTACATTACAGGTGAAATGGGATGGCAGTAGTGCAGTGATAACCCGGATACTGGAGTATCCTCCCGATCAAGATGCAGGTGTCGCGCTGCCCAACGAGATACTGATCCGCGAAGAATCTGACGGTGAGTTTCTTTATGTGGTCCTCAATGGCAACAACAAAATCGTAAAACAGGACATGGAAACAGGAGATACGATATGGATACAGGAAACGGGCGTGGCTCCTTATGGGTTGATTGAATCTAACGACAAACTGTATATAACCAATTGGGGAGGAAGACCACCGGAATCAGGGGATGTGGATGTAGCCGGAGTTCCGTGGGGTTTGGCACGTGTTGATCCTGAAACAGGGGCTACCCGTGAAGGAAGCGTTTCAGTAATCGACCCTGAAACCGGTAACCTTCTAAAAACGATAGAGGTAGGTCTGCACCCTAATGATATTATTGCTTCTCAGGATGAAAAGTTTATTTATGTTGCCAATGCCAACAGCGATAATGTTAGTGTGATCAGTACAGAAACCGATGCCATCGTTGAAACTATATCGGTACGGATATTACCGGAAAACAATCCCTTCTTTGGTGATTCACCAAATGGGTTGGCAATTTCACCGAATGGCAAAATCCTTTACGTAGCCAATGGAATGGACAATGCCATTGCTGTGGTAAGGCTGGGCAGTCAGGCGGCTTCAAAAGGGGAATACCTTAAAAGTTACATTGAGGGATTTATCCCGACGGGTGCTTATCCCTCATCGATTTGTTTATCAGGCGATAAGCGGATGTTCATCACGAACCTGGAAGGTGAAGGAGCCAGACTGTCACTGATACCGGATGGCTTGACCACACCGGCATATAATGTTCACCATATGCTGGCTTCGGTTTCGATCCTGGAAATTCCCGGGAAAAAATCATTGAAAAAATATACAGAAGAAGTCATTGCTCTGAACCAGCTATCAAGATTATATGGGGCACAAGTCCCTCCGCGGGAAAACATGGAACCAAAACCGGTTCCTGAACGGATCGGCGAACCTTCCGTTTTCAAACATGTTGTTTATATCATCAAAGAAAACCGCACTTACGACCAGCTGCTGGGTGATATGGAGCAAGGAAGGGGAGATAGTTCCTTGTGTATCTATGGCAAACAGGTTACTCCGAATACCCATAAGCTGGCCGATGACTTTCTGCTAATGGATGCATATCATGCTTCCGGGAAATGTTCAGCCGAAGGCCATCAATGGACCGATGCTGCCATTGTAACGGATTATATTGAAAAAAATGTTCGTGCTTGGTTTCGCAGTTATCCCCATGTGCAAAATGACGCTCTTGTTTATGCTCCCACCGGATTTCTCTGGGATAATGCAATACGGAACGGAAAAACAGTAAGAATTTATGGTGAGGCTGCCAGTCCCCTATTCGATGATACATTGGGTTGGGAAGATATTTATTCGGGATTCCTGCGAAGAAAACCTTTCATTTTTACAAACACCACTACGGTAGCTCCTGTCAGAAAGTTGCTCAGCCTCACATACCCGGGATACGATCACCATGCTATTCCTGATATTCTCAGGGCAGATGCCTTTATCAGGGAATGGAAGGAATATGAAGCCATGAAAGGGGATTCATTGCCGGAACTGATGATCGTTGCACTGCCCAACGATCATACTGCAGGAACCCGGCCAGGTTTCCCCACACCCAGGGCCCAGGTTGCCGATAATGACCTTGCGCTGGGAAGAATTATCGAAGCCATTACTCACAGCCGGTTCTGGAAAAATACTGTCATTTTTGTCACCGAAGACGATTCACAGGATGGATGGGATCATCTTTCTGCCTACCGTACTGTTGGCCTGGTCATCAGTCCCTACTCCAGGCTCCGTCAAACTGTTTCTTCTTTTTATACCCAGCCTTCAATGATCCGGACCATGGAACAGATATTGGGACTACCACCCATGAATATTCAGGACGCCATTGCTTCCCCGATGTTTGATTGTTTTACAACTATTCCGGACTATACTCCTTATGAAGTACTCCCCAACCGGATTCCGCTCGACGAAATGAATCCACCACTAATCAATCTCATAGGAAAAGAACTCTATTATGCCAGGCAAAGCCTTGATCCTCAGTTTGATCATATTGATACAGGAAATGATGATATGCTTAACCGGATCCTCTGGTTCTCTGCAAGAGGTAAACAATCCTACCCAGCAAAGTATGCCGGAGGTGTTGATGATGATGACGATGATGTCAAGAAAAGAACTGCAGAGTAGCTTAGATTTTTTGTTTTTCCTAAATCCTAATGTCGACTCAAGACTCTCGACTCGTCGTTATATTTTCTTTTTCCTAAAACCTAATACCCAAGACCTAACACCTAATATCGGTGTCCGGTAAAAAGCCTTGACTGATTTTTGTTTTTTATTCTAACCATCCAACGACCTAACGATCCAACAAAAGATTGATTTCAATCTCTTGACTTATCCAATCAATCTTTTAATTTAATACTATGATTATATGTTCCTATTTAACTGTTCGACGATTTGGGTGGTTGGGTATGTATGGGGAAGGTTTAGTGGGATTTGGGAAACAGACCCTAACCACAGTACACTTGAGAGGTAAAAATGAATTTAAAGAATATCAAGAGTAAAACGGGAAAGTTTTTTGTTTTTGAAATCTTTTTCTTGGCACTTTTTTTCCATGTAAGTTGCGTAGTATCTAAAATTCATCACAATCAGTACATAGCAATATCTTCTGCGAACAAAACGATTTGTCTTTTACTTAAAGAGGAATACGAAAAAGCTTATTTAGATGCGCATCCGGAATTACAAAAGAACGGTCCTTGTGAACTTTTTAAAGCAGCGATGGATAGCTCTCTCTTTAGATTTGAAGGAGGGGTAAAAAAAATTGAATTTGACTATTTCTTACCAGTTCAGGGAAAGAGAGCTATAGAACTGTTCTATCAAACCTCTTATAATAATCCGGAAAAGGAACTTGTATTGCATCTTGCTTTACTTGGAGATAGAAAGGAGGGATACAAAGTCTGTCTTATAGATTTCGGCAACGCAATTAAATTTCGTCCAAACGTAAAAGTTATTAATCAGCAAAAGCAAAAAATAGAAGGTGAAATTATAATAAAACCAGATACAATTATAGTCAATCCTGAAGTCTTGAGAGAGTTTTTAGAATTACAACAGGAAAAAGATAAGTAAAAATTTTACCCCATATCCCAAATCCTAAACCCTAAAAAACTATTTGGCTATTTCCCTATTTATCTATTTAACTAATTCACTGCATCTCTTTTTTGTTTTAACTGGGACCTGGTACCCGGGACCTGGCACCTGGTAAAAAGACTTGACTTCTTTAGTCCATCTTTTTACCTTACACTATGATTATAAATTCCTATTCAACTGTTCGGAGATTTTGTTGTTTGACAGTATGTGGGGAAGGTTTGTTGAAATTCAAAAAACAAGACCTGACCCCTTTACGTGGTTTCGCCAACAAAAGAGGATAAAGGTTTTGGTTTTTAATTAAAGGGGGGTTTTGAGTATGTTATTTGTAATTATTTTATCCTTATTCGCTAAAACTGAAACAAAAGAATACCCATACTTAATTCCCTATCTACAAGGAGATAAATGGGGTTTTTGCGATATAGATAGAAATATAGTCGTAGAACCTGTTTATAATCAATTTTTTTTATTTGGTTACGGATGCGCAGAAGCAGTAAAGGAAGATAAGGCTGCGTTGATAAATTTAAGGAATGGCAAACCATTGACGGAATTTGAGTATGATTATATATCGAGTTTCTTTTTGGCTACAGATTGTTCGTCTCCTCCTTATTATTTAGCAAAAAAAGATGGTCTGGAAGGCGTTATCGACACTTTAGGTAAAATCATAGTTCCTATCGAGTACGATGAAATAGAAACACAGCTCTGGTATGAAGATAAGGTATTTGTCGGAAAAAAGAATAATAAATCATGGTTACTTTCTTTAAGCGGGGAAGTACTAAGTGGTAGAGGCTACGACGAAATCATTTTTCCTTTCGGGGCAGATCCTCCCGGACCAAACTTCTTAATCGCAGTACTATATGATAAATTTGGGTACATCTATATTACAGGTGAAGAAATAACACAATTTAAATACGATATAAAATCACTATATTTTAATATGGCAAGTTTTAATATGACAAACAATGATGAATATTGTGAAACCGTATTTAGTGGTAAGAATGGTATAATAAATAGGCATGGAAAAACCATTATTCCTTTTATCTATGATGACATAAGTTCTTTTGTTAATGGTGTTTTTATTGCTAGAAAGGGTGGCAAAATAGGAGGAGTAGATACCAACAATAAAATTGTTATACCTTTCGAATATGACGAAATGTCCTATTCTTCTGAGTACAAAGACCATCCTGATTTATATTTATTAATTTTTAAGAAAGAAGGAAAAAAATATTATTTTGACTCTACATTAACTAAGATTTCGTTTTCCGATTATGATTATATGGAATATCTTTATGACTACCAGGACAATTACGGAAAAGATGCCTTTATAGTAGAAAAGAAAGGGAAATTTGGCATTATCGATATCGGAGATAGTGTTATCGTTCCAATAGAATATGAAGATATTGATGAATATTGGGATGAACTATGTGCACATAAAATCAAAAAAGACGATAAATATGGGGTTGTAGTTCTAAAAACGGGGCGGATTATATCCCCAAAATATGGTAATATTAAATATTTTGTTGAAGGGTTAGCCGAAATTGAAATCAACGGTAAGTTCGGGTTTATCGATACCCTGGGAAAAGAAGTTATTCCTCCAATTTATCAAAAAACTATATGGGAATTTGTAAATGGCAGGGCTGCGGTTATGCAAAATGATAAATGGGGGTGTATCGATAATAAAGGCGAAGTAATTATACCCTTTGTATATGACGAAGTCGGAGTATATGATGAACCTCCAATGATTTTGGTACACAATAATGAAAAACTTGCTTTTTTTGATATTGACGGAAAACAGCTTACACCTTTTAAATACGATGATTATTTACTACCGTGGGACGATTCGCTGTTTACTGTTTATGTTGGGGATAAAAAAGGCATAGTCGATAAAAACGGCAAAGAAATTCTCTCCCCAATTTACGAGTCGATTAACTATTATAACGACCCTATTTTTGGAGTTCGAAAAAACGGAAAGTTTTTTTACGTCAAAAGAGGTGGTTTAGAATTTTTTGATGAATAATATGGAAAATATACCAATAAAGTCTTTCTCTATTGCCGCATATATATGCAGAGTCGAAGACGGTATTTGCAAATTTCTCATAATTAAACGGCGTGAGCCCTATCATTCTTACGAATGGCAGATGGTCTCAGGAACACTTGAAAAAGGCGAAACTCCGATTCAAACCGCACTCCGGGAAATTAAAGAAGAAACAGGTTTAATCCCTGACCGTTTTTATTCTGCCGATGACGTTGAAATCTTTTATGAGTTCAGAGAAAACCGTATGGTTTTAGTACCGGTTTTTGTCGGTTTTATTGACATCGAGCAAAAAGTTGTCCTTTCGGAAGAACATGTCGATTTTAAATGGATAACCGCGGATGAAGCGGACCACTTTCTGATTTTCAATCATCAGAAGAAAATGCTTAAAAAAATCGAAGAACAATTTGTTAACAATGAACCGAACGAATTTCTAAGAATCAAATAAAACACAGATTTCACAGATTAATACAAGATTTTTTTGTTGTTTTTTGTTGCCGTCAGCTGTCAGCTGCCAGCCGTGAGCTATTTTTTAGTCTTGACGCTAGACTCACGACGCATGACTCATGACACCTTTTCCCTTGTGCCTGGTATCCGGTAAAAAGACTTGCCTTGTTTTTCTTTTTTATCCGAACCAACGACCTAACGGCCTAACAATCCAACAAAAGATTGTTTTCAATCTCTTGACTTATCCTTGATTTTTTCTTTTCACTAGTACCTGGTACCCGGGACCTGGCACCTGGTAAAAAGACTTGACTTCTTTAGTCCATCTTTTTACCTTACACTATGATTATATGTTCCTATTTAACTGTTCGGGGATTTGGATGTTTTGCTATGACTGAGGAATGTTTATTAAAATCTGAAAAACAACTCCTGACCTCTTTACGTGCTTAAACAAAAAAATGCAAAAAACCCATATTTCGCACTGTGGGTTGGAAACTCCGAACTTCTTGTTTCGACAGGAAGAAATTAAACTTTTAAAAAGGAGAAAATTATTATGTTTATAATATGTTTATTAATGATATTCTCTACAACCCCAGATTCTTCTACACAAGAAACAGGTAAAGTAATAGGCCGAATTTTACCTAGGGAAGAAATAGATGTCTGGATTATCAGGCATATATCTATTGCAGTTTCTAATACGGATATTGAAACTTTGGCTAATTCTAAAGGGTATTTCGAACTTGAAGTTCCTGCAGGGAAACATCTACTGTTTACACATATGGTAGGATACCAACCTATAGAAATACCCATCGAAATTAAAGCTAACAGTGTTTTAGATTTAGGGACATTTGAATATGGGTGCTACTATAATGCTGCGTCACATGATAAACCTGATCTTAAAGCGAAAACCTCTGAGCTAGAAAGTACGATTATCACACCTCACCTTGAGCAGAAAATAGAGGAAGGGAAAAACGTTTTATGGTGCGGTACTTTCCAATTAGCGTGGAACGAATTCTGTAATTTAATCGGAGATTCACCGACAGTTAAACCTTCCTCTAAAATGGTAGACATCTTAAATAAAAGGAAAACAAACAAAAAAGACCTCGAAGAAAAAGATTATGTTGCTATGGCTGGAAAAGGAACTGGTTTCTTGGATAAAATTTTTGAAGAGTGGGAAAGAAAATTTGAGGGACAGGCTTACCCTGAACTATTAAAAAAAGCTCAAAAAGGACCTCCGATTATCTGGATTACATACGCGTATCTTTTTAAACATTTACCTTTTGAGCATGTATTCCATAGACACTATAACAAATTAAATTTTAAGGGAAAGCTCGTAGATTATTTTGGCGTCCCTGACGATCGCGAAACTGAAGACCTAAGAAAGCTTGCGGAACAAGTTGTTATTTTGGATTATAAGAATGACGATGACTTTATTATTGAGCTAAAGACTACAGAAAAAAACGATAGACTGATTCTCGCGAAAATCTCTCCAAAGGAAACATTAGAAAAAACAGTGAAAAATGTCGAAAAACGTATTGAAAAAGCAAAGCCTGCCAAACTCCGCGACGATGAATTTGTCCAGGTCCCTGTTTTAAATTTTGATATTCTGCGCGAATATAATGAACTTATAGGTGATACTATTATATCTAAAGATAAAGATATCGATGCAACAACAATCGATATTGCCGCGCAATCTATACGTTT
>Ga0315534_1003098_pt1 | contig 10849 bp, 12 predicted proteins | sample SalMarSW160240MG_FD_203094 | JGI IMG/M metagenome (GOLD analysis project Ga0315534, IMG submission 203094) | Salt marsh sediment microbial communities from the Plum Island Ecosystem LTER, Massachusetts, United States - Salt Marsh Sediment SW1602-40 ... | reverse complement strand
GTTCAGTGATCACTTATATGTAATTGCCTGGAGGAACGTGCAACGCGATATTTATCAGTCATAATCTTTTTAAGTATACTTCCAATAATGATGTGCAAAGAAGATCCTGCAGGATCTCGATGACAACACGAACGTCGTCGGCATCAGTTTTGTAATCGAACCGGCTCCGGACATGCGGATCCCGATCAAGCTGCCGACGAAGGTCGAGAAGGCCCGGGCGATCATCGAGGACGCGGTACGCGAGCGGAAGCTACCGAAGAAGTTTCTCAGGGAACCGCACGGATCAGGCTATGCGCGTCGGCTGGCGGATCATAAAGGACTGGGTGCACTCGCAGCTGTCCCTGGTCCTGATGAACTACGCCGAGCCGGTGGAGATCTTTCTACCGTACGTCTACGACGTGAAGACCAACAAGACGGTGTTTGAGCAGATGCTCGAGGGGAAGCTCAAACAGATGGCGCTGACACACGAGGAGGGATGATTAAATTATTGAAGTAATGATTTGTACCTCTTTTCATACAATTCTTTTGTTATCATCCAGTATTCTGAAACCAATGTCCACAAATATTTCAGCTCTTCTTTATTATTAAATGCAAGTAGGTTATCCAATTCTGAAAAAAAGGCGAAAATTAATGTTGTAGCATAAAATGCACAATTGGAACGAGATTTTCTCAACAGTCCTTCCTTTTTATTAATGTTTGTGCGGAGAAAAGGTGCTCCCATCATTGCTAATCCAGGCCACGATAGATGTGAAGCTTGAGAGAAATCTGCGTAGAACCAGTCTTCGAGATATTGCATAAAATCTTTTAAGTCTGGTGACTGAATACGTTTTTTCATTTTCCCTGGAGTAGGCCAGTGCGGAAGATTTTTCTTCGGATTAGAGGCCTCTCTTTCTGTAATACCAAATTTCTTCTTTGTTTCTTCTAAATGTAGTCTAAATTTGGTGAACCATTCTTTCCAATCTTTATTTTTACCATACGATTTTACGCACCTATCATAATATATTTTTGATTCACGCCAACCAGATTTATGATAAGTATTGACACGATTATCAAGATCATCTAAGAAAAATACCATCGTAAATATCTCCTCTAAGACAACTCTCAAAAGAGGAATTGAAGAAATTGAATATTCAATTTTCCTTGTCGGATCCTGTGACATCGTGTCGCATAAGAATATGATTGTCTTATATGTATTTTTTGCCACATTGGCAAATGTCAAAAACATACCTCTTGCATTATTATTTTGGATTATATTATAAGGGAATGAACGGTCTGTTTTATTAATATAAAATTCCATTAAATTTCTGATTTTTGGTGCAATGATTTGATAATTTAAGGTTTTTTCTTTAGGGATATCGTTAAAAAAACTATTGTTCTTACACATGTTCTATCCTCCTCTCTACACAGTACTACCAAACTTACTCAGGACTGGACCTTCATCGATCTGTATAGATAATCTCACCTTTCCGTCGTACTTCACACCACCACGAAAAACCGTGCCACCGTGTACCTATTTTGACATCATATTGAACGTCTTCGCCATCTTCAGTTACCCGGAAGACATGTGTTGCTCCTGTCACAGACCACTTGTTTGAAACTTCTTTCCCATCATAAAAAATCTTCTCTTTACCTAGCATCTTGATTTCTATTTTGTGATTCTTATGCATCACCACCAACATTAGACCTCCTTGATTTGAGAAACTACCTCACTAAAACACCACTGTCTGAGCTGAATTAAGGCCTCCACCAAGATAAAACCTGAATTCTTTTTGAAGGTCATAGTATGCACAAAATTCTGCATCGCATCCGACGGATCAATCCCCGAGAAATTTATAGCTTTCATTCTCTCCCTCGGTATCATAACAGAAAGAATAATTCCATCTTTCATATTCCCGGTCGTAGTATTCAGGATTTGTGCATGAGCATTTACTAATACACTATTAATTGGCAAAAAAGCAAGTAGTTCGCGTGCTATTCTTATAGTAGAACCACAAACATAGTCCTGGTATATTTCATTAAATCGTGATTTCGGCATTGGTTTAACTGATAATTTGCCACTCTTTAGAACCCGGGGTATCTCAGTAGGAACGATATCTTTATTGTGGACTTTTACGGATACACTGATTGTCTTTTTTTCTATTGTGTTAAATAGAATTTCTGCACCTAACTGATTAATTTCTTCGAATGGTTTTTCTTCATTTATAACCTGTTTGTATGCATCGATGTCGCCCTTAAGAACACGTGTTGCTGTATCTACAATTTTTCTCCAATCGGAGAATTTCTCTTTATATATCCGACACTGGTTGTCGTAATTGTCCTTGTCGGATTGTTTAGCCTCAGCTACCTTGTGGTGTAATTGCTTTTTTTTCTTCTCAGTCAAACCAAAAAGTTTATGTAGTATATTGGGTTTAAAATTATTAAAGTTTTGTTGTGCAAGCGATTCTTTAGTATTACTATATTTTGGTTCCACAGGGGGGGCATCGCCTTCATTTTTTCCCAGTCTATAGTATCTTCACATTGCTTATGAATTGAACCCAAAAGTGCTAATCTGTTTTCATAGACTTCTACTTCATGTTCGGCTTGCTCTAACGCCTGCATCTTTGTCATATATTTCTGTTGTTGTTCTAGTTCTCTTTGCCTTCTCCTTTCCTCACGCTCCGCTTGTCTAATGGCTGAACCTACGGATCTAAATAAAGCACGATATCCCACGTCTCCTCCTTTAGAAAAAACTACTGTATTTCAAATTCTTCAAAAGCACCGGCGCGCGGAGAGGGTTCTTTAGGGAGTCCCTCCCAAAGCATATTATTTAATTTGTAAAGATAAGTTGCACCGCATTGAGGACACCTTGATTTGAATTGAGGCATAATTGGGTCTTTACCAATATATTCGTTCTGCGTTACCGCTTTGCACTTTCCACATACAAAAACGAAATATTGTCCACGATTGAAACCTTTTAAACCTTCTGGATCGGTACACATACATACCTCCTTTTACGCTAAATTCTACGATTTTCTAAATCATTATTACCATCAATTGCTCTATTTGTGATGCCACCATATTCTAATCTTAGTAGTAATCCCCCATACCGCACCGATAGCTGTTAAAATAACAGGAATTAAGGATATTGATTGCTGTGTCGACGCGGCATAAACAATATTGAAAATGAGCCAGATCAAACCAATGAAGAAAATAATACCAGCTATTGCATAATGTGCTTTGAGCGTTTTGCTCGTTTGTTGAACTGTCTGGGTAGGTGTATTTACTGAAGCATCAGCTATAGGTGCACCACACTTAGGACATGCTGTTGCCTTGTTTGAAACTTCATGACCACATTCAGAGCATTTTATTAGAGCCACGACAACCTCCTTTTAAATATACAATCTTCCAAGTACGACCCAAACTTACCTTAAATCGCACTTCCCATATCGTCCCGGAATATTGTAGCGCGAAACGAGGGGGTGTCAAGGGTTGACAGGGCTTTGTTCCAAAGGGATGTTCGTTGAGGTCACTCCCTGCTGAATTTACATTTGATGCTAATAGACTCCTTACTCGATTCCTGTTTTTTGCTTTAGAGGTAGCATAAATAATCTTACATTATTCATTATATCAGGGAAGAGAATTCGCATAATAAGGATGATAACCGCTAATATCACTGAACCATGGACAGACCATAAACGAATTTTTATAAGGTGCAAAAAGAACTTATTTTTAAAATAGTTATGCACCTGCAATAAATAAGCTTGTTGAATATTACTGCATATTTCAGTATCGCCATTTTCATCTTTATATCCTTTGACATAATCTCTCAATCCTTGTAAATAAGGTATGAATGCATTTGTGACACTTTTTCTATGGCGAAATGCATTAGTATTAATTTGTCTTATATAATCATTGCCATAATAGAACCATTTCCATTTATTCCCAAATTTGCTCGGGGGATTTGGAGGTAGGAAGGGGTAGTTGAAGTTTGACTGTTTTTCATGTAGATATATCATGATAATAGAAGCAAGGCTTTGGATGAATAAAACAGCAATCACCATCAGGAAAACCGTAAAAGGTAGTTTTTCGCTGAACGTAAAAAGAAAACCCAAAACTGCTATGCAAATAACAAGTATTTGAAGAGCAAAATTATACAGATTTGTTAATCTATCTTTTTCTTTCTCTGTCATGCCTGAATAGTAACGTATCATTTCCTTCATATCATCACTTTTTCTTTTTTTACTTGCAGCATCGATTTCTTTTAAAGATTTTAGATCGTCCTCAAGCATATTCTCTAATTCTTTTAGTTTTTGTTTTTCTTTCGAAGAAAGGTTCATATGACCTCCTTTTTACAATATATACAATTCCCCCTTGAGTCTTTTTCACCAGTCCACGTGACCCCAAGGTAGGTATCTGGTGCATTCGCGGTTCCTGGTTTATTCCACTTATGCTGTAAATAATCTAAAATGGTATTACCACCAACGAGACGGCAATTAGAGTTTATGTAAGTTGATATATTCCCTGAAGGAAACCAGTATTTGATGATCTTATCAAAGCGTATTTCTCCAGGAGGAGATTGCTTTATGGTATACCCGAAGTTACCTTTAAACCAATTATTGAATCCCTGTTGATTATATAAACCACAACAACATGGCGTGTCACCTAAATGATTAAGATGATAATCACCAGATCCATAAGTCATTTTATGTTGGTGTATAGAAGCAACTATAGTTTGCAGATGTGCCCATTTAAATTTGGCTGGTAATATCCACTCTCGGCCAACAAGTATCGCGCCTTTTTTTCTATAAAAATCGTAACCGTCCCACGACAAGATGCGAAACAGTTTCTCAATCTTTGAAATATTCTTCTCAACGGGCAACTTCAAATATTCCACTGTCACATGTTTACATCCTGATTCCCTTAGTTGCGGAAGTAAATGCTTCACAATTTGATTAATCCAAGGATACAACAACGGCTGCAACCTAACAGATGTGGATATTCCTTCATTAGATAATATCTTTAGACCCTCTATTCGCTTTTGAGGAGAAGGTGCTGCGGGTTCGATCAACTTCGCAAGATTTGAATTGTGGGTCGATAGTGATATTTGAACTAATAGGAATTTAAAACCCTTAAGTATTTGAATTGTTTCATCTCTAACTAGTAAATTTGTGTTCTTGGTGCTGAGCACCACAGGGTAATTATGTTTTTTCAAAAGCTGGAGTAGTTTAATGCTTTTTGCAGCAACTGCCTTGTTCGAAAATGGGTCACTAATACCACCAAAATGAATAGGCATACGACGATTTAACATTTCACCAATAACATCGCTCGTAGGTTCTAACATATCCAGGGAGCGCTGCATCTTGCGTTCTATAGAAGATACTTTCACCATAAGATTCGACGAAGTTCTTCGACCTCCTTTCGATTTGGCGAAACAATAAAGACAATTCAAAGTGCATTTGGGAGATGTATCTAATCGCAAAGGAAGTCCGCAAAAGTAAAACTGACTGGTTAATGCCAATGCGTATCTATATTTTTTTATCATACCCTATCTTCTACAATATCTATGAGAATTTTTCGTATGCCATGACGCATGATATCTGCGGTACGCACTCGGCTTTACACTTCGGACAGTTCACGTTACCCCCACGGGATATTGTAGCTATACCAAAGCCAGTGTCAAGAGGTTGACAACAAAAAATCGCATCAAATTTATATTGATTTTCCTAAAAAAAACATTACACTTACTAACAGGAGGAGTATGTTCAAAAATATTGGCATAAAATCGTGGGGTATAATTTTAATTATGCTAATATGTATAGTTTGTTTCCTGTACTATTCTATATTTTCAAAAGATTTTTCGCTAAGCGATATTGCTTTATCAATAGGAACTAACTTAATTGCTGTATTGATTGTATTGATTTCAATCGATATTATTGTTGACCAAAATAAAAAAAGACAAAATGAACGCATGCGTAGATTAGCATACAAGCGTCTCCGTGTATCTTTCAATAGACATTTACTTTTGTGGTTTAGAATATATAAAGCTACATATGATTCTAGTCGAGTAGATAGACCAATTAATATTGCCACTTTCTTTGAAGATAAATATTTTAGACAAATAATAAAATTAGACTTTACTTCGGATCCGGGATTCATTGCGGTAGATTGTCCTAGTGATTGGTATGCATATTTAAGAAGTAGTACTAATGAATTTCGTGATGCACTTGAACAAACTATGATAAAATATGGCATATTTCTGACAGATGATGCATTTATTATGGAAGAATTAATAAATTCCCACTTTGTGGCAGTAGCAAATCGTTATCCAGAAGCAGTAGAATATTTTACAGGTGGACGGTCAACACCTGATTTCTTTAACATCTTTCTCATGAAAAATAAAGAGGATACGAATGGAATAAGAGTTATTGATTATGTTAAAATATATTTGCATCTATTTGCCAGTCTAATAGAGAAATATAACGAACAATTTCCAAATAAACCAATTAGCATTCCAAAATCTTATTGGAACAATCATATAGAACCCAAAATTGGGAGTGGAATAATAACGAATAAGACAATTCAACAAAGAGAATAGGTATTGAAAAATAAATCAATTAATCAAATAGTATATAGTATAAGAGAAAAATTGAATATAAATCCATAATAATATTTCGTCCCCCTTGACAACCCACCAGCATTTTCTATAATAGATAGAGAAGGTATGTTTTTCGCGAGAGCGATCTCGTGGGGAATGTACCTTTTTTTTGCTTATACCCTCTTGACTTATTAGCTAACAAGTAGTAAAATTATATAAGGTAACGGATGATAAGGACTATTACAAATCTTAATAATTGCGGGATTGCATCGTCTTCTAATAATGTCATGAGGGATATAGCTGAAGTTCTAATCCTTGGTGCTCATATTGGTCCGGATATGGGTATCCATAGCTACAATCGCTGCAATTAAGGTAGTGAAGAATGACATGGGAACAGCGGGATTATTCTGTACAGATGTTGAAATTTACATCTGTATGGCAATCCACGTATGACAAGTAAAAGGAGGAGAAGATGCAATACCTAAAAACACATTTGTACATAAAAGTAGTGATACTACTGATAGCAATAAGTTCAGTGGTCTTTGCCCAGGCACCGGACAGTTCCTGGCTTCAGACCGAAAACATCGGCGACGACTTTGATTCTCTCAATGTCCGCTTTACTAGCAACTGGCCATTTGCTGACTCGCGCGCCATCGCTTATGATAATAGTCGACAGTTGGCTTTTCTGGGGTCAGGCGGAGGTATATATATACTTGATATATCGACGCCTGCAAACCCGATAAAAATTTCTGAGAAAATACATACCCGGGGTTATGTGTACAATCTAGTTTACGACATCACGCTTCAGAGGTTATATATTGCAAATGTAGCTATTGGACTTGAGATATGGGATGTTGTTGATCCAGCTAACCCGCTGAAATTGGGCGAATGGGAAGCACCATATTATGCGCGTGATGTAGCTGTTAATGGTTCTTATGCCTACCTGATAGACTGTACAGCATGGGGTCATGGTGGTTTACATATTTTGGATATATCTGACCCTTCAAACCCGTATGAAGTCGGGTATTGTAGTTCGCCAGGTGCTTCATATGGCATATTTGTACAGGGTGAATACGCTTATCTCGCAGAAGGTAATCATTGGTTTCGTATTATCAATGTCTCAAATCCGACCATGCCATATGAAGAAGGCTATTGCGAAACGCCAAATCTCGCTGAGGATGTTTTTGTCGACGGGAACTACGCTTATGTTGCAACAGGACCAGCAGGAATTGTCGTAATTGATATCTCAAGACCGGCGACACCGTATATTATCGGAATATGTGATACGCCTGGTTCTGCTGTTGGTATTTATGTACAATCAGGTTATGCATATGTTGCCAACCATGCCTATGGTGTTCGGATCATTGATATTGTTGATCCAGAAGAGCCTGTCGAAGTTGGTTACTATGATTCGCCGGGATATGCATGGAGTGTATATACTTCAGGGAGCTATGTCTATGTAGCCGATCATGTCGATGGTTTGCGCATAATTGATGTAACTCAACCATCGAATCCATTTGAAGTAGGGTATTATAATGCACGAAGTTCCGTACTCGACATCTGTTTATCTCCATCATATGCTTATATTGCTGATCGTGGTGCTGGACTCCGTGTAATTGATGTTTCCATAATGTCAAACCCGTATGAAATCGGCAACTGCGATACACCAAGTGAGGCATACGGTATAGCAAAATCAGGTTCTTATGTATACATAGCGGATTACAATACAGGACTGCATGTTATCGACGTTTCCACTCCCGTCAATCCAATACACGTAGGTTTTTGTCCACTATCAGGTCACGCCCGAAAGGTATTTATAAAAGGGCAGTATGCGTACGTTGCAGCTGCTGATGCTGGTTTTCATATAGTTAATATTTCATCACCGACCAATCCTTTTTATGTGGGTGGCTATGATACGCCACTTCCTGGTAGTGGATTGGGTATTTGTGTTGTGGATAACTATGCATATCTTGCCGATAGTTTGAGCGGGTTAAGAATATACGATATTAGCAACCCATCAAATCCTGTTCCAATTAGCCAATGCATCACTCCTGATGCTGCGTTTGAAATCGTTTTACAGAATGACTATGCGTACGTCGCAGCCGCTTATGCAGGTCTACGCATTATCGACATCTCAAATCCTGAGAATCCATTTGAAATAGGGCATTATATTACTGATGGGCAAGCAAGAGCTGTCTCTATAGAAGGATTCTATGCATATGTTTGTTACGACTGTGCCGAATGTTCTGGAATTTGTGCTTTAGATATATCAACACCGACTCATCCAGTGCTAGTTGGATATTACAACACTAATTTTTGGGCACTTCAGTCATTATGTATTGCTGTTGATGGTAGCTACATCTACTCAGGTACATATAGATCTGGTTTGCAGATTTTCAATAACGAGTTTCTGTCTGTTGAAACCGATGATCCACTTGCTCTTGCTTATAACGGTAACCAACATCTCGTGCGCGAATCAGGTACAGAAAATCTGCATATGGTTTACACAAATAATGAGAAGGTTAGATATAGGTACTCAAACGACGGCGGTGATAACTGGACCTATAGTAATACGATTGCTGAAGGTAGATTTCCAGCCATAGATCTTAATCGTCAAAAAAATCCATGCGTTGTCTGGACACTCGATAATTCTCTTTTCTTCGGTATAAAAGAGCAAACAGAATGGGTGACTACTGAATATACATTTGGTAGATTACAACCTTCTCATCCATGTGTGACGATAACGAATCCGAATGAAATAGACGTAGATTCAGTGCATATTCTTGTAAGGCTTCATGATAATTTATTCTCTAGAAATTATATCAGAGAAATCGCTTTCTCTATTACAAATCCCCAGTTGTACCAGATGCGAACTCTTGATGGTAGTTCTGGAGCAAACATGATTGATTTGGATTTTCCCTCTATCGATCGTGACTTTAATAATACTTTGCACGCATCCTGGGTACACGGCGATACAATTTATTATGGCATAAGACCTGAAAGACAAAATTGGGATATCTGGGGCTGGCAATTCCAACAACAAGGGCTTCAGTCTGCCCACCCTTTTGTTGAAACCTATGGAGATTCAGTGTTCGTTGTCTGGCAGAACGAATCAGATGATGACGTATATAAAGCAAGGAAATACCTGGGCAATCCATTCAGTTGGTCAAATCTTTCCCAAACATCCACCACTCCATCGATCTATCCAGTCGATGCGTCTGGTATGGTCACTACTTTTACTGATAAATCAACAATGCTGGATGAATACGATATTTTCTGGCGCACCAAACCTGCTGACCCGATCCATAATCTAAGCAGCAGCAGGTTTGTCGAGTCGATGTATGCGCAGACGTGTTTGCGCATATTGGATGAACAGGAACCGCCGGTTCAGTATTGTGCATGGCAGGAAGGCAATGGCGCACCGTACGAAATAAAGTTTCTCAAGACCCAGATTATTCCCGACCGGAACGCGCAATTATTATCAGCTTATTTCTCGTCTGTCCCCGGTGATTCAATGCCTTCGCTCTATTTAATCGAGCGCGATTCCTTTATTGACAGCTGGGAAATACCGGTTGATATTGGTATTCAGCGGGTTATATACGAGTTTCCTTTAGTACCACCGTATTTTTACAAAGCCAAAATCATTGCTTATCATGAATTCCAGGGACAGCGTCAGATGCGAGTGGACATTGACGGCAGTATCAATACAACAGTAAATTATAATGCGGCTCATCCTGAGACCCTTGAACTCTGGATATCACCAGAATTATATACGGATAGCTCGGTTACAGTAGAGCTCCATGGGATAAATACCGGCTTGACTGTCGGTCCTATCTACATCTACCGCTATGAATGTGGTCCTGGAGGTAAAATGTCAGGTGGTACTATGACTCAAGACAACCAACCTTCCAGTGAAGTCTTTTTTGCTATTACCCCAAATCCATTTCATAAAGAATTGAATATCAGATGCCAAATAACGGATGTCAGCCAACGAATCTCCCTTAAAGTCTACGATGTAACTGGAAGATTGGTAAAGGACATTTATAAGGGATCGATAAAAGGCAACAACATATTAAAATGGAATGGTGAAGATGAAAACGGCAGACCTGTTGCTCAGGGCATTTATTTCATACGCGTTGAAGATCTTGATACTGATGAAACCTTGTGTAAGAAGGTGCTTAGGATAAAGTAATAAAGAGTGAGAGAGGGTGTGCGGATAAATCCCACCCTCTCTTCAAGGAAAACAATGATATTTATATTACTTACATCGTTTTT
>Ga0315534_1003097_pt1 | contig 10852 bp, 8 predicted proteins | sample SalMarSW160240MG_FD_203094 | JGI IMG/M metagenome (GOLD analysis project Ga0315534, IMG submission 203094) | Salt marsh sediment microbial communities from the Plum Island Ecosystem LTER, Massachusetts, United States - Salt Marsh Sediment SW1602-40 ... | reverse complement strand
CACTTTACCACCGGTTGCGTCACGTAGCTTCTCCCTGAAGTCGTTCCACCGCTCCAACGCTGCGTACAGGACAACACCCTTTTCCGTATCAAAGTTAAAAACGTCCTCACCCCTGGCTACCTTATCGGCGATAAACACCGCCAACTTGGTTTTGCCAACCTTGGATTGCGCTATCAGCAATGTCCTACCGGTTCTTGGTATCCAGTTTCTACAGACCCATTCCTGGTCAGATTGCATTTTCATTAGCTCATCCCCCTCGTAGAGATATCCGCCGTTTCCATATTTTTTAGCCATGCTAATTCCCCTCTGGTTTAGGCCGACTTACGAACGTGATGCTCCTGGCATCATAGACAATGCCCAGCCGGTCACCCCGCTGGATACCAGCCATTTTCACGAACTTCTGCGGTAGACAAACTATGATGCCAGTGCCATTTTTGATTGCCCTTCTGCTTCCTGACCTGATATTCTGCGTATTCTGCATTATTCCTCCCTAATAAAAAAATCCGGTAGCTTTGCCATCGGCTACCGGACTTAGAAGTGGGTCGCTTATTATTTTTTTAATGTCTTGCGTCTATTCTCTTAATTTTACCTATGACACTTGCTCTTTGTCAATATATATTCAGGGACTATTTTTGCTGCTCCTCAGATGGAAATATGCGATGTTTTAGTTATCGAGTAATACCATGGTTCATCTTCGTCATCGTCTTCCTGACCGGGCATATCGTCATTGATGGGGTCGAATCTCCTCATGCTGTAATTCCTGCCAACGATAGCTCACCCTTGAGTTCTCCCTGAGCTAACTTTTTGCGACCCTGGATTATCTTGTCATAATTCATACATTTTTGCTTGAATTCTACGTGTGCAATTTTATACAATTTATGTGTCCACCGATATATCGAGGAGTTATGCCTGTAATGGAGAATGACATTTATATGATGGTCGTTACACCGCACCCGGATGACGCCGAATTCGGTGTAGCCGGTACGGTCGTCAAGCTGACGCGGGAGGGTAAAAAAGTAGTATATGTAGTTTGTACCAACGGAGATAAGGGGACCAGCGACCGTAATATGAAGCCGGAAGAACTGGCTAAAATCAGGGAAAAAGAGCAGTTGAATGCGGCCAGGCTATTGGGAGTAACCAAAGTAGAGTTTATGCGTTTACCGGACCAGGGACTGGAAGATACACCGGAGTTTCGTAAAGCCCTGGTGCGTTTGATACGGCAGTACCGGCCGGAGGTAGTGGTGACGGCCAATCCGTACCGGAAATACATGTGGCACCGCGACCACCGTGTTACCGGCCAGGTGGTGATGGATGCGGTCTTTCCCTATGCCCGCGACCATTTATCATACCCGGACCTGCTGGAAGAAGGACTGGAGCCGCATAAGGTCAGGGAGGTGTGGCTGTGGGGTGCCGATGACGCCAATCATTACTCTGATGTTACCGATACATTCGATATCAAGATAAAAGCCCTGGGCTGCCATATCAGCCAGGTAGGTGATATACCCCTGGAAATGAGAGACCGGTTACGGGACTGGGCTAAGATGATGGCCGAAGACCAGGATTATGAACTGGGGGAAGCCTTTCACCGTATCCAGATGAGATACTAACAGTCTAATAGACTAGGAAGTCAGCCAGAGAATGTCGCCGCATAAATCGGGACTATGCTCACGGGAAGTGAAAACAGAGAACTCTCCTTTTTCTTTCTTGAGAACCGTTATTTCACCATGCCCGGGATATATCCGGGTTTCTTCAGGCAGGACGAATACTTTATTGTTTAACGAATCGATAATCTGGTGGAATGCGTCCGGTGACCATGTCCGGCCTGGACCCCCCGGGAAAAGCGTATCACCGGAGAACAGGTGCAATCCCCAAAGTAAACACAGCCCGCCCGGCGTATGACCGGGGGTATGCAATACCTTGAAATCGAGATTCCCCACCGCCAAAGCGTCGCCGTCATTCAGAAATATCTCGGGCGGGGGAGAGATACTCCTGGAATCCAGAGTGTGGGCAGCCAGGGGTACGCCCAGTCCGCCCCTTAATGCCTCCAGCGCCCCGGTATGGTCCATATGGTCGTGAGTGAGGAAGATGTACTTTGGATTAGTGCCCTTCAAATTACCCATTATTATTTCACTTTCGGCGGGAGCATCTATCACCAGGCTTTCCCGGGTCTGGTTACAGACTACGGTATAGCAATTGGTACCGTAAGGTCCCAGCTGAAGCTTATCGATACGGATGTCTTCGTCGTTAATTATCGTTGTCATATTCTTATTCTCCGGTATTAGATTACCCGGTAAATTCAATTCCTATTATATCATGTGGTAAAATGTCGTGTACTGATACGCTTATGAAACGAAGACTAGCCAGGATAGCCACCAATATTCTCAATCCTTTTCTGTTGAGTCTGATAATTCTCGTTCTCCTCGCCATGGAATCGACAACCTCTACGGATGAAGCTGTTAAATGGTCGTTAATTGGCCTGGCCCTGAGCGTATTTCCTGTCTTTGCAGTGGTGATATACCTGGTTTCCAAGAAAAAACTCGACGGTATATTTATACATCCCCGTCAGCAAAGACACAGAATTTATATATTAGCCATCTGTTGTGCCGTTCTCGGCTATATCGTTCTCGTGGTGCTGAATGCGCCGGAGTTATTAGTAGCTACGTTCGCCGCCGGGCTGGCGACCGTGATAGTATTCATGGCTATCAACCTTTTCTGGAAAATCAGCCTGCATACCGCTTTTATCACCGGCTCGGTGACGGTGTTAATCATCGTCTACGGTGGAATGGCGGCCTGGACGGTACTGCTGGTTCCGCTGGTAGCCTGGGCGAGGATAGAGATGAAGCTGCATACCCCGGCCCAGGTATTTACCGGGGCGTTGCTGGCCAGTGCTATCGTCACAATTGTCTTCGGTATATACGAGTATATTTGGTAGAAAACCACCCGTACCATTTTCTAAACATTTTTACTATTTACGAATCCCCTAAATACCTAAATGCGGTGTTGACCTGTGTTATAATATTCACGTCTTAAAACCAGAGAATAAAGCGTACCGGGAGTCGATTATATGTACCGGTGTAAACCTATAAAACACATTCTACCGGTGGCCCTGGTATTACTGCTGAGTTTTTTATGTATTGACTGCTCCGCACCGGATGATACGGCTACAGAAACGGCTAAGCCTACACCAGCGACAACCACGACGGTTCCAACAACAGCGACCACCCCGGAAACAACCACCGTTTTCCCGACTACTCCGGCAGATGAATCGGGGCAATCATTTATCTGGAAGATAACATCGGCAGACACGTACGTATACCTGCTGGGTTCAGTTCACGTAGCCGATGCCGATACTTATCCCCTGGCCGGGATTATAGAAAATGCTTTTGCCGAATCTGATATTCTCGTCGTCGAGGTTAATATTAATGAAGTTGATGTACTGGAATCGGCGGCACTGATATTGGAGTATGCTACCTATCCGTCGGGGGAAAGACTTCAGGAAATTCTTCCGGAAGACCTCTATGAAGAATTAGATGAACGATTAGCAGAATGGGGTATCAGTCTGGCTATTCTGGATTCTTACCGGCCCTGGTTTATTGCTAATATTCTGGACGTTACTTCATTGCAGGAAATGGGTTATACGGCGGACTACGGCATAGACATGCATTTTCTGGAAGCCGGTGAAGTGAAAAACCTGGAAATAGTTGAATTGGAAACAGAGGAGTTTCAGATAAAACTACTTGCCGATGTACCCGATGATGTCATGATAAAGATGATGGAAATGAACCTGGACGAACCGGATACTGGTGAAGATATTGAAGAGTTGCTGGAAATCTGGGAAAACGGCGATTCGGCAGCTATGGAAGAGCTGTTATTCGAAGGACTTTACGAGGAACCGGAACTGTTGCCTTATTTTGAAGCCCTGTTTACCAATCGTAATTATATGATGCTCGAAAAAATCGAAGGTTTTCTAGAGGGTGACGAGATATACTTTATCGTCGTGGGTGCCGGGCACCTTGTTGGTGAAGAGGGGCTATTAAACCTGCTGGAAGAAGCTGGATATGTTGTGGAGCAACTCGAGAATTAATGCCCGGAGCTTTTTAGCGAAAGCGCTGGTGCCGGATTATATCATACTTGTGTTTGCTCCAGTCTTTTTCTTGGGCTTTTCGTAGCCCTGACCTGTCACTAAAAAGAAAGTCTATGGGAATCATAATCGTCCAGAATATATTCTTGATAATCTTGTCAATAAAACGTATTCAGAGTCTCCGTTAATCAAAAACGGGGCGTTATTCTTCAATTTCGTGTTCCGGTTCCGCGACCGGCTCTTCCCGGGCAAGTTCGGCTTCCAGCTGTTCCATGAGACGGGCGGCCCTCGGGTAGCCGATGTGGAGTCGTCGCTGCAGGAATGATGTTGACATATTGCTGTTCTTGGCGAGTTCTTTGGCCTGCTCCAGCAGCGGGTCTCGCGGGTGTCCGCCGACCGTACCGGGCGGCGTGGCGGCGATGAGAGTCTCCAGTTTGAGTTTGTCGGGTTCTTCTCTCTCCTGGTTATTCCAGAAGTAGACAAGTCTTTCAATCTCGGGGTCGGAAAGAAAACAGCCTTGAAGTCGTTTTGGCTTGGAGGCTTCGGTGGGAAGGAAGAGCATATCGCCCCGGCCCAGCAGTTTTTCCGCACCGGTTCCGTCCAGGATGGTGCGTGAATCTACCTGCGAAGTGACCGCAAAGCTCATACGCGTGGGGAAATTGGCTTTAATCAAGCCGGTAACCACATCCACCGACGGACGCTGGGTAGCCACGACCAGATGAATACCGGTGGCACGGGCCAGCTGGGCTAACCGGCAGAGATTACTCTCCACCTCGTCAAAGCCAGCCATCATGAGGTCGGCTAGCTCATCGATAATCAGAATCAGGTAGGGCAGTTTTTCATCTCCATGCCGGTTCTTATTATAACCCTCGATGTGACGGGACCCGTCGGCCGCTAATTTCTTATACCGTTCCTCCATCTCCTGCACCAGCCAGCGCAGGACATTAAGGGCTTTATTGGTATCAACGATAACCGGCGTCGCCAGGTGGGGGATGCTGTTGTACTGCGTTAATTCAACCCTCTTGGGGTCGATGAGAATGAAGCGGATGTCATTGGGGGTATTGTGCATTAACAAACAGCAGATAACGGTATTAAGGCATACCGTTTTACCGCTGCCGGTGGCCCCGGCTATCAGAAGATGCGGCATTTTAGCCAGGTCTGAGGCGATTGTTTCACCGCCGGCACCCTTGCCAAGTGCCAGAGTCAGCCTGGACTTCACCAGTGATTTCTGGAAGGGATTTGTCTCTACAACACCCCGCAGACTAACCATGTCTGAGGTAGTATTAGGCACTTCAATACCGACGATGGATTTACCCGGTACCGGGGCTTCTATCCTGATGCTGGGCGCCGCCAGCGCCAGGGCCATGTCATTGGCCAGAGAAGAGATTCTGTCTACCTTGACCCTGGTCTTGGACACCTCGGCCATGGTGACCTGCACGTTGCCGTCCTTGTCTTTTTCTTTAATCTCTTTATATTTCCGGTCCCAGCCCGGTTCGACGCCAAACTGGGTAACCGTAGGGCCGGCGTTTATCTGCACGACCTTGGCATCGACCCCGTAACTGGCTAAAGCATCTTCTATCATCCTGGCCCGCTGCACATTATCGGCATCGGTGAATTCTACCTCCGGGGCCATATCGAGGATATCAATCGGGGGTAGTTTCCAGCCGTCCACGATTTCCAGATTGGGGGCCTGTCCATATTTCCGCCATACTTCTTCAGCCACCTGCTTTAATTCACTCCGGGTACCCTGGGGAGATGATGAAACGGCGGATTTACCGGCGATCGCTTTTAAAGCCGAGGCTTTTTCGGCTAAAGCTTCCAGATTGGCGCGGGATGCCGAGACCTCGGGGGCGATAAGCGGTACGTCCAGTTCTTTCGGTAGAGGAGGTTTGGTATCCGGAGTCCTGGGATTTACAATCCGGGGTACCGGATGGCTGTCCTGTATTTTACGTATCGGCGCCGGTTTTCTCTGAAATAACTCCCAAAGCCAGGTAAAAAATCCGGAAACAACCTGCAGGCTTTCCCGCGGCACCATAAGAACGACGCCGACGATGATAAGACCAATTATGCGTAAAATACCGATAGCGTCGGCGGGAAAGGCTATTATCTCTTGCCCGAATTTTCCTCCCAGGGTGTTAGGGAACATATCACTTACCGGTGAAAAAGCCAGCATACCCCATACCGCCAGAACAAATACCACTCCCGCCAGCCAGCGGTACCAGCGGAAAAGAAGCGTGGACAGTTTCTTCTTCCAGATAATCACAATCAGAGTGATGATAGCGGCTATGATAAATGCCAGGCCGATACCGAAGAGTTCTACAAGGGTATTAAAGCCGTCGACGATGCTTTCCCAGAATACCGCCAGGAGAACCACGATAATAGCCGTCATCCACAGCTGGCGTACCGGCGTAGATATCAGGATACGCCAGAAACTGCGGTTTTCCGGGGATTTTATCGGTTTCCTAGCTGTTTTCGGCCTGGTACTTTTATTTTTTACTTTTCTGGCCATAATCGTAAAATGGTCCTGTTACTTCTCTATTATACCTTAACCATGAAAGGCAGTATCATCGGGCGGCGTTTGGTCTTCTGATAATAGAATTTTTCCAGGGTATCCTTGACCTTGGTATTAATAAAACCCCATTCCGCCACGCGCCCGCTGCCGTGGTCGAGTGTTTTCACTAAAAGCTCGCGGCTTTCCGCCATCATTTCCTTAAATACACGGGCGTCCACGAACCCCCGGGTAACAATATCGGGGCGTCCTACCAGCTTGCCGGTCTGCCGGTTGACGGCGATAATCACCACGACAATGCCATCGCGAGACAGCATCCGGCGGGTACGCAAGACCACGCCGTCGGCATCGCCCACGCTGAGTCCGTCGACATAGACATTACCGGAACCGACCTTGCCGTTCTTTTTAGCTGAATGTGAGGTGAGTTCCAGGACGTCGCCGTCCTCAAGGACAAAGATATTATTACTAGGAATTCCGATCGATTCTCCCAGTCGGGCATGGAGGCTGAGGTGGCGGTATTCACCGTGTATCGGCACGAAGTATTTGGGTTTGACCAGGTTTAATAGCAATTTAAGCTCTTCCTGGCTGCCGTGGCCGTGGACATGCACCTGCCCCAGCTTGTCATACATAACCCGGGCACCCTGCTTGAAAAGACTATCAACCGTCCGGTTTACCAGCGATTCGTTGCCGGGAACGGGAGTGGCTGATAAAACAATGGTGTCGTCGCGCTGGATATTGACGTGACGGTGGTCGCGGTTGGCCATGCGTACCAGGGCTGAAGTAGGCTCACCCTGGCTGCCGGTAGTAACCATAACAATCTTCTCATTGGGCATTCCCTTTAATTCATCGATGCGTCCCAAGACACCGTCAGGGACATTGAGATATCCCATATCCAGGGACATGCGGACCGTATCGGACATGCTGCGGCCGATAATAAAGACCCGTCGTTCGTGTTTCACGGCCGCATCGATAACCTGCTGGATACGGGAAATCAGCGAAGAAAAGGTGGTAACGATAACCCGGCCGGGGGCGTTGGCGATGACGTTCTCCAGAGAAGCCCCGACAATCTGCTCCGAGGGAGTATAGCCGGGGAGTTCCGCATAAGTAGAATCGGAAAGCAATAGCAGCACGCCTTCGGCGCCCAACTGGGCCAGGCGGGATAAATCGGTGCCGTTGCCATTAACGGGCGTGTAATCAATTTTGAAGTCGCCGCTGTGGACGACGGTTCCTTCCGGGGTGGTAATTATTATCCCGGCGGCATCCGGGATGCTGTGGCAGACCGGGAATAACTCTATCTTGAAATTTCCCAGTGTCTCCTGCTGACCGAAATCAAGGAACTTCAGATTTACTCCCTCTTTAACCCTTCTCTCCTTCAACTTGACCTTGATAAGACCCTGGGTGAGTTTTGATGAATAGATGGGAGCATTATTCAATTGTGGCAAGAGGTAGGGCAGCGCGCCGATATGGTCTTCGTGGCCGTGGGTGATAACGATACCCCGGATTTTATCGCTGTTTTCCACAGCATAGCTGAGGTCAGGAATAACCAGGTCGATTCCCAGCATGTCTTCCTCGGGGAACATGAGACCGCAGTCGATGATTAATATATCGTCGCTGTATTCGAGCAGCATCATGTTTTTACCGATTTCACCCAACCCGCCGAGAGGAATAAGTTTCAATTTAGGTTTGACCATATAATTAAACCTCAAACATATTCAGTTGCTGCGGTTGCGGTGCTGTTTCGGGAATGGCTTCGGTTTCAGCGAGTAATTCCGGGATTTTTCGCATATCGGCTTCGATGCTCTGTTTGAGACTCTGCTGGTGCAGGGCTGCCGCCGGATGATACATAGCGAAATAAATGATGCCGGCCTCTTTACGGGCCGTGCCGTGAATCTTGCTGATAGTCTTGCCGGGAAAGTACCGGGCCATGGAATAACGACCCAGCGTCACAATCATCCTGGGTTTGATAATATCTATCTGGCTGTTCAGCCAGTGTTCGCAGTTGGTTATTTCCGTAGGCAGGGGGTCACGATTGCCGGTGGGGCGGCACTTGATGACGTTAGCGATATATACCTGCTCACGGTTCAGGTTGATTAACGCTAGCAATCTATCCAGGAACTGCCCTGCCGGTCCCACGAAGGGGCGTCCCTGCTGGTCTTCATGGAAACCGGGGGCTTCGCCGATAAACATGATATCAGCGTTTTCCGCCCCTTCACCGGGCACTACCCGGGTACGGGCTTTAGCTATATCGCACGTATGACAGAGTTCTATCTCTTGATATAATTCAGTCAATAATGACATATAAATATCCTGCTCTCTGAGGTATGATAACATCGCCGGTAGGTCAAGTCAACGCACCCACACACGTCCAATCATTGCCTTCCAGTCTCAATACCGGGCGTAGCTAGATCGACAACCCATGCCTAACGTACTACAGGATAACCCGATGATTCCCATTCCGTTATACCGCCGGACATATTATAGATTGCCTGAAAGCCCAGCATAGCCATGGTATCCCGGGCCCCGGCGCTGCGCCTGCCCGAGCGGCAGTAGACAAGATAAGTCTTCTCTTTATCCAGCGCTTCCAGTTGGACTAATAAATCACCGGAATTGAAATCGATGTTGAAAGCCCCGTCAAGGTGCCCGCCGGCATATTCTTCAGGGTTACGGACGTCAATAATTATAAAATCCGGTTTACCGGTGTTGTCCTGAATAAAGTTGAGAGCTTTTTGAGCATTGATATCGTAGATTTGCTGTTCTTGCTCAGGCGTCTCCGTGCAGGCTTCTTCACCGGTAATCAGGTCGCAACCGCCCATGATTATAGACGTGATCAATAATACGAAAATAGCCGCTATTAGTGCCGAATTACGGATTGTTTTCAACATAATAGATATCCCTGGGTATCAGTAGACTTTACGACTATTAGAGTTCTACCATTTTCACAGAATAAACGTTGGGTATAGCCAGTATCTGCTGCTGCTTGTCTTCCTGCAATGGTTCGTCCAGTGTTAATACCAGTAAAGCCTTTCCCCGTTTCTTGAGACGTCCCAGATGCATGGCGCTGATATTAATATCGGCGTCTCCGGTTATCTTACCTACCGCACCGATAAGACCGGGGCTGTCCTGATGGTCGCTGAAGAGGAAACAGGAACCGGGAGTTGGTACGATATCCAGCCAGTAGTCATCAATCCGCACAATATGCATCTGACCGTGCATGACGGTACCGGCCACGGCAAAAGACGCCTGGTCGGTGACTATCTCCACGGTAACCAGGCTGGCGTAGTTCTCGCAGGCGGGGTCTTTTTCTTCCACTACCGAAAGCCCCCGTTTGGCGGCTACCAGACCATAATTGACCAGATTTACTCTTTCATCACTGGTGCCTTCCATCAAGCCGCCGATTACCGCCGCTTTTATAATATTGGTATCGTATTCGGCGATATCACCTTCGTACCGGATGCGGATGGTCTTCGTCTGGCCTTCAGCTAACCGGTAAACGAGTTTGGATAATGTATTGGCAAGTTTTATATACGGTGCCAGTGCCTGCATGGTTTCCGATGGTATGTAAGGGACATTTACCGCCGACCTGGCGGGCAACCCCTGGAAAACATCGACAATCTGTTCGGCTACATCCCTGGCGGCCAGTACCTGGGCTTCAGCCGTCGAAGCACCGAGGTGGGGAGTTACGATGATGTTATCGACATTAAAGAGGATGCTTTCGGTAATCGGCTCCTGCTCGAAGACATCGATAGCCGCGCCGGCGATTTCCCCGGCCTTGATAGCTTTTACCAACGCTTCCTCGTCGATAAGTCCACCGCGGGCGCAATTGATGATGCGGGTATTCGGTTTTAACTTGGTTAACTCTTTGATGCCGATCATTTTCCTGGTCTTGGCGTTCAGGGGTAGGTGCAGCGTGATGAAATCCGATTCTTTAAAAATGCGCTCGAGATCAACCAGTTCTACTTGGATTTTCTGGGCATATTCCTCGGAAACCATGGGGTCGCAGCCGATGAGTTTCATCTCGAAACTCCGGGCGCGTTTGGCTACTTCGGAGCCGACATTTCCCAGTCCGATAATACCCAGGGTCTTACCCCGTAACTCCGTACCCATGAATTCATTACGGCGCCACTCACCCGAGCGCAGCGAGTTGTTAGCCTGGGGGATATTCCGGGCGGATGACAGCAGTAAGGCGATAGCATGTTCCGCTGCCGATACGGTGTTGCCGGTGGGGGCGTTTATTACCAGGACACCGCGTTGTGTAGCCGCTT
>Ga0315534_1003095_pt1 | contig 10856 bp, 8 predicted proteins | sample SalMarSW160240MG_FD_203094 | JGI IMG/M metagenome (GOLD analysis project Ga0315534, IMG submission 203094) | Salt marsh sediment microbial communities from the Plum Island Ecosystem LTER, Massachusetts, United States - Salt Marsh Sediment SW1602-40 ... | reverse complement strand
CGAGGAGGCCCAGTGTGCGCGAGACCTTGCAACCGATCTTGATCCGTACCGACGACGGTGCACGACGTTCCCCGGGCTCGATGCCCAGGGCGTCCGCCAGGGCCGACCGCCGGTCGCGCCTCGCGACGACGTTGACGCTCACCGGTCTCGGTCTGATCGCGATCATCTTGCTCGCGCCGGGGTTCGGCGTCGCGCTCGTGCAGTGGATCGTGATCTTCCTCGCCGTCGTGGCCATCACGGCGTTCCTGCACCGTCAGTTCGTCCGCTCGCGGTAGCGAGCAGCAGGCGTCCTGGCCACGGTGCGCCGCCCCGCCCGAAGCACGGACGCCCTAGGGTGACCGGTGGTGGCGGTCGGGGTGGGGGACCCTCAGCAAGGCGGCGTCTCCGGCCTCGTCGCGATCCTCTTCACCGACCTCGTCGGCTCCACCGAGCTCGCCAACCAGCAGGGCGACGCCGCCGCTGACGCGTTGCGTCGCGACCACTTCGCGGCGCTGCGCGAGGCGCTCGCGTCGACCGGCGGCACCGAGATCAAGACCATCGGCGACGCGCTGATGGCCTCGTACGCGGGCGCCTCGGACGCGCTCGCCGGCGCGGTCGCGATGCAGCGGGCCGTCGAGCGTCACAACCGGCGGATCAGCGACGGCAAGCTCGAGATGCGCGTCGGCGTCAGCGTCGGCGACGCCGCCTACGAGGACGGCGACTGGTTCGGCACGCCGGTCGTCGAGGCGTCGCGCCTGTGCGCCGAGGCGGGCGGCGGGCAGATCCTGGTCAGCGACCTCGTGCGCGCGCTCGCCGGGTCGCGCCACGAGGTGCAGCTCGAGTCGCTCGGGCCCCGCGAGCTCAAGGGCCTCGCCGAGCCGCTCACCGTGTGCCAGGCGGTCTGGGAGCGTGGCGGCAACGAGGGGCAGGTGCCGCTCCCGGCGTTCCTCGACATCGCGGCGTCGTTCCCGTTCTCCGGCCGCAGCGCCGAGCTCGAGCGCATCACCGCGCTGTGGAAGGAGAGCGCCGAGGGCGCCCGGCGGGTCGTGCTCGTCTCGGGCGAGCCGGGCATCGGCAAGACACGCCTCGTGACCGAGCTGTGCCGCGTCGCGCACGACCGCGGCGCCACCGTGCTGTGGGGGCGCTGCGACGAGGAGCTCGGCATCCCCTACGAGCCGTTCGCCGAGGCCCTGCGTCACTACGTCGCGGTCGTCGAGCCCGAGCGTCTGCGTGCCGAGGTCGGTCCCCTCGGCGGTGAGCTGACGCGCATCGTCCCCGACGTCGCGGCGCGCGTCCCCGGCCTCGGCGAGCCGCTCCAGGGTGAGCCCGAGGCCGAGCGGCACCGCCTCTTCGAGAGCGTCGTCGACCTGCTCGGCGAGATGTCGGTCGCCGCGCCGATCGTGCTCGTCCTCGACGACGTGCACTGGGCCGACAAGCCGTCGCTGCTGCTGCTCCGGCACCTCTTGCGCGCCAACGCGCCGCTGCGTCTCGTGGTGATCGCGACCTACCGCGACACCGACCTCGACCGGTCGCATCCCCTGAGCGATGTGCTCGCCGACCTGCGCCGCGAGGCGGGCGTCGAGCGCCTCGACCTGCACGGCCTCGACGTCGACGGCGTCAACGCGCTCATGGAGGCGACCGCGGGCCATGAGCTCGGGGACGCGGCCACCAGCCTCGCGGCCGCGCTCGTCGACGAGACCGAGGGCAACCCGTTCTTCGTGGGCGAGGTGCTGCTGCACCTCGCGGAGACGGGCGCGATCGTGCAGCAGGACGGCCGTTGGACCACGAGCGTCGACCTCGGCGAGATGAGCATCCCGGAGGGGATCCGCGAGGTCGTCGGCCGCCGTCTGTCGCGTCTGTCCGAGACCGCGAACCAGGCGCTCGTGCTGGCCGCGGTGATCGGCCCGACGTTCGACGTGCAGACGATCCAGGGCGCGGGCGGCCCGTCGGGCGAGTCGCTCCTCGACGCGCTCGACGAGGCGACGCGTGCGGCGGTCATCCGTGAGGTCCCCGACACCGTGGGGCGGTACTCGTTCTCGCACGCGCTGATGCGAGCGTCGCTCTACGAGGAGCTCACCACGACCCAGCGGGTCCGCATGCACTGGCGGGTCGGTGAGGCGATCGAGGCCCGTCACGGGTCGGACCTGGACCGGCACCTCGACGAGCTCGCCTATCACTACGGCGAGGGCGCGCTCGCCGGCGACGCCGCCAAGGCAGTCGACTTCGCGCGCCGAGCGGGCGAGCGCGCGATGGCCGAGCTCGCGTTCGAAGCGGCGGCCCGGCACTTCGAGCGTGCGCTCGGCTCGATCGACCTCGAGGACGTGCCCGACCGCGAGGTCCGCTGCGACCTCCTGATCGCCTGGGCCCGCGCCCTCCACGCCGGGGGCGACGACCGGTCGAGACGGGTACGCGCCGACGCCGTCGCCCTCGCGCGCGATCTCGAGGACGCCGATCGCTTCGCCGCCGCGACCCTCGTGCTCAGCGAGAGCCCGATGGCGTCCTGGGACGGCACCACGGCGAACCCCGACTTCGTCGCGATGCTCGAGGAGGCACTCGAGCGGGTGCCCGACGCACCCTCGCCGGTGCGCGCGCGGCTGCTGTCGGCCCTGGCGATCGAGCTGTTCTGGACCGCCCAGACCGATCGCCGCCGCGCACTCGCACGGGAGTCCGTCGAGATGGCGCGCCAGACCCAGGATCCGGAGTCCCTCGCGCTCGCACTCGGCCGCGCGTGGACGCTGATCGACGGCTCCCGACCGTTCTGGGACGAGATGGACGCGCTGTTCGACGAGGGTGAGAGCGTCGCCGAGCGCGGCGGCTACCTCACCGCACTGGTCTCGGCGTATCGCTCGAAGGCCTTCATGGCCGCTTGTCGCGGTGATCGGGTCGAGATGGACCGCAACCGGACCCTGGCGCGTCCGATCATCGAGCGGCTCCGCCTCCCGCAGCTGCGCGCCGGGATCATCAACGACGACGCGGCGTTCGCCGCCTTCGCGGGGGAGCTCGACGCCGCCGAGCGCCTCACGTTCGAGGGGGTCGAGGCCGGGGGCGCCGCCGGGTTCAGCGAGGCCGGCACGGTGTCGCTCCTGGGCGCCCTGCTCTACCAGATCAAGCTCTGCCAGGGCCGCGTCGGCGAGCTGACCGACCTGCTGGCCGAGCGCGTCGAGGCGTCGCCCGACGCGCCGGTGTGGCGGGTCGCGCTGGCGGGAGCGCTCGTCGAGAGCGATCGGGTCGAGGAGGCGCGGCCGCACTTCCACTTCCTCGCCGACGACGAGTGCGCGAACGTGCTCTCCGACATCGAGTTCCCGGTCATCATGTGCGGCCTCGGTCGGCTCTCGCTCCGGATCCAGCCCGATCCCGCGATCCTGCGCCCGGTCTACGACAAGCTGGCCCCCTTCGCCGGTCGCTTCAACTGGAGCGGCTCGACGATCACCGATGCGAACGACCAGGGGCTGGCGCTCGCGGCGGCGACGCTCGGCGAGCACGACGCCGCCGACGCCCACTTCGAGGCCGCGATCGACCTGTGCGAGCGGGCCGGCGCGCGGGCGTATCTGGCGCGGTGCCTGTTCGACTGGGCCCGTGTGCGCGAGGGGCGCGGCGACGCGTCGGGTGCCCGCCCACTCGCCGAGCGAGCCCTCGCGCTCGGCGCCGAGCTCGGCATGGACGGCCCGTCCGGCGTCGTGCCCCGCGCCCGGGCCCTGCTCGGCTGACGCGCTCGCCCCGCGGCGACCCGTCAGCGCTTCAGACCGAGCCGGTTCAGCTCGTCGTCGAGCATCCGGCGCGGGCGGTTCTCGAGCTCGACGACCTCGCGCAGCTCGCGAAACCTGCGGTCCACCTCGGCGAGGCGCGCGGGAAGCACGTCGGCGCCCGTCCTGTCGTGCACGCGGTCCAGCGCCGCCGCCAGCATCGCCATGGTGACGGGTGTCCGACCGAACCAGAACGTGTCGTCCAGCAGCTCGGCGGCGCGATCGGTCTCACCGACGAAGATGCAGACCCACGCGAACGCTCCGAGGAAGTCGGCGTCGACGCCGGGGAGGCGATCGCTGCGGAGGAGCGCGACCACGTCGGCGAGGTCGCGACGCGCCCGGTCGTGCTCGCCGAGCGCCGCGACCGCGACCGCGCGGATCACCTCGTACGTCATGAACCACTGCTCCCCGCGGCGAGCGCGCTCGCGCCAGGCGGTGCGCCTCGCCTCGGCCTCCGGGTCGCTCAGGCGGGCCGCGACCTCGATGCGCCGGTCGAGCATCACGAGGGCCATGAGATCGCTGGCCTCCAGCATCAGGACGATCATCTCGTCGAGGCCGGGTCGCGCTCGCGCTCGCTTCGCGATCTCGAGTGCCGCCTCGTGCTCACCGCGCCACAGCGCCAGCCCGATCTCCCCGAACTCGACGAAGCCGGCGTCGGACGCATCGTCGGACTGATCGAGTGCGGCGCGCGCGTCACGAAGCTCGTGCTCCGCCGCGTCGGGGTTGACCGACGTGAGGATGATCGATCGGAGCACATGGGCGCGGGCGCGCCAGGGCGACGCGCGGTCGCCGAGCATCTTGAGCGCCCGGCCGGCCAGCCTCACCTGGAGGACGGTGTCGCCCGCGATCATCTCCAGCCCCGACCGACACGCGAGGGCCTTGCCCGCCAGCAGCGGGTCGTCGACCGTGACGCTCCACTCCAGCCACTCGCGCCCGGCGGGCACGAGCCCGCGCCCGACGAAGATCGGCGTGGCCGCACAGGCGATGCGCGCGCCGAGCGCGGTGTCGCCCTCCGCCGCCAACCACTCGAGGGCGGCGATGGCGTCGTCGGCGAGCAGGTCGTGCTGGGGATGCAGCGTGAACGGCAACGGGGTGATCGCCTCGAGGCGGTCGGCCAGGTGCCGCGCGTGCCGGTCGCGCGTCTCCTCGGCGTGTCCGGCCGCGAGCAGTCGTTCGTACGCGTAGACGCGGATCGTCTCAAGCAGTCGGTAGAGAAGCCGACCGGCGTCGTCGGACCGTTCGGTGTGCACCAGCGACCGCGCGACCAGGGCGTCGAGCGTGTCGAGCGCGACGGCGTCGCGGGACGCGAGCACCGCGACGGCGAGGTCCAGGTCGAAGGAGCCGGGCATCACCGAGAGCCGGCGCAGCGCGTCCTGCTCGTCGGGCTCGAGGAGGTCGTAGCTCCAGTCGATCGTGGCCTCCAGCGTCTGCTGGCGGCCGCGGGTGCGGCGCCGCCCGCCGGTGAGCAGCGCGAAGCGGTCGTCGAGGCGCTCGAGGATCTGGGCAGGGGCGAGCACACCGGTGCGGGCCGCGGCCAGCTCGATCGCGAGGGGGAGGCCGTCGAGGCGGCGGCAGATGTCGGCGATCGCGGGGTCGTCGGCCGCCGCGAGCTCGACTCCCGCCTCGGCCGCTCGTTCCACGAGGAGGCGCACCGACGCCGGACGACCGCCGTCGGCGTCGACCGCCAGCGACGGGACCCGGAACGTGCGCTCGCCTTCGAGGTCGAGTGCCTCACGGCTGGTCGCGAGCACCCGCGTCTGCGGGCACGCGGCGAGGAGGTCGTCGACCTGGCTCGCGACCTCGTCGAGGACGTGCTCGCAGTTGTCGACCACGAGCAGCGCCCGCTTGGCACCGAGCCGGTCGTGCACCTGGCGGTCGACCGGCACGTCGACCTCGGGGACGAAGTCGAGGCCGGTCGTGAAGCCTCCGGCGACGCCGGCATCGTCGCCGACACGCGAGAGATCGACGAAGTACGTGCCGTCGGGATGGTTCGCCTGCTCTCGGGCAGCGACCTCGATCGCGAGGCGCGTCTTCCCGCAGCCGCCGGCGCCGGTGAGCGTGACGAGCCGGCCGCGGTGCAGCAGGGCACGGGCGCGAGCGATCTCCTCGTCGCGACCGACGAAGCTCGAGCGCTGCGCCGGGAGCGTGCTGATCGACGCGTCCAGCGACTGGACGGCTGGGAACGCGGCTGCCAGCCCGTCGGCCGCGAGCTGGAACAGGTGCTCGGTGCCGTCGAGATCCCGGAGCCGGTGCTCGCCGAGGTCGACCAGCCCGACGCTCGCCGGCCCGGGCTCGCCCAGCGCGCTCGCGGTCGCGCCGGTGACGAGCGCCTGCGCGCCGTGCGCGGCGGCCATGACGCGTGCGCCGCGGTTGAGCGTCGGGCCGAAGTAGTCGCCGTCGCGTTCCACGGTCTCGCCCGTGTGGATGCCCATCCGGACGTGGATCTGGGCCGCACCGGGCCATTCCTCCTGCTGGAGCGCGTGCTGCGCGTCGATCGCGGCCTCGATCGCGTCCGTCGCGTCGCTGAACGCGGCGGCGAACGCGTCGCCGGCGGTGGAGAACACGTAGCCGTGGTGCTCGGTGATCGCCGTGCGCAGGAGCTCGTCGTGTCGGGCGAGGGCGGGCGCCATGTCGTCGGCGTGCTCTTCCCAGAGTCGGGTGCTGCCCTCGACGTCGGTGAAGAGGAACGTCACCGTCCCCGACGGCAGGTCGCTCACCGGCTCAGACTGACACAGGCCGGCGCCAGCTCCATGAGGTGGTGCGCGGGCAGCCTGGCAGCTCGCCGAGCTCGTTGCCGGTGCCCAGGGCGGAGTGGTTGTCGCGATCGCGGCCATCGGCGTCGTGCGTCGCTTCGCCCGAAGGCCGTCCTGTCACCATCATGATGGTATGGCTTGTTATCATGTTGCATCATCCGGACGCAGATCTCCATGACCGAGGAGCAAGCCGCCGCGCTGCGGCGCCTTGCTGCCGCCCGGGAGCGCTCGCAGTCGGCGCTGTTGCGCGACGCGCTCGATGCACTGCTGGGTGACGACGAGCGCGCTCGTCGGGTCGCACGCGCCCGGGAGGTCATCGGTGCGTTCCGGTCGGGATCGGCCGACACGAGCGAGCGCCACGACGAGGTGCTCGACGAAGCGTTCGCTCAGTGAGCGAAGCCGTCTTCGTCGACACCTCGGCGCTGTTCGCCGTGCTCGACGCGGACGACGAGCACCACGTCGACGCGGCCGCGGCCTGGGGCCGGCTGCTCGACGGGATCGTCGACGGACGCCACGAGGGGATGACGCACGGCTCGGTGCTCGTGGAGTCGAGCGCGCTCGTGCAACGGCGGCTCGGCATGCCCGCGTTGCGCGCCCTCCACGATCGCCTGGTTGCAGCGTTGACCGTCCACTGGGTGGACGCCGAGCTCCACGGGCGCGCGGTGAGCGCGCTCCTCGCTGCGGACCGCCGCGACGTCAGCCTCGTCGACTGGACGTCGTTCGAGCTGATGCGAGCACGCGGCGTGGAGGCGGCGCTCGCGTACGACGACGACTTCGCCGCGCAGGGATTCGTGCCCTTTGTGTGAGGCGGCGCTCGGGCTGTTCTCCTGTCTCGGATCGGACGGCCGCTCAGTCCCGCGCCGTGCCGGAGAGCTTGGCCAGGTCGGCCGCGCCCGTGCCGCTCGCGGTGATGCCTCGCGCCTTGATGCTCACGTCCCAGTCGCCCGCCTTGGCTCGCAGCGCGCCGACCGTGCACTCCTCGCGCGGGATGACCGAGAACGGGTCGTAGTCGAACATCCGCATGGCGTTGCCGTGCGAGATCTTGTCGATCTGCGCGTCGGTGAGCCCGCCGGCCGCCTCGATCTCCTTCATGAAGTGCTCGGGGGAGGTGGGCCACGTCGAGTCGGCGTGGGGGTAGTCGCACTCCCAGCAGACCATGTCCTCGTTCATGTCGGCGAGGTTCTTCAAGCCACTCGTGTCCTCGATGTAACAGAGCACGACTTGCTCGTCGAACACCTGGCTCGGCAGGCGCTCGCCCATGTCCTGGTGCGTCCAGAAGCGGTGCTTGTCGTACGTGGCGTCGATCCGCTCCCGGAAGTACGGCACCCACCCGATGCCGCCCTCCGACAGCGCGAAGCGGAGGTTCGGGAACTTCTTCATCGCCGGCGACCACACGATGTCGGCCGCGGCCTGCACGATGTTGATCGGCGAGAGCGTGATGAGCACGTCCATGGGCGAGTCGGGCGCGGTCATCACGATCTTCGACGACGACCCGATGTGGCAGCACAGCACGGTGCCGAGCTCCTCGGCCGTGGCGAACATCGGGTCCCAGTAGCCGTCGGCGTCGTGGATGCTCGGGTGTCCGAGCTCCGAGACGTTCTCGGAGAACGTCATCGCGTGGCAGCCCTTCTCCGCGACCCGCTCGAGCTCGGCTGCGATGAGCCGCGGATCCCACAGCGGTGGGATCGCGAGCGGGATGAACCGCCCCGGGTGCTTCCCGCACCAGCCGTCGATGTGCCAGTCGTTGTAGGCCTGCACGAGCGCCAGCGCGAGGTCGGCGTCCCGCTCCGCGGTGCGGGCGAACAGCTGCCCGGTGAACTGCGGGAACGACGGGAAGCACATCGACCCGAGCACGCCGTTGGCGTCCATCTCCTTGATGCGCAGGTCGATGTCGTACGCGCCGGGCCGCATGTCGTCGAACGACTGCGGGTCCATGGCGTACTCCTCCTTGGGACGCCCGGCCACCGCGTTGAGCCCGATGTTGGGGAGCTCGGCCCCGAGGAACGACCACACGTCGGTGCCGTCGTCCTTGCGCACCAGCCTCGGTGCCGCCTCGGCGTGCTTCGTGCTCAGCCGTCCCTCGAAGAGGTCGGGCGGCTCGACCACGTGGTCGTCCACGCTCACCAGGATCAGGTCTTCCACGCGCATGGCTTCCCCCTCGTCTCGGGCACAACCTACGCCGTGTGGGGGATGCCCGGCACGAGCCGCGAGGATGCAGGGATGACGCCGAGCACGATCGCCATCGCCGGGGCGACCGGGTTCGTCGGACGGGCGCTCGTCTCGGCGCTCGCCGACGACCACGACGTCGTGGCCCTGGCCCGTCGCCCGCCCACGATCCCGGGCGCGCGCGGCCGAGCGGTCGACGTCGGCGACGAGGACGCCACGGTCGTCGCGCTCGAGGGCTGCGACGCGGCCTACTACCTGATCCACTCGCTCGACGCCCCCGACTTTCGCCGCCGCGATCGGGCGCTCGCGACGGCGTTCGGGCAGGCGGCGGCGCGCGCGGGCATCAGACGGATCGTGTACGTGGGGGGCCTCGGGCGCGCCCCGTCGTCGGAGCATCTCGCCAGTCGCCAGGAGGTCGGCATCGCGCTCGGCGGCGCGGGCGTGCCCGTGGTCGAGCTGCGCGCCGCGGTGGTCCTCGGGGCCGGGAGCATCAGCTTCGAGATGCTGCGCTACCTCACCGAGCGACTGCCGTTCATGGTCTGCCCCCGTTGGGTCCGCACGGCGATCCAGCCGATCGCGCGGCGAGACATGCTCTCGCACCTCGTGCGAGCCCTCGACGTCGAGGCGGGGGTCTACGAGGTGGGCGGGTCGGAGGTCACCACGTACCGCGACATGATCCTGGCCTATGCCGACGTGCGGGGGCTCGGGACGCGCCGCATCGTCGACGTGCCGCTGCTGACGCCGCGCCTGTCGTCGTACTGGGTCGACCTGGTGACGCCCGTCGACTCGCGGGTCAGCCACGCGCTGATCGACAGCCTGAGCACGGAGGTCGTGGTCACCGACGCGGCCCGCACACACGACGCGTTCGGCATCGAACCGATGGGGGTGCGCGCCGCGATCCAGGCGGCGCTCGACGACCAGGTGGTCGAGATCGAGGCCGGGCTGCTCGAACGGGAGGGAGGGCTCCTCGACGGTGTCTACACCGAACGCGTCGACCTGGGGCTCGGGGCCGTCGACGCGTCCGCGGTCGACGCCGATCTCGACCGGGTGGGCGGCGACGACGCGTGGTACGGGCTCCGGGGTGGTTGGTGGGCGCGGCGTGTCGTCGGCCGACTCTTCGGCGAGCGCTGGCGCTTGCGCCGAGCGCGCGCGGTCGCGCCGGGCGAGCCCGTCGACTGGTGGGTCGTGGCGCGGCGCACGCCCGGCGCGCTGGTGCTGCGCGGGGTCGGCTGGCTCGCCGGCGAGGGTTGGCTCGGCTTCCGGGTCGGCGACGGCGAGCTCGTCGAGGTCGGCGCCCTGCGGCCCAAGGGCCTCCCCGGCTTCCTCTACTGGAAGCTCCTCCAGCCGATCCACCGCTGGGCCTTCGCGCGCCAGGCCCAGCATCGCCTCGAGCGCGCCCGCACGACCTGAGGCCGAGCGTCAGCCGCGCAGCACGTTGGCGAAGATCAGCCAGGCCAGCAGCGACTTCGCGGTGAGGCTCAACACGATGTACGACACCTCGCCCGTCACGTAGTCGCGCCACCGGCCCACCTGGCGGTACTGGAGCCACATGTTGAGCGCGAAGCTGAAGAAGAGGATCGCCTCGACGATGATGATCGCGTACACGAACCCCGGCGGGCGGTTGGGCCCACCGACGAGGTAGACGACGATCGCGATCCAGGGGAACGCGCCGGCGAGCGAGCCGAACCAGAACGCGCTCCAGTCGGCCTTCCCGGGCTCCTGCTGGCGCTCCATCAGCAGCCCGAACAGGATCATCGCCGTGTTGACCCCGAAGATCGCGAGCAGCGCCGCGATGTCGCGAATGCCCGTGAGCATCGCGATGAGGACGATCATCAGCGACGCACTGATCGAGTACTCGATCCATCGCGCGTCGTTGCGACGACGGTCGAGGTTCCGCTCGTACCAGCGATGCACGCGCGGGGCTGCCACCGTGAAGTGATCGACGGCTGCGAGCAGCAAGAAGACGGCCACGGCGATGCCGAGGGGGATCGTGAACAGCTCCTCGGCCGGTGCCGGCCCGAGCTCCGCGACCGGATCACCCCGCAGGTACGACGCGAACACCGGCAACGACAGGTCGTTGCTGAGGACCAGCATCAGCGCCGCCTCGGCCGCGAGGAACACCCCGACGGCCACGTTCGCGATCCGCAGTCGCCGGTAGCGACCCGCCTGCTCACCGTCCACGGCACTCATGTTCGCCATCTCACGTCCTCCTTCG
>Ga0315534_1003093_pt1 | contig 10857 bp, 7 predicted proteins | sample SalMarSW160240MG_FD_203094 | JGI IMG/M metagenome (GOLD analysis project Ga0315534, IMG submission 203094) | Salt marsh sediment microbial communities from the Plum Island Ecosystem LTER, Massachusetts, United States - Salt Marsh Sediment SW1602-40 ... | reverse complement strand
CCCCCGGTAGAGTGTTTATCGACGGAAATCTTCACGACATCTGAAAGATCCAGTAGATCGCCTGATTCCGCCAGAGCCCGGGTGAGATCCGCAGTTTCGCGTGCGTTCATACCGTTCAGGAGCACGGCCATTGCCCAGGCTGAAACCTGGTAATCACGCACCTCCCCAGACATGAAACCGCGAATAATAAAGAAAATCTCTTCGGTGCTTAAACGCCAGCCATCGCGCTTCTTGATGATGATGTCAACTGCGTGCATTCTTAACCCTCCACAGTGATTATACACATCTGGACACAGTGCACCTGCTATAATCAGCGGAATTCATCATGCCAAAAGGTGAACCATGGACCAAGAAATCACAATCCTGACGAGCAAGACGATCGTGACGATGGACGTCGAACGCCGCATCCTTCGGAACGGAGCCCTGCTTATTCAGTCAGAAATGATAAGCGATATTGGCGATTTGAAAGAACTGACCGAGAAGTACCCCGCGGCCGAAGTCATCGATCTGGGCGACAAGCTTGTAATGCCGGGCCTGGTCAACGCCCACACCCATGTTCCCATGTCCCTTTTACGTGGTTTGGCCGACGACTTGCGGCTCGATGTCTGGCTGCTCGGCTACATCATGCCGGTCGAGCGTGAATTTGTTGATCCCGACTTCTGCCGGCTGGGAACTTTACTCTCCTGCGCAGAGATGATTCGCGGCGGGGTTACAAGTTTTGCCGATATGTACTATTTTGAGCAGACTGTTGCCGAAGCCACCGCCGAGGCCGGGCTGCGGGGTGTTTGCGGGCAAACGGTCCTCAAGTTTCCCTCACCTGACGCCGAATCATTTGAAGATTCGCTTGCCGCAGCACGGGAGTTCATCGAGACTTGGAGGGGGCACTCGCTGATTACCCCAGCTGTTGCGCCTCATGCGCCGTATACGTGCACGCCCGCGATACTAGAAGCATGCGCCGAGCTTGCGCTTGAATTCGATGTCCCGCTGCATATTCATGTCTCCGAAACGCAGCAGGAGGTTGATGAGTGGCGCGAGAAGTACAACATGCCCGTCGTGCCCTGGATCAAGAAACTTGGCGTGCTTGAGCCGAAGGTCATCGCTGCCCACTGTGTGCACATCGACGAAGGTGAGATCCATACCCTGGCACATTCACGCACCGGAATCGCCCACAATCCATCCAGCAACCTCAAACTTGCCTCCGGATTCGCTCCCGTGACAGAGATGCTCGAAACCGGGCTTCAGGTCGGAATCGGGACAGATGGCCCGGCCTCGAACAATGACCTAGATATGTTTGAAGAATTACGACTGGCCTCCTTCATCGCTAAAACGATTACCAACAACCCGACTGCCCTCCCGGCCCAGAAGGTTGTGGAAATGGCTACCCGAATGGGGGCCCGCGCGATTCACCTGGGTGAGTTAACCGGATCTCTCGAAATCGGGAAGCGCGCCGACATCATCAGCATCGATATGTCAACCTCTCACAACTGGCCTCATTACAACCGTGAGCCAGGCGCAATCTACTCCCGGATTGTCTACGCTACCAAAGCCTCCGATGTAGTGGACGTTATGGTAAACGGACGCTGGCTTATGCGGGAGAAGGAATTAACAACGCTGGACGAGGTCGACCTACGCCGTCAGGCGGCAAGCTACGCGGACAGAATCGATGCTTTCCTAGTTGACCGTGAGGGTTCGGTGCTTTCGAAACTCATCGCCATTGGTGGCGCCGAACAAGAGGAAAGCTACGAAATCCAGATCAAACTCGAAATCCCCGATTCGAAGCCCGTGCTCGAGAAACTCTCGAAGGGCACGTTCGAGGTGGTGCGCACTGCACACTACCGCGAATATGATACTTACTTCAACTTCCCCGAACCAGAGCCGGTCCGCCTGCGTTATCGGGAGGATGAATTCATTAACGAAGAGGGGGATGTCTACAACGTTCGCTCCCGGCTGACGCTGACCGGACCAGCTGCTGAGCTAGAGTTCGAGAACTCCGTCCTGCTTTCACGCTCCCGCTTCATCGCTCCGGCAACGCACAGCGTCCGCTTTTACCGCGAGTACTTCAAGCCATCGAGTGAACTCGAGATACAAAAAGACCGCCTGCGCTGGCTGGTGCGGTATGAGAACCTGGAATTCTTTATCAACCTCGATCAACTTCTGAAACCCGAGCGGGAAGGCTTTTACCTGGAAATTAAAAGCAGGACCTGGTCACGCAAAGACGCTGAGCACAAGGCCCAATTAACAACCGACATTCTCAATATGCTTGGAGTGGAAAATGCCGAGCCTGTCATCCAGGAATACCCGGATGTAGTCAGTTCTAGTTGATGGCGCCGGGAGCAGTCGAACGTTTTACGTTTTATTAAGATCAGCTTTCTTCGTCCGCTTGATCGTCTTCTACCAGGTATTGCTTCTGCCACGCAAAGAGCCGGTTCAGAGCCTCTAATGGTGACAGGCTGTTCACGTCGAGCGATTTTAATTCATCCAGCAGTGGATCCGTTTCGGGGAAGAGCCGCAGTTGGTTGGCCGGGAGCCTTGGACTGCCCGGCCGGGAAGCATTCGCTTCAAATTGAGAAAGGATCTCGCCGGCTCGCTGCACAACCGGGCGCGGCAGCCCTGCCAGCTCGGCAACATGGATGCCATAAGACTTGTCCGCTCCACCGGGCATGATCTTATGTAAAAATACGACCTGCCCACCCTCTTCCGAGACCGCCACGTTGTAGTTCCGAACACCCGGGAGCCGGTCGGCCAGGCTGGTCAGTTCGTGGTAGTGTGTGGCGAACAAGGTGCGGGCCCGCAGATCCGGGTGGTTGTGGATGTACTCGACGACAGCCCAGGCGATAGCAACCCCGTCGTAGGTGCTGGTGCCACGCCCGATTTCATCCAGGACAAGCAGGCTGCGATGCGTAGCGTTGTGCAGGATGTTCGCGGTCTCGATCATCTCAACCATAAAGGTTGATTGGCCAGCATGAATTTCGTCCTGTGCACCGATGCGGGTGAAGATGCGATCCGTAATCCCCAACCGGGCTGATCTGGCGGGGACGAAACTGCCCATCTGTGCCATTAAGACCAGAAGCGCGACCTGGCGCAGGTAGGTAGACTTGCCGCTCATATTGGGTCCGGTTATGACACGAACACACTCGCCCTGTTCGAAAATCACATCATTGGGCACAAACCGCTGACCAACCAGCAGTTGTTCCACAACAGGGTGTCGGCCCTCTTCGATGTCGAGCACATCATCGTCGGTAAAGGTCGGCCGGACATAAGCCTGGAGTGCGGCAACCTCAGCCAGTGTTGTCACCACATCAAGCCGGCCGATTGCATGAGCTGTCTGCAGCATGCGATCTGCGTTCTGAGCTAACTCAACACAAACCGAGCGGAACAGCCGATTCTCGATCTCGCGCACTTGTTCTTCAGCGGACAGCACCAGCGATTCATACTCTTTCATTTCTGGTGTTATATAACGCTCGGCATTGACAAGAGTCTGCTTCCGAATATAGGTCTGCGGGACACGATCGGTATTTGATTTTGTCACTTCGATGTAGTATCCGAAGACTTTGTTGTAACCGACTTTCAGGCTCTTGATCCCGGTCCGTTCACGCTCGGATCCCTCCAGATTGGCGATCCAATCGCGCGCCTCACGTGAACTGCGCTGAATATTATCAAGCTCCTTAGAATAACCAGGACGGATGACCCCGATGTTTGCTAAGGTAGCTGGCGGCTCATCCGATATGGCCGCCTGAAGCAGTCCCAGCACCTCCACGCATTGATCAGCCTGCGCTACGAGATCATCTATGGCCTGTGCCTTTGCCCCAGACGCTTTCGCAAGGAGTTCAGGCAGTGCTTCAAGCATATCCCGAAGAGCAACCAGATCGGGCGGCCTGGCTAAACCCGCAACGATTCGGTTGATAACTCGCTCCATATCACCGATCGACTTGAGCGAAGACCGTATCTCAGCGCGCCAGATACCCTGATCGAAACCTGCCTGCACTTGATCCAGCCTGGCCTCGATCCGGGATTGATCCAAAAGAGGTCGTCCCAGCCACTGGCGAAGCATTCTGCGACCGAGTGGGGTCACGCTCCGATCGAGCACTCCAAGCAGCGAACCCCTGACCTCACCTGAGCGAATTGTCTCGCTCAATTCTAGATTCCGGCGCGTGGCTGCATCGAGCACCATGAAATCGTGCAGGCCGTAGGTCGAGAGTCCCTTCAGCAAATCCAGTGCCGGCGCCTGCGTTTGCTTAAGATAGGCGATCATCGCACCTGCTGCTCGCCTGGCAAGCGGCAGGTCTGCTAAACCAAAACCCGCTAAAGTGCTGGTACCAAAATGGGCTTTGAGGACTTCATCCGCACCTTCAAGTTCGAATTTCCATTCCGGCAGCCGTGAAACACTTCCGGACCATATCCCATTGAGTTCTATGGCATCGTCAACGATAACTTCCGCGGGCTGAAGTCGGGCCAATTCGTGAGCCAGGATATCCCAGGGGTCCCCCGCCGCGAACTCTCCAGCGGCGAATTCACCGGTGCTGACATCCGCATAGGAAATCCCGATTCGGCCATCGGTGAGGTAGGCCGAAAGCAGGTAATTATTCGCATCGCCCGGTAGAAGTTCGCTTTCGAGGATGGTCCCGGGAGTGATCACCCGCACGACTTCCCGGGGAAACAACCCCTGCACCGGACCATCTCCGATTTGTTCGCAAATGGCAACGTGATAGCCACGCTCGATCAGACGGCCAATGTAACTTTCAGCCGCATGGTGTGGAATACCAGCCATCGGCACCCGGTCGCCCTTGGCGACATTGCGCGAGGTTAGGACGATATCCAGCTCCCTGGCTGCGATCTCGGCGTCCGCATCGAAGGTCTCATAAAAATCGCCCAGGCGGAAAAACAAGATCGCATCCGGGTATTTTTTCTTGATTTCCAGGTACTGTTGCCGGATGGGAGTAACTATCTTGGCCATGTCGCCTGCATTCTAAGTCGTGGGTGAAGAAACATCAAGCATCTATGATATACTCCGCCCATGTCGTCGATCCTGGCAGTCGACTTCGGCGGTACGAATATTCGCGTTGCCCGTTTCGATAACGGGCAGCCGCCTGCACAGGCTCAGATTAAAACCCCCACAATCGCTGAGGAAGGCCCGGAAGCTGTTTTACAGCGGTTGAAGGATTCGATCGCTCAACTACTCCCGGAGAGCACATCCGATTTACGTATTGGTATCGGTGCGCCCGGTCCACTCGATCCCTACCGGGGAGTCGTCTTCAGTGCTCCCAACCTTCCAGGCTGGACCGAAATTCCACTGCAGCAAATCATCGAAGACGAATTCGACACTCCGGTTTTCCTGGGGAATGATGCGAATCTTGCCGCCCTCGGTGAATGGAAATTCGGCGCTGGCCGTGGCGCCAGGAACCTCGTTTACCTTACAATCAGCACCGGAATCGGTGGTGGGGTCATCGTTGATAGCCGTCTACTGCTCGGCGCTCATGGTCTGGCAGCCGAGTTAGGCCATCTGACGATCGATCCACATGGCCCAATCTGTGGTTGTGGCCAGGTTGGCCATATTGAAGCAATCGCAGCCGGACCCGCAATTGCCCGGCGCGCAATTGCTGCTCTCGAGGACGGAGCAAGGTCGACCCTCAGAGAGGCCCTTGAAGAGGACGGGAACCTGCAAGCCGCCCAGGTTGGAGAAGCCGCCCTGGCCGGTGATGATCTCGCCATCCGGATCGTTCTCGACACGGGTGAGATCCTCGGAGCCTACCTGGCAGATCTGGCGCACGTATTCAATCCAGAGATTTTCGTGTTAGGTGGAGGCGTTTCACAAATCGGCCCGCTCCTGCTCGACTCCATCGACAAATCCATGCGCGAGCACGTGATGAATCCGGCTTACCTGGATGGGTTGAAAATATCGCCTGCAGAATTAGGTGATGATGCCGGACTGGTAGGGGCTTTGGTGCTTGCCTCGCAGGATTAAGTGTGAAAGCCAATTACCTCCGCTTGCTGCTGTTGTCCACCACCCTTCTCGTAGGGGCCTGTGCACCCGTTCAACAGACGGAATCCAGCCTCAACTACGGATTGACATTATCCCCTTCGGGACTCGATCCCCATCTGAATGCCTCAGCAGAATTGGGCATTCCACTTAGTTCGGTTTATGACACGCTTGTATTTCGCGACCCAGACACGGGCGAGTTCGTTCCCGGTCTTGCTGACAGCTGGAAGATCTCCCCTGACGGATTGACGTACACTTTCGAACTTCGAGACGATGTTCACTTCCATGATGGGACCCCTTTTAACGCCAATGCAGTCCGGGCGAATATCGATTACATCGTCGACCCGCAAAATCATTCGCAAAAAGCTGTCAGTATGCTTGGACCGTTGGTGGAGGTTGTCGTTCTCAGCGAATATCGTGTCTCTTTCCAGCTGAGTGAACCTTTTGCGCCCCTTCTCGATTCGCTTTCCCAGGTCTACCTGGGAATAGCCTCTCCTTCCGCTCTCGAGGAATGGGGACCAGCCGAATACCAATTCCATCAGATAGGTACCGGGCCTTATCGCTTTATCGAGTACATACCGAATGATCACATTCTCCTCGAACGAAATCCAGACTACGCCTGGGGTCCCTCGATCTATCACCGGCAGAATGCTGCAATTCACCAAATCGAATTTCGTTTCTACGAGTTTGAAGCTACCCGGTCTCTGGCCCTGGAGAGTGGTCAGATCGACATCATTGGCGAAGTGCCATTTAGAGAAGCAGAACGCCTATCAGATGACTCACGTTTCAGTCTCTATCCGACCCCGATACCTGGCCAGCCAATGCAGTTTTACTTTAATACCAGAGTGTCCCCGACGGATGATCCCCTGGTCCGAGAAGCGTTGATCCTGGCGGTCGACCGTGAAAGAATTGTTGACACGATTTTCGGTGCGACCTCGCCCACCGCTTCAGGGCCACTTTCAGACGTCCTTTTCGGTCCACTGCTCCCGAATCGGTTGACTGCGTATGATCCCAACCGCGCTGGTGCATTACTTGATCAAGCTGGATGGGTTGATTTAGATGGAGATGGAATTCGGGAGAAGGGTGGGAGCAAACTCGCATTAGTCCTGGTGACGCCGACATGGGGATCCAATCCGCAGGCCGCTCAATTAATCGATGTCAGCTGGGAAATTCTCGGGGCTAGCGTTGAAGTAATCTCCGCTCCAGCATTTGGCCCGCTCAAGGAACAGCAATCGAACGGCGAATACAACGCGATTGGATTAAATTTCTTTGGCACAGACGCCGATTTGCTTCGCCCCAGTTATAGCAGTTCGGGCCTCTACAATTGGAGCGGTATTCAGGATCCAGATCTTGATCAGCTGCTCAATATGGCAGCCAGCGAAGTTCATGATCCATCCCTGCGAGCCTCGTTTTACCAGAGCGCGATCGACCGGATGGAGCGCGCCTTCGTTGTTCTTCCCATGCGCGATTATGTTGACTTAGTAGTCGCCCGCTCCGATTTGATCGGGCTGCGTTTCTCCCTTCAGGGATGGTTCCCCTTCCTAATCGATCTCACCTTCAGCTCCTGACCGTTATCGGCCGCAGGCTGATCGAGGGGCTGTTCACCGCCTGGGCCGCGGTGACTCTGACGTTCTTTGCGCTCCGTATCGCAGGTGGCGACCCGGCAGATAATTTACTTGCTCAAGGTCTGGCTTCAGCAGAACAAGCCCAAGCGCTGCGTCAGCAGCTTGGCCTCGATCATCCTCTTGGCATACAGTATCTGGAATTCATGCGCAATTTGACGCGGGGCGATCTCGGAATTTCGCTCTACACCGCCCGTCCGGTTGGGCGCGTGATCGGCGAACAGCTCCCCTACACCATCGCGCTCGCCCTAAGCGGTCTGATGATCGCCCTGGCGCTGGGATTCGTGTTTGGAGCTCTTGCAGCGTGGCGCGAGCGGACAGCGGAGGGCAGATTTGCGGCTGCAATGTCCGACCTCGCCACCGCCCTTCCTGTGGCATTTACCGGAATACTCATTCTATATCTGGCGCTCATGCTCTCACTGGCAATCGGCCGCCCGATGGCTGCCCCCGGACTGCTCCTGCCCGCGATCGTACTCGGAATCACCTCGAGCGGTCCTATTGGGCGAGTCGTGCAAGCAGGTTTAAGGGAAAGTCTGAACTCGGAATACATTCTTGCAGCGAGGGCACGGGGGTTGCCCGGCGGCGCGAGACTGCTCTGGCATGCGGTTCGTCCTGCGCTTTCGCCTGTCATTTCTCTTATCGCGCTTGAAGCGGCTTATCTCTTCAGCGGCACCGTTGTCACCGAAACAGTCTTCTCCCGTCCTGGCTTAGGCCGGCTGCTGGTCAAATCAATTCTCGAGGCTGATTTTCCCATTGCGCAGGCGCTTGTCGTGCTGGCCGCTTTGTTCTACACCACCAGTCATATTCTGGCCGATCTGGCTGCAATCATGCTCGATCCGCGCCAGCGGAGAGCTGGATGAGAAGGAATTTCACCTTCAGTTGGGCAGTTGTCTGGCTGATTGGTATCACGGTGATTGCGCTGGCCGCGCCACTCATCGCTCCATACAACCCCCGGCTTCCGGTTGGAGCTGCACTGAGCCCGGCTGGTGATGGCACTATGCTCGGTACCGATGGTCTGGGTCGCGATCTGCTCAGCCGCCTAATGTACGGCGCACGATACAGCCTGCTTTCTTCGCTGGCCGCAACCCTGATTACACTCTCGATTGGACTGACGCTCGGTTTACTCGCCAGCGGCAGTGTGGGTTTTGTCGACCGTATGCTGCTCGCGCTGGCCAACGCTGGGCTTGCCATACCAGGCTTGCTGCTGGCAATGCTCTTTGTCGCCGGGATCGGTCCCGGTCTGCCGACCGTCATTCTAGCTGTCGGCCTTGGAGGGAGCCCGGGATTCATTCGCCTGGCGCGTTCCATATTTAAAAGCTTGATGCAGGAAGGCTACGTGGATGCTGCAAGGGCGCTTGGTGCAGGCCGCGTCCGGATTGCTCTCTTCCACTTGCTGCCAAATGCGATGCCGCAGCTGGTTGCTCTGGCTACGACACATTATGCATGGGCATTTCTCGGGACGACGACACTTACGTTCCTCGGTCTGGCCGGAGACCCGTCTCTGCCAGAATGGGGTGCCATGTTGGATGCAGGCCGAACCTACTTGATCCAGGCCCCGATACTCTCCCTCCTGCCAGGATTGTTGATCACATTGACCGTTTTCGCAGTGCATCGTGCTGGTTTGGGCTTAAGTACATCAAGCCAACCAGGTTGACGGTTCAACAGCCCGTCTGGTATGCTCAGGAAATCACCCGTCTGGAGCACACATTGACGTGTTTATAGCGATCCTTATCCTGGCTGTCATCTTTGATTTCCTGAACGGATTCCATGACAGTTCGAACATTGTGGCGACGGTCATATTTTCACGCGCGCTTCACCCACGGGTGGCATTGATCATTGCGGCGATTGCGGAATTCCTGGGACCTTTTCTGTTCGGGGTTGCGGTCGCGCGAACCATCGGGAATGATCTCCTCACGGATAAAGCCCTGAGCGAGCAGGTCGTGATGGCGGCCTTGATGGCTGCCGTCCTGTGGAACCTGCTCACCTGGTACCTTGGCATGCCGTCCTCGTCTTCCCATGCTTTGCTCGGGGGGCTGCTCGGAGCTGCCCTTCTTTACACGCAGACACTGAGCGTAATTCGCATCGATGGTCTTACTAAAATTGTGCTCGCTCTGCTGCTCTCCCCTGTCGCTGGCTTGATAATGGGCTTCATCGTCATGCGCATTACCCTGTGGCTGGTTCGCAACGCAACCCCACGCGTCAGCACCGTCTTCCGCCGTCTGCAGATTGTGACCTTGATCGGCCTGGCGCTCAGTCATGGCACCAACGACGCCCAGAAAACCATGGGCGTGCTGACGCTGACTCTGTTCCTGACTGGCAGGATAGCAAGTTTCTATGTTCCGGTCTGGGTCATTGCACTCAGTGCCAGCGCAATCGCTCTCGGAACGGCATTCGGCGGCTGGAGATTGATTCGCACGCTGGGGGGCAGGATCTACCGCATACGCCCTATCCATGGGTTTACCTCTCAAATTGCCGGCGCGGCCGTGATCCTGACAAGTGCGCTCTTCGGTGGCCCGGTCAGCACGACCCAGGTGCTCAGTTCATCAATCGTCGGCGCGGGCGCGGCCGAACGTTTCAACAAAGTTCGATGGACGATCCTGCGTGATATGGCGCTGGCATGGGTATTAACCATCCCGGCTACGGCTCTGGCCTCCATTTTGATATTCTCTTTACTTCAGAAAATCCTCTGATTACGGTCGGCAGAACCTTGGCTTATGCCAATTCGAAATCCCGCTGCCAACCAGAAACCAAAGCCCGCATCTCACCGAGAACCCCGGGGCGATTTTCAAACCAATGAATTAATTTGTCGTGCGGCTTGAACCAGTTTGCTTGCCGGCGTACAAATTGCCGGCTGGCACGCTGAATCTGCCTGCGGGCTTGTTCAAGGTCGATTTCTCCGTCGATATAACGAGCCAATTCCCGATATCCGATTGCCGAGAAGGAAGGCAGCTCAGGACTGTAGCCTCGTTCCATGAGTCCCCGTACTTCTTCCACCCAACCATCTTCGAGCATTGCATCGATACGCGCATCGATCCGGTCATAGAGAAGCTCCCGGGGCAGCGTCAGCCCTAGAACCAGCACAGGGTAGTCCGGAGGACTTTTTACCCGTTGGTCGCTGGCTGGACGACCCGAAAGGTGGAAAATTTCGAGCGCTCTTACAACACGGCGGATGTTCCGCGAGTCAATCCTTGCTGCCGACTCAGGATCGATTCGCTCCAGTTCTTGATGCAGTGCTAGAGGACCATGCTCATCGACATA
>Ga0315534_1003089_pt1 | contig 10865 bp, 10 predicted proteins | sample SalMarSW160240MG_FD_203094 | JGI IMG/M metagenome (GOLD analysis project Ga0315534, IMG submission 203094) | Salt marsh sediment microbial communities from the Plum Island Ecosystem LTER, Massachusetts, United States - Salt Marsh Sediment SW1602-40 ... | reverse complement strand
CTAATCTTCTTTATATTATCTCCGTCGTACAAATATTCGGCCGGCAAAAGCCTACCGTTATAATTGGAAGCCATTGTTCTCGTATACGCGCCACAACTATGAATTATTAGCAAATTTCCAACTTTAAGCGAAGGAAGCTCATAAGTTCCGAATTCATCAGAATTTTCACAGATAGGACCGACAACCCGGGATTTTATTTTGTCACCCGTTTCTTCAAAAAGAGGTTCTACATGATGGTACGCATCATATATCGCGGGACGAGGATTATCATTCATACCCGAATCGACTACATAAAGAGGTACTCCTTCTCTCTCTTTTACATCGACAATTCTGGTAATAATAAATCCTGATTCCGCTACTAAAAACCGGCCTAACTCAAGAAATATTTTGACATTGTATTTATTTGAAATCTCTCTGTAAGTTTCACTGAGAGAACCCGCATTAAATCCTTTCTCACCTTCCTTATACGAAATCCCAAATCCTCCACCAAGGTTTACATATTCTATCGATAAACCTTTTTCATTAAAAAACTCTATTGAATCTTCCATTTTTTCGAGAGCTTCCAAATAAGGTTCTGGTGTAAGTAGCTGTGAACCAATATGATAATGCGCGCCAACGAGTTCAATCGTTTTGAAATCTTTTGCTATGTCGTATACCTTATCCAGATCTTGAACCGGAATTCCAAATTTACTCCACGGCGAACCTGTGGAAAGATGAGAATGTGTTTTTGGAAATATTCCCGGATTAATTCTTACAAAAGCCTTAACCTTTTGTTTTGAATCAGTCGCGCAACTATCAAGAAGAACAGCCTGATCGAAAGATTCAAAGTTAAAAAACCTTACGCCTTTATCGATTGCATATTTTATTTCTTCCTTTTTTCTGGCAAGACTATCATATAAAATTTTCTCCGGGGCGATCCCCGCCTGTAGAGCCATAAAAAGCTCTCCGGGAGATACTATCTCTGCTCCGATACTATGTTCTTTTAAGATTTTCAAAATCGAAATAGAAGAATTCGCCTTAACCGCGAAAAAAAGGTCAGTGAATTCCGAAAAACCTTCCTTAAGAATACCAACTTTCTTATCTATTACCCTTCTATCGTAAATATAAAAGGGAGTTTTCATTTTTTCTAAATCATCTATAACTTTCTTAAACATAGCGGTTTAATAATATTACTATCTAAACTTTTGTCAAGCACATAGACTTAATTAATGTGAACACAAAAACCGCAAAGTTTTCATTTTTGTTTTAACTAAAACCTAAAGCCCAGAACCTAAGACCTAACTTAGTTGTTTTGCTTTTCAAATTTTGATATTTTATTTTCTAAGAAAACTAAAATTCAACTTTATGCTTCTTTGTAAAAAACAAAGCGTTTACAGTCAACATTACAAATATCAGGGGGGTTGCGTTATGTAAAGATTTATATAAATTATATCAGAAAACTCTGAACTGCTTATATGACAATAAAAAATAAATATGTAAAGACATACATTTAAAGATGTCAAACAGATGGATATATCCATCGTTTAATTTAAAATATGAGGAAAATTAAAGAAAAATTAAAAGAAAAAATCGGTTTCGCACTTTCGAGCATGGGAGAAAAATTTTCTCTCAAGGGGCTGGATATTATAACAAAAAACAAAACAAATCTTGTAAAAGTTTTTGTAGACAGACCTGGAGGCATTACAATAGATGACTGTGTGGATATATCTAAAAAGTTATCCGTGCATCTCGAAATTCTTGATCTTTTACCCGGACCTTATAGGCTGGAGGTCTCATCTCCCGGAGCTGAAAACAAGGAGGAAAGATGATAAATAAGAGTATAGTTACAATGCTATCAGAATTGGCAGCAGAAAGGGATTTAGGGAAAGAATTTGTCCTCCAAACCCTCAAAGAAAGTTTAATAACAGCAGCCAGGAAAAAATATGGACGAGCTGAAAATCTCGATTGTGAAATATCAGAAGCTTCAGGAAATATAAAACTTTTTTTAGAAAAGATTGTAACAAAGAAGGTTACAGATCCGGATACGGAGATAGCTCTTAAAGAAGCCCGTAGAATAAAACCTACAATAGAAATAGGAGCAACTTTTAAACAAGAAATACCCGTAGATGAATTCGGAAGAAACGCAATAAACATTGTAAAAAATACGTTAATTCAGAGAATTAAAACTAATGAAAAAGAGATGCTTTTTGAAAGATATAAAAATAGACAGGGCGAATTAGTTTCCGGAACAGTTTCGCGAATTTATTCAACAGGAGCATATATAAAAATTGGTGATATAGAAGCTTTCCTTCCAAGAGAAGAACAGATCCCAAATGAACGTCTCAGGAGAGGTTCTCAAATAAAAGCTTTAATTAAGAAAATCTCACCGACTCCGGAAGAAGGCGACGAGGATAGAATTAGAATAAAAGGACCAGTTGTTTATCTATCCAGAATTCAGCCCGAATTTGTTACCCGATTACTTGAATTCGAAATACCAGAAGTACTTCATTCAAAAGTCAATATAAAAGATATAGCAAGGAAATCGGGAGAACGTACAAAAGTTTCGGTTTATTCGCAAAATGAAAAAGTCGATGCGGTAGGTTCTTGCGTCGGGCACAAGGGAAGCCGAATCAAATCTATAGTAAGAGAACTTTCCGGGGAAAGAGTCGATGTTGTTCATTGGAAAGAAGACAAGGCAAAATATGCCGAAAAAGCATTGTCTCCGGTAAAAGTTATTGAATCTAAAGTAATTGGTGAAAACAAAATACTTTGCATAGTTCAGGATGATGAATTAACCGGAGCAATTGGAAAATTAGGAGAAAATGTCTCTTTGGCTTCGGAATTAACTAATGTCAAGATCGACATCAAGGTAAAAAGTGAATACAACAAAGAGAAAGAAGACAAAAAAAGAAGTAAAATAAAATTAGAAGATTTAGATATAAGTGACCACGTTAAAAAAATCCTTAAAAAAGAAGGTATAAAGAACGCTCAGGATATACTATCGAGGAGCGATGAGGAATTAATAGAAATTAAGGGCATAGGAAAAAAGAAATTAGAAGCGATTCATAAATCTATTCATAACCAAATCAATAAGGAGTGACATGCCTAAAAAGAAAGAGCAAACGATAAGAATATACGAGTTGGCAAAAGATTTAGATATTACAAACAATGAATTGATAGGTTTTCTAAAAAAAGAAGGGATCGAAGTCAAATCCGCTCTTTCGACAATAAGTAATGACCAAGCTGATAAAATAAAAGATAAACTTAAAAGCAAAACAACAAAAAAGAAAAAAGTTAAAAAATCTGAAGAAACTAAAAAAACAACGAAAAAGAAAAAAGTAGAAAAAAAGGAATTCAAAAAAGAAGTACAAAAAAAACCTAAAGAAAAGAAAAAAGAAGAAGTACAAGAAAAACCAAAAGCAAAAGAAAAAGAAAAAAAAGAAAAAGATAAAACCATAGAAGTATTTGAAGTAAATTCCATAAAAGAACTCGCAGATTCTATTGATATACCACCAAGCGATATAATAAAAGCATGTCTAAAGCTTGGTCTTCAGGTTACAATAAACCAAAATCTGGATTTTGATGCCACTCATCTTATCGCGGAAGAATTCGGATATAAAGTAAAACTACATGAACCAGAAGAAACTCTGGAAATAAAAAAAGAAACATACAATGTCAAAAAAAAACCACCGGTAGTAACCATCATGGGACATGTAGATCACGGAAAGACAACTTTACTCGATTATATACGAAAAACACGCGTTGCCAGCCATGAATCAGGAGGAATCACTCAAAAAATCGGTGCGTATCATATAAACTATAATAATCATAAAATCACATTTATAGATACACCGGGGCATGAAGCATTTACCTCGATGAGAGCAAGAGGAGCGAATGTTACAGATATTATAGTGCTGGTAGTAGCAGCTAATGACGGAGTGAAAGAGCAAACAATCGAAGCAATAAACCACGCTAAGGCAGCTAACGCACCCATAATTGTGGCTATCAATAAAATAGATCTCCCTGCAGCCAACCCCTCGAAAGTTTTATCAGATTTAGCTGAAAAAGATGTATTGGTCCATGAATATGGCGGAGATGTAATTGCGGTAAATGTTTCCGCTCTAAAAGGCATAGGAGTCGAAGAGTTGCTAGACGCGATTATTCTACAATCCGAAGACTTAGATCTTAAAGCTCCTTCAGAAGGACTTGGAAGCGGAATAATATTAGAAACTCAACTAAGAAAGGGGATTGGGATCATCGCTACGGTTGTCGTTAAAGAAGGACAAATTAAAGTGGGCGATTCTTTTGTCGCGGGTTCCGCCTCAGGAAAAGTTCGGTTGATTCTCGATGAACATGACAAAAGATTGAAAATTGCAGTAGTATCATCCGCTGTTCAAATATCTCAATTCGATTCTTTACCCCAAACAGGAGACATATTTAGAGTTGTAGGAGATCAAAAAACAGCAAGAATTATATCCGAAGAAAGACAAGACCGGCATAAGGAAAAAAGAGAAATACCAACTGTCAGTCTTTCAAACCTCTACGAAAAAATAAAAGAAGATAAAAAACAAATTTTAAAAATAGTAATAAAAGGAGCTGATGCTGGTTCGGTCGATGCTCTCGTAAATTCCGTTGAAAATTTACCAAAGAAAAAAGTTGAAATTAAGGTGATTCATTCCGGAGTAGGACCAATAACAGAAAGCGACGTAATGCTTGCCCATGCATCTGAAGCAATAATCATTGGATTTAAAGTAAAAGCATACCCGCAAACAAAAGAAGAAGCAAAAAAACGTGGGGTAGAAATTAAAACATACGACGTTATTTTTGAAATAGCTGAAGATATTAAAAAAGCTATGCTGGGAATACTCAAACCGGAAAAACAAGAAATAAAATGCGGTGAAATCGAGATTAAAAAAGTATTTGAAGGCTCAAACATCGGTAAAATCGCCGGATGTTTTGTCCTTTCCGGTGAAGTTCATAACAATGATATAGCGTATTTAATCAGAAATGGACAAGAGCTCATTAAAACTAAAATTGCTAATCTTAAAAGATTTAATGAAGATACCAAAAATGTATCAGAAGGATACGAATGTGGCATAAGACTTGCAGATTTCAATGATTTTGAAGAAGGAGATATAATAGAAAGTTATGAATTGGTGGAAAAAGAGAAAAAACTTTAAAAGAATATGTTCGTTGGTATTGGGAAAGTCGAAATCTTTCTTCCAGGATTAAGATCTCTAAAATCTAAAAGAAGGATTATAAATAGCATTAAAGATAAGATAAGATCAAAATTCAACGTCGGAGTAAACGAAATTGATTTTCTGGATAAATGGCAGCGTTCAATAATAGGTATTGTAGCTGTTTCTAACGATTCCAAATTTCTACGATCGTCGTTAAATAAGGTTGTAAACCATATAAGAGATAATAGAAACATTAACATTTTAGATTGGAGTATAAAAATAAACAATGACTTTGAGACAGAAAAGAGTCAATTCATATATAATGAAAATAGTTCCTGAAATCATAGACAAAGAGGTGAATGACCCACGAATAGGACTGATCACCTTAACATCCGTCGAAATCAGCCTTGATTTAAAACATGCAACTATCAATTTTACTGTACATGGCGGAGAAAAAGCTGGAAAAGCAAATAGTGAAATTTTAAACCACGCGAGTGGATTTATCCAGCATGAGCTCGCAAGACGTATCAAAATGAAAAATACGCCCAAGTTACACTTCAAATATAGTTCAATAACGCAAAAAATGGAAAGAATAGATGAACTATTAAAAAAGGAAAGTGAGGAAGAAATTTGAAAAGCTGGGAAAAAGCACTCGAAATAATACATAATAATAAAAAATTTTTAATCGTATCACATAAAAACCCAGACGGAGATTCTTTAGGCTCAGAAATAGCAATGGCCCTGGCGCTAAAAAAAATGGATAAACAGACATATATTTTCAATTCAGATCCCCCACCCCAGAGATATTCAAATTTTCCTAAAGCGTCTTTAATTCAAACGGAGAAGAAAAATTTTACAGAAGATGTAACTCTTTTTGTAGACTGTGCCGAAGTAGAACGTATCGGGAAAATCAAAGACTATATTGATTTCTCGAAACCTATCATCAATATCGATCATCATATTGGTAATACAGAATTTGGTACAGTAAACGTTTTAAAACCGGATTATTCTTCGACGGCTGAGATCATTTACAAAATGCTAAAAGATGAAATTGAAATGGATAAAGAAATAGCTACTTACTTGTATATAGGAATACTAACCGACACAGGAGCATTCCGATATCCAAACACAACATCCCATTCCTTAAGAGTGGCATCAGAACTGGTCGCGTATGGAGTAATTGCTTCACAGGTTTCTGAATTTATATGGTTTACAGACCCTGAAGCAAGAATTAAACTTTTAGGTAATGTTTTGCGGGAAATGAATCTTTATGATAAAATAAGTATAATGACAGTAACAAGAGAAATGCTAAAACAATACGGCGCGAAAGAAGAAGACACAGAAGAGTTTATCGATTATGGTCTCGCAATTGATGGTATTGTAACTGCCGCGATAATAAAAGAAAGAAAAAACGGAATATTGAAAATTTCATTACGCTCTAAGAATAACGTACCCGTCCAGGAACTTGCCGCAAAATACGGTGGCGGAGGACATAGAACTGCATCCGGATTCTCAGTCAAAAGAGATATAGATTCTTTCAAGACCGAATTGAAAAAAGAACTGGAAAAATTGATGGCAAAATACCATAACTAAATTTTTATTTTTCTTTTTATTCCCAAAAATTTTGCGGCCTTTCTTATCGATTCGAGGGGTGCAGTTATAAAAACTTCATCTCCCCCATATATCTTACGATTTCCTCTCGGTACACAAAATTCATCTTCCTCTTTTCTAAAAATCCCGTTTATAACACAATCTGAGGGGAATCTATCATCGGAAGCAATCTGGGCAACAGTTTTTTCTGTAATTGTAGATTTTTCAGGAATTTTAATAATAACAATAGCCCCCCTACCACCCCTAAAAGTATAAACAATAGAAACTTCAGGTTCTTCTATTTCGTAAACAAGAGGTGTAGCACTGAGTTCAACAACATCTATAGTATCAGTAGCCCCAGCTCTTTCATAAACAGGTTTGTATGAAGGGTCTCTCATTCTCGCGTATATTCTGGGAACTCCAAAACTATTAGCAATAACTGTAAGTGAAAGATTGTCGGCATCAGAACGCATAGATGCCACCGTCACATCTGCTTTTTCTACACCTGCCTCTTTCAATGTATTTATTTCGGTCGCGCTCCCCTTAATTGCCACTACCCCTAATCTTTCGTAAATATATTCGCAAACTTCCGGTCTTTTTTCTATAACTACTACATCATGTTTAGAAGCACTCAATTTGCCGGCAACATTTCTGCCAAGAAGACCACCACCACCTATAATAACATACATTTATCGCCTCCTATTTCCAAGTGTTTTTGTAAAATAACATAAGAATGGGCAAAATTTCCAATCTTCCCGCTAGCATACCTATTATATAGGTAAATTTTACAACGGGAGAAAGTTTTATCAATTCAGAAGCCGAAATATAACAGGGCCCTATATTCCCAAGAGCTGAAGCCATACCGGAAAAAGATTCCAGAGCTCCATGATGGCTAAAAAACGCCGTTATTAATCCTCCTATTGCTAACAAAAACATCCAGGCTGTAAATAAAGCGGTAACTCTTCTTACCTCGTCAAAATCTACTTTACTTCCATCAACCATAATAAAACGAATTACATTAAGAGGATAAATAATCGATAAAATCTTAAATTTAATCAGCTTAAATAAAATACCTATACGCAAAACTTTCAATCCTCCCGAGGTGGAACCCACACATCCCCCTACAACCATCAAAAAAAGAAAAATCTGTTTTGCGACTCCTCCGTAAATAGGAGCACCAATGTCACGGGTTGCATAACCTGTAGTAGTCATAATCGCGACAACCTGGAAGATCGAAGTCCTAACTAAACCAGGAGAAAAAATTTCACCGGAAGCAAATTGCTTCAAAATAATAATACCGGAAGCCGAGCATATAAAAAGTAAGAATAATTTAATTTCAAAAGAATCCCATAAAGCCTTGATATCTCCCTGAAAAATCCTGTAATGAAAAAGAAAATTCATTCCCGCAAATAACATAAAGATAATTATAGTCCACTCAATAGCATTTGATAAAGAGTAATTCATATAAGAATAATATCCTATGCTTAAATCATGCGTAGAAAAACCTCCACTTGAAAGAGTCGTAAAGGAGTGCGTGATCGCATCAAAGGGGTTTAAACCCTCTATTTTAAGCAAAAATACAAGAACCAAAGTTAATACTCCATATATAATCCACAGTATTCTTATAGTATTAAATAACCCCGGAGTTATTCTTTTGGTTCTAATTTTATGACTTTCGCCCGCAAAAAGTTTTGGAGCGACACCTCCTTCATAAATAATTAATAAAGCGAAACTTAAGATTCCAAGACCTCCAACCCACTGAGTTAAGGCTCTGTAAAAAAGTATCGATCGGCTTTTAGCATCTAAATCTGAGAAAACTGTTATCCCCGTAGTCGTGAAACCCGAAACTGATTCAAAAAAGGAATCGACAAAACCCGATTGAAACCCAATCAGGTACGGCAACGAACCAATTAAAGAAACAATAATCCATGACAAAGCCGCGATTAACATTCCCTGCTTGTGATTAATCCTCTCTACAGGATTTCTACCTTTTAAAATAATACCTAAAACTAAAGAAGTAATAGCCGGAATTAAAAAAGGCTTTAAATTGACAAGATCTCTAAGATATAAATAATCTACAATTAAAGGAATTAAAAAAAGAAAAGAAAAATATATTAAAATTACACCAAGATAACCCCTTACAGGTGTAATCTCAAATAAAAATCGGCCTAATAGTCTTTTCCGTATTTTCATTATATTATACAAGATATGAGTTTCCCTTTTAAATGTCAACGCCCCAACTATTTCAATTTTTTCCATGAAGACACTAAGCCCTACTCTCAACTTTATTGTGTTTATTTAAAACCTTTCTCGTTAAACTTAAAAAAGATAACACATAAAACCAATTATATAAACAATGTTTACTATTCAATAATAGCATAGAAATTAAAAGTAAATAAAATGATTCTGCTCTTTGTGCCTTCGTGTCTTAGTGGCGATTTTTTTGTAAATTTCAGCAAAAAACACACAAAAAATACAAATTTTCAAGTTTTTTTTATAATTCATTAAAATAACCATTTTATCGATTTTGAGAATATATATAAGATTATAAAAAACGTTTTGTGCGTTTTTCTATTATTCACTTCAGGCTACAACCCTTAAATTACATAGCTTTAAGACTTTCGACTTCTTCTGAAGAACGAAAAAAGTTAACAATGCGTTAAAAAAACAGTCAAATGCATAAAAATAACAAAAACTGATTGATATAAAATTTTTTGCTGATTTTCAAAAAAAACCCTTGACATATGAATAAAAATGCTTAAACTCCTTTATAACAATAAAAGGAGGCTATTTAATGAACAAAAAAGAATTAATCGACGCAGTGGCAAAGGATTGTGGGTGCAAAAAATCGGAAGCTAAAGAGATGACTGAAAGTCTTATTGACAACATAGTCAAATCTTTAAAAAAGAAAGACCGTGTCGTTATAGTAGGATTTGGAGTTTTCGATGTAAAGCATAGGAAAGCAAGAATTGCCAGGAACCCTCAAAAACCAAATCAGACAGTTAAGGTACCGGCCCGAAATGTTCCAGTATTCCGCGCAGGAAAAAACCTTAAAGACGCAGTAAAGTAGGTAGTTTAGTAAAAATATTTAAAGATCTGGAAAATCAGATAATCCAGACTCTGAGGGAAAATAGAGGATGGATTGGAAATGACACAGTAGAAATAAATAAGAACCAGATCGTGAGTACAGACTCATTTATAGAGGGAGTACATTTTACTCCCTCTATTTTTTCTCCTTATGATATTGGATACAAAGCTCTTGGGTCGGCACTATCGGATATCGCAGCCTCTGGCGCTAAGCCAACATGGTACTTCCTAAATCTTGGAATAAAGAAAAACCAAACAATTAAAGAAATTAAAGGAATTTTCAAGGGATTACAATACCATGAAAACAAATATTCTATTAAACTGCTTGGAGGAGATACTGCAAGATCGCCGTTTTTGTTTCTAAGCATTACTGTCGGAGGAACAACAAAAAACCCAATTTCCCGTTACCGGGCAAAAAAAGGTGATAAAATATATCTTACGGGTAACATTGGCGGCGCGATTATGGGCTTCATTGCTCTTCAGAAAAAGATAAAATCTACCATAACTAAATACCACTTAACTCCGGAAATAAGATGCGAAGAAGCTTTGAAACTTACCCGAAAATACCGAATAAATTCTATGATAGACATATCAGATGGTTTGCTAATAGATTCTAACCATATAGCGGAAGAAAGCGGTAAAAGGCTCGATATAAACTTTAAAGACATTCCTATTTGTCCCGAGTGTAAAGGGTTTGCCGAAAAATATTCTCTCGATTTAAAAGAAAACGTCTTAACATCGGGAGAAGAATTCGAATTACTCTTCACATCTCCTGATAAAATTAAAGAGGATTTTGTTAATGAAATCGGATATGTTTCAGATGGAAAAGGGGTTTACATCGACGGTAAACGCACTCCCCCACGGGGATATAGTCATTTTTGATAAACGGTTAGACCGTTGGTTCGTCAGACTGTGTGAAAACCGCTCATCAAACGGCATTATATTCTGCTATATTCAATTTCAAAGGGTAAAAAGTCAAAAACTCAAGTTTTTTGGCTATATAACTAAAAACAGAAATAATATCTGCAA
>Ga0315534_1003088_pt1 | contig 10867 bp, 8 predicted proteins | sample SalMarSW160240MG_FD_203094 | JGI IMG/M metagenome (GOLD analysis project Ga0315534, IMG submission 203094) | Salt marsh sediment microbial communities from the Plum Island Ecosystem LTER, Massachusetts, United States - Salt Marsh Sediment SW1602-40 ... | reverse complement strand
TTATTCGTATACAAGGGATCCGCATCGGCGAAGTCGACATAGCCGTCCTTGGTGTGCACGATCTCGGCCTTGCCGTACTCCAGGGTTCCCTCGATGGCCATCTTGACCCTTTCGTAGGCTGCCCTTGTTTGATTGAGCACGGCACAGCCCAAGATGGTTCCCGGGGCCGTCTTATAGTCGTTGACATCGACGAACAACACGTATTTACCCCGCCCCTGGCAGGCCTTGATCACGCCCTGATTGGCACCACCGGCGATGGTCAGGATCACGTCGGCACCGGCATCGATCATGCTGTTGGCCAGGTCCGCCGCCTTATTGGCGTCGTACCAGTTGCCGATGACCCGGTAATCCAGGGTGAATCCGGGATTCACCGCTTTGAGGCCCATTTCGAATCCGGGCTTCATCAGCTTGGTCAGGGCCGGATACTCCTGAGCCACCACCATACCGGCCTTGAGCTCCTTGTTGGCGCCGCTCATGCCGCTGGTCGATACCAGTGCGCCGAGGTAGCCGTCCATGTAGGTCATCTCCATCTGGTTGTACAGCAGGGTGGCAAACTGGGGATGACCATCCAGATACCCGTCCAGGTTCAGCCACTTCTGATCGGGAAATTTCTCCGCCACGGGCATGCTGACAAAAGGCATGGCCGGGTTGGACGTGACGATTACGTCATACTCACCGGTAGCGGCCAGGGAGGTCATCTTCTCCTCCCACTCGGCCTGATTGAAGCCCGCCTCCAGCACCTTTACGGTTACGTTCGGACGTTCGGCGGCGGCTTTTTCCGTACCCTCTACCATCTGCTCGTAGAGAGGACTGCCCGCCACGACCCCCGGTACAAACACGGCGATGTTGAAGGGTTTCGCTTCCGCCGCCGGAGCTTCAGTTTCGCCCGCCGCAAATGCGAGTCCTGGAAAGAGCAAAGCAAGAAACGTAAGAGCGATCAGGATCGCTTTCCAATTCCTCTTCATGGGAATCTCCTTTCTATAGGGGAAAGGGAGTCCCCAATGGACTCCACCCCGGTTTTCTATGGCTTCAACGAAGCCTTGTTTACCTTACGGCGCCATCCCTACGGATAGTAGGCCTGTGCAATGGCATCCACCGGACAAACGGTAAGACACAAACCGCAGCCGGTGCAGGTTTTTGGATCGATCGACGCCTTGTCTTCGGGCAAATGGACGGCTCCGTAGGCGCAGACCCGCTCACAATTCCCGCAGCCGTTGCAGATCTTCTGATCGACAAACGCCGGCACCGGCCCGGTGACGGCCTGGAGATTCTTCACCCGTCGTTCTTCGATCTTCTTCAGGGTTAGGCCGCGGAGCTCCGACGGACTCTCGGCTCCCAGGGTCTCGAGGAGCCGCTCCAGGTCGGCGATGATCCGGGAGTAACGTTTGATCCCGTTTACATGACCCGCGGTGCATACACCTACCAGAGTGGCTCCGGCCATGAGGTACTGCACCGCATCCTCGGCGGAGCTCACACCGCCGACGCCGATAATGGGCAGATCCACGCTCGCGGCGATCTCCAGCACCATGCGCAGAGTGATCGGCATGATCGCCGGACCTGTCAGCCCCCCCACCCCACGGGGCCCGCCCAGACGAGGCTGGCCGGTCTTGATATCGATAGACAAGGCCGGTCCGAGAGAATCGGAGCAGCCGATGCCGTCCGCGCCGGCCTCCTTCACACCGATCGCCCACTCCCGCACGATATGGGAGAAGGAACCGGAAAGCTTGACGATCACCGGGATCTTGACAGCCTGCTTTATCAGCTTGACCGACCGTTTCATCGGCTCCAGATCCGTGAGTTTGGGTTCGGGGATTGTCATCCCCGGAAACATGGCATTGAGGATCTCTCCCATGTGGGGGCAGTGGGTCGGCATCTCGACCATGTCGGCGCCGGCACTTTCAGCTTTGGCGGCCAGCTCCGCGGCCTCCTCGGGGGTAAAACCGGCCAGGTTGGCGATGACCAGGGCCTCGCCCTCCTTGGCCCTCCTGATCCCCTCATCGAACCAGTACTCTGCGCTTTTGTCGGAACCGAACACGGAGTTGAGCATGCCGCCGCTGACCTTGGCGAAGCTGGGAAGCACATCCGCCGCCGGCTGGCTCACGATGGTCTTGGTGCACACCCCGGCCACGCCGGAGGCGGAGACCTCCTTTATGATAGCCCCGTCCCGGCCGTGAACACCGGCGGCGACGACAATCGGATTTTTAAACTCGAGTCCACAGAACGAGCTGGTCAGCGTCATCTTCGCACCTATTTAAACATCAATGCCGTTTTTTCGCCATAGCTTCTTTGCCTCTTCCCGGCAATTCTGCAGGACTTCCTCTTCATCCACCGTGGTCATGCGCCCCTTCTCCACAACCACCTGACCGTCGACCAGGACGGTTTCCACGTCCCTGCCGCGGAAGGTCATTGTGAAGTAGGAGATCACCGAGGCCGGTGTGATCGGTGTGGGCGAATCCGGCCGGATGATCAGGATGTCGGCCCGCTTGCCGGCAGCCAAACTGCCGATCCGCTCCTCCAATCCCAGAGCCCGGGCTGCCTTGCTTAATACCAGGTCCAAGGCCTGAAAAGGGGGCAGCAGCATGGGGTTGGCGTTGTGGGCTTTGTGCAGCAGATAGGCGTAGCGGATAACCTCCGAAGTGTCCAGGGTGAAGAAGCAGTCGTGCCCCAGCGACACGTTGATACCCCGCTCCAGCATTTCGGGCACCCGGGCCACCCCGTTACCGCCTAGAGAGTTGGTCATGGGAGTATGGGCAACGCTGACGCCGTTTCGCTCGAAGATCTCCAGATCCTCGTCGTTGACATCGATGCAGTGCACCGCCAGCACATCCGTCCCGAAAACACCCGTCTCTTCCAGCACCTGGGGAGCGGATTTCCCGTACTTCTCCACCAGAAAGGCTCGGGGTATTTCGGCTACGTGGATCTGGATGCCGCAGCCCTGCTGATCGGCGAATTTCCGGGCCGCCTTGAGGGTCTCCGGCGAATTGGTGTAGGCGGTGTGCACACCCAGACGGCCCTGAATGCGCCCCTGCCCTTTGGCCGGGTATCTTTCCAGCAGCTCGAGGTTTTCCAGGAACCCCTTCTCAGCTCTGGCCGGGTCCATCTTTTCCAGGATGCTTACCCCGGGAATCCGCTCGGTGACCTCGAAGCCCACCTGAGCCCGGAGCCCGACCTCCTCTATGGCCCGGGCGCTGTTGCTCAGAGCTCCGGGCAGGGCGTTCGGTCCCTCCACCATCTCGCAGATCGTTGTGGTGCCGCCCTTCAGCATCTTCGCGGCGGCGTAGCGGCTGGCGGCATAGATCCCCTCTCCAGTCGTGATATCCTCCAACCATTCCCATCCCATCTTCTGCAGCATATCCCAGAAGCTCTGCAATTGGCTGAAATCGACGGGCATGTTGTGACCGAGAACGTAGGGCATGTGGGTATGGGTGATGATAAAGCCGGGCATCACGATACACCCGGAGGCGTCGATCCTGCGGACGCTGCTCCCGTATTTACCGGCCAGCTCCGTGGTGCTTCCCACATCGATGATCTTGTGCCCCTTTACAGCCACGGCGCCGTCGGGAATGATCTGTCCGGATAAAACATCCTTTTCACAGGTTACAACCAAACCGCCGGTAATCAGCAGATCAGCCATGGTCCCTCCTCATATTACTCCTGATATTGCTCAGGAACTATTGTTCGCCTGCTGCGCCTCGAGTGCCGCGAGAATATCCTCCCGCCGGATGGGCAGCCGGGTGAAACGCACCCCCGTAGCCGCTGCAACGGCATTGGCGAAGGCAGCGGCCGTACCCGCTACCGGAGGTTCCCCGATTCCCTTGGCCCCGAAGGGCCCGGTGGGATTGGGGTCCTCCACGATGATCGTTTCCGTGGGCAGACGATCCTTGATCGATGGAAGCGCATAGTCGGCAAAGTTGGCATTTTGAATGCGCCCGCCTTCGTGCTCGATCCTCTCCAGATGAGCCAGCCCGAAACCCATCAGGGCGCCCCCCTCGACCTGGCCCTCGACCCCTACGGGATTGATCGCTCTGCCGATATCGTGGGCCGCCAGATGCCGCAGCACCTCGACCCGGCCGGTAAGCCGATCGATCCTCACATCCATCAAGTGGGTTCCGAAGTTGTAGGCGATGTAGATGTCGCCCTGGTGGGTCTCGTGGTCGAATTTAGCATCCGGGGCTCGGGAAAAGGCCAGATGCATCAGAGGAAAACCGGTCCAGTAGGCCGCCGTGGCCACCTCCTTCAGGGGAATCCGGGTCTCGGGATTGTCCGTCAAAACGGCAAAGTTCTCCTCCAGCCGGAGCCGGTCCTCTCCGCATTTGAACATCAGAGAGGCCATCTTGAGCAGAGAGGTCTTCACCTCGACCGCCGCCTTGTATACGGCCATACCCCCCACGGTTGTGCTCCTGGAGGCCACTGTGGGACCGGAATCATGAACCGAATCGGTATCCACCTGGCGAACCGTGATCCGATCCAAGGTCAGGCCCAGCACCTCCGCGGCGATCTGGGCGAACACCGTGCGGGATCCCTGGCCCATATCGGTCAGGCCCACCCCCACCAGCGCGCTGCCGTCCTGGCTCACCTGAACCGAGGCGCCGACCACGTCGATGCCCTCCGCCCCGTTGGAGATGCCCTGGAGCAGACAGGCGCAGCCCCGTCCGTACAACCAGCGCTTCTGCCCCGCCGCCCGGGGGAAAGCGGCCGCCGCCGGGGCTTTTCCCCGGTGTTCGGCGATCCGGTCTATGGTCTGGAGGAGCCCGACGGACCGCTCGAAGATCTGACCGGTGGCGGTTGCCTGCCCGGCCCGCAGACCGTTGCTGCGCCGCAGCTGGAGAGGATCCATATTCAGCTTCCCGGCCAGCTCGTCGAGTTGGGACTCTGAAGCGAAGGTGACCTGGGGTACCCCGAAGCCCCGAAAGGCACCGCAGTAGGTCTTGTTGGTGTATACGGCGGTGCACTCCACCAACACGTTGGGCACGTTGTACGGACCCGCTGCGTGGATCAGAGCCTTCATGGTGACGAAGGGGCTCTCCGATGCGTAGGCTCCGCCGTCCAGGTAGATCCTGGCCTCCCGTGCCAGGAGAGTTCCGTCTTTCAGGCTGCCGGTACGGTAGTGGATGCGGGCGGCATGGCGTAGGTTCGAGCCGATGATCGACTCTCCCCGCTCGTGGGCGATCATCACCGGCGCGTGCAGCTTCACCGCAGCAGCCGCCGCCAGGCAGCCGATCTCCGTAGCCACGTCGTCCTTGCCGCCGAAGGAACCTCCCGTGTAGGCCTGAACCACCTTGACCCGCGAGGCGGGAAGGTTGAGATTGGCCGCGATATGCCCGCGGATATGAAACGGGGACTGGCAGGAGGCATACACCGTGACCCTGCCGTCTCCCCCGGGAACCGCCGCCACGGTTTCCGGCTCCAGATAGGCGTGCTCCTGGAACGAGGTGCAGTAAGTGTTCTCTACCACTACTTCGGCTTCGGCGAAACCCTCCTCCACATCCCCCTTTATGAGTTTCTTGGAAAAAGTGATGTTGCCGCCGGGATGGATCTTGCGGCTGTCCGGCTTCAACGCCGCGTCTATTTCCAGTACCGGCTCCCAAGGATCGATCTCGACCCGTACCGCTGCCGCGCCCCGCTTGGCCGCTTCCCGGCTGTCGGCAACGACCAGGGCCAGGGACTCTCCCTCGTAGCGCACCTCCCGGGATGCCAGAACGGGCTGATCGAAGGGAGGGAAGATGCCGATGATATTCGGACCGGGCATGTCCTCCGCGGTCAGCATCGCTTTCACTCCCGGAATCCTCAGAGCCTCGGAACCATCGATGGAGCGGATCCTGCCGGCGGGGATCTCCGCCCTCCGGGCAACCCCGTACAGCATCCCGGGGAACTTGAGATCCCCGGTGAATTTAGCCCGCCCTGTAACCAGTTCGGGGCCGTCCACCTTGGGGATGCCCCGCCCCACGACCCGAAGTTTTTCGGGGATCATCCCGAGCTTCCCGATCGTACGGAGCCGCCGGTACCGGAACCGCCACCGGAGCCGCCACGGCGGGCGGCTTTCTGTACGGCTCTGACGATCTTCCCGTACCCCGTGCAGCGGCAGAGGTTGCCGCTCAAGGCCTCCTCGATCGCCTGCACATCCGGATCGGGATTGCGATCGAGAAGGCTCTTGGCGCTGAGGATCATTCCCGGCGTGCAAAAGCCGCACTGCACCGCTCCTTCGCTGAGGAAGGCTTCCTGCAGGGGATGAAGTTCGTTTGGGTCACCCCCCTCAGCACCGTCTGCGGTACCGTCTTCGGTAGTGAGACCTTCGATCGTGGTGACCTTCCGACCCTGAAGCTTGGCCGCGTACAGCAGGCAGGAGTTGACAGCTTCTCCATCCAAGAGGATCGTGCAGGCGCCGCACTCTCCCCTGCCGCAGCCCTCCTTGGTGCCTGTCAAGCCGAGCACCTCTCGAAGCAGATCGAGGGTTCGCAGGGTGGGCTCGACTTCGATCCGGGTCGGTTTTCCGTTCAGCTCAAATTCCAGCAGCATCTCAGCCCAACCTCCTCAATCCTCGAGCGCTTCGGCCAAGGCATCCCGGAACAGGGCTGCAATGACGCTGCGGCGATACTCTTCGCTGGTGCGCACGTCCGAGATCGGCCGGATCTCCTCCTGCACCGCCCGCCGGACCGCATCCAGCAGCGGACCATCGGGTACACGGCCCCGCAGCATCTCTTCGACCTTCTTCAGGCGCAGGGGAATCGGAGCCACGGATCCGGCGGCAACCCGGATCTCCTCCAAAGCGTCACCGGAGCCGGCCCGCCTGATCCACACCGCGATGTTGACCTGGGAGATCACCTGGCCGTTCCGTTTTCCGATCATCCGAAAGGCGGATCGACCTTTCAGCCGGCAAGAAGGGATCAGGATGGACTCGAGAATTTCGCAGGGCCGGAGCGCCGTGGCCTTGGGTCCGAGGAAAAACTCCTCCGCCGGCACTACCCGGCTTCCGCTGCCGGAGCGGAGGAGCAAGCCGCCGGAAAGAACAATGAGCGGGGCCAAGGTATCCCCGCAGGGGGAGGCGTTGCACACATTTCCCCCGATGGTGGCAGCCGGCGAATTTGGGGTGATCCTATGGAGCGGGCGCCCTGCAGCAGGCAGCGCGGCAGACCCAGTCCGCCCATCTCAGCATTGCCTGCTTCAAGGATCTCGGCGATTGTGGTCGCAGCCCCGATCCGCAAACCTTCGGCACTGCGCTCCAAGCCCCGGAGGGCATCGATTCCGCTGATATCGATGAGCATCCTCGGATCCAGCGCCCCCTCGGCGATCTGCACGACCAGATCCGTACCCCCGGCCAGAAACATCATCCCTTCCCCCGCCGCGGCGTCGGCTCGAGACAGAGCTTCCTCCAAGCTCTTGGCCTTCAGGTACTGCACCGCCACCTCCTTACCCACCCTCCATGGCCGTGGACAGCTGCACTGCCAAGCTCTCCAGCCCGGTCTTGCGCCGGAACACGGTCAGGAACTCGAAACTCAAATTCACCGTTTTGCCAGGGCGATGTACTCCGGGATTCCCAGTTCCTCGAGTTTCCGCCGGCCGGGGATCCCATCCTCATCCCAACCCCGAAGCTGGTAGTACTCGTCGAGCATCCTCCCGAACTCTCCCCTGTCCATGACCGCCCCTTCGGAGGCCTCCCCCCGGATCGGCTCGAAGCAGCGTTCGGGAAGCTGGTCATCCGCCCTGCTCAGGCCCGCCCCCAGATTGAAGAGCCGCTCGAGGTTCCAGATCCTCTCTCCGACCCTCAGGAACTCCTGCAGCGAGATCTCCCGGCCCGTCGCCGCCGTGACGAAGCGGGGATAGGCTTCCTGGGGGGTGACGAACTCGTGGAAGCGGCAGCTGACCAGGGTGAAGATGGCGTTGACCCGATCCTGAATCTCCTTGACCAGGGCCGCTTTGCCCTCGTAGGCATCCATGTCGATCTGGCCGGTGATCTCCGCACCGATCGGGGCGCGCTTGTGGCAGGCTCCCCGGTTCGATGTGGCGAAGGCCAGGCCGGTTCCCTTCATCCGCCGGGGCATCCAGGCGGCGAAACCTGAGTTCTTGATCTGCATCGCCCGGCCCGCGTCGACACCTGCGCTCTCCGCCGCCCGCTTGGGTCCCCTGGCCAGCAGATCGCCGATGCCTTCCCTCTCTCCTACTTTTCGAAGCAGGCCGAGAATCGCCTCAGGATCGGCGAACTTCAGATCCAGTCCGGGCTCTTTGAGGGCTCCGGACTCCCCCATCTCCAGGGCCCAGGCCAGGGTAACCCCGGTGGTCAGGGTGTCCATCCCGTACTCCTCGCAGATCTGATTGGCCTCGGCCAGGACCACCGGATCTCCGTTCAGCAGATCCGAGCCCAGGGAGAACATGGTCTCGTACTCCGGCCCCCGGAGCCAGGAGGAGCTGCCGTCCCTGCGGGTGAACTTGTGCAGCATGCCGCAGTGCACGGGGCAGCCGTAGCAGGCGATGGCCCGGGTGTAGAACTTGTCTGCGTAGGCGTAGCCGTCGATCCCGGTCCCGCCGTCGAAGCTGCCGAAGATGTGATTCCGGGTGGCCAGGGCCCCCCGGCCGTTGACCAGGCCCATACCCGCGCCGGTGCCGACCCTGGAGAACATTCCCACCAGGTTGTACTCCTCGGCGCAGGCCGCTTTTAGGAGCTCCATATTTTCCCGTACCAGGCCCGAGAACTCCTCTGGCTGAGCCACTTCCACAGCGCCGCTTCCCCGAACCGCGATCCCCTTGACCCGCTTGGAGCCCAGCACCGCCCCGGCTCCCCCTCGGCCGAAGGCCCGGGTCTCGGAGAAGATCGAAGCCATGGCCACCGCCTTTTCGCCGGCTCGACCGATGGACAGGGTGCGCACCCCCGGCCCGAAGCGTTCTTTCATGTGGCTTTCAGTCTCTGCCGTGCTCTTGCCCATTACCGCCTCGGCACTGTGGAAGCTGACCTTCCCGTCCTCGATCAGCAGGAGGGTCCAGTCCGAAGCCGCTCCCTCCAGGACCAGGCCGTCTATCCCGGCAAATCGGATCTCCGCCCCGAGGAATCCCCCGGTGTAGCTGTTGAGGATCGTATTGGTCAGGGGGGACTTGGTGACGATGCAGCTCTGCGGCTGCATCGGTGCCATGGTTCCCGTCAGGGGGCCCACGGTCAGGATCAGCTTGTTTTCAGGGGACAGGGGATCGGTCCGAGGAGGAACCTCGTCGGCCAGGATCTTGGTTCCGTAGCCCATACCCCCCAGGTAGGGTTTCAATTCGTCGGGCACGGTCCAGGGCGCGGCCCGCCCGGCTCCCAGATCGATGCGGACCAGGACGTCCCGCATGCTGCCCCGGCCCATCATGCGCCCCCCTTCTGAACGAGAGCGCCGGTTACGCATTCCGGCACACAGGCGGGGGAACCGCCGCAGTAATCGCACTTGTAGGCAAAGTTCGGGCCGTTACCGTCTTCTTCCATCCAGATTGCCCGATAAGGACAGACCTCCACGCAGGCCCGGCAGCCCGTACAGATATCCCGATCGATCAGTACAAACCCTTGGGGGCTGCGGGAAATGGCCTCAACGGGGCAGGAATCGATGCAGGGTTGGTCCGGACAATCATCGAAGCGGCAGACCTGAATCCCGGGAAGCTCGGGCCATTGCCGCTGAATCCTGATCCGGGCCAGGGGGAGCTGAACCCGCCCGAGCTTGACCAGAGAGCAGGCGGCCAGGCAGCGCAGACACTCGGTGCATAGATTCGGATCTATATCAAACCCCAAGGGCATAAGCTACTCCTCAGCTAAGGTACCCGCTTCAGCCCGCCCTTGTCCAGGGTTTGGCCGAGCCTCCGGTTTCAACGGCCGGCCCGGGGCCTTTCCGGCCGCAGATCAGCGGTAGCCCCCCATCAGCAGGGCGAGCAGGGCTTTCTCTGTGTGCAGGCGGTTCTCCGCTTCGTCGAAGATGATCGAGGCGGGAGAGTCGAGCACCTCGTCGCTGACCTCGGTGTTGCGGGAGATGGGCATGCAGTGCATCACCTGCACGTCCTTCCTGGCCAGGCCCACGACCTTCATATCCACGCACCACGAACCTTTTAGCTTGGCCTTGCTCTCCTGAAACTCCGGATCCCCCTGGAAATGGGTCTCCAAACCCTTGGCGAACACCTCGGGAGACACCCAGGAGTAGACGTTGATGAAGTCGGCGCCCTTCACCGCCTCCTCGTAGGAGCGTACGATCTTTATGCTTCCGCCGCTCATACGCGCCTCCTGATCGGCGAGCTTCTTCATGCTCATATCCGGGTCGAAACCTTCCGGGCAGGCGATCACCAGCTCGAAGCCGAGCTTGCCCGCCATAAGCATGCTGGAGTTGGTCAGCCCGGCCGGCGGATTGGCGCTCCGATAGCCCCAGCAGAAGGCGACCTTGGCTCCCCGCACCCGGCCCCTCTTCTCCATCATGGTCATGGCGTCGGCCAGGGCCTGGCAGGGATGCTCCAAGGGACAGGAGGCGTTGATCACGGGGATCTGCGAATACTCGGCGGCGGATTCCAATCGCTCCCGGCGGATCGCCCGGTAGGCGATCCCGTCCAGATATCGGGACAGGGTCTTGATCGTATCGTGCCAGTCCTCCTCCGCGGCCTCCCCCACCCAGAGGCGGTGCTGGTCCAGCCAGAGCATGTGCCCCCCGAGCTGCATCATCGCGGTTTCGAAGCTCACACTGGTGCGGGTCGAGGGGGTTTCGAAGATCCCCCCCAGGCTCTTTCCCTCCAACAGCCGGTGGGCCCGGCCCATCTTCAAATCCCGTTTGAGCTGCTTCGACACCTCCAGGGTGAACTCGATCTCCTCTTTTGTAAAATCCGTGATTCCTCGCAGATGCCGTCCTTTTAGATCCTGCATGCTATTCTC
>Ga0315534_1003079_pt1 | contig 10883 bp, 8 predicted proteins | sample SalMarSW160240MG_FD_203094 | JGI IMG/M metagenome (GOLD analysis project Ga0315534, IMG submission 203094) | Salt marsh sediment microbial communities from the Plum Island Ecosystem LTER, Massachusetts, United States - Salt Marsh Sediment SW1602-40 ... | reverse complement strand
CTTTATCAGGAGAGAAACCAGCGTATCGGCGGGAATACCGGCGTATTTTTCCGCCGCCTCTTTTTGGACTACCAGATAGCAGTCCTCGGGCGGGGCTTTGTTAAAGAGGAGCTTCTTAATGATTTCAGCGGTATGGAAAAAGGGAATATTAGCAAAGACCTTGTAGATGCCAGTGGGAGGTAATTCCATCTCCAGGAAGTCGGCGTGATATACCCTGATGTTATCTTCAGCCGTAAAGCGTCTTTTCAACTCGAGAAAAAGTCGCTCCTCCTTCTCGATAGCCATGACCCGCGCGCCCTTTGCCGATAACACCCCGGTGATATTGCCGGTACCGGCACCGATATCGTAAACGGGGTCACCTTGATCAATGCCAGATTGATTCACCAGTTTATGAATCAGTGACTTATTGATAATCTCATTTTGAGAATAGTGTGCATTTACAGGTTTATTTCTTGAATAACTCATAGCGCTCCTTGAAGCTGGATTTTTCGTGATTAATACCAGCCCCCGGCAGCACTATTGGAGAAAAATTTAGTTGAGGATGTTAATTTGTAAACAGGCAGATGTAGACGGATTTGGAAACGAAACGGGTTGAAAAGCTATTTCACACCGAACGACGGCTACATCGGCAGTGGTCAGAACCTGCCCCTGCTGCATACCTGCAGGGTATATAGGCTACCGTGGGTCTAGCGGGTAGCTCTTGTTCTCCCGATGTACCTCATGAATGAAATCCCCTACCTTTGATGATTTATTAACCTAAACAATTTAGCACAGATCAGCGTGCATGTAAATACATCATTCACTGTTAGCCAGCTTGATACCCAGGAATACCCGGATGCCCATAGGGGGATAGTTATCTGCTTTATACTCCGCGGTATCAGCGATGAAACCGGCGTCATTTATCAGTTCTAGCCAGGTATCATTGCTGAAAAGCCCCATAATATGACGGTCTCGCTGGCAATTCATATTTTCACCCTCTCTCATCAGATAGACCATGTCCATGATATAGGTGGAATCATCGGGGTCCGGGTCCCAGACCCATTCCAGATAGCGCAAACCCCTAACACCCGCATCCTCTCCGCCGTGACTCGTCGACGAAACGTAGGTCTCCCGGGTATAGTCGGGGGCGAATAATGCCGCCCCGCCGGGTAAACAATGAACGTAAGCCGTCTCGATAGCTTTGGCCAGGTGTGCCTCGGTGGTAATGTAACTGATGGCATCATGGATAAAAACGGCATCGAACTGCCTAGCCAGTCGAACGTCCCTCATATCGCCCTGGAGATGCTCGCACTCCGGATTAAGACGACGGCTGATATCCAGCATGGATTCGGATAAATCCACCAGGGTCATTCGGAAATGCTGCTTGAGATAGGAGGCGTTGTTGCCGCCGCCGCTGCCCAGCTCCAAAATCGTGCGCAGGGTTTTCCGGCAGGCCCCGGTGAGTGTTTCCCGGTAGAAGGCTGCCTCATCGGCATAATGCTCCGGGGGAGTCAGCAGGTGAAACCATCCGGCCAGGTCACGGTAGAGCCGGGGCACCGGCGATTCTTCTTTATCAACCGACATTTTTATACGCCCTCGCCTTTTCTCTATCAGATATTACATCTAGCAGCTTCATTATTCAATCCCCTTGTTACCTACCATATGTTCACTTTTACTACACTGCTGATTCTATGTTCTATTCGTTACTACCTTTTTCAAACCAATCTTTCGCCTGTTTTTAACGTTTAGTACTTAAGTTAGGAATACTATATTACCAAAAGACTATTTACGCTGACCAAATGGCAAATAATAATTCTAGTAGAGACACTGTATTTAACTGGAACGCGTACCGTGGCGTGTATCAACGCCATGATATGGGTTGGTATGGGTACGAAATATGAAAAGTGAAAAGGGAATTACACTCCTTGAGACGGTCATAGCTCTGGGATTACTGGCTGTTATAGGTGTATCGTTTTTAAGCGGCCTGGCAACGACGTCCTCCTCACGGGCTTTAGCCGAGGAGAGGGTAAATGCCAAGATTCTGGCCGAAGCCCAGATGGAAAACGTAAAAAAGCAGGAATACAGCGATAACTACACCCTGCTGACGCCGGATGGATACGATGGGTATTCCACCAACCTTACCATTGAAGAATCTTATTACAACCTTCAGAAAATCACCGTCACCATATATCATCATACCGACGAGGTGTTCACGTTAGAAAGTTTAAAGGTCAAGCGTCAGGAAACATGACAAGCTGAGGAAAACGAATGATACGCCGCAAGAAAAAGATATCAAAACATAATCAACGCGGTTTTACGGTTTTAGAGATGATCGTCTCTCTGGCAATAATCAGTTTCGTCACGCTGGGCGCCACCGTAGCGAATACTCAGATAATCCAGCAGACAACCAGAAATACCGATTTTACCGCGGCCAGTCGCCAGGCTCTTAATGCCGCTCACTGGATAAGCCGGGACGCCCAGATGTCTCACTCTATCAACGGGACGGCTGGCTTCCCGCAGAGTGAAAACCTGACAATAGCCTGGAAAGAATGGGATAACACCGAACACACGGTGATATACGCTCTTCAAGATAATCAACTTCGGCGTATCTATTCCATAGACGGCGGACCTTCCCAGACAACCATGGTGGCTGAATATATCAATGATGATGCATCACTTACGCATTGCTCAACAAGCAATGATACTCTGACCATAACCATCACGAGTAGTGTGGGAGAGGGAGACCTGATAGTTGACTTTACCAAAGAATTTCAGATAACTTCCCGGCCCGGTATTTAATGATTCCGCTGCTGTGACGAGGTGTGATAATGAATAGATACAAAAAGAAGATTTCTAAAAAGATAAAAGACGAGGCAGGGGTAGGATTCATATTTGTTCTGGTGATGCTTTTACTGGGTAGTATCACCCTCGTACCGCTCCTGGGTTTTCTGGCCGATTCGCTGGAAAGCGGCCGTAAATATGAAGAGAAAACCGACGAATTGTATACCGCCGACGCCGGTATCGAAGACGGACTCTGGCGTATCAAGTACGATTATATGGGCGTGGGCTATGACCCATATGACTTTTACGGTAGCTGGCCTTACAATACAGACCCCATCAACGGGCTGACCGCCAATGTTACGATTAAAAATATATGGTTCCCCAGCGATTATGCTGCACCGACGGCAGAGGATGCCAGAGATATTATTGAATCCGAGAAGCTGGTCGTAGTCGGTACTTCCGGTGCGATTCCCGGCAATCCCTATAGTATCAAAGTCGACTTTACCCCGGATGCCGGTGATAATCTCACGGTAAAATCACTCGGTGTGTGGCTGCCGCAGGGATTCGAATATGACGATTCCTGCAGTATAATCGGCGGACCATTTGATGAATATACTCCGGATAATATAACCAAAGACCCCAATGCACCCGGTGGTTCCACAGTGGTCTGGAGTTATAATCCACCCTACCCACTTTTTACCGACTTCCCCGGTGTTGATTCCGAATCCAGACCTATGACACTTGATTTTACTTTTGAATATACTTCACCGGCGGAAAATCCCAACCAGCTGCCGGTGGCGATTGCCTGGATAACCACCGAAATGACCGCCGGCGAGTTCGGTACAAACCCGAATGACGTACCGGTTTCCTGGGATATGGACACCCGTTTCTACGAGATTCTATCGAATACGGGGGATACAACCGTCCAGGCTTTTTCTTCTAAATGTGAACTTCGCCAGATGGGAGACGCCATGTCCGGTGATTACGTTGCCATCGGCGGCTCTCTGCTGGCAGATGATAATCACGATTCCTTTGGAGTGCGCGAGGCCTGGCACACCCCCAGTTCGGTTGACCTGGATGCCATACCTGAAGACGCGGACGCTATTGCTGCCTACCTCTACTGGGCAGGCTGGCGGAATGAAGCTTCCAAGAATACACTTCTATCTGATACTTGCTCGAACATAGACACCAACTGGTCTTACAGCAGCCCGACCGGCTGGGAGGAAGAATCAAACGAATATAAAGCCCACTACTATGGCGACGGAGTCTCGTCCACGCGGCTAACCCTGGACGATGATATGAACCTTTCTTCTTACGCGCCGGGTTCAATTATCGTTACCTGGGATTACGGCAGCGAGGTAAATGCCGTCCTTTTCGCCGATAGCTGTGATAACTTCAATGATTGGGATAACGGTAGCGCCTGGAGTATCGATAGCGGCAGTTTCAAAGGTCATTCCACTCAATCAGATAGCAGCACAACGCGTTACCTAACGTTGAAAGACGGTGAAGTTAACCTGGAAGGATACTCGGCTGGAGACGTAACTCTTGATTGGGACATGTGGGAAGACGGACACCTGGATAGCGGTGATAGACTCTACGTAGCATATTCCAGTGATAATGGCAGCTCATGGAGTAGCTGGGACAAGATCTTCGATGACGATTTTGGTTCGAGTCACGAGAGTGAACCAATCCCGGGTGCTTACCTTACCAACGGCTTTAAAGTGAGATTCAGAGTGTACGGTTTCAGCGATTATTCTGATAATCTGTACCTCAATAATATTGAGATTTCCGGCACGGGTAGTCTGGACGCATCCGACGGACTCGACTTTGCTTTCTCCGGTGACGACGGTTCTTCCTGGAGTCTCGATTACCCGTGTTTCCGGGGAGACCAGGGAAGCTTTATGAACGAGTTTTTGTACGTAGTGCCCGATGAATACGTTACTAACGACTTCCTGATGAGATTCGAAGTAGTCGGCTGTGAAGACTCGGGGGAAAAGGTACGTATCGATAATATCAAGATAATAAACCTGCCGATAGACACCGAGATAACATTTAAAATAGATGGAGTACAGGTATATTTTAACGGCAGCGAGCCTGCTTCGGGAGCCAGTCCCTTAACCGCCGGGCGTTCCTACGTCATGCTTAATACCATGTGGGGCAGTCCGGAAGGTTTCTCCTACGCCTGCACCCGGGATGTCACGGCCTTGATAAAGGAATTTCCCGCTGAAGGAGACCCCGGACACTATCCCGGTAATGCCGTATATACCGTCGATAATGTAGCAGCTGATGCCAATAACAACTTCTCTTTTGCTGGATGGTCGCTTATTGTGGTGTATGCAAGTCCTGATACGGCCGGGCACTATATTTATATCCGTGACGATAACTTTAAATTCCACCCCGGTGACGATGAATACATGAGTCTGGACTTTGACGAAGACGGGAGTCCGGGCGGGGAAATCTCCAACTTTGTGGTGCCGGAACCAATTACAGACCAGTACGGTACCGTCATCGAGACGGTAGCCGCCAAGGTAACCTGTTTTGTTGCTGAGGGTGACAGCTTCGGTACATCATCGATAGAAATCACCGGCGAACAATCCGGCCTTTCCAAAGAACTCTGGAATGACGCAAGTCCCGACCCGGACGTCTGGAACGGAGAGTCTTATCCGGGTACCTACGAAGAAGGCGTTGACATCGATACTTTCGAGTTACTCTGGACCGATAATATTCTGACGCCGGGTGACAGTATATTATACGTAGACATGTACTCCTATAACGATGCCTGGAACCTGGTGTACTTTATCATCTCCGTCCGCAGTGAAACGACTACCGGAGGCACTTCACACTACGTGATATACGGGTAGACTCGAGCCGGTTTATTTAGGAACAGTTCACACGGCGCTGGTACGGAACCGCCATATAGCTATGACACCGAAGATGGCGGTGAATACTACCAGCGCTAGCATTTCCGGTACGACAGCCCCGAAATCAGCGCCGAAGAGCATCAACTCGTTAAAGCCGTTGTTGGCCCAGGCGTGGGGGCTGATCTTGGCCACCGTCTGCAGCCATTCCGGTAGAATAAACAGCGGCCACCAGCAGCCTCCCAGAGGGGCCAGGATAAGCGCCGCCACCGTCGCCAGCGAACTGGCGCTACGCTGCGTTTTCACCAGGGTTGCCAGCATCACGGCGAAGGCCGACGACATTACCACCATCAGCAGGGAGAGGATTATTACCGCCAGTGGAGACTCCCCGAGGTCGACTCTAAAAATCAGAATGCCGACTACCCAGAAGATTATTATCTGGATGAGCCCCCGGAGCGCCGTACCGGTATAAACACCCCCCAGAATAGTAGACTGATTTACCGAACCAGCTAGCAGCCTTTCCAGGGTGTTGTTCTGCCGCTCACGCACGATAGTCTCGGCGGTGGCCGCCGCGGCGAAAAACACGAACATGACGAGATAGCCGGGAATAACGTAATCAGCCGGATTACCTGCCTCAACATCACCGACTCTCTCAATATCGAACCCGATTAAAGATGCACCCCCGCCGGCTTCACTCTGCGCAGCCATAATCTCGGCTAAAATCTGCCGGGCGGCCTGATTGATGCTATCTTCGTCCGGGGGGATGATATCATGCTCAATCATCAGCTCGACGCTGGCTTCAACGACGACCACACTCCCACTGATCTGCGAAGCGATAGACCCGGCTATACTCCTGAGGGCGTTTCTATCGTTTATAGCTCCGGAGTCGGCAACTACCTCAAGCTGAGCCCCCGCGCCCGACATGATTCCCTCGGTAAAGTCCGCCGGAAAGGCGATGAAACCGTTCAACTCACCATCTTCCACCGCCCGGTAGGCCGCATCATAGTCTTTCTCCCGGACAATCACCGGCGCCCCCGGTTGAAGCTGAGACTCGTCTTTAGTCTCCATCGCGCTGATAATCTGATGACTCAGGGCACCTTCTGTTTCCAGCGTAGCCAAGTGATAAGTCAGCCTCGTATCCTCAGCCACTCCCAGATTAAGAAAATAAAACATCAGAATGAACATAAAGGGGAAAATCACGTAAAAGAACACCGCGGCGCGGTCTTTCACAAAGATTTTCAAGTCCTTTAGAGCTATAAGCCACATATAGTGAAATTGCATTACGGCTCCTTATTTACCTCCGGGCACCATTTTGAAGAGCAGGCGACTCACCGCCAGCCCCACAACCATCACTCCGGCCAGTATTAGCAGGTTATTGCCGGCATCGCCGAGGGAACCTCCCTCGGCTAAAATCGTGTTAAAGGCATCATTGGCATAGGTATTAATAGATATGCGACTGAGTGAATAAAATGCCGAATCTTCGGCAATTGCAAAGAAAGTGCCGCCGAGCATAAAGGAGACTACCGAGAAGACGATGGCTATCCAGGAAGCCCCTTCTTCACTGCGAGCGATAGAGGCGATGACCAATCCGATAGCGCTGGCCGCCGCGGTGAAAATAAGGGCGATAACCAGCGATTGTCCAAAGGTAAGCGGGGTGAACATCTGGAAGACGATATAGGACAGAACCAGGAGGATTAGTGTCTGTACAAACCCGCGCGACATATTGGCCAGGAACTTTCCGAGGAAGAGTTCGCCAACGCTGAGGCGGGTGGAAAGTAAACGCTCCAGGGTACCCTTGCGGCGTTCTTCAACGATTACCCTGGCAGTCATGGCGACGGCGAAGAGGACGTACATGGTGACGATACCGGGCAGAAACTGAGTCTCGAAGTCGGAACTGCCGCCCAGGATCTCCTCAGTAATGCCTACCAGCGGCTGGATACTTTCCTCCTCTAGGAGGCTCTCCACCGTCAACGTAATCTGCCCCTGGCTGATACCCGTGCCCTGCAAGATTTCGCCGACCTGACGATATACCCCGAACTCCTTGTTCATCTCCCCGGCAATGCCTTGTATGATGCTGCGGACGATTTGCCCCTCGTCCCCGGCGTTGCCCCTCTGTTTAAAAAGCAGCTGCGTTGGTTCGCCCGAGATTAAATCCTCTGAGAAACCTTCGGGGACAAAGAGGACCAGCAACACGTCCGAGTTATCCAGCTTGGCATCCGCCTCCTCTGCTGTCAGCCGTGTAACGTCGACGCCTTTCACGGCTTGCAGCTGGTCTATTAACACGTTGGAATAGAGACCGTTATCCTCGTCCACCACGTAGGCATCAACGGCGAATTGCACCGTACCGCCGAAAGCGGCATATATCAGGGCAACCGTGACGATAGGCAGCAGCAGGCTGAAGGCAAGGTCACCCTTGTCCCGTAAATAGAGTCTGACTTCATTGAGGGCAATATATATGGCTCGCATAATTTGTGATTCTAGTCCCGCAGGCTTCTTCCCGTCAGATTCAGGAAAACATCCTCCAGGGTAACCTTGTCCGCCTCGCCGATCCGCCCCTTGAGGCCCCGCGGCGTATCCATAGCTATTATCTGTCCGCCGTCCATGATGGCAATCCTATCGCAGAGACGGTCGGCTTCCTCCATATAATGCGTGGTGTAGAGGATGGTCATTCCCTTGTCCCGCAGTCCCTCAATAGTCTCATAGATATTGTTTCGCGATTGGGGGTCAATGCCGACGGTAGGCTCATCCATGAAAATCAACTGGGGAGCCCCCATCAGGGCGATGGCCAGATTGACACGGCGCTTCATACCACCGGAGAACTTGGCTACTTTCCCTTTAGCTCTATCCTGAAGTCCCATCAGCTTGAGGTATTCATCCGCCTGGGTGCGTGCATCCCGAGTATTCAATCCGTCCATACGACCGAAGAATATCAAATTTTCCATAGCGGAAAGGTCCTCATAGAGGGCCAGGTCCTGCGGGCAGACCCCGATGAGAGCCCTGACGGCCGCGGCATCTTTGCGGATGGAATTACCGCCAATGGTGACGTCGCCGCTATCCGGCGAAAGTACCGTGGACAACATGCGTATCGTCGTCGTCTTGCCGGCGCCGTTGGGACCGAGCAAGCCGAATATCTCTCCTTTATGAATAGAAAACGTTACGCCATTGACGGCCTTAAAATCGTTGAAGCTTTTATGAAGGTCGGTTGCGACCAGAAATTCCTCAGCCATAGCCTTGCCCCCGCTTTCTCTGGTGATTATTATATTTATTCGCACATAATTATAAAGTTATTTACGGGATTTGGCAACAGCAATTTCCCACGGGGTACGTATTTTATATAGTGGATAATATCGTTATATATAGTTCATAATATTAATCTGAATTGACGTCCATAATTACCACGATGTAAAATCATTGCCAGTTAGGATATCACCGGGAATTAGATAAAATCCAGAGGAGGCAAGTATGTCACCGGTACTCAAGGACAAAGTAGCCATTATCACGGGGGCCGGACGCGGTCTGGGCAAAGCGTTCGCTCTCCGTTTCGCCGCCGAAGGCGCCAGACTGCTTCTCCCCGATATCAGCCCCGAACGTGCCGGGGCGGTCGCTGAAGAAATAAAGGCGAAAGGCGGAGTAGCCCACGCTATGAAGACGGATATTTCCGAGGAAGCTGATACACAGAAAATGGCCGAAGAAGTTGTGGAACGCTACGGCCGGGTGGATATCCTGCTCAATAATGCCGCCCTGTATTACGGCGTCGAGAGGCGGCGGTGGGACCAGTGGAAGGTTGAAGACTGGGACCGGATGTTTGAAATCAACGTACGGGGGACTTACCTCTGCTGTAAAGCAATCGGGCCCCTGATGCAAAAGGCGGGGAAGGGAAAGATTATCAATATAGCCTCGGACGTATTCAGGGTGCCGGGGGCGGTCAACCTCCTGGCTTACGCCTGCAGCAAGGCGGCGGTGTACGCCATGACGCAGACCCTGGCCCGGGCGCTGGGACCCGACGGCATTAACGTGAACAGCATCGCCCCGGGATTCACCGCTACCGAGGCCAGCCTGGGGCAGGAGGGCAATCAAGCGTCTTTCGACGCTACGGTGACAATGCAGAGTATAAAGCGGCGCGAGGAGCCGAACGACCTGGTGGGCACGGCGGTGTTCCTGGCCTCGGACGATTCCAATTTCATTACCGGCCAGTACATCATAGTCAACGGCGGCAGCGTGATGCCGTAATTACAAACCAATATAGGAGGCCAATAATGTATAAAGGTGGATATGCCGGTAAAATATTAAGAATAAACCTGACCGATCGATCCAGTCAGGAAGAAGAGCTTCCCGAGGAACTGGTTAAAAACTACCTGGGAGGGGCCGGGTTTGCCATTAAATACCTCTACGACGAGGTAAAGCCGAAAACTCCGGCGCTGGACCCGGCCAACAAGCTTATCTTCGCCGTGGGTCCGCTTACGGCGTCCGGAGCGGCCTGTGCCAGCCGGATGTCCGTCGTCGCCAAGTCGCCGCTGACCGGCGCCGTGGGCATGGCGCTTTCCGGCGGCCAGTTTCCGGCGGAGATGAAGATGGCCGGCTACGACGTGATGATTATCGAGGGCAGGGCAGAAAAGCCGACCTACGTAGCCATCAAAGACGGCCAGGTACGCTTCCGCAGCGCTGAAAAGCTGAGCGGTATGCTGACCACCGATACCCAGCTCATCATCAAGGATGAACTCGGCGACCAGAACTACCGTATCGCCTGCATCGGGCCGGCGGGAGAAAAACTGGGTCCGATGGCCTGCATCGTCAACGAACGCCGCGCCGCGGGTAGAAAAGGACTGGGGGCGGTGATGGGCTCCAAGAATCTCAAAGCTATTGCTATACGCGGCAGCAACCGCCCCAACGTCGTTGATGCCGAGAAATTCAAGAAAGCCCGGCAGGCAATGAACCAGGCCATGAAGGATAGTCCCGTACTCTATCCGCAATTCTCCAAATCGGGCACGCCGATGGTTGTAGACGCCACCTCCGGGATGGGCATATATCCCATCAACAACTGGACGGCCACCGGTGAAATCGACATGGTCAAGGGACTCGGCGACGCGGCCCAGGCCAAAATGATTGTCCACAAAGCCCACTGCCATGACTGCCCGGTAGGCTGCAGCCAGATAAAACTGGTGACCTCGGGGCCATACGCGGGTTATATGAGCGAAGGCCCCGAATACGAGACGACCTATTCGCTGGGTTCTACGCTTGGGATTGACTACTTGCCGGCCGTTATCG
>Ga0315534_1003078_pt1 | contig 10884 bp, 5 predicted proteins | sample SalMarSW160240MG_FD_203094 | JGI IMG/M metagenome (GOLD analysis project Ga0315534, IMG submission 203094) | Salt marsh sediment microbial communities from the Plum Island Ecosystem LTER, Massachusetts, United States - Salt Marsh Sediment SW1602-40 ... | reverse complement strand
AAGGAGCCGCTCCGCCCGATCGTGCACGACGGCCACGGGCAGTTCCAAGTTGTCTACGATCGCCTTCACGGCCCGCGCCTTCTTGGCGACGGACTCACAAACCGATACCGTCAGGTCGGGCCGAAGGATGGCGAGCACGACGCCCGGCACACCCGCACCGGTACCGATATCCAGCATGGATTGGTTCCTTGCCACCAGCGATGCGATCTGATGGGAGTCGGCCACGTCGCGTGAGGCGAACTTGTCATAGGTCGTATGCCGTGTCAGATTGAGGCGCAGGTTCCAGCACCAGACAGCCTCGCAGTACCGCTGCAGCAATTGCTGCTGATCGACGACCATCCGAATACCGCACCGATCGAGGGCGGATGCCAGCGAATCGGATGCTGGTTCCTCGTGGTCGTATGGCATCTATCAACGAGCGGCCTGGAAGTCGGAATGGCGTTGTACAGGTTCTGAAACGCGCGACCAAAGGCAATACGACGCGTAGTATACGTGGATTAACCGTGGGAGGCGACCATGCAGCCGATGGGCGTTTTGCTCGTCGACAAGCCGGTGGGACGGACTTCGCGGCGGGTTGTCGACCGCGTACAGCGCTGTTTGCAGGGGGCCAAGGCGGGTCACGCCGGTACCCTCGACCCGTTGGCGCACGGCCTGCTCGTCGTCTGTGTGGGGCCGGCGACGCGCCTCATCTCGTATGCCCAACGGCTGCCGAAGTGCTACCAGGCCACGTTTCTGTTGGGACGAACCAGCGCTTCGCTCGATTTGGAAACGGACGTTGCTTTGCTCGACGGTGCGGCCCCGCCGGCACGCAGCGAGCTGATGGACGCCGCCCGAAGTCTGACCGGTGAAATCCGGCAGCATCCTCCGGCCTATTCGGCAATCAAAATTGGCGGCCGCCGCGCGTATCGTCTGGCGCGGGGCGGACACGCCGTCGAAACACCACCGCGGCGCGTGACGGTATACGCTCTGCAAATCACGCACTACGAGTACCCCGAGCTGCGGCTTTCCATTCGCTGCAACAGCGGTACTTATGTCCGCTCGCTGGGCCGCGACCTGGCACGTGCCGCAGGCACGGACGCCGTGATGACGTCTCTGGTTCGCACCGCCATTGGCACGATGTGCCTGGACGAAGCCGTACCACTCGACCAACTGCTCCCCGATACGATTCACGGCAACCTGCATTCACCGTTGCGCGTGCTTTCGTCGCTCGGCCGGGTCATCCTTACCGAGCCCGAGACGTACCGGATTGTGCGCGGGCAGGTCATCCACCGTGCGGCGGGGGAGCCGGGGCAAGAATTCGCCGCCGTCGGTCCCGCCCGGCAACTGGTGGCCATCGTGCGTTGTCTCTCTGACGGGAGTATGCGACCGGTTCGCAATTTCGCGCGACCGAAGTGACCCCGGCCGCATATCCAGTCCACACCGTCTAATCGGAACCTCGATTCGGTCTTTTCGCATGTTGCACGGGCTCCGGCCCGCGATGGCCACCCGGTACGTGCTACACTTCTTACGCGGTTTGCGCTTCTATCGGAAGCCGGTGGTGCACCAACCGGACGAGGAGGCGCGGCAAGGAAGATCGAGCGCGCCAGGGAGGTGGCTGCGGAGATAACAACCGCGTCACGCGGACGTTGTCGCTAACTCTTGCCCTCCTGAAGCATGATGCGCCTATGTTGGTCGAACGCAACCTGAAGCGGGATCTGTTCGCGCTGGCTTTGCTGGCAGGCGTCATCTTTCTGGGTGTCGCCCTGTGCACGTACCATCCGGCGGACCCGCCCAGTACGCTGGTATACCCCGGAGGGCAGCAAGTTCGCAACGCGTGCGGGCGAGTCGGCGCGTGGCTGGCGGACCGGTTGCTCAATGGCCTGGGAATGGGCGCCTTCTACCTGCTTGTTTCCCTGGTCGTCCTGGATGGCCTGCTGCTGCTTCGTCGAAAGATCGACCAGCCGTTTATCCGGACCGGTGGGTGGATCCTTTCCCTGCTGGGGCTGACGACGGTGCTGGCTCTGATCTTGCCGCAAAAGTCTCCAGGCCCGGTCGTCGGCGCGGGCGGATTCCTCGGCGCGGCGGGCCGCACCACCCTGGAAATGCACTTCGCCCTGGCGGGCGCCTCCATACTGGCGCTGAGCATGATGTTGGCCGGACTGTTGATGTGCACCGACTACCTGATCCCCCGCGCCCTGGGGCGGGCCGCCATTCTCACGGCGGCCTGCGGCGGGTGGGTGGCCGGCATCGTGCGAAATGGCCCCGGCAGCGACGGCCAGCGTGCCCGCGATGATGAACAGGATCTCGACGAAGAGCAAGACGACGAGGATGAAGAGTACGACGAAGAGGACGAGTACGAGGAAGACGAATACGACGAGGATGACTACGACGAAGACGAGGAACATGCCGTCCCGGATTCCAACCCGTCGGTGCGCATCCGTGCCCGCGCGGCGGCCGCACAACAGAGGGAACCGCTGCCGGACGAAGCGGAACCAACGGGGGACGCTGGCAGTGTGCCCCCGCCGACCAAAGACCGAAAACTGGGTGTCAAGGGACGCATCGCTTCCGCCTTGCGGATCAGCAAGCCAAAACAGGCGGAACGCGAAGAGGTGATGCAGGAGCTGGACGCTGCCAGCTGCACCGATGAGGCGATTGACTACGAACTGCCGTCCGCAGAATTGCTGCTGGAGGCCGAGCACGTCGCCTACGACGCGCACGAGAAGGAGGTCCGCCGCAAAGCAAAGATCCTGGAAAAGACGTTCGCCAATTTTGGACACAACGTAAAAGTTGTGGAGATCGAAACCGGGCCGGTCATCGCGCAATACGAAGTGCAACTGGAAGCGGGACTGCGGCTGTCCAGGATCACGGGGCTGTCCGAGGATCTGGCCATCGCGTTGCGAGTACCGTGCGTCCGCATCGTGGCCCCCATTCCGGGCAAGAATACCGTCGGGATCGAAGTCCCCAACGAGAGCCGTCAACTGGTGCGCCTGCGTGAAGTCATCGAGGAATCCACAGGCCGCGCCTCCCGCATGAAGATCCCTTTGTTCCTGGGCAAGGATGTGTCCGGCAGTCCCATGGTCGTCGACCTCGCCACGCTGCCCCACCTGCTCATCGCCGGCCGCACCGGTACGGGCAAGAGCGTATGCCTGAACTCGATGATCGCATCCATGATCATGACGCGGCGGCCCGACGAAGTGCGGATGTTAATGATCGATCCAAAAATGGTCGAACTCAGCCCGTACAAGAGTCTCCCGCACCTGATGCATCCAGTCGTGACGGACATGAGAAAGGCCGAAGCGATCCTGGCCTGGGCCGTCGAAAAAATGGAAGAACGCTACTCGTTCCTGGCCCGCGCCGGAGTAAGACACGTCAGTGTCTTCAACCAACTTGGTGAAGAGGAACTTCGTGAACGGATGCAGCCAGAATCCGACGAGGAATGGGAGAAGATCCCCAGACAACTGCCTTTCATCGTGATCGTTGCCGACGAGATGGCCGACCTCATGATGACCGCGGGAAAAGAGGTCGAACAACATATCATTCGCCTGGCGCAAAAAAGCCGCGCCGTCGGAATCCACCTCATCCTGGCCACGCAAAAACCGACCGTGGACGTCATCACCGGCTTGATCAAGTCGAACCTGCCGGCCCGCATCGCGTTCCAGGTCGCCAGTCGCACCGACAGCCGCGTCGTTCTCGATGAGACCGGCGCGGACAAGCTGCTGGGAAACGGCGACATGCTGTTCCTGCTGCCCGGAACGAGCACCGTGATCCGCGGCCAGGGAACGTTCCTGAGCGACGACGAAATCACCGATCTGATCAAGGCCGTCGGCACGTCCGAACCCCAATTCGTCAAGGAACTCGTGCAGCTGAAATTCACTGACGACAAGCAGGAGACAGCCGCCCCGTTCTCATCGCGGGATGAATTGTATGAGGGCGCGGTGGATGTGGTGGTGCGCGAAGGCCGCGGCAGTGTTTCTCTGCTGCAACGCACGCTGGGAATTGGCTATGGCCGCGCGGCGCGCCTCATCGACTACATGGCCGAAGACGGCATCGTGGGCAGCTACAACGGATCGCAGGCGCGCGAAGTGCTTGTTTCCGTACAGCAGTGGGAAGCCATGAGCGCCGGCCGCGACGAAACCGGAGGCGGCATCGAGGCGCCGCGTCCCGGACTGGTCGCACCGGTCGCGCCCCCCTCGTCCCGGCGGCACAAAACCATCCGTCCCCATGGCTCCGCGTCGACCGAGCCATGGGATCAGGACGAAGGCCCGGAAGCGGACGGGCAGGCCGCGCCAGGGGCCTTGGAAATAGAGAGCCGCGACCCGGATGAGTCGTTCGACAACGAACAAGCGCAGGACCAGCACGACGACATCGACGACAAGGATGCACCATACCAAGACGATGAATACGAGGAGGGCGAAGACGAGGACGACGAATACGAAGAGGTCGATGAAGGCGAATACGAAGAAGTCGAGGACGACGAATACGAGGACGACGAAGTCGAGGACGACGAGGACGGCGAATACGAGGACGACGAGGACGGCGAATACGAGGACGACGAGGACGGCGAATACGAAGAGGTCGATGAAGATGAATACGAGGACGACGAAGTCGAGGACGACGAGCCGCACGAAGACGGCGAAGGCGAAAATGAAGAAGTCGATGAAGGCGACGACGAAGAGCTCGATCAGGACGAGGACGTCGCGGACACGGGCGGCGGTCGTCGCCGGAGTGATGACCATCGAGGCCGACCGCGGCCGCTTGCATCGCGTCCCGGCGTCGAATCTCGCCGTCGAGCGGGTCGGCGACGGGCGGTATAGAGGTCGGGCGCCCGTCGGATGTCTTGGTTGACAGCCGGACGGCGAGGCCCTAAGTTTGAAAAGGCTGCCGTGCGCCGGCGGTCACGAAGTTGAGAGGCGAGCCTTTTGCGGCCGGCCTGCCGGCTTGCAACGCCTGCCGGGCACGGAGGCTGACCCGCAAACCTATGATTGACGCTGCGGAAGCGAACATGGCACTGTCGACGAAGGCCTACCGTATGATGAGCGACCGGGCAGGTCGCGTGGCGATCGGCATCGCGATTATGAGCATCATTCTAGACTTCGGGACGTGGCCATAGGGGCGCATTAGAGGACCGCATTGCAAATCAAGCCCTGAGGCCAGAAGCGGCCGCAGGGCTTTTTTTTGTGGGACATCACGGTGGAGTCGACCATGCGCAGGATCCAGATCTACGATACGACGTTGCGCGACGGCACGCAGGGTGAAGGGGTGAACTTCTCCCTGGAGGACAAAGTGCTCATCACGCGGCGCCTGGACGAACTGGGATTCGACTTCATCGAAGGCGGATACCCCATGTCCAACCCCAAAGACGCGGAGTTCTTCCAGCGCGTTCAACAGCTGGATTTGAAGCGCGCCAAGGTGTGCGCGTTCGGGATGACACGGCGACGGGGCCGGTCGGCCGCCGACGATCCGGGCATGCAGGCGCTGATCCAATCGGGAGCGCCGATCGTGACTCTCGTGGGCAAGGCATCGGCGTTTCACGTTTCCCAGGTGCTGGGAGTGACGCTGGAGGAAAATCTGGAGATGATTGCCGACAGCGTGCGGTTGCTGCAGGAGGCGGAACGGGAAGTGATCTTCGATGCCGAACACTTTTTTGACGGTTGGAAGGTGGATGCGTCGTACGCCAAACACGCCATCCTGGCGGCGGCCGAAGCGGGCGCGGGCCAGGTGGTGCTGTGCGACACCAATGGAGGAAGTATGCCGGACGAGGTGGCCGAGATGACGCGCGCGGCCGTCGCCGCCCTGCACGTGCCCGTCGGGATTCATTGCCACAACGACTGTGACCTGGCGGTGGCCAACAGTTTGGCCGCCGTTGACGCCGGCGCCACCCAGGTTCAGGGAACGCTGAACGGATTGGGAGAGCGGTGCGGCAACGCGGACCTGATTTCGGTGATTGGCAATCTGGCTTTGAAAAAGCACGGTTACGGTGTGCTGGACGGTGAAGGAGTTGAACATCTGACAGCATTGTCCCGGTATGTGTATGAAACGGCCAACATGCACTTTCGGGTCAACCAGCCCTTCGTGGGGCCCAGTGCTTTCGCCCATAAAGGCGGCATGCACGTCCACGCGATTTCCAAGACGCCCGCCAGCTACGAGCACATCTCGCCGGACGAGGTCGGCAACGAACGACGCGTGCTGGTCAGCGAGTTATCCGGACGTTCCAATATCATCGCTTTGACGACCAGGCACGACATCCAACATGATCGGGTATTGATGGACAAGATACTCGAAAGAGTCGTCGATCTGGAAAACGAAGGGTACCAGTTCGAAGCCGCACAGGCGTCCTTCGATCTGCTCGTCAAGAAATGCGCGGGCACGTTCGTGCCTCATTTCGAGCGGCTGAACTACCACGTCAACGTGGAAACCGACCGCGACGGCCACACGACGACGGAAGCGACCGTCAAGCTGAAGATTGGCGGGGATGTCGTGCATGAAGTTGCCGAGGGCGACGGCCCGGTCAACGCACTGGACGCCGCGCTGCGCAAAGCCCTCAACGGCCAATTTCCCTCGCTGCGGACGATGCATCTGGTCGATTACAAAGTGCGCGTGATAAACTCGGAGGCCTCCACGGCGGCCTGCGTTCGCGTGGTCATCGAAAGCCGTGACGAAGACGACGTGTGGGGCACCGTAGGCGTGAACGAGAACATTATCGAGGCCAGTTGGCACGCGCTGGTCGATAGTTTCGAATACAAGCTGATCATGAACGAGGCCAGCGAATCGGCGACCGCTGCCGCCGGATAGACGGACCGGGCGGCTTGGCACGAGGCCACGCCGGCTTGTCACCGGTCTCCGCCCCCGCTAACCTCTGCCACAAACCGTCCCAAACCGTCCGGGACATCACCCGCCAGAGGCCCAGCCTTCTTTGCGACAACGGGATGCTCCACGATGCCACAGCCACTTCAAGATGCCACTCTCGCTCGGCACTACGACCATCTGGCCGCGCAGCAGCGGTGGTATCCGTTCTGGGAACAGCACGGCTACTTCCACAGCGAGCCGGATCCCGCTCGAAAGCCATTCGCCATCGTCATTCCGCCTCCCAACGTGACCGGAGCGCTGCACCTTGGGCACGCCCTGAACAATACGCTGCAGGACGTCATTGTCCGCTTTCATCGCATGAAGGGCGATAACACATTGTGGGTGCCGGGCACCGACCACGCCGGAATCGCCACACAGGCGGTCGTCGAAAGGCGATTGCTCGAGGAAGAAAACGTCACGCGGCACGACCTGGGACGCAAACGCCTCGTAGAACGCATCTGGCAGTGGAAACAGGAATACGAAGCCCGGATTCTGAACCAGCTCAAACAGATGGGATGTAGCTGCGACTGGCAGCGCACACGTTTCACGCTCGATGACGTGTGTGCTCGGGCGGTACGGCAGACATTCTTCCGTTTGTTCGACGACGGACTCGTGTACCGCGGCAAACGGCTGGTGAATTGGGACACGTTTCTGCAAACCGCCGTTAGCGATGACGAAGTGTTTCACGATCCCATCCACGGGCATTTCTGGCACTTCCGCTATCCGGTCGTCGATCCGAAGCCGGGCGAGCCCCAATATGTCGTGTTTGCCACCACGCGGCCGGAAACGATGCTGGGCGACACGGCCGTGGCCGTTCATCCCGACCCGGCCGGGGCGCTCGCCGCGGCCGAACAAGTGCTCACCGAAAAACGGCAGACCGCCCCCTCCAAAGACAGGGCAGCGCTGGACGCCGAGATAGAAGCGATCCGCGCCCGGCGCCGCGATAGGCTGGCGGAACTGATCCAGCTTCGGGACATGGCCGTCGACGGGCGGCAAGTGCGATGTCCCCTGGTCGATCGCGTTGTGCCTTTGATTGCCGATCCGTGGGCGAAGCCGGAAATGGGCAGTGGCTGCGTGAAGATTACGCCCGCGCACGATCCAAACGACTACGACGTGGCCAGGCGGTGCGGATTGCCGATGATCAATATTCTCCATCCGGACGGAACGCTCAACAACAACGCCGCGGCGTACGAAGGTCTGACGATCGAGCAGGCGCGGGAACGTGTCACTGAGGATATGGATCGCCGCGATCTGCTGGTGGACGTCGAGGATCGGGAGATCGATCTGGCGCACTCGGACCGCAGCAAGACCCCTATCGAACCGTATCTAGCGGATCAGTGGTTCGTGAAAATGGACCAGCTTGCGCAGTCGGCCATGGATGCCGTGGTGGATGAGCGGGTTCGCATCATCCCCGGCCGATACGCCAAAGGCTATCTCGACTGGCTCGGTGAAAAGCGGGATTGGCCCGTGGGCCGGCAATTGTGGTGGGGACATCGCATTCCCGTCTGGACGGCGATTCTTGCTCGCCGGGATCTCCCAGCGGAAATGCAGCGGCTGCCGCACATCGAGGCGATCGACGCCGACAACTTGACGATTCGCGTCCGGCCGGGATTGGCATCGTTTCTCTGCTGCCAGGTGGAGGCCGGCCCCGAACCAGACCAACTGACGGTCTTCACCTGCGTCGCGCCCGACCACGACGATTGGGAGCGCAGACTGGAATCGGCCGGAATGTCCCAGGTCGAAGACGTGCTCGATACCTGGTTCAGCTCGGCACTGTGGCCCCATTCCACGCTGGGTTGGCCGGATCCTACGCCTGATCTGCAGTACTTTTATCCGACCAGCACGCTCGTCACGAGCCGCGATATTATTTCCCTGTGGGTCGCCCGCATGGTGCTGGCCGGTCTGTACAACGTGGGAGATATTCCCTTTAGGGAGGTCTACATTCACCCCAAAATCCTCGACGGTTACGGCGAAGGCATGTCGAAGTCGAAGGGCAATGGCGTCGATCCGATCGATGTGATGGAGAAGTTCGGCGCGGACGCCTTGCGGTTCGCTCTGGCGTATCTGACCACCGAAACCCAGGACGTTCGCATGCCGGTGGAATTCGAATGTCCCCATTGCCAGGCGCACGTCGAGCAGACACGGGAGAACAGGATGCTTCCGCGGATCGAATGTTCCAAGTGCGACCGGCCATTCGCCACGCAATGGGCCCATACCGAGGAGGATCGTGCGCTGCCGCGGGCGGTTGTGGTCAGCGAACGTTTTGAATTGGGCCGCAACTTCTGCAACAAGCTCTGGAACGCGTCGCGATTCGTGCTGCTCCATCTCGAGGACTACACGGCCGCTCCGGTGGCGGACGACGAACTGGCGCTGGAAGATCGCTGGATCCTGAGCCGGTTGGGCACCGTCGCGGCGGTGGTTACCGATGCCCAGCAGGCTTTCCGCTTCGCGGATGCGGCCCGTGCTCTTTACGGATTTGCCTGGGATGAATTCTGTAGTTTTTACGTGGAAATGCTCAAGCCGCGTCTGCAAAACAGCAGCTCACGGGCGGTGGCCCAACGGCTGGCCGCCTGGACGCTGGACGTTCTGTTGCGCCTGCTGCACCCGATGCTTCCGTTCTTGACCGAAGAGGTATGGCAGCAACTGTCGCGGCGGGCGCCGGAGCGGGGGATCGACGTCGTGCAACCCGCGGACGAGAGTATCATGATTGCGCCATGGCCAGCGGCCCAACAGCGCGATGCGGAGGTCGAAGAGCGTTTCGCACGGTTCCAGTCGGTGCTGGGCACCGTGCGCGAATTACGCAGCCGGCAAGGCATTTCGCCGAAAGCGCACGTCGACATGCTCGTTCGCTGTGGCGACGCCACGGTCGCCCTGCTGCAGCCCATGGAGCCCTACTTCACGACCATGGCGTGCGCGCGGGTCGCGGAGTGGGGGCCCGAGGTGCGGCCGACGCCCACATCGATCGGTAAGAAGCTTGGTGATATCGACGTCTATGTGGACGTCGCGCAATTCATCGATATTTCCGCGGAGATCGCCCGACTGGAAAAACAGCAGCAGAAACTCGAAACCACCATCTCGGGCAAGAAAAAGAAACTCAGCGACGAACGGTTTACCACGCGCGCTCCCGCCCTGGTGGTGCAGCGGGAGCGCGAAAGCCTGGATGATTTGCAGCGGCAGCTCGCAACCACTCTCAAGACGCTGGACGGCTTGCGCGCCGGGAAATAGCGGTCCGCGGGCGCCTGTCCTGGTGCGCCTGTCCTGGTGCGCCTGTCCTGGTGCGTCGGCACCGCCCGTCCCTTGCCGGCGGCCCGGGGGCGGCCGTGGGCAAGGCGGCGCGGACAAGGAACCGCAGCGTTGCGTCCAACGGCCAGTTCGCCGGGCTTCCGTTGGTCGTGCTGGGTGCATTCGAGACGGTTTCAAAACCTGATTTTGCGGTTATTTTGCTGCTACCTTCCCCGGTCGTGGAGCGATTGCAGGGCGTTTTGAAACTGCTTTTAGCAGCGCGGTTTTGAAGACGAGGCGGCCACTGGCCTTGCGATGCATCGGCCAAGTATAATCGGGGGCGTGATACGTCGTTCGTGGCCAGCCCGAAAGGTGCCATTATGCCGGTTCAGATGGAGTTGTCTCGGATTGTCATCAGCGAAATCAACGACCAGCAGGTTATCTATCTCAAGGAAGTGGACGGCGACCGCACCTTTCCCATATTGATCGGCATCTTCGAGGCGACGAGCATCGATCGTCGTGTGAAGAATTATCACACGCCACGGCCGTTGACGCATGACTTGCTCGTCGGTGCGATCGAGAGCCTGGGAGCGGAGGTTCAAGACGTGGTGATCAGCGAATTGAAAGAGCATACCTATTACGCACTGCTGCGTATCCGGCACGAGGGCGAACTTGTCGAAGTCGACGCCCGGCCGTCGGATGCCATCGCCGTGGCCGTCACCTGCGATCCGCCCAAGCCGATCTACGTGGCGGAAGAAGTGCTGGAAGACGTATTGGAAAACTAATTCCGCCGATGTGACACTAGTTGGACAGCGCCACTTCGGGCGAAAGACCTGC
>Ga0315534_1003077_pt1 | contig 10886 bp, 10 predicted proteins | sample SalMarSW160240MG_FD_203094 | JGI IMG/M metagenome (GOLD analysis project Ga0315534, IMG submission 203094) | Salt marsh sediment microbial communities from the Plum Island Ecosystem LTER, Massachusetts, United States - Salt Marsh Sediment SW1602-40 ... | reverse complement strand
CTGACGGTTGAGGTATCTAAATCAGGACAGGCGAAAAAATCTGAAGATACCCCGGCCGTAGATATTGAAGCCGCCCGGCGTGTTTTCGGTAAAGATGACGATCTATTAGGCGAAGCCGTTGAACTGTTCCTGACCGAGGATTATCCCAAGCAGATAAAATTGTTAGAAGCGGGAATTGACTCTCAGGATGCGTCTGCGGTAAGAGCCGCCGCCCATTCTATCAAGGGGGCGTCCCGCAGTCTGGGTGGTATGACACTCGGTGATGTTGCCCAACGCCTGGAAGAGATGGGTCGTGAAGAAAACCTAGGTGATGCCAGAGCGTTGCTTAATGTGATTGAGAAAGAAACAGAACGTTTCGCGGATTATTATTCCCGTTCGGACAGTAATCAGGTGGAACAGCCGGAAAATAAAAATGCCGGTACATCAGCTGGTAAATAAAGGAGAAACGAACCGGAGAGTTTGAGACATGAATGATAAGAAACGCGTTCTTGTAATTGACGATAATCGGGTGCTGGTGCTGGCGGCGGAACGTGTTCTGCAAAAGCAAGATTATGATGTTTATACCGCTTTCAGCGGCAAAGAGGGATTAAGAAAGGTAAAAGAAGTAAAACCAGACGTCATTATAATGGATATTGTCATGCCCGGTCTTGATGGATACGAGGTGGGGCGTCGACTAAAGAACAATGCCGACACGGCCGAAATACCTATTATTTTTCTCAGTACGCAGGGCGATACGGGCGGAAAGAAAGACGCGGCAACCGCAGGACTGCGTGAAATTAATTTAGCCTTCGAATGTGGAGCCAATGATTTTTTACATAAACCGGTATCCTCTGATGACCTGGTAAGATCGGTAAAAAATATATTATGGTTTTCTGAAATCTCTTCAGTTGGTTGAGAAATCGGTTTGGGATAAACGGGAAAAGGTAATGTAATCAAAATGGACAAAATTTTAGTAGTTGATGACCTGGCTTCTATCAGGAAAATCGTCGCCCGCAAGCTGGTTTCGGAGGGATACAGCTGTGAGGAAGCGCCTGATGCGGAAACAGCGCTGGAAAAACTGGCCGCGGAAGAATTCGGTCTGGCGTTACTGGACGTATCCATGCCCGGGAGGTCCGGTATGGATGTCTTGAGTGAGGTAGTCTCACGATATCCCGATATGTCGGTAATCATGGTTACTTCCCGGGACGATGCCGAGACCGTCATCGAGACGATGAAGATGGGGGCCTGCGATTACATTATCAAGCCGGTTAATCTGAACGAATTACCCATCAGGGTACGGAAAGCCCTGGACAGGAGAAGGCTGATACTGGAAAACAAAGAATACCGCCTTCATCTTGAAGATAAGGTAAAAGAGCAGACCGAAAAAATCCATAACGCTTTTCTTAATTCCATTACGTCACTGGCATTTGCCCTGGAAGCCAGGGATAAATATACCAGCGGTCATTCCCAGAGAGTGTCCAAGATTGCGCTACTGATATGCCGCCGGCTGGGACTGGCCCAGGACTATGTCGAGAAAGTAACTCTGGCAGGCCTGGTGCATGATATCGGCAAAATAGGAATTAAGGAAGCCATTCTTATGAAAACAGACCGGCTGACCGATGAAGAATATTCCCACATCATGGCGCACAGCGTCATCGGGGAGCATATACTGAGGCCGGCTATAGATGATGAGGAGATATTGAAAATCGTGCGGCATCATCACGAAAGATACAACGGCAGCGGCTACCCCGACGGATTAACTCGGCAGCAGATTCCCCTGGGTGCCAGGATTCTGGCGGTGGCCGATATTTATGACGCCATGACGTCCGACCGGCCGTACCGGAAAGCGATGAGTCCGGTAGCGGCTATCGAAGAACTGAAGAAGCAGACCCGTCACATGTTCGACCCGGTTGTCGTTGATGCCTTTTTCCAGATCTCCAGCGGTACCGCCGCACCGGTTAAGAGACGTAAAAAGCTAGCTACCAAAACGCCTGCCAAGTCATAACCGCAACATATTCTCCACGAATCACCCCTCTGCCCTGCCTGATATTTTCATGCCGTTGGCTCTGTGCTAGAGCTATTCATTGCGTAATGTGTATGGAGTCCCCGGTATTTTGATATAATGGTAGCAGGGATTCCAGGTCTTCTTGACAACAATATTGCCCGTAGCTAGAATTAATTAACGATTTCAGGTGATAAGTTGAATGATATGTCCGGCATGTAAACACCCAATGGTAATCGTTGAGCATGATGAAATAGAACTCGACTATTGCACCAACTGTAAAGGCGTCTGGTTCGATTCCGGGGAGCTGGAGCTGCTGCTGGAAGCGGCGGGACTGGAAAACTACCGGGTCTTTCTGGAGAAAATGATTGATTCCGGTGAAGCGGTTACCAGAGAAAAGAAACGTCGGTGTCCCATATGCACCCGGAAAATGAAAAAGACGCATATCGGCGCCGGTAACGAACTACTCATCGATGTCTGTAAGAATGCCGACGGCATCTGGTTTGACGGCGGCGAGGTAGCCCACTTATTGAAACTGCTTTCCGGCGAGTCTGAAAAGACCGAGCAGGGAAGGGTGATGAATTTCCTGGGAGACGTTTTCAGATATTAAATATATAGTTTGATAATATGGGTAAAATACTGTTGCAGGGAGGTATATTATGGATTTCTGGGTCTGGATTATCATTGCTATTGTCGTGATTTTACTGGCTATCATTGTCGGGGCCTACAACGGCCTGGTGGGGCTGCGCAACCAGGTGAAGAATGCCTGGGCGCAGATAGACGTCCAGCTGAAGAGACGCTATGATTTGATTCCCAACCTAATGGAAACAGTCAAGGGCTACATGAAACACGAGCGGGAAACCCTGGAAGCGGTTACCAATGCCCGTACGGCCGCTCAGCAGATATCGGACGCCGGGGCGGGGGAAAGGGGTAAAGCCGAAGGAATGCTGGGTGCGGCGTTAGGCCGGTTGTTTGCCGTGGCCGAGAATTACCCCGACCTCAAAGCAAACCAGAACTTCCTGGCCTTGCAGGAAGAACTTACCTCCACTGAAAACAAAATAAGCTTTTCCCGGCAATACTATAACGACTCGGTACTGAGATTTAATAACAAAATACAGATGGTACCATCTAATGTCGTTGCCGGCTTGTTCAACTTCAAGCTCGGAGAGTTTTTCGAGATTGAGGTCCCGGGAGAGAGGGAAGCCCCTAAAGTAAGCTTCACCTAGAGCAGGGATAGAGAATCATCATGTGGGAACAGATTCGAGCCAATAGGACCAGGTCTATCATACTGGTCACCGTCATGGCGGTGATGTTGCTGGCCATTGGTTATTTCCTGGGTTTTTATATCTTTGAAAGCGGCCTGGCCGGGCTGTTCATCGCGCTGATTATCTGGTTCGTAATGAGCCTGGTGGCTTTCTACAGCGGTGACGGCATCCTGCTTTCCCTGTCCCACGCAAAAAAAATAGGTCCTAAAGATTACCCGCGACTTTATAATGTCGTCGAGGAAATGAAAATCGCCTCCGGCCTGGAAAAGATGCCGGATATATATATCATCGATGACAAAGCCCTCAACGCCTTCGCCACCGGACGAGACCCGAATAAGGCGTCGGTGGCGATAACTACCGGCCTGCTGGAAAAGCTCAACCGGGACGAACTGCAGGGCGTAATCGGCCACGAAATGGCCCATATCAAGAACCGCGACGTACTGCTGATGGCACTCACTGCCGTGATGCTGGGGACTATCGTGATACTGGCCTGGTATGTGTCCCGGCTGCTTATCTTCGGGGGGATGGGCCGTTCCCGGAGGTCTTCAGGGGGTGGCGGACAAGCGCAATTGATAATCCTCATCGTGGGCATCGTTGCCCTGATTCTGGCGCCCATCCTGGCCCAGCTGATTTATTATGCTATCTCCCGGAAGCGGGAATACCTGGCCGATGCGTCTTCGGCGTTATATACGCGGTATCCCGAGGGACTGGCTTCGGCCCTGGAAAAAATCGGCGGCTCTCCGATACAACTCAAGACGGCCAATAAAGCTACGGCCCCGATGTATATCAACAATCCTTTTCCTAAGAAAGGAATGAGCCTTTCCCACGCTACCAGTACCCATCCGCCGATAGCCGAACGCGTACGAATTTTACGGTCGATGGCCGGCGGGGCTTCTTTCGCGGATTATGATAAGGCCTACCGCCAGGTCCGTTCCGGGGGCAGGGGTATTATCTCCGATTCAACCCAATACATAGCCGGCACCGTGGGGCTGAGGGAAGCTTCTCCGGAAATAAAGACGACTGCCACAGCCGGTGAAAAAACGGCCCGTACGCGGGAAGTAGGCGACGCTATGCTGCGGCTGAACAAGTACCGTATCGTTGAGTGCGATTGCGGCACCAAGTGGAAAATCCCGCCCGATTTCCCGGATGCCGATGTCCTCTGCACCAAGTGCGGCGGCAGGGTTAAGGTCAGGTAGGAGCGATTTTAAAATAACCAATCCTCCCCACCCGAAAATATCTATTCCCACCCAAACCGCCCTGCATCATCCTGCGGATGGCCTATGATTACCCACCGCCGCCACCCAGACGGAGATATCTTTTCCCAACAGGCCACCCTGTATCATCAGCGGCATATCCGGTAAAAAGTATCCACACCTCCTCTGGATTCCCGCTTACGCGGGAATGACATTATATATAATAGATGTAAAAACAGGGGTGTTTAACAGGGGCGTTAGCCCCTCTTTTCCTTATCGGGCAGGGCGGGTTAGGACAATAAATATAGCGGGGTGGAGAAAAGGGGGTGAGTATAGTTAATCACCCGAAAGCAGACGGGACTAATATTTATAGCTGGTAAACCGCTCTTATCAGGAAGGTTGCCGGCGGGCGACGTCTCCCGGCACGATGAAATGACTCCCGATGAAAGCCATCATCTTGTCATCGCTGGCTTCGCAGACCTTCTTTAAATCAAGAAGCACTTTCCCGGCTACCGTCTCGTCCCAGAACCAGTCCTGGAGCACCTGGCTGGACGCCTTCTCCTGTCCCGGTTGGGCCGTAATCCCTTCGACGTAATATGATTTGAGGTCTTCGACGGCCAGTTTCAGCGTATTGGACAGGGGTACGTCATCGCGGGGATTTTCCGGTGTGTCACCCTCAAGGAAAGCGTAGATAAAGTCGCCCAGCTTTTCCAGTTCGATGTTGCCGGCGCCAACGGTGGTGCGCTGCCGTTGGGACAGGGCCATGTCGTACCAGGGACGCATGGCGGTCATCTCCCGGCGGAAGGCTATCTTCGTTGCGTCAGCTTCTTCACCTTCATCAACGCTGCGGGCAAAGTTGACCGGGCAGGCTAACACGATTATCTCGTCGTTCTCCGGTTCGTCTTCTGGAAAATCCTCCAGCACCGGGCCTGAGGGTGCTTTGAAAAGCCCCAGGACGGCCAGCAGGACCTTTTTTTGGAATTCCGGCTCGTTAGGGGCGCCGAGGGGATGACCGAGCTGGAAAGGCACCCAGAGAGCGCGCGGCGGTTTTATAGCCTCGGTGTGAGGCCGGATGAGGCTGATACCGGTGGTCGGTACGCCTTCGTCTTCGATAAAGTGGGCCAGTACGCCAACGGCGGACGTGCAGCCCGGTCAGACGGGGAGTAAAAGGGCGGCGTTAACGTTGTCCTTTTTAAGCAGTCGGGCGATTTCACGGGTCGGAGCATCAAATTCCTCCTTCGTGTGGACGGCGCTCACGGAGTAATGAAATCCCGCCAGGCTGCCGATAATGCCTTCCGCCACCATCTCCCGGAGTCTATCGAGGGGGAAAACCACGTTCCAGTCGCGCTGGTAACCGCTGCGGTCGAAACTCGCCGCCAGGTGAGACATCACCAGGTCGTTGGCCTGAACATCACCCGGGATAACGCGGTAGAAATCGTTGGGGTCAATCTGGAAGGGTCGGTCGTTCCGTGTGTGCAGTCCCGCGGTGGTGATGATGGCAATTCGGGCTTCCTCTAATACCGGAGCGCTGGCCCAGGGATTTGTATCGAAAGAAGGGCAGGGCAGACTCATCAGTAATTTCTGTTCCGGTTCGCTTAAAGATTCCATGCGTACCATATGAGTTCTCCCTTTAAATATCTTACGGACGGTAGTCCCCGCCCGCACATTACTTGAAAGGTAGCATAGTCATAAATGAGTGTCAAGGAGGCGGATGCATTGCCTTGGTGTGGTCTGCTTCCCTATAATGAAGGAAAAATCACGGACAGCATTATATGAAATCAAAACTTAATCCCTTTATCTGGAGCGGGACCGTCATGGTGCTGGCACTGGCGCTTACCCTGAGCGTGGCGCCCCGGGGGCAGACCTACTTTGAAGAACAGGGGTTCACTTCCCCGGATGTCTCCCTGGGACCGATAGTCGGCTATTTCTTCGGTGTGGTAATCGTCATGGCGGTAGTCCTGTTCTTCATTCCGCTCAGCGCCCTGCGCGTGGTTTTCCGGGTGCTTTTCTCCCTGATGTTTGCTTGGGGAGTGCTTATCGTTACCGGGTTCACCATGCCGATGGCCCTGGGTATCAGCCTGGCGGTTATCGGCGGGATTGCCTGGCTGTTCTGGGCCAGGGTCTGGCTGCACGACCTGCTGCTGCTGGTGACCCTTTCCGGGGCGTCGGCGGTCTTCGGCTACCTGTTCTCTCCGCTGACCTTCGTGATTTTCATGCTGATTATCGCCGTTTACGACGTGGTGGCGGTACGGTTCGGCTTCATGGTCTGGATGGCTGACAGGATGTCCGATATCGATACTCTACCCGCTTTTATCTTTCCCAAGAGTATCCGGGACTGGCTGTTAAGCCTGCGTACTGTTAGAGTAGGCGAGTTAACTAAACAGAAAGCCGCCGAACGTGAGTATTCCATACTGGGCGGCGGCGATATCGGTATACCGCTGATGCTATCGGCCTCGGTGCTTTACCAGACCGGCCTGAACAGCGGTATTATCGTGGGGGCGTTCGCTTTCGTGGGCCTGATGGGCGCCTACCTGGTACAGCTTTTCTGGCTCAAGGATAAACCGGTCCCGGCCTTGCCTCCGATAGCTTTAGCCTCTTTGATAGGTTTCCTGGTGGTGCACTTCACATTCTAGGTTTCAAATGTTATTCCATCAGGTCGGCCAGAGCAATCACCCTGAATCCGGATTCTTTCAGATAAGACATCTGCGCGTGAAAATTCGCTACCGGGGTGGAGGTCGTTTCCGGGCCGGTATCGGATATGAAATGGTATACCAGACAGATAATATCACCGCTGTCAAGCTCATCCAGGTATGACTTAAACAACGCAATGTCCTGGTTGGTTATTTGCCGGGATGGCAGGTGATATTTAACTCCGTTATCTGAAAGTGGTAATCGAAAAGACCCTTCTTCCGGCCAGCCACCCCGGGCATAGCTATAACCGGCTTCAATGACGTATTTGATGACCCGGTCATCCCATTCGTAATAGGGATAGACCATGGTGTTGATTTCAAAGCCCAAACTCTCGAGGTATTGTTTCGATTCGATAATTTCTTCACGTAGTTGTACATCGGTGAGGTTATCTGCCAGGTGAGGATGGGTTTTCGTATGGCAGGCAATCTCCATTCCATAAGCTGCCAGCTCTTTGAGTTCCGTTTCTCCCATGCATTGCCAGAGGCCGGTGCCTACCCCGATTTCACCGGATATTATACCGAAGGTTGCCTTAAAATCATGCTCGAGCAGAACCGGTAAAGCCATCTCATACTGGTTCTGGTAGCCATCGTCAAAAAACAGACAGACAAGCTTGGCATCTGGCGGTATAGGCTCGTGTTTTGTCTCAGTGATGGCTGCTTCCTGGCAGCCCGTTATCGTAACTAATAATAAAAAGGAGATAATAAATATCTTTTTCATTTTCATAAATCCGGCTTAATATCCTGTTAATTCGGATACCGCGGGGATATCAGGCTAAAGCGCTCTTCGATACTTTTGCCCCGGTCCTTTTTACGCTTGTCCACTTCAGTCCTCTACGGAAAAGAACATCCAGTAATGCTTTTATCATCACAAAATCACAAAGCTGCTTGTAGCCGAAAACGAACAGCGGCGCATAAAGGATTAACTTTTTATCTTCTCCATCCAATTCAATGGCCAACAAGCATATTAGAAACTGAAGTCCGGAGAAAAACAAAAGAGTCGGTACTAATATCAGTCCGGAACCGCTTAATATGGTCAACAAAGCCATCGATATGGTTACCAGACCGGCAAATGGCATAAATACCATTGATATTATTAAAAAGGGGAAAGCCAGCTTTTGCAAAAAGCCGTATCTGGCATTGAATGCAATATCACGGTGTTTCCACAAGGACTGGAAGTTACCCCGGTACCATCTCAATCTTTGTTTGACCAGGCCGCCGACTGTTTGCGGGGCTTCGGTGTAAGCGATAGCTGAGTCGCTAGCCTGGACTACTTTTCCCGTTTTAAGGGTTTTCATGGTTACATCGAAGTCTTCCACCAGGGTATCCGGATCATACACCCCGCTACCTTCTAAGGCTTCGCGCCGGTAAGCGCCCAGAGCACCGGGGACGACGGTGACACTGCCGAAAATATCCAGGGCGCGACGGTAGATATTGATGCTGGCGATATATTCCAGTGCCTGGCATCGTGTTAACCAGTTCATACGATTGAGGACCTTGATATTGCCGGCTACGGCGGCAACCTCAGGGTCTTTAAAAGGCTTTACCAGTTCCACCAGCGTATTTTTACCAACCAGGCTATCGGCGTCAACGATGATTATTACTTCACCCCGGGAGAACCGGAAACCATGGTTTATGGCAACCGCTTTGCCTCCATTGGGTCGGTGAATTACCTTCACGCCTTTATCGATATACTCCTGAGCTATCGAGTAAGTCGTATCGATAGAGCCGTCATCGATAACGATAACCTCTTTGCTGCCGGGATAATCAGCTTCGAGGACGGTCTCAATCGCTCGGCGCAGGACCTTTTCCTCATTGTACGCCGGGACCAGGATACTTATCGACGGAAATGAATATAAATCAGATACCAGTTTCATCTCCCGGCGTTTATGATAAATCGCCAGGGGGACGGCCAGGAAGTTATAATAGAAAATTATGGTAAGACTGAGTAGAAGAAACCAGGTGGAAACGGAAAGCATACCCCATAAATACAGGGCGGCCGCGAAAATAGCCGGGAGTAAAATGAAGAGTAAAGACAGACTTATTACCGGTATCAAGAACGCGGCACTTTCCATCCGGTTTTTTCTCGTATTTGCCGATAAGACGAAATGAATAATAATGAATAAAGCGCTACCGGCGCCAACCCCGTAGGCGAGTAGGGACGGCTTCGAAGGCATTAATACCAAGAACATGCCCAATAGACCGAGTATCAGCGCGCCGATGATAGTGCTTTTTATCATGATACCTGGTTAATTTCCCTTATTCTTTTTCGCGGATGTTGAATGGGTCTTTGATTCCAGGATAATATCGGAGAATTCAATCAGGTCTTTCGCTTCGAGTACTTTAATCTTCTGATATTCGGCGAACTGCCGGGCGGCCTTACCAAGCCTGGGGATGGTAATAATTACTTTATCGGTGATACCGGCATCATAGGCTGCCGAATCAAACTGCACCACTTCATTGGCGCCGTTACCATCGGAATGACCGCCGATGATGACACGGGCGGCTACCCGGTGCGATGTAATGCCGTCGTCTTTCTGGGCCAGGAGCTCGATGGTTTGTTCCGCTCCGGACCTGCCGGTTACTTTGGCGTCTTCGGTTACCTGGTAGCCTTTCATTTCAAACAGGTGCTTGATGAAGCCTTTAGGGCCGAGTCGGGCCAGTTCAGGCTCTATTTCACTTTCCTTGAGAGTAATATCCTTTTTATCCGTTACCATGGCCGGGAATTCGGACTGGCCGGATAACAGGGCATTAAGCTGTTCCAGCCCGTACACCCTGATTCCCTGCCTCTCCGCGAACTTTTCCGCGTCCGGGGCGAGTCCGGGGACAGCCAGAACGATCTTATGCTTAATGCCGATGTCATATATCTTGCTGTCCAGACTGAAAAGCGAGTCGATGGTAATCGAGTCCTCACCCTGAGCGGCGGCCAGTATGCCTATAGCTACCCGGTGCCTGGCAATCGGGCCGTCCATGGTAGCCAGCATGTCGATGGTATGCGTAGCGCCGGAATTACCCTGGAGTTTGACTGATTCCTGCACCTTGTAACCCAGTTTCTGCAGGTAATCCAGGAACCGCTTTTTTGGCTCGATTTCAAATTCAAGGCGTGACCGGTAGGCCTCGTTTAACCGGTATGAATACAGCCAGACATGATTTAATTCTTCGAGCGTATATATTTTTCCGGTTTTCAGGCAGCGGTAACGGATAGTGGGCAGCGGAAAGACGCTGTGGCAGTCCCGGCAGGTATAACGCAGTCCGGGAGAGCGGTAATCCGTACCTATCAGCTTCAACTCCTTTTTACACTTAGGGCAGATAGTCTTCAATCCCGCCGTAAACTCTTCTTCAAAGCCGACGTGGCCGCAGGTAAAATGCTCGATCATCTTGCCCCGCGAAAGATGAAAAGAATCACAATTAGGGCATCTTTCCACCGGAATCAGCTGTATAAAGCCATCCGGGCTGAGCATGATTCTCTCAAAATCTTCCCTGGTTAAAATGTCCTTTTCCGCCAGGGTTTCCAGGACAGAGCCGGTTATTTTCGCGGATGTTTCCATGATTTCATCGGCTAAGCGGTAGATAAATCCCTCCTGGCTTTCCAGGTTGATTTCGGGTTCAATCCGGATATCGCTGTGACTGAGCAGCCAGCTGATGAGTTTTACCGCCCGGGGATTTTTCCATAAATCGATGGTGCCGGTCTGTACGGTTATTATTTCTTCAACCTCCCGGTGGGCTGCTTCTAAAGCCGGTTCAGATTGTGCTGGTTCCA
>Ga0315534_1003076_pt1 | contig 10888 bp, 9 predicted proteins | sample SalMarSW160240MG_FD_203094 | JGI IMG/M metagenome (GOLD analysis project Ga0315534, IMG submission 203094) | Salt marsh sediment microbial communities from the Plum Island Ecosystem LTER, Massachusetts, United States - Salt Marsh Sediment SW1602-40 ... | reverse complement strand
GCGCGCCGCCCACGAGATTTCGCACGGCCGCTACGCCGGGCAGTTCTGGTACGGGGCGGTCGGAGTGGGACACCTGCTTCCCCTGGGCTTGGCGCTCGTCGGATCGCCGCTGCTCGATGCTCTGGCAGCAGTAGCCGCCGTGGCCGGGCTTTACCTCTTCGAGCATGCCTTCGTGATGGCGCCGCAAGAAGTGCCCAATTCCTGAAACGGAGGATCCAGTCATCCGCGCCACTCAAGCGACCCGCATTTTCTTGTCTCGCATGCTCGCTGCGGCCAGCGCGGCGACCCCACCGGCGCGTCGCGCCGAAGGCGGCGTCCAGCCGCCCACGTTCGCCGAGGCCGAGGGGGAGGAGGTGGCGCTACTCGAGGTGCGGCACCCCGACGGACGCATGAGCCAGTATCCACCGCCCGACCGCTGGCGCGATTGGACCGAATGGGACGGAAAACACTGGCCGCGCAAAGTCGCGCGCCGTTACACGCTCGTTCCCACCATCTGCTTCAACTGCGAGAGTGCCTGCGGTCTCCTCGCCTACGTCGACCGAGAGACGTTCGAGATCAAACGCTTCGAAGGGAACCCGGCGCACCCCGGAAGCCGCGGTCGCAATTGCGCCAAAGGGCCGGCCACCCACAATCAGATCTACGACCCCGAGCGGATCCTCTACCCGCTCAAGCGGGTGGGCGCGCGCGGCGAGGGGCGCTGGAAGCGGGTCAGCTGGGAAGAGGCGCTCGACGACATCGCGGAGAAAATGCGAGCCAGCCGGGCCCGGCGCCGCGATGGCATCATGTACCACGTCGGTCGCCCCGGCGAAGATCACTTCGTCAACCGCACCATCCAGGCGTGGGGCGTCGACGGCCACAATAGCCACACCAATATCTGTTCGGCAGGAGCCCGCGCCGGGTACGCGTTCTGGTCGGGCATCGATCGGCCGAGCCCCGACCACAGCCGGGCGCGAGCCATTCTGCTGATCTCCGCCCATCTCGAGAGCGGCCACTACTTCAACCCTCACGCCCAGCGCATCATCGAGGGCAAACACCGCGGCGCCAAGATCATCACGTTGGATCCGCGACTCTCCAACACTGCCGCCCGCAGTGACGTCTGGCTGCCGACTTGGCCCGGCAGCGAAGCCGTGGTGCTGCTCGCCTTCGCCAACCACCTGCTACAGAGCGGTCGCTACGACCGGGACTTCGTGCGGCGCTGGGTGAATTGGGAGGCGTTCCTCGAGCACGCCCCGGAATTCCTCGAGAGCCCCGAGGCGCGGGGCTTGGCCGAGGAGGCCAACGCGCGTCGCTCCGCCGGCACCGCGCTGCGCTTCGAGGACTTCGAGGCTGTGCTTCGAGCGCTCTACGCCGAGTTCACCTTCGAACGGGCAGCCGACGAGGCGGAGGTTCCGATCGAGCGGATTCGCGAGGCGGCGCAGATCGTCGCAGACGCCGGCGACCGCCTCGCCGCGCATGCTTGGCGCGCCGCCACGATGGGCAACCGCGGCGGCTGGCAAGTGGCGCGGTGTCTCTTCTTTCTGAACGTGTTGACGGGATCGGTGGGCACCGAGGGCGGAACCTCGCTCAATGCCTGGAACAAATTCGTACCCAAGCCCTTCTCGCAGCCGCCGGCCCTCACGGCCTGGAACGAGCTGCACCTGCCCCACGAATGGCCCCTCGCGATGTACGAGATGTCGTTCTTGCTCCCCCATTTCTTGGCGGAGGGGCGCGGCGAGATCGACGTCTACTTCACTCGCGTCTACAACCCGATGTGGATCAACCCCGACGGCTTCATGTGGCTCGAGGCCTTGCGAGACGAGGAGAAGATCAAGCTCCACGTCGCGCTCACCCCCACCTGGAACGAAAGCGCCTGGTTTGCGGATTATGTCCTTCCGATGGGACACGGCGCGGAACGCCACGACCTGATGAGCCAAGAGACCCACCACGCCTCGTGGATCGGCTTTCGGCAACCGGTCCGTCGAGTGGCGATGGAGCGCATGGGTCTGAGCGTGGAGCGCACCTGGCAGGCAAACCCCGGCGAGGTGTGGGAGGAGGCCGAGTTCTGGATCGATCTCAGCTGGAAGATGGATCCCGATGGCTCCCTGGGTGTGCGCCAGTACTTTGAGAGCCCCAAGCGTTCCGGGGAGCCGATGAGTCTCGATGAGTACTTTGGGTGGATCTTCGAGCACAGCGTGCCCGGCCTGCCCGAAGCCGCGGCCGCCGAGGGCGCGACGCCTCTCGAGTACATGCGAAAGTACGGCGCCTTCGAGGTCTCCCGCGATCAATTCGCGCCGTACGAGAGCGAAGTGGCGATGCCCGAAGGGGCCCGGATCGCGGAAGACGGCCGCGTCCTGGCGAGCGACGGCGCGGCGCTCGGGGTACAGGTCGACGGCGTGTGCCGCAAGGGATTCCCAACGCCCAGCGGGCGCCTCGAGCTCTACAGCTCGACGCTGTCGGGTTGGGGTTGGCCCGAACAGCGACACGTCGTTCCTTGGGCGCTGCGGAGTCACGTACACCCCGACGAGGTCGATCGGTCACGGGGCGAGATGCTGCTCCTGCCGACGTTCCGGCTGCCGACACTGATTCACACGCGCAGCGCAAACGCCAAGTGGCTGTACGAGATCAGCCACAAGAACCCGATCTGGATGCACCCGGAGGACGCGGAGCGAATCGCCGTGGAAACCGGCGACCTGGTGCGAGTGGAGACCGAGATCGGGTGGTTCGTCGACAAGGTCTGGGTCACCCAAGGCATCAAGCCGGGCATCGTCGCGATGAGCCATCACCTGGGCCGCTGGCGCCTCACCGAAGGAGACGGAATCGGCGCGGGGATGTCAAACCTCGTCACCCTGGAGAGCTCGCGTGAGGGTCCGCACGAGCTCCACATCGTGCACGGCGCGCGTGCCTGGTCCTCGAGTGATCCGGACACCAGCCGCATTTGGTGGGAAGATGTGGGGGTTCATCAGAATCTCACTCACGCCGTCCACCCCGACCCGATCTCGGGCGCCCATTGCTGGCACCAGAAAGCGCTCTCGGTGCGCAAGGCCGCGCCGGGCGAGCGACACGGTGATGTGTTCGTCGACACGCGGAAGTCGATGCAGATCTACCGCGAGTGGCTGGCGCTGACGCGTTCCGCCGTCGACCACAGCCCCGACGGAATGCGCCGACCCTATTGGCTGGGGCGGCCCCTCAAACCGACGCGTGAAACCTATCGACTTCCCGAGCATCCCTGGGGTCGCACACCGTGAGCTCGGGCTCACCCGCTGCACTCGACGGTACTGCGGAGGAAGAGGCGCTCGCGCGCGCGGGGGCTTACGCCTTGCTGGCCGAACTCTTCGAGCGGGCGCCGCGCCGGGAGCTACGCACCGCGGCGGCGGCGAGTCCGCTGCTGGCGGAGGGCCTCGCTCATTACACACAACCCGACGAGCTCGAAGCGGACCACGAAGAAGCATTTGGCTTCCAGGTCTTCCCCCTCGCCGGGACCTTTCTCGAGGCGACTCCAGGCACGGCCGCCAGTGCGTTGCTGGACGCCTATCGCGCTCTCGGCTTCGACGCCATCCGGGAGCCGTGCGGCATCGACCACCTGGCGACGCTCTTGGGTGCCCTCGCGCACGCGAGTGGCCGCGAGGCCAGGGCGGAGCGTGCGGGTGCCCTTCGCGCGGCGGCCGCCGTGCGCGAAGCGACCCGCGATCTCCTCGATCGACACATCCTCGCGTGGTTGCCGGCCTGGGCATCGGCGACTCGGCGGCTCGCGTTGCCGTGGCCCTCCGCACTCGCCGACCAGGTGCTGGAGCTCGTGGCGTTCCACCGCGCCGACCTGGACCTACCCGCGGCGACGAGCCCGGCGCTCCCCGGGCTCCCCGATCTCGACGATGCCGCGACCGATCTCGGTGCGATCGCCGATGCGCTTTCCTGCGCCGCGCGCGCGGGGGTCTTTCTCAGTCGGCGCGACATGCTCTGCGCGGCGCGCCGCTCCCGCACGCCCATCGGCTTCGGACCGCGCTCGTCGGTGTTGTTGACGGCGCTGCGCGAGGGTGCCCACCTCGGGACACTCCCGGCGTTCTTGGACGACCTCGCGGGGGTGTATCGCGCTTGGCGGGAGGAACTGGCGGCACTCGGGCAAGGGCCGATGCAGCCGTGCCGCGCGCTCCTCGCACCGTGGGACGAGAGGAGCGAAGCGGCGCTCAACTGGCTCGGACAGCTGGAGCGCGCCGCGCGAAACGAGGTCGAGTGAGACCGGTAGCGCGCCATTACGCGTGGCAGAGCGAGATCTGGCCGGACGTGCTGGCGGGCGCGACGGTGTTGTTGATCCTGATCCCGCAGTCGATGGCCTACGCCGAACTCGCCGGGATCCCGCCGCACCGCGGGCTCTACGCGGCGGCCATCCCCCCGATCTTCGCGGCCTTCTTCGCCTCCTCGCCTTGGCTGCAGACCGGGCCGGTCGCGCTCACGAGCCTCCTGACCTTTGGTGCGCTGTCCCATCGCGCTCCGCCCGGCTCCGATGAGTACATCTCGCTGGCTGCGCTACTGGCCCTCGTGGTGGGAGCCAGTCGGGTCGCGATCGGACTTCTCCGGGCCGGATCCGTGACCTACTTGATGTCGCATGCCGTACTGCGCGGCTTCACGTTGGGAGCCGCGATCTTGATTTGTTCATCGCAGGTGCCCTCGCTGGTCGGCGTCGTCCCGGAGGTTTCGGGCGTCCTGCCGGGCGCCCTCTGGACCGCGGGCCACCCCGACCAGTGGAATGAAACGGCGATCGGCTTCGCGGTGATGACGGCGGGCTTCGTGTTCGGGGGGCGCCGCATCCATCGGCTGTTCCCGGGTTTGCTGATCGCGGTCGGGCTCGCCGTTGTGTTCTCGCAGCGCCTCTCCTACAGCGGCCCGACCGTCGGCGACATTCCCTCCGATTTCCCCGCCTTTTCGTTGCAACTTCCCTGGAGCGCCCTGCCCGAATTGATCCTCCCCGGCCTGGTGATCGCACTGGTCGGCTTCGCCGACACCGCCTCCATCTCGCAGACGTTCGCAGAACGGGAGCGCCGGCGTTGGGACCCCGATCGCGAGTTCGTGAGCCAGGGCGTGGCCAACCTGAGCTCGGGATTGGTGGGAGGCTTTCCGGTCGGTGGATCCTTCGCGCGTAGCGCCCTCAACCATCTGGCCGGGGCCCGCTCGCGCTGGGCGGGTGGCTTCACAGGCCTGGGCGTGCTGGCGGTCCTGCCCGTGACCTACCTGCTGGCGCCGCTTCCCAAGGCCGTCCTGGGCGCCGCGATCGTCGCGGCGATCTGGCGGCTGCTCGCGCCGGGACCCTTGTTCGAGCTGTGGCGGCTGAGTTTTCCCCAGGCCGCGATCGGTACCGTGACCTTCCTCCTCACGCTGGCCCTGGCGCCGCGCATCGAACTCGCCGTTGTGGCTGGGATCGGCCTTTCCGTCGCGGTCCACCTGTGGCGCGAACGCGAACAGAGCGTCGAGAGTTGGTCCGAGGGCGAGCGACTCACCCTGCGACCGATGGGCGTCATGTGGTTCGGCTCTGCACCGGGTTTTCGGCGGGCGATCGCGGACGAACTCGATCTTCATCCCGAGGCCCGGGAACTCGTGATTGATCTGTCGGGTCTCGGGCGCCTGGATCTGTCGGGCGCGCTCGTGTTGAAGGCCGCCCTCGCCGCGGCGCGCTCGCGCGGGATCACCATGCGTGTCGAACGAGTCCCGCCTCAGATCCGACGAATCATGTGCGCAGTCTATCCCGATTTGCCCGGCGCCGAAGCGTGCCAGGACCCGGCGCCCCCCGACCGGTCCGGCGTGACGTCCCCGCCCACCGAAAGCACCGAAAGCACCGAAAGGAAGGAGAAGCCCCCGTGCCGATCAGTGTGAAAGAACTTGTCGCCGCCGCCAAGGCGAGTATCCCGGTTTGCTCGATTGAAGCGGCGGTGGAACGCCTGCGGGCACAACCCGATCTTCTGCTGCTGGATGTCCGCGAACCACCGGAGCACGCCACCGGGTTGGTCCCGGGTGCCGAACCTGTCCCCCGCGGCCTTCTGGAAGCCAAAATCGGAGAGCTCTGTGATGATCCAAACCGAGAGATTCTAGTCTATTGCGCAGCGGGCAATCGCGCCGCCCTCGCCGTCAAGACGCTCTGCGACATGGGTTATCCAAATGTCACGTGTATCGACGGTCCGGTCGCCGAGCTGATTGAGGCGGCGGCCAAAGGGGCGCCGTAGCGCCGTCCACCGCAGGCGGGATTTAGGACGAAAGCCTGCCCGTCTGGAAATCGAGGACGGCCTGCTGGAGTTCGGCGCGCGTATTCATCACGAACGGTCCGTAGCGGGCGATGGGCTCCCGGAGCGGTCGCGCGGAAAGGAACAACGCGCCCGCCCCTTCCTCGCCACCCCGGAGCCGAACCCGCTCACCCGCACCCAAGATCGCCGCGCAGCCGGTTTCGACTCGGACCGGGGCGGCGCCACTCGCGCCCAACGCGTTCAGCGAACCGCGATAGACGTACACAAGCGCCGCGTCTTCGGTATGAGTGTGTTGGAGAAACTCGGCATCGTCCGCGAACTCGACGTCCAGGTAGCGAGGCTCGGTCGAGATGCCCAGAACCGGCCCCAGCGTACCCGCATCGGTCTGCCCCGCGATCACGCGTGCGGTAGTCCCCGGCCCCTGCTCTTTCGGGATCGATGCGGCGTCAAACTCCTGGTAGCGGGCGGCGGTCATCTTGAGGGCCGCCGGCAAGTTCACCCAGAGCTGAAAGCCCCAAAGCGCACCGGAATCGGTTTCGGGCATCTCGGAGTGAACGATGCCGCGCCCAGCGGTCATCCACTGCACGCCGCCGGCCGAGATGATGCCGGCGTTGCCCCGGCTGTCCTCATGGCGCATGCGCCCCGCGAGCATGTAGGTCACCGTCTCGAAACCGCGGTGGGGGTGATCCGGAAAACCAGCGCTCGCTTCAGCGGCATCGCCAGCGCGGATCTCATCTAGCAATAAGAAGGGGTCGAGCTGCGAGAGGCCCGGGCCCCCGATAATGCGCGAGAGCCGCACCCCCGCGCCGTCCAGCGCGGGCACCCCTCGAACGATCTGGATCACGGGCCGATCAGACACGGGGACTCCGACAACCTGCAACGTCCAAAAGATCGCCGATCGCTCGGGCTTCGCCACCCGGCCGGCCGCTCTCGCGAGCACGTCGACGCTGGTGGCCCGGGGCTGCGAGATTCTCCTCCGCGCGGGATACTTTCGAAAAAGGAGATGCCTTGACGGTCGACAGCTTGTTCGATTCGGTGGCTACCGTGCAGGAACGCTTCGCAGAGGCGGGCTACATCGCGGACCGCCCCCTCGCCCTGACTGCCAAACTGGCCGCCGATCTCGGCAAGCCGATGCTCCTCGAAGGTGAGGCCGGCGTCGGCAAGACCGAAGTGGCAAAGGTGCTCGCGGCGACGCTGGAGACACCATTGCTTCGGCTGCAATGCTACGAGGGTCTCGACGCCCACACGACCCTTTACGAGTGGAACCACGCCCGGCAGCTCTTGCACATCCGCATCGCCGAAAGCCGGGTGGGGGAACCCGAGACGCTCGAGAAGACCGTCTTCACCGAAGAGTTTCTCCTTGAGCGCCCGCTGCTCCGCGCGATCCGCCACGCGGGGCCGCGGCCCGCGGTCCTGCTGATTGATGAGATCGATCGCGCCGACGAGGAGTTCGAGGCCTTTCTGCTCGAGATTCTCTCCGATTTTCAGATCACCGTTCCCGAGCTGGGAACCTTTCGGGCCCTGCAAGCTCCGTTCGTTGTACTGACATCCAATCGCACGCGCGAGCTCGGCGACGCCTTGAAGCGCCGCTGCCTCTATCTCTGGATCGACTATCCCTCCCCCGAGAAGGAGCGCGCGATCGTATTGCGGCTCCTACCCGAGCTTCCCGCGTCGCTCGCCGACGCGATCGTCATCACCATCGCCAACCTGCGCGAGCTCGATTTCTACAAGCGCCCGGGCATCGCCGAGACGTTGGATTGGGGCCGCGCCTTGCTGGGCCTGGGTATCGAGGAGCTCCGCCCCGAGGTCGTGGAAGAAACCGCAGGCGTAATCCTCAAACACCGCGAAGACATCCAGTTGCTGCGCGAAGTGGGGATCGAAGAGGTCCTGCGGCGGTGAACCCCGAAGCGCTCGCGCGAAGCGGAGACGAGCTGCTCACGCGCGCGCTCGCCTTTTGTCGCGCGCTTCGCGACGAGCGCCTTCCCGTCACCCCGGCGCGCGTAATCGACGCGTTACGCTCCCTCGAGCGCGTGCGTTTGGAACGCAGCGACGAGTTCCGTCTCGCCCTGCGCGTCAACCTCGTGAGCAGCCGTGAGCAGGAAGAGGCCTTCGAACGCGCCTTCGACCGTTTCTGGCACAGCGTCGGGGGTCCCAATGCGTATGTGTCGCTGAACGCCCGCTCCGAGCTGATCCGGGGCTCACTGAGAGAGGGAGTCCGGGAGGCACATCCGGAATGGACGCACACTTCGACCCAATGGAGTCCGGAAGAAGGAGCGCGCGACCCGGAACTCTGGCTGCGCTTCGACGAGTCGGCGCCGCCGATCGACGACTTGGCCCGCGAACTCGCGCGACGCCTGGCCACGCGACCGAGCCGACGCGAGCGGACAGCGCCGCAAGGCAACCGCATCGATTTGCGCCATTCTCTGCGCCGCAATGCCCGACACGGCTTGGAGATGCTCGACCTCTCGTTCCGGGAGCGCCGCCTTCGCAAGACGCGACTGGTGATGCTCTCAGACGTCAGCGGATCGATGGACGCATACAACCCTTTTCTCTTGCAACTGATGCTCGGGCTCTCCAAAGCGCTCCCCAACTCGCGGACGCTGGTCTTCAGCACCCGCGTGACCGAGATCAGCCCGCTCCTCCGCCAGCGCTCCGTTGCACAGACCCTGCGGGCGATCGGCGAGCGGGTTCGCCACTGGTCGGGGGGGACCGATATCGGGAGCGCCCTGGCTGAGCTCAATCGGGGCGTGTTGAGGGAGGGATCCGCGCGCTCCACCGTCGCCGTGGTGATCAGCGACGGCTACGACCAAGGCGAAGCCGGGGCAATCGAGGGCGAAATGCGTGCGCTGCGCCGCCGGGTGCGAAGCGTGGCCTGGATCAATCCGATGCTCGGGAGCTCCACCTATCAGCCGACCGCGCAGGGCATGCGCGCGGCGCTTCCCCACGTCGACTACTTCCTTCCGGCCTGGGACGTCCCTTCGTTGCGGGTGCTCGTGCGCAATCTCGCGCGGGCCTGATGGCGGGTTAACGCTCTTTCTCGTCGGTTTCGATGACGACGCCGAGCGCCTCGAGGTCTTCACGCGTCGCTACCTGGCTCGTCGACTCCTCGACGGGCTCCCGCTGCGAACGCAATTCTCGCTTGAGCGCTGCCTTCTCGGCCTTTTTGCGCTCGCGCTGGCGTTTGAGCACCGACATTTTGTTCGCGCGCGCCATAGCTACCCCCCGGGAGGACGGTTGTCAGATTAGCGGATCTCGATTTAGTGGACGGCGAGGTCGCGAAGCGAACGATCGACCCAGAACGAGGCTTCGCGGTGATGAGCCCGGGCGGGGCAGGCCCGCCCACGCCCGGGCAAAGCGATCCGCCTAGTAGCGGTTCCCGCGACGGAAGTTTCCGCCGCCGCCCCCACCACTACCGCCGCCGCCGCCGCCGCCGCGGCGATCGTGTGCCTCGTTCACGCGGAGGCTTCGACCGCCCAGTTCGCTGCCGTCGAGGGCCTGAATAGCCGCGTCCGCCGCGCCCGCATCCTCCATCTCGACGAAGGCGAAACCGCGCGGGCGGCCCGTTTCGCGATCAGTAATCACGCTGACCGATCCGACGGAGCCGTGTTGCCCGAAGATCGAGCGCAACTCGTCTTCGGTGGTGGTGAAGGGGATATTTCCGACATAAAGCTTCTTCGCCAAAGCACATTCCTTGTCGAGACCCGCTCGCGGGCTCGACCGACGCCGGGGGTTCGGATCGGACTGTCCAACGCCGACTCCCGCGGTAATGGACTCCGCCCGGGCGTCGCGCGCGCGGGCGTGAAAGGCGAACTCGATGGGAATGGCGACGGGGAATAGATCCGAAATCCAGGCCGCGATGCCGGCCGATCGAAGGGCCTCTCGCCTTGGGGGTGTAGCAGATGGACGACGCGATGCCAGCGGCGGTGGCCGGCGAGAATCAGGCGTTATCGAGGTCGAGCATCCGCGAGACGATGATCCCTTCCGTAAGCCCTTCATCGTCAAAGGGCGTCTCGAGAACGGGAAGGTCTTCCGTGATTTTGAGCAGCTGTTCCTTCACGGGAACGCTCAGGTCAGCAAACCGCAACGCAACCCCATGGCCGCGGTCGTTGCGCACGACGCGGGCCCGCACGACCAACGGAACCTCTCCCTCGCGCGCGTACAACGCGAGACGCAACTCGGCGCCGGGCCGTAGTTTCGCATCGGGCGCAACACGCATGCCACCAACCGAGAGGTCGCGGCCGATCAACACCCTCGCCGCCTCGGAACTGAGCGCGACGACGTGGCGCTCGAAGGCTCGGCGCGGTTCGTGGCGGCGTTCTGCATCGGGAAGCAATCGCCGTTCCGCTTCGCGCCTCGGCTCCGCCTCAGTGTCGACACCGCCGGGCCCCACCCCCACTTCCGTCGATTCCTCCCGAGGCACCCCGAGGACCCCCACTACTTCGCGATCCGTCGAGGCAGGGTCACCAGCGGATACGACCGAAGCGCGCCACGCCACCGTGGCGGCGGCTTGCGAGGGGATGGCGGTTGCGAGCGCGGCAGATGCCTCGCCCTCAGGCGAGCGACCTGGATCTCGACCCGCCGCCTCGACCTGCGCGATCCCCGGCGTCCCGCCGGCGCTTTGAACGGGGAGCACCGCGGGCCCCGACTGGTGCTGCCCGACCAAGGCGGTCACGCGTACCCGC
>Ga0315534_1003075_pt1 | contig 10890 bp, 10 predicted proteins | sample SalMarSW160240MG_FD_203094 | JGI IMG/M metagenome (GOLD analysis project Ga0315534, IMG submission 203094) | Salt marsh sediment microbial communities from the Plum Island Ecosystem LTER, Massachusetts, United States - Salt Marsh Sediment SW1602-40 ... | reverse complement strand
TGTCAACGGAAAACCGGCTTTCTTTTGCCGTCACACAGTACGATCCTTATCAATCAACCTCGGATGCGAATACCGCGGATCGACCGGCGCTCCGGTCAGACCCGTGGAGAAGTAGCGCTCGATGATGTGCCGGTCCGCCTCAAACGCCATGTCGGGCAGCGGCTTGGACGCGGGAAACCAACCCAGTTCGACAATATCGTCCCCCGCCTCAGGTCTACCGCCCACCACCTCCGCGAGAAGCACGATCACCAGCGTATGCAGCTCCGGCGCCAGAAAATTCGAGACAACGCTGAGGATCCCCATTGCTCGTATATCCAGACCGGTCTCCTCCTTCATCTCTCGAATACCGGCTGTAAGGAAGTCCTCCTCGTACTCGATAAATCCCCCGGGAAGACACCACCGACCGGGATTGAAACTTCCCTGACCGCGTTTACCGAGTAACACGCAATTGTTCCTCGGTACCAAAACAACGACCCCGGGAAGTGGATTTCCGTAAAACACGAACCCGCACTCGGGGCACGAAGGCCTGGTGTCCTCGGCCCTCGCCGCGAGCTCTCGACCGCAACGAGGGCAGTACCTGTAAATATCTGCTATAGCGGCGTGGCCCGGCCCCGATCTGTTATAGGAGAGGAAAACCTGTTGCGCTTTCATTACTCGTACTTCCTATTGCAGGGATATTCGATTGAAGAATAGCAGATTCGCGGAGCTACGACCACGTCGACTCACCGGACAGTTCCGATATCCTTCATGGCGAACAGATCTAACAGATCAAAGCAATCCCTTAGGCAGGCGCTGCTAGCCCCGTCTTATTGGTTTCGTCGATCAGGGACTCAGCACTCTCTTACGGCAGCCTCCCTCGTTTGACCTCGAGTATCAAATTGTGGATATTACCCCCATACGGCGGAATTCAATACAGCGCACCACAACGAGAAACCACGGAGGAACGCAATGGCCAAAATCGTGATCGTCGGCGGGGTGGCCGGTGGAGCGACCACCGCCGCACGCCTGCGCAGGATGGACGAACAGGCACAGATCGTGCTCTTCGAGCGAGGGGAGTACATCTCCTATGCCAACTGCGGTTTGCCCTACTACATCGGAGGGGTGATCAGCGATCGGGAGAAATTATTCGTCCAGACGCCGGAGGGCTTTTCCGCCCGCTTCAAGATCGACGTGCGGATCCACTCGGAGGTGACCCGGCTCGATCTCAAGGCCAAGCGAGTGGCTGTGACCAACCTGAAATCCGGGAAAACCTACCAGGAGAGCTACGACAAGCTGGTCCTCTCCCCCGGCGCCGAACCTGTCAAGCCACCGATCCCGGGAATCGATTTGGAGGGCATCTTCACGGTGCGCAACGTCCCGGACTCGGACAGGATCAAGGAGTACATCGAGAAGCGCAACGTACGGCGGGTCCTTATCGTCGGAGCCGGTTTCATCGGATTGGAGATGGCGGAAAATCTCCATTACCGCGGTATCTTTGTCACGATCGTGGAGATGGCCGAGCAGGTCATGACTCCCCTGGACTTCGAAATGGCCGCGGAGGTGCACCAGCACCTGAAATCCAAGAAGGTCGAGTTCTACCTGAACGAAGCCGTCTCCGCCTTCGAATCGAGGCTCGGCCGCCTGATCGCCCGGCTGTCCAGCGGCAGGGAGCTGCGCATCGATATGGTCGTGCTCGGAATCGGAGTGCGTCCGGAAAGCTCGCTGGCACGGGAAGCCGGGCTCGAGATCGGCGAGCGGGGCGGGATCAAGGTGAACGAACACCTGCAGACTTCGAATCCCGACGTCTACGCCCTTGGAGACGCAATCGAGTACCCCAATCCGGTCGTGGGCAGGCCCATGATCACCTATCTGGCCGGTCCGGCCAACAAGCAGGGTCGAATCGTAGCGGACAACATAGTCCTGGGAAACAAGCGGCGTTACGGTGGATCGATCGCCACGGCCATCGCCAAGGTGTTCGACCTGACCGTAGCCTCTACGGGCATGTCGGAGAAAGCCTTACGGGCTGAAGGGATTCCCTTCATCTCCTCGATTACCCATTCCGCCTCCCACGCCGGCTACTATCCGGACGCCCAGCCCGCCAGCCTGAAAATCGTTTTCAGCCCCGATGACGGCAGGCTCTTTGGGGCCCAAATCGTCGGCTACGAAGGTGTGGACAAACGGGTGGATATGATCGCTGTGATTCTCAAACAGGGGGGCACGATCTACGACCTCCAGGAGATCGAGCATGCCTATGCTCCGCCTTTCTCCTCTGCAAAAGATCCCGTCAACATCGCCGGTTTCGTGGCGGAGAATGTGCTGGCCGGGCTGGTAAAGATCGTTCATTGGCACGATCTGACCGGAGAGGAGCTGGCCCGCTCCTTTATGCTCGACGTTCGGGAACCGGAAGAATACGAGCTCGGCCGAATCGAGGGGGCGACCAACATTGCCCTGAACTCCCTGCGGGATTGCCTGAAAGAGCTTCCCCGGGAGAAGCGGATCATCGTGTACTGCGCCGCCGGCCTGAGGGCATACCTGGCCTGCCGGATCCTGAGTCAAAACGGTTTCCCCGAGGTCTACAACCTGTCCGGCGGCTACAAAACTTACGAGTTCGTTACCGAGAAACAGGCCAACGAGGACATCTTCGAGGGAGATGTGATCGGAAAGGACAACAATATCTATCAGGCTCCCGTCGAAGAGGCCTAGGGTTTATAGAAGAATCCGGTTCGTCAGCAGCGATCCAAAACGGGAATTCCTTTTCTCGACAGCTGTCCGACCCCCTGGTATAGTGTCAGGATTCAGGAGGTGCATGGATGAACTTTTCTTGGTCTATCTTTCTCGATCTCGGCCTGATCTGTATTGCCCTGTTGATCGCGACCTTTATCCGATCGAAAGTTCGGTTTTTCCAGAAATTCCTGATTCCCAACGCCCTCGTGGCGGGATTCATCCTCCTTCCCTTCTACAACTTCGTCGCACCCAGACTGGGGATGAACAACGAGGGGTTGGAAAACCTCGTTTTCCACCTGTTGAACCTCTCCTTCGTGGCTATGAGCCTGCGGGGCATGGGAATGAAGGGGGCGGGAAAGAGGATTTTCTCCTCCTCCGTCACCATCATCATCCAGTATACCCTGCAAGTTATTGTCGGTTTCGGACTGACCCTGGTCTTAATCTACACCTTTCTGCCGAAACTCTTTCCCAGCTTCGGTTTGCTCATGCCCCTCGGCTTCGCCTTGGGACCCGGACAGGCCTTTGCCATCGGCAAAGGCTGGGAGGCGAGCGGTTTCGAAGGCGGTGGCAACCTGGGCTTGGTGTTTGCCGCGGTGGGCTACCTCTGGGCCTGTTTTGTCGGCATTGCCCTGATCAACATGGGCCGCAAGAGAGGGTGGATGAATCCGGACCTGGCCAAAGCAATCGAGCAGCGCCGTATGCGCACCGGGATCCTCCCTTCCCGGGAAAGCAAACCCGTGGGAAGCCACCTGACCACCGAAACAGAGGCCATCGATACCCTCTCCTTCAACCTGGCCGTTATTCTGGGAGTGTATCTACTGGCCTATCTGTTCCTGCACTTGCTGACCTTTGCTCTCTCCTTCGCCGGCAGCATGGGAACCCAGCTGGCCAACAATCTCTGGGGCATCGCCTTCATCTTCGCCGCGGTGATCGCGATGATTGTGAAAAGGATCTTTCGGGCCTTCAACGTGGACCACTCCGTCGACAACGGCACTCTGACCCGCCTGGCCGGCGGCTGCATCGATATCATGGTCGCCGCCGCAATCGCGGCCATCACCATCGTCCTGCTGACCCGCTTCTGGATTCCCATTTTACTGATCGCCGTGGCCGGGGGAATCGTCACCGTCATCACGGTCTTCTGGACCGTGTCCCGGCTGTTCACGGACAACCGCTTCATCAGAGCCATCATGTTCTACGGATGCCTGACGGGGACCCTATCTACGGGTCTTGCCCTGCTGCGGGTCGTGGATCCGGACTTCAAGACGTCAGTGGCGACGGATTACATGTACGCCTCCGGTATCACTTTCGTTCTGGTCATACCTCTGATCCTGATGCTCAACCTGCCGGGATACTGGTACACCACCGGCAACAACTGGTATCTTTGGTTGACCTTGATGATCATCGGCGTGTACGTGATCTTCTCGATCCTCAGCTACTCACTGCTGTCGGGCAAACGAGGGTTCAGGAGAGCATCCTCGCTCTGGCTGGAGGATTGAATCGGGATCCGTTAATTTCGAGAAAAAAGCGGAGGAAATTTATGGCTGAATATCTCGGGCGAAGCTGGAAAAAACAAGAGTTGATCTCGATGATCGGGGATCCGCAGCAGATCTCCGGCATCACCCGCGGCACCCTGGACGACGGAAAGGCGGCGGGCGTGCAGATCCTGCAGGTGAACACCGGCGGGGGCCTGCACTTCACCGTCCTCCCCGGCCGGGGTATGGATATCGCCGGCGCCTACTTTCAGGGAAGAGCCCTTGGCTTTCTCTCGCCAACGGGGATCACCTCTCCGGCCTACTACGATGAACCGGGACTGGCCTGGCTGCGCGGCTTCTACGGTGGACTCCTGACCACCTGCGGCATATCCAACGCCGGTGCTCCCAGCACGGATCGGGGCAAACCTTTCGGCCTTCACGGCCGGATTTCCAACGCCGTTGCGGAGGACGTATCGGTCGATCAAGAGTGGGACGGCGATGAGTACCGAATGGCTGTGAAAGGACGGATACGGGAAGCCGAGGCGATGGGGGAAAACCTGATCCTTACCCGATCGATCCAAACAAAGCTGGGTGCCAGAAGCTTCACCCTGCAGGACCGAATAGAAAACCGAGGCTTCGAGGAACAGCCCCTGATGATGCTCTACCATATCAACTTCGGTTTTCCCCTGTTGGGACCGAAGGCCCGCGTGGTAGGTCCGATCAAAGAAATCATTGCCCGGGACGAGGAAGCCCGAAGAGACAAGGGAATCGAGGAAGCCCTCATTTTTCCTGAACCGATTCAGGGTTATCAGGAAAAGGTGTTCTTTCACAAACTCGCCGGCGACGACAGGGGGGAAACCTTCATCGCCCTGCTCAACCGGGATATCGGGAACGGAACTCCCCTCGGGATCGTTCTGCGTTTCAACACCAAGGAGCTTCCCCAGCTCACGGAGTGGAAGATGCCCCGCAAGGGTTATTACGTGATGGGTTTGGAACCGGGAACCGTCACGCCCCTTGGCAGAGGAGTCCTGCGGGAAAGGAACGAGCTGCCGATGCTGGCCGGTCAAGCGGAGTATTCGACCCGGATCGAATTTCAGGTTGTGTCTTCGGTGGCGGAGATGGACCAGATCGAAAAAGAGGCAAACAAGCTCTCGGCGAAGTAAGATTCAAACCCTGCACCCGCGAAAGATCCTTATTGACATATATATGCTATCACGATATGCTTATATGTATGAGGACCACGCTAAATATCGATGACGAGCTCATGCTCAGAGTAAAAAAATTGGCGGCGGAAACCGGGAAAACCATTACGGAGATCGTACAGGATGCACTGATGAAAGCAACCGTCGGGGAGATTCCGAAGAAGTCTCAGTTCACACTCAACTGGCGAACGGTATCCGGAAGAGCGCGGCCTGGTGTAGACCTGGCGGATAGGGATTCCCTCTATGAAGTAATGGAAAAACCAAGGTGATCGCAGTCGACACCAACATTCTCGTATACGCCCACCGGGAGGAAACTCAAAAACATGAACCGGCAAAACGGTGGTTATTTCATCTCGCTGAGGGAGATGATCCATGGGGCGTGCCTGTATTTTGCCTTGGAGAGTTCTTCCGCGTGGTTACACACCGAAACGTCTTTGATCCGCCCTCCTCCCTCAACGAATCCCTTGAAGCGATTGAGGCGCTACTACAAAGTCCAAGTATGAGGATACTGAATCCCGGTGCTCGTTATTTGAATCATCTCGAAGCCATGCTTCTCGCATCCTCGGCTACCGGCAATGTTGCCTTTGACGCCCAAATCGCAGCAGTGTGTAGAGAGCAGGGCATCGCTAAATTGCTCACAGATGACCGGGACTTCAGTCGTTTCCCGGGGATCAAAATTGTGAGCCTGGAATCTGAGCTGCAAACCCTGTAGCTGCGAAGGCGAGTATGAAAGAACTCAAAATACGCCCGATCGGCGTCATCCACTCCCGCTTCGCCGAAAACTGTAAAAAGGACGGATAAAAGCTGTACGCGGGTTTGGATTTTCACTACTATACTCAAAAATAATCACCCTAATACCGAGGAAGGAGAAAAGTGATTATCGTCGAGTGGTTCAAATCTCTGGATCCGATCATGCAGGCTCTGGTGGCCACGTGTTTTACCTGGTTCGTGACCGCCGCAGGTGCCAGCTTAGTATTCTTCTTCAAAACAATAAATCGCAAAGTGTTGGACGGGATGCTCGGCTTCGCCGCCGGGGTCATGGTGGCGGCCAGCTTCTGGTCCCTGCTCGCCCCGGCCATCGAGATGGCGGAGCAGGATTCCTCCGTACCCGCCTTTATCCCGGCCGCCGTGGGATTCCTGCTCGGCGGGGCTTTTCTCTTCGCCGTAGACAAGATCCTCCCGCACCTGCACCTCGGTTTTCCGAAATCCGAGGCAGAGGGGATCTCGACCACCTGGCAGCGCAGCGTTCTCCTGGTTCTGGCCATCACCCTCCACAACTTCCCGGAAGGGCTGGCCGTGGGCGTGGCCTTCGGCGCCCTTGCTGCCGGCTTGCCTTCGGCGACCCTGGCCGGGGCGGTCGCCCTGGCCCTGGGCATCGGGATACAAAACTTCCCGGAAGGTACCGCTGTTTCCGTGCCACTGCGTCGGGAGGGTTTTTCACGGCGAAAATCCTTCTTCTACGGCCAGCTTTCCGGTGTTGTCGAGCCGATCGCCGGTGTGTTGGGAGCTTTAGCGGTCATCGTCGTAAAACCCCTGCTCCCCTACGCCCTGGCCTTCGCCGCCGGTGCCATGATCTATGTGGTGGTCGAGGAACTGATTCCGGAATCCCAGAGGGAAAGCCTCAGCGACATCGCGACCATAGGAGCCATGCTGGGATTTACCGTAATGATGACCCTGGACGTTGCCCTGGGATAGTAAAAGAACCGAATTGCCGGGCTTAAGAAATAAATACGAGGCAAAAATCCCGAAACAAGGAGAGCCCATGCTGCTGAATCTAAGACTCATAGCATCCACCTTCCTTATGATCTTTCTGGCTGAGCTGGGCGACAAAACTCAAGTTTCGATCTTCGCCCTGGCTGCAAACAGAAAAGCCTTCCTGTCGGTGTTTATCGGGGCAGCCGGCGCCCTGATTCTGACGACCCTGATCGCCGCAGCCCTGGGAACAGCGATCGGCCGTTTCATACCGGAGAAGATCATCAAGATCGTGGCCGGGGCCGTGTTCATCGGTTTCGGAGCCCTGTACCTCTACGAAGCCTTCAAAACTTGAGGATCTCAAAAGTTATGTCGATGAGGGTGCTCCGCGTTTTCAGAAGACTGGGCTTGAAATCGATCCTCGGCAGCGCCCTGACCCTGGAGCAGGAGGTCTACAATCTCTTCGCCTCCATGAAAGAGGAGCTCGCCGATCTGGAGGTGCCCCCAAGCATCGTGCGCATCGTTGACGAGGAGATCGGCCACCAGAGTCTGATCCGGGATATGATCGCCGGCCGCCTCGGCGAAGAGGAGATGGAGAGGATTCTCGAAGGGAATGATCTTCACATCCACGATCCGCAAGCTATAGAACCGCTGTCCAAGAAGCGCTACGGTCCGGTCCTCCAGCGCCTTCAGATTATTATAGACAGGGAACGAGAGGTTTACGATCTGTTCGCCGGCCTGTACAGAAAGAGCAGGATTCCCTCCGTCCGGAGGGCGTTTCGCTTCCTAAAAGAGCAGGAACAGACCCACGTTCTGATGTTGGAGAGACTGCTCGGCAAGCCGAACTCTTAGTTCTCTTTTCTTGGTTGGATCTTGCCCTGGATCGCCTTGCCGAAGGTGGACAGGGAGGAGCTGAGCTTGTCCAGGTACCCCCGCTCCCAACGCAGCCAGCGGCGCATCACCTTGTTGGCGTACATACCGGCGACAAAGGCCTTGAATCGTCCCCGCAGGAACCGTTCGAATACCCGCCGGGGCGCGAAAAAGCGGGCATGGGCCATGATCTGGGCCTTCTGCAGCTCCCAGAGGGAGAAGCTGGTCGGCTGGAACGTCACATGATGACCGTCGAAGGTGTCCCACTGATAGTCGATGATCCGATTCTCCCGGGCAAGGGATGCGAACAACTCCGTACCCGGAAAGGGGGTGAGGATCATGAACTGGCTGGTATCGATCTTCTTGTCGATGGCGAAGTCCACGGTGCGACGCATCGTCTCCGGCGTATCCGCGTCGAAACCGAAGACGAACATCCCGTGGATATGTATGCCCCGGCTGCGTATCTCCAGAACTGCCCGCTCCACCTCCTCGCGGGTTTGGGCCTTCTTCATCTCCTTCAACGCCTTGGGATCCACACTCTCGAAACCGATAAACAGCACAGAACAACCCGCCTCCTTCATCAGATCGAGAAGCTCTCCGTCCTTGGCAATATCCGCGCGTACCTGGGTAACCCAACTGAAGCCGAGTTTCAGCTCGATCATCCGTCGCAATAACTTCTTGGCTCGATCGACGTTGGAGGAAAAGTTGTCGTCGTAAAAAAACAGGTAGTGTTTCCGCGGGTTGTAGCGTTTCAATTCTGCGATCACGTTTTCCGTTGACCTGTAACGGTAGCGGCGGCCGAACATACAGGTGACCGAACAGAAGGTGCAGTTGTAGGGGCAGCCCCGGGAGGTTTGGAGCGGCACCATGGCTCTGCCGTAGGGGGGGCCAAGCTTTCGGCCGCCGGTATCCAGCAGACCGAAATCGCAGAAGGGAAGCGAATCCAGGTCCTTCACCAGCTCCGCAGGCGGATTGATGCGAACCCCGGCGTCCTGCTTCCAGGCCAGCCCCGGCACCTCGGCGAGCCTGTCATCCCGCTGCTTGTCGACCTCCTCCTGCAGAGCCTCGACAAATAGAGGGAAGGTCTCCTCTCCCTCACCCTGAATACAGTAATCCGCATGTTCGAGGGCTTCCTCGGGCAGAAAGGTAACGTGAGGCCCGCCTACAACCACCGGCAGGCCCTGCCGTCGGAAGTGATCCGCCAACTCGTAGGCTACATTGGCTGTCGGCGTAATCGTGGAAATAGCCACCAGATCCGCCTCCAGGTTCCGAGCCAGGATCTCTTTCCGGCTCAAAAACAGGGCACGGGCATCGTAGCCCCGCTCAGCCATGATGGTTGCCAGTATGATATTCCCCAACCGCGGCAGCATATAGCGCGAGAAGATATGAAGCTTCTCGCTCTTGGGTTCTATAAAAACGATCCGGTTGATCCTCTTTGTGTTCATGGTAGCTCTATGATACCGATATTTCGCCGCTTCGGCCAGGAGATCCTTGAGAAAGACGTAGGCCCCGGCTAGGTATCCTGCAAATACTTCTGATACGGGTAGTTCCAGAACAGGGGTGCCTGATTATGGGCCAGCCGCAGATCCACGAACAGCCTGGCCGCTTCAGAGCGCTCGGACTCAGGTGTTTGCTCGAGGTACTCCACAAAATCCGCGTATTCCGTCGCGGTCAACGGAACCTCGAGGTTGTCAAACATGGCCACCGATCGATTCCCGCCGGAATCTTTGGCCAAGTACAGTATCTTGTCCGCCCGTCGGAAGAGCTCCCTCTCGTCTTTGCACGGCGCCTTGAGCTTCTGGCCTAAACCCTGGGCTACGCCGATGGAAAGGGTGCCGAGCCCCTTGCCCTTCCATCGGTCGAGAAAATCTTCCAATCCGCCCCGGTACAGAGGATCTGTTTTCTTCTTTTCCACCAGCTCCTTTTGCGCCATCAGTCCCGGGATCTCCTCGAGTTGGCTGGCGAAGCCCTCCTTCAGCAGCTCGACGTATCGGCTGCGTATGCGCTCGGCCTGACCCAGGGCGGCTGCAGCGTTGCCCTTGATCACGACCAGGATCTCGTCACCTCCAAAACGTACGGCCAGATCTTCCTCCCTGCCCGAGGAGAGAATCACTTCGGCAGCGAGTTTCAGGATCTCGTCCCCGAAATCATGGCCCCGGGTATCATTGATCGCCTTGAAACGGTCAAGATCCATTATCACGAGACTGAGCTGCTGCCCGGCCTGCTGGCGCTGGAGAAAGAGCGTAGGCATGAAGCGCAGATACTCGTTTTTCGAAAACATTCCTGTCAGCCTGTCGACCTCCTCAAAGTCTTTCTTCAGATCTACCCTGAGGGGTGTCTGGTCGTTATCGATCTCGTTGCGAATCCTCCGCTCCTCCGTGGCGGCGTACATCGCCTCTGCCCCGGTTTCTCTCAAGGCGCTCCTCTCGTCATTGAGCAGGAAATCCAAGATTTCTGTAAAGCCGAAAAGGATCTCGACAAAAACCCTGTTGTATTCCCCTTCGGGGTTGTCGATGATCCTCCGATTCTCCGGTAAGGCATCGATGTAGTTCTGGAGCTGATTCATCACCGGCCCGCGTTGAAGCTCGACCAGATCGTCCCGCTCGAAGCGCTGCAGGGCGACGGGGTTCTTGGCGTTGAGCTGATCCCGCCCGATGGCTAATTCGCGCAAGAATTCGTGAAGGTCCTTGACCACGGCGTACAGGGGACGGCAGCGGAAGTACTCCTTACGATCCATGCTCAGGGCCACATGTCCATAGCCGCGAATAATATGATTGCGGATCTGGTTGATCGTTTCGATTGTTTTGCGTCCCGCCGAGGAGCTAAGAAAACGGTTCTGCACCTCCCGGCCGCGCAGGGAAATCTCTTTCTCGAAGTAGTCCACCTCCTTGAGATAACGCAGGAGCAGCTCTTCCCGGGCAGACCTCCACTGTCGTCGTATCTCCATGAAG
>Ga0315534_1003072_pt1 | contig 10895 bp, 12 predicted proteins | sample SalMarSW160240MG_FD_203094 | JGI IMG/M metagenome (GOLD analysis project Ga0315534, IMG submission 203094) | Salt marsh sediment microbial communities from the Plum Island Ecosystem LTER, Massachusetts, United States - Salt Marsh Sediment SW1602-40 ... | reverse complement strand
TATATTGAGGGAGAACAATTATCTTATATAGTTGTGAATTTATACAGTTACTCAGGGTCAGATCTATAAGCCTGTAAATACCACCAAAAGGAACCGCAGGCTTCGCCCTGTCCAGTGTAAGAGGAGTGAGCCTTTCACCTCTTCCACCGGCCATGATAAAAGTGAGAGTATTTTTCATGTCTCTATTATAGTGAGAACACCGTTATTTGTTATCTACAAAAAGTATGTGAAAAGTATGGTGGGATGTCAAGGGAAAAGCCAAAATGCCACATAGCTTCGAGCCAATTTTTACTAAGATGAAACTTACTTACCTTATAAGTCAAGAAACTACAAATGGGGAATTGGAATATGTTTAACCGTTCAGGGGTTTAAGAGTTCAATGGTTCAAGGTTCACCGAAAATCCGCCTGCCATCTATCGGGAAGGTCTTGAATCCCGATTTTATCGGGCAACCTGTAAACGCTTACATATATTTTTATGAAATAAGACTCAAGGAAGGGTTGAGCTGAAAAGGGGGCTTTTAAAGCCCCCAAAATCAGCACTAAAAACTCACAGTAACCGCGACAAAAGGACCAGACATATCATAGTCAAAGATGACATCATCCTCATCTATATCTATGACAAAGGTTTTATAACCGCCGTGAATATCCAAAAAGGGAAGGGGAGTCCATGATATATCAGCCGTGAGCTCATAAATTGCATTTCCCGAATACCCGATAGCAGTCCCTCTCAATCTGGCCTCAAGAACATCGGCGAGCATCCCTATATGCAGGTTAAGTCCAATCATTGGGATAGGAAGTGTGAAGTCTTCTTTTTCATCAATGCCTGTGGTCTTCAAAGCTACCTCACCATCTAAATATTTGACCTGTAAAACAACACCTAAAGAAAATCCGGCCCCTACATTTTCAAGATTTAAGAAATCATATCGGTAGTGAAGATCCATCATCTTGTATTCTATTGAGGAGGTTACCAGTTCGTCAATATTGTACGTCTCTCCATTAAAAGTAATATCCCTGGTTAGTTTCTTTCGGCTCGAATAGTCAATGTCTGTATACGTTAAAGATAGATGATGTCTCCCACCGCCAAGGAAGACCTCAACAGATGGAAAATTCTCATCCTCAATTCCAAGGTCCTGTTGAAAATTAATTGTTGTACCAATAATACTGGCTTCATCCACTTTTACATTTCCATCAAACGAGGGGAACCAGTAGTAGCCTCGTGCTCCAATCTCAAACGCAAATGTTGATGCTGGGAGAAGAAGTGCAACCAACAGCAACGATAAAGTAAGATACCTTTTTTTCATTTGTTTTCTCCTTTTTAACATTATTTTGCCAAATTTGCCTTTGCCAGTGGAACCAAAGGTGATTCTTTGAACTGATTTACAAAGGTTTTAAAGGTTTCCTTTGACATTTCTTGCTGACCGCTCAGGGCATAGATCCTACCAAGAGAAAACATAGCCTCTTCTTTAAGAAAATTATTTTCGTCATCAATTATCTTTTTAAGATGTTGTATGGCTGATTGATGCTCGTTTTTGGCTTCGTATGCAGCAGCAAGGCCAAAATGGGTCATTAAATGATAAATAGAAGCAGATTTATCTTTTTTTAGATACGTTTGATAGAGTGATATAGCCTCATCATATTTACCCTGACCAAATTTTAGGTAGGCTAGTTGGGGGATGGCCAGTGTAGCCATCTTTGTCCAGCCATATTTTTTTATGAGACTATCAAGTTCCTCGATCGATTTGTTAATGGTATCTTCACTTATACCAGAGGAAGAATCTGACACCAAATTTGTATAGGCCAGGTTATAGGCAGCGAGGGACTTTTTATTTAAATGCTTGAAATAAAAACTAATACCAATAACGATGGCAATAATAATCACTACGCTTACAGTTAGGTATTGAATTTGTTTCCCATGAGCAGAAACGTAGAGAAAAAATCTGTTGGAAAGGCTAATAAATTCATCGTCCTTTTTAAGGAGCTCTTTTCGAGTTGTCTTCTTTTTTGCCATAGTTTAAAAACCTGTAGAGTTTTATTTTTTTGATTGAAAGTAATTAACAGATGTGCAACCTTTCTTCAAGGAAAAATAGCTATGAAACCATCTTTTCATCCAAAATTGATAAATGACTCTTTTTCAGATCCCGGTCTTTTTATCCCATTTCTTTTTGAAAAGAGGGCTTTGCTGTTCGACTTGGGAGATTTATCAAAACTGTCTGCCAGAGATCTTTTAAAGATTAGCCATGTTTTTGTTACACATACCCACATGGATCATTTCATAGGCTTTGATGCACTTCTTCGACTTCTCCTTGGACGAGATAAGGAAATTTATCTATTTGGTCCCTCGGATTTTATTCAAAAAGTGGAAGCCAAGCTCAGCTCATATACCTGGAACCTTATAGAGAACTATGAAAACACTCTTTCTATATATGTTACAGAGATTAAAAAAGAAACAATGCTTACGCAAAGGTATGTTAGCAGAGAAAGGTTCAAACCTGCTGAAGATCCTCAGGAGTTTCCATTTACAGGGAATTTACTTTCCGAGGAACACTTTTCAGTCGATGCTGTCATTCTGGATCACAAAATAGACTGTATTGGGCTAACACTCAAAGAGCATTTTTCTATCAATATAATTAAAGAGGGACTAAATGAACTTGGGCTAGAAGTAGGTCCCTGGCTGAGAGAATTCAAGAAGGCAGTTTACGGACAAGGTACTTCAGAAAAAAATTTTACGGTAGTTTGGAAGGATAAAGACAAGAGAGCAAGGGAAAAAGATTTTACTCTTTGTGATCTGAAAGAAAAAATTGCCATGATCTCACCAGGACAGAAAATTACTTACCTTGCCGATATGATCGGAAGCCCTGAAAATATAACAAAAGCTGTTGATTTAGCCCAGGATTCAAACACCCTCTTTATTGAGGCAGCCTTTTTAGATAAGGACAAAGATATGGCACAAAGAAAATATCATTTAACAGCAAAAGAAGCTGGCCTTGTAGCTCGAAAAGCAAAGGTCAAAGAGCTCATTCCTTTTCATTTTTCACCCAGATATTTTGGCCAGGAAAATAAACTTATCCAAGAGGCAATGACGGCCTTTCGATCAGGTAAATAAGGGAATGTACTATTCAAATGTTAACTGATACGAAAATGAGGCGTGTATATTAAGAAATTGAACCATAATATTTTCAGGAAACGGAGGAAAGGGGTTTGCGAGCCTTATAGCTTTGATGGCATGTTTATCAAGGATTGTGTGTCCAGAGGATTTTTCTATGTTACAATCAACGAGGCTCCCATCTCTGCCCAACCTGAACACTATGAGAAGATTGCCCTGAATAAGATTCTGTTGGGCCGATAATGGATATATCCAGTGATTAAATATTTTTTGCTTTATTACCTTTGTATATGGATGATAGGTCGGATCCGTGGTGTTTAAGGAAATTGTTGCCTCTTTATTTTCCACAGGCAATTCACTGTGAATTTGACTAACAGCAGGATCGCTTTCTTTACTGTGTTTCTTAATTTCTTTGATGGGAGGGCGGATCAAGTCCACCTTATAGGTTCTGCGCTCAGGTTTGAGGAGGCTAAAAGGGAAAATACCTTGGAAGGCTATAATTATGCCTATATGGATTATTGTTGATATAAAAAAAGTGATAGGGATAATCCGTTTACCCTTTATCAAGTAATAACTATGTATGTTCATTCGGTCCATTGACCCATAATTCCTCCTTCTTTTTAAACCACCAATCACTGCTATCTGTACTACAAATTTCATCAGCTAGGATTTTAGCATAATCAGTAATAAGGCGTTTGACTGAATATTTTAGCCATTCGGCAGCAGAAATATTTCCTAAGTCCTGTTGTCTTTTTAATTCAAGGATAAAATCAAGTTGATCAGCATCCTGAGATAACTGTGCCTCGAGAGTTTCCCTGGAATTAAATTCATCGATTAAGGATACAATTTCTTGGCCAAAAGAAAGTTTTCGGGCCAAATCATTCACAGCCTTATCCTCATCCACTGTTACATATCTTTTGTGAACATAGTTGTGATCGCCTGTTCTGGCTTCATGAAAATCGTGAAAAAGGCTCATGAGGACAACTTTCTGCATATCTGCCTTCGGCTCATTTTTTGCGAGGAGGTACGCTATCACGGCAACTCGAAAAGAATGCTCAGCGACTGACTCATTGCCTGTGCCTAAAAATTGAAAACCAGACCGTGGGGTTTTTTTTAATATACCTATTTCAAAAAGAAAATTTGCAATATGTTTCATAAGATATACTCAAGGTTGTTGGTTGTTAACTATCGAATGTTTGGGTATATGAACATATAGGAAAGGCAGTGAATACGACAGTTTCTATACTACTGCTGAACCTTTGTCAATTCGATCTCTCCCCAGCTTGCCATTGTTTTACCAATGATTACCACGCCACCTTTAATATCTTTTGATTCTTTCATTGATTCAATTTCTCTTTTAAGCGTAAATTGATTGGTTATTTTGTTTCCAAGTGCCGTTGCTGCTGCGTCCGCAATTGATGCCTTGCTGGAAATAATGCACACAGAATCAGCCTTCCCAAGGCTAAGGGAATGTCCTACAGTAGCTGATGAAGTACAAATCCCAGCTGGCATTTGCTCTGGATATATTATAATACCAAGTTTATCGCTTAACTTTGAGCTTCCAGCAAAGATTGAAATTGTAACAGGTCTTTCGGTTTTCAGAAAGATATCTCCACCATTTTCAACAATAAGTTCATCAGTGTAGTGTAGAAGGTCTCTGCCAACAAGCTGCGCTATTGTACCTGCTACTGCTGCCATTGGACCAACATCAAAGATTCTCGTGGCTGAAATCATCTCCTGTATTATCTCAGGGGCAAAAGTATCTTCGGGATAAGGGAGGAGAGTGGAAAGAAAATTCGGTTTTGCTTTTATATAATCTTCCAGTTGCCTTCGATAGTGATGTACCCTATCTCTGGTCTGCTTACTCAAATCCTTGGAAGCACTGACCGAGAGGTCAGTTTCATTGATCAATATCCTGAATGAGATCAAGTCCTTGGGATGTATGCCTCTTCTATACGTATGTTCTTTGGGCACTTTTGAATCTCTATTCAAGCTGGTAGTTGGATGCTTCTTTGGTTATAATTACATCATGCACATGCCCTTCTCTTAGGCCTGCGGCAGTGATCTTTAAAAACTTTGCCTTAGCCTGCAACTCATCAATATCGCCTGCACCAACATAACCCATGCCTGCCCTTAAGCCTCCTATCAGTTGGTAGGTAGTATCTGATAAAGGCCCTCGGTAAGGAACTCTTCCAACTATACCCTCTGGCACCAACTTTGTTTCTCCTTCTTGCATTTCCTGAAAATAGCGATCTACACTCCCTTCTCTCATAGCCTCTACAGATCCCATGCCTCTGTATACCTTATATGTTCTGCCTTGAAAAAGAACTTTTTCTCCTGGGCTCTCTTCTGTGCCAGCAAGGAGATTTCCAATCATAACTGATAATGCTCCTCCGGCTATTGCCTTGGTAATATCACCAGAAAATCTCATGCCACCATCGGCGATAATTGGAATATTTTTTTTCGATGCTTCTTGAGCGCATTCCATGATAGCTGTCATTTGAGGCACTCCAACACCCGCAATTATTCTTGTTGTGCATATTGAACCTGGACCTATGCCGACTTTCACTGCATCAACACCAGCTTCGATAAGGGCTCTCGTTCCCTCGGGTGTCGCTACATTTCCGGCTATCAGCTCCAGATTTGGAAAATTTTTCTTGGTCTCTTTTACGGTTTCTATGACACCTTCAGAGTGTCCATGCGCAGAATCAATAACAATAACATCTACATTTGCATTTATTAATCTATCAATTCTCTCATTTCTTTCTCCTCCAACACCAACAGCTGCACCAACCCGCAGTCTACCAATATGATCCTTGCATGAATGGGGATATTTTTTTATCTTTTCAATATCCTTTATTGTTATAAGCCCCTTCAATTTTCCTGCATCATCCACAACCAACAGCTTTTCTATCCTTCTTTCATGGAGCATGCTTTTTGATTCTTCTAAGGTTGTTCCGACTGGTACCGTGGCCAGATTATCTTTTGTCATTACATCTTTAACTTTCTTATCCAAATTTGTTTCAAACCTTAGATCCCTGTTGGTTATTATCCCCATTAAGTTTCCCTTTTTCACAACAGGTACTCCAGAAATTTTGTATTTTTCCATAATGTTTAGTACTTCTAAGATTTTCTGCTCAGGATCAATAGTAATGGGATCAATAATCATACCGCTTTCTGATTTTTTTACCTTTTCAACCTCTAAAGCCTGCTTCTCTATGGTCATGTTCTTATGTATGAACCCTAATCCACCCTGTCTGGCTAATGCTATAGCGGTTTCGGATTCAGTAACCGTATCCATTGCTGCGCTGACAATAGGTATATTAATAGAAATATTTCGAGTAAGCTTAGTTTTAACATCTATATCTTTTGGCAATACTTTCGATTCCCCAGGTAATAATACAAGATCATTAAAGGTCAACCCTTCTCTCATAAATTGATCATCCATTCTTTCCTCCCTCCATATATTGTAAAAGTATGCCCTCTAGTAAGTCGGAATAACTAACTATTATCTCATCTTTTTCAAAATAATCCATAATTTTTATTACAATTATGGTGCCAGCTACGACAATGTCCTCTCTTCCGGGTTCTAAGCCGGCAATATTTTTTAGCCTTTTTGCTCTTGGAATTCCCTTCATTTTGGTGAACAGAGCTTCAATATCTTTTCTTTCAATTACGAGGCCATTTAATGTTTCATTAAACTCTGTTTCTTTAACACCATGTATCATTCCGGCCAAACTTATGATGGTTCCACCAGTTCCCACAAGAGTGAACACTTCTTTGCATAACCCTTTAATATATTGAAGTTTTACTTTAAAATTATTGCCAATATATTTGAAAAGTCGATATATATCTTTATCACTTGGGGGATCATTGGTTAAATAATCGTCTGTTAAAACAACTGCGCCACAATTTATTGATATCGTTTCTGATTTGTTATTATTTGTCCAGATAAATTCGGTGCTTCCGCCACCACAATCAAAAATAACCAGAGTTTCTTTCCTGAAATTGAGTGAAGACAAAACTCCTCTGCACGTCAGGTACGACTCCTCTTCCCCTGTAATAACCTTTATAGTATGCCCTAATTTTTTCTCAATCAAGGCAATAAAGTCATTACGGTTGTTTGCCTCTCTTACGACACCTGTTGCCACTACAATAGGAGATGATATATCAAATTGGTGTGCAATATCAAAAAAATTTTCAAGCACAGAGATGCTTCTGGACATAGGCTCAGGCTCAATCATTTGAGCTTTTTTCTTGTTGAAATTTTTCCCAAGCCTTGTAACGAGCCTCTTTCTCAAAATAGGCTTTAAAGTATTCTCCGATATACCTTTTTCAGCAATTAGCATCCTGATGGAATTTGTTCCTATTTCTATGGATGCAAGAGGATTCATGGTTTTTACTTTTTAATCTAAAAAGTATCGTCCGTTGATAGTTGTCCGTTGTCCTTTGCAAAAAAACGTTTCACTCCAAAACCATTCTACTCAGGAGTAGTCAACTTTTCTCCGTGTGAACTGATAATCATATACTGTCCTATCTCTTCATCTTTATTGCTAGGAATCCGCCTGCAGCGGATCAACTGACTAATGACATTATTATTCAACTGATAAAGCGAGACAAAATAGATTTTAGAGAGCTTATCTCGCCAGTGTAAAAATGGTCTGCTCCTTCAACCACCTCAAGATGGGCCTTTGGGTTCCATGTATTGATAACATTCGTTATCTTATCTGCTGGTGCAATATCATCTCTGCCGCCAGCAATTACTAACTGTATCTTTGGGTTGAAGGACAAAAAGGAAAAATCTAAGAAGGCAACTGGAGGAGATATCATTACTATCCTATCACAGAGGGAATGAGTGTCGTTCATTTTCGCATTGACCCATGCACCAAATGAATATCCAGCCAGGCCAACATCTCTCTTTCCCCTCTTGTGCATATACTCTAAGGCAGACCTCACATCCTCCTGCTCTCCTTTTCCCTCGTCATAACTTCCTTCACTTCCTCCAACGCCTCTAAAATTAAATCTCAGAGTAGAAAAGGATTTTTCTTGATAAACCTCAACAAGCGTCTCGACTACCTGATTATACATAGTGCCGCCATAAAGTGAGTGAGGATGGGTTACTACCACACCCTTTTGGCCTTCCTGTATGCTTAGGAGGCCTTCAATGAGCAGGTCTTTAGATAAGAATTTGATTTTTTCTTCAGTCATACACAATGGTAGTATGAGATTGGTGAATCGTTTATTCTATGATTGAAATTTTTTAAAGAGATTATTCATATCTCTTTTTAACTTATCCGGCACGAGATAGAGATCTTTGTCTGATAAAATGGCAAATGTAGCCTCTGCTTTGACCAAGGTGTTTTTATCCTCATCGCAGATCAATCCCTTAGCCTTACATAAACGCTTTCTTTCTCCTTCTAATATTGTGCCCTGAACCGTCAACAATCTATGCAATGGAACGGGATTTTTGTACTTTATCGTCATACCTCTTGTAACAAAGAAGACTTTCTTGAAATAAATCATAGCCCACGACATGATCTCATCTAAAAGGGTTGACACTATTCCTCCATGTGCCATATTTTCCCATCCTTCAAAGTTTTTTCCGAGTGTTAGATCTGAACAAACATACTCACCCTTTTTGTAAAAATGAAGATTAAGTCCTATAGGATTTGCAGTTCCACAGGCAAAACAATTATATCCATGTAATTTAGGAATACTCTCAATTCTTTTATCCATATTAATGATCCTTGGCATTCACAATGTTGAAACATTAAGTATCTTTTTATGGGTAATGAGGGTTTTTCTGCAGTGACTGGTGGAAGCCGCCGTCTTTTTGTGATTTATCAGTGGGGGAAGCCGCAGCCCCAAGCTTGTCGAGGGGAATGCGGAGGGGGCAAGAATCCCCCGCAGATAAATCGCAGAAAAAAGACCAGGCTGGGAGCCTCGGAGCTGAAGGAAATGCCTTATTACCCTTTTTTCTATGATCAGTTGTTAATAGCCCTTTACCGTCCCAAGAATAGTATGCCACACCATATCGTTATCCCACTCATGGATAATTTCTATGGGATAGCGTGATAGTTCCATCTTGATATTTCTTGCGTGGCTCCTCATCAATCCGGAGAGAATAAAATATTTTTTCTTAATAAATCCTTCCTCTTTTATAAGTTTCAGAATAATATCATAGTGGATATTTGCTATGAGCAGATCAGAAGGAAGATCTATAATGTCTTCTGCTAAACACTCTTTCACATCAATGTGGTCTTCTAATCCATTTAATTTTACATTGAGAGCGGCTGTTTTTATTGCCAGGGGATTATTATCAACTGCCAAAATTTTTTCTGCTCCCAATAGGGCTGCTCCTATGGCAAGTATTCCTGTGCCTGTTCCAAGATCAAGAACCCTATAAGATGGCAATCTGTCAGATATCTCTAATAAGGCCAATAAAGAATCTCTTGTTGTTGTATGCAGGGAAGTACCAAAAACAACTCCAGGGTTCAGCACCATCTTTAGCTCTCCGTCATTTTGCTGATGGTCTTCCCAGGGAGGGACGATTAAGAATCGAGATACCTTGCGCGGTATAACCTTACCACCTACCCATTCTTCATAAGTAAAATGAAACTCATCAATCAGTCGTAAATGTTTGTCCTTATCAATTATCTTTTGTACAAGATCCTTAGATGGTTGCGTAAAGAATAAAAAAGAGCTGTCTTCCTCAGACCAGTTGCCTAAAAATGTAAGTCCTAAATGAGATTCTTCTTCCCTTTTGAGAGATCCTTCAAGATAGTAAATGTAAAGATCCTTATAAGAGCTATGGTTAGCGATGTGATCAATAGTTCGAGTATTCAACGTTTTCTTTAACCTTTCTTTCTTCAGTAAAAATTTCCTATGGGATGTTGTCATTTTTTATTCCTCTCTGCAAGAATATTTTATTGACACGGTAAAAGATTTTTCATAATAAAAATGAACCTTTTCAAAGTGATCAATAGAAATGTAATGAGATTAGCCGCATTGAAATCATTTAAAATAGTATGTCCTTTCTGTGAAAACTTTTATCCATTCCCAGAAAATTTTGATAAGATTTATAGATGCCAGTGCGGTGCTGTGTATAAGATAACATGGCGGTTTGATATGGAAGATACGATGAATCAGTTAACACACTTCCTCTTTGAGGACGAAGACTTTTTAGGAAATGTATCCGAAGATAATATCTTATGCCACGCGGTTGTATATGAGAATATGCAAGATCTTATAAAAATGAAAACAGAATATGAGGCAGCTAAGTATATTCGCAAAATTCAGAGCTTTGACCAGGATTACCCTCAAAAAGTTGGCCTTGTCTGGTTAGGTAATTATAAGGGCGAGCATCTCTATTTTTGATTTTTTTTGTTGTTCTTTTTTGCTTGATTATAAAATTTACTTTCTCGCAAAAATTGTATCTCTATTTGATGGATAAACCCTTTCCTTCACACATCAAGAATCACCATTTCAAGCATTTATGAAAATTGGCTCAGTTTATACTTCTCCTTACTTTACGTATTTAACGCCTGGTTAAAATCCTCGATAATATCTTCAGTTGCTTCAATACCCACCGATAGACGGATTAAGGTGTCTGAAACTCCCATTGCCTGGCGGTCTTCAGGAGACATGCCTGAGTGAGATGTAATAGCCGGCCTGGTAATGAGCGATTCCACGCCGCCGAGACTTGGAGCGCTTATTGGGAGCGTTGTATTTTGGATAAAACGGTCGGCTGCTTGGATATCGCCTTTCAACTCAAAGCTCAACATACCGCTG
>Ga0315534_1003071_pt1 | contig 10896 bp, 9 predicted proteins | sample SalMarSW160240MG_FD_203094 | JGI IMG/M metagenome (GOLD analysis project Ga0315534, IMG submission 203094) | Salt marsh sediment microbial communities from the Plum Island Ecosystem LTER, Massachusetts, United States - Salt Marsh Sediment SW1602-40 ... | reverse complement strand
GAAAATCCCGGGGCGGTTCAAAACTGTCCGGCATTTGCTCCCGGAGAGTCAGCGGATAGTATGTGTCCCCTTGTGCATCGCCGAGGCTCAGTAATGGAACTCCTCCGCCCTTTCGCGCCGCAACTCTTGAGCATACTCCGCATTATGTCGGGCTTGCTTCTCCTTCAACACGGCACCACGAAGTACTTGAGTATTCCGGTCGGACCCATGAACAACGCGTCGCCTCTTACAATGAGTGGAGCGGCAGGCATGATCGAGCTGGTCTTCGGCTCACTACTTGTGATCGGACTCTTTACGCGCGTCTCAGCCTTCATTTGTTCCGGGATGACGGCGGTCGCCTATTTCTATGCGCATGCCGGACGCAGTTTCTTTCCGATCCTAAACGGTGGCGAACTGGCGGCTCTTTACTCGTTCGTGTTCCTGTATCTAGCGGCTGCTGGCCCCGGTCCGTGGAGTGTTGATGCTTTGCGAAGCCAAAGGACCGAGGTCGAGACGAACAATTGAGAGAGCAAGCATTCTGCCGCAAAACCAGCTTGCGGCGGGGCTGGCAACACGTGCAACACGGAACCGTGCTGCGGTGTTCCGCCGTGCCTGCAAACTCGGTTGCGAGGGCATCGTCTCCAAGCAGCGCGCTTCGACCTATCGTTCGGGCCGGGTGCGGACGTGGATCAAGGCCAAGAACCCGGACAGCCCGGCTATGACGCGAGTGTGGGAAGGGTGACGACCCGCCGCTTCCCCGCACCCTGGTCCATCCGCGAGCTTGAGCAGGCGTTCCGCAGGCCGTCGCCTATACTTAAACGCCCGCTCATAACGTGACGCTACCGGCGGAGACGCGGCTGGGTTCATGCACTGGGAAGAGTGGATCAATGCGCACCGCTCCGGTGAAATACTCGGCAGGTCGTAGACCGTCGCGCCGCGGCCGAACGCGCGGCGATGCTCGCCGACGATCCGTCCGTTCTGGCGGATGACGATGCGATCGGCGTAGGCGTGAATCTCGACTGGCCGGCCAACGGCGCTCGCCGCCACCGAGTATTTGTTGTTGTCGAAGCGGACCAGGCAGGTCTTGGAGACTGAGGCGGGCACGGCGTGGAAGCCGTCGAAGCGACCGGTATAAGGAACGAGCTTCGGCCGCTCCGCCTCGAAGAAGTAGCGCTAAGCCAGCGAAGCGGACGATGCTTCGCTGGCAATATTTTAGTACTTGGCGACGACTGGACCAGACCACGTCGAAAAGCGGTAGTTGACGCCAATCGTTACCGTGCTGACCTGGAGATCTGAGGTCAGCCGGGAACCGTCCGAAGCCGTATAGCCTTGGTCGCCGAAGTCCATGTACTTGTATTCCGCCTTGGCCGACCAATTGGGCGTAAGTGCGAACTCGGCGCCGTAGCCGACCAACCAGCCGGTGCGGTTTGCGCTTGCATCAAGATAATTGACAAGCAACCCGGCTTGATTGATGCACTGGCGCAAGTTGGACGTCACGTTGTTCGGACCGATGATGCAATTCGCCGAAACCGTCTCCTCGGTCCATGCAGCACCAGCCTTTATATAGAAAAGCGCACGATTCCAGGTCATCCCGACGCGCGCTGCTGCTGTTGCGATCCAATCCAGGTCGCTTGCGCAGGTCATGAAGTACGGGCTGAAGCCACCCGGGAAGCCGTTCCCGTCGAGCCCATTGGGGGCGCCACAAGTCTTTGACCCCGTAATGCTGGTTCCGCCAAAGTCACCTTCGACACCCAGGACGTATCCACCAATTTGATAATTGTAGCCGAGCTGGCCGCCACCGAGCCAACCAGAAACGCGCCGATTGGCAGTCGCATCGCCCACAAATCCGATGTCGGCATTTCCGTAGCCGCCGCCAAAGTAGCCGCCGAGGTAGAAGCCGGTCCAGTAGACCGGAAGGGAAGCGACCGGTTGAGGACCCTTGGAAAAGACCGCAGCGGGCTGAATCGGCGAGTACTGATAACGCAGCCCGGCATTTATGATCCAACCATTGATGTTTTCGCCTGTCCGATAGTCCCCACGGACGAAACCGAGCCACCCTGTATTGAGGAGCAACCCGGCGACGCCTGCCGAAAACTGACCAAAAGTCCCTGCGGGAGACGTGTCCGTGTTAGCTGGAATTATTGCTGGAGCGGAGGCGATTACATTGCCCGCGGGATCCGACAGGGACGCGAACACGCAGTTGGGACATGACTGGAAGTGCGAGGTCACTGTCCCGCCACCTACGGCGAAAACGCTTGCCGTAACGAAGGGCTGTAGCGCCAGGTTACCGGCCGTAAAATTTCGCCCGGCGCGGACCGTCGCCCGCCCGATTCCGCTTTTAATATCGTCGAATGAGACCGTTCCCGAGATGTTGCTCCCCAGTTGGCCTTGCGGCAGACCAACGGAGGTGAACGGATCGACCTTTGTCCAAGAAAACACCGCGCCGCTAGAGGGTTCGACAAACCAGCCGTTCCCGAGAGCGATGTTATATCCCGCGCCGAAGGAGAGGGAGTAACCATGCGCATCCACAGGCTGATTGTAGAGGCTCAGAGTTGGGTCGCGCAGAGCCGCATTGTAGTATTCGTAGCGAAGGTTCACGTCGGCGAAAAACGAGTCTTTTGTGAGCACACCGTAGACGCTGACAAATGGGACCTCAAAGTCCGTCGTAAAGTTGTTCGGTCCGTTAAGTTCAGTGCTTTTCGCGTGGAGGTAGCCGGCGCTCGTGCCAAAATGGATATTGTACCCCTCCAAGTTGAGCCGGGAAATGTCTTGCCCAACTTCAACACCCTGAAAAGTCAAGCGCTCACGGCTCTGACAATTGATGGTCCCATTTTCGTTGAACAATGGCGATGCCACACCAATGTTAGTGGTAGAGGTGCTGGAAATCTTCGCTTCGCCCACAAGGCCGCGCGTCCACACGCCACCTCCTTGCGTGTCGGGTGCGACCCCGGAGGGGGCAGAGACGAAGGCGCTGGTTTGCTGAGTTAAGAAAATCGTGTTCAGGTTGCCGATTGAGGAGGCGATAGAGCTTGCAGTTGAGGCTGCAAGTTGGCCGACCTGGGGCAATCCCGCCGTTTGAAGGGGGGTGTTGAGGCAACTCTGCGCCGATGCTCCAGACACGCTCAGTATAGTGGCAGCCAAAGCGGCGCTTCCTAGCAGCGTAGCCTTCAACGGAAAGTGGTTCATCATTGCCTTTTCCCCCCGCGCCCGTGGCACGCAATCGTCGACCCGGCCAGAATTCTATTCCTGACGGTCTGCAGCGAAAATCCCATTTTACGAGGCAAAGGCGTTTTGTGCCCATTTGTGCCATTGTTGCAACATGATCTTGTGTTATTAATGCAACACTGAAGAAGTATTTCGCGCCTTTCCCGCAAAGAACAAAATGAAGAATTCGATTTATTTGGAGGTGCGCAACTGTTTTGATAGTGTATGCACTGAACTGGGAAATGGGAAACATGCGATGAGCATCAGTCGTTGTCTTGTTGTGTTGCTGCTCAGCTCGGTTGTGGTTGCAGGGACGAGTTCGTTAGGTTGGGCGGGCGATCGCCGGCCCTCCGTTGTTCGCAAATCCGTCGCTGCTGGAGCAACCCGGGAGCGCCAACAGCAGAAGGCAGCGCCGATCAGACTCGTATGGTCTGACGATGGGCCAAGTCGGCGAGGAGCCTTCCCGATCGTTGTGGGCGTCGGCTTTTAATTGCCGGTATGCGGCTATGTTCTGGCGGCAATTTTTTTGCTGAGCGCGTTCACGCGCTGCGCGTAAAATGCTCGTTATTTTCGATAATTGCTGGCGACGATTGCTGGCGTTTCAGCGCTCGGTCCGCTAAATTATAAAGGTGTGTGTGACGGAGGTCACAGAGCGCCAATTATTACCGGTATTTGATCGGTCGAATGCTGACAGGAACCGCGCCCAAGAAGCCGATGGTCTTCACGGCAATTTCCGCCGTACTTGGGCTATGGCTGGTTCTGATCTCCGCAGCTTCAGCACTTGCGGAGCGTCGTGTCGCGCTTGTGGTCGGGAATTCTGCCTACAAGCACGCGCCCTACCTACCCAACCCGATCAAAGACGCTGAGGCGATGGCCGAAAAATTCAAGCAGGCTGGCTTCGACGTTGTTAGCGCGGACTATGATTCTGGAAACCTGCCGTTCAAGCGTGCGATTCGCCGTTTTGAGGACATTGCGACGGGGGCCGATATCGCCGTCGTGTATTATGCCGGGCACGGCCTCGAAATTAACGGCGTCAATTATCTGATTCCTGTTGACGCCAAGCTTGCAAGCGATCGCGATGTCGAAGACGAAGCAATTTCGCTTCACCGGCTCATCGTGTCGGTCGAGGGCGCGAAGCGGTTGCGCTTAGTGATCCTGGATGCTTGCCGGGACAATCCGTTTGTCACGATGAAGCGCGAACGGGTTGCCCGGACGCGGCAGATTAAGCCGGGCCTTGGTGGGGTCGCAGCAACGACGACCGATACGCTAGTGGCCTATGCAGCAAAAGACGGAACGACGGCTGAGGATGGGTCTACTGAACACAGCCCGTTCACGACCGCTTTGCTGAAGGATTTATTCACGCCAGGCCTCGATATTCGCTTGGCATTTGGTCGAGTTCGTGACTCGGTGCTCGAAAGCACTGGAGGGCGTCAGGAGCCGTACGTGTACGGCTCGTTGGGGAAGGAAAATATCTCCCTCGTCCCCGCGCCGGAGAAGGTCGCCGCGGCCTCGGAAGACCTGGCCGGGGTGAAGGCCGACTACCAGCTTGTCGAGAAGATCGGCACCGAGCGTGCATGGCAGGTTTTTCTTAAACAATATCCAGCCGGTTTCTATTCCGACCTTGCACGCCAGCAAATCGATATACTGGCAAAGCAAGCTTCGAAAAAGTTGGCCGCCCTTGAGCCGCAGAAGCCACCCGCGCCGCCGGGGCCATCTAGCGAAGAACGGAGGGCCTGGGGTCAAATCAAGGACTCAAGTGACCCTAAGGCATTAAAGCGCTTCATCGAGCGCTACCCGGCCTCGGTTCTCGCCGATAGGGCGCGGTTGCAGTTGGATGCATTGGAACGTTCGGCGGAGGAACGCGATGCAAAAGCGCGCGCCGAGCAGGAGAGGAAAGCAGCCGAACGCGCGCGGTTGAAGGCTGAGCGGGAAGCGAAGCGAGCCGAGGAAGAGCGATTGGCGAAAGCCGCTGCCGAGGCCGCTCGGCAAAAGGCCGAACGCGAGGCGGCGGCAAAACGAGCCGAGGAAGAGCGATTGGCGAAAGCGGCTGCCGCAGCCGCCCGGCAAAAGGCCGAACGCGAGGCGGCGGCAAAGCGAGCCGAGGAAGAGCGATTGGCGAAAGCCGCTGCCGAGACTGCCCGGCAAAAGGCCGAACGCGAAGCGGCAAAGCGAGCCGAGGAAGAGCGATTGGCGAAAGCCGCTGCCGAGACCGCCCGGCAAGAGGCCGAACGCGAGGCTAGGCGAGCTGAGGAAAATCGCCAGGCAAAATTGGCTGAGGAAGCTGCTCAAGTGGCGCGGGAAGCGACCTGCAAGCGAGAGGAAGAGCATCTCGCCGCGCTGCAAGCCTCGGGAAAGAGATCTTTGGGTGATCTGAGGCGGTACTCAGAGGAGGTTACCTGCGAGAGGCTGCGGCCTGCCGTAATGGCAGCGCTCGTAAAAGAAGTCGAGGCCGACACCGCTGCTGCGACCCCGACCGAAGCCTCCGAGCCGGTCGCCAACACGCCGGAACTTGTCCTTTCGGCGCAGACCGAACTGGTTCGTATCGGATGCTTGGACGGGCGTATCGACGGTATTTTGGGCAAAAATACGCGGGGTGCTATCGAGAGCTATATGGCCGAGAAGGGCAAACCAGATGCTGATGTCGAGATCACTGATGATTTCGTGACGACGCTGAAGAATGAGTCCTCGCGGGTTTGTCCGTTGGCCTGCGGGGCAGGAGAGGTCATTAAGGGTGAGCAATGCGTTGCAGTTGAAAAGCCCGAGAAAGTGGACGAAAACGAATCAGCGGCCGCGCGAGCGAAGGCTCAACGGGACAAGAAACGGAGAGAGCAGGCTGCCGAGCGGGCGCGAGAACGCAAAGAAAGGGCTGCCGCGCGGGAGAGGGAGAGGCCACGGCGGAGCCGGGAGCAGGCAACCCGTTCTCGCTCAAGGCCGCATGTGAGACAAGAAGCCGCCGCATCGCGGCGTCCGTCTGGTGGCGGCGGCGGTGGTGGGCATACCATGATCGGCGTTGGTTTTTGAATTGGTGACCTGATTTAGCTGACGGCCTGCGCTACGCATATGTCCACAGTAGCCAATGTTGGTCTCGGTTGAGTCAAGCCCGCACATGACGAAGGAAGAAAGCATCTTAGCCAAACTGGTCCGAAATCCGGTCATTCCAGGGCAAGCGGGAAGTCTCACAATGATTGACCGATCGTGGCCCAGTCGCGGCGAGCGATGGACATGATCTTCCAGGGTTGGTCGACGAGGTGTTCCAGGCGTAGGCAGCAGTGATCGACGATATCGTCGTAGGATTTGAACACGCGGTTCGAGAGCCAATTTGCGCGCATGAACTGCCAGATATTTTCTTGAGGGTTGAGCTCGGGCGAGCGAGGCGGCAGCGGCATCAGCGAGACGTTGGACGGCATATTAAATTAAGCGACTTGGCGCCATGCCAACCGGCCTGGTCGAAGATGAGGATGGCATGCGCGAGCGGGGCGACCTTGGCGGCGATGTCGTCGAGATGAAGCTGCATCGCCTCGGCGTTGAGCCTTTTCCCTGCTCCGGGCAGACAGCGCCGAACAGATAGGCCGACTGCGTGCGCTGAAAGGAGATCGCAATCCCACGGGGGCTGCCGCATAGCTCCGCGACCCTATGACGCGCGTCACACATACTTCCGCTAAGGAACTCCGGAAAACGGGACCTCGCAGCTCTCTCGGCGGGCGATATTCAAATTGACGAGCGATATTAACTCAGCATGGACCGGCGCATGGACCGGCTGTATGTTGGTACCTAGCCGGAAGACTGTGCGATTGCATAGGTATCTTACGTTGAGGCTGCGGCGGAGCGCTATACAACTTCTTGCCCTGCGGCGCGATAACGAATTGGAACATATCATCTCTTAACTACGCGATTCTACCCAGGATATATCACGCCAGTATTGGTTCGGAAATTGCCGCCGCGTCGCGCAAGTGAATACTCGTACATTGTTATCAAGCTGTTGCGTCCATTGACCAGAGAGGAACGCACACCAGCTAATCTTCCCGACAGCTCGCCCGACCTCCTCGTTGGTAGTCGCAACGAGTATCGTCTCTTCGCCGGGCGGCTACGGTGTCAAGCTGATACGTTGGCATGTGTTTGCCTGGGACCACCGGATGCTGAGAGCAACCGTGCCCAAAAAGCCCATGGTCCTTGTGGCAGTTGTTGCTGTCCTTGGGCTATGGTTGGTACTGATCTCCGCAGCGTCAGCACATGCGGAGCGCCGGGTCGCGCTTGTGGTCGGGAATTCTGCCTACCAGCATGCGCCCTATCTGCCAAACCCGATCAAAGACGCTCAGGCGATGGCAGAAAAATTCAAGCAGGCTGGCTTCGAGGTCGTCAGCGCAAAATACGACGCCGAAAACCTGCCATTCAAGCGTGCGATCCGTTATTTTGAAGACATTGCGACCGGGGCCGATATCGCCGTCGTGTATTATGCCGGGCACGGCCTCGAAATTAGCGGCGTCAATTATCTGATTCCCGTTGATGCCAAGCTTCGGAGCGATCGCGATGTCGAGGACGAAGCGATCACGCTCGACCGGCTCGTCGTGTCGGTCGAGGGAGCGAAGCGGTTGCGCTTGGTGATCCTGGATGCCTGCCGGGACAATCCGTTTGTCAAGATGAAGCGCGAACGGGTCGCCCGCACGCGGCAGATCAAACCGGGCCTCGGTGTGATCGCTGGAACGGCAACCGATACGCTGGTAGCCTATGCGGCGAAAGACGGCAGGGCAGCTGAGGATGGATTTACTGAACACAGCCCGTTTACGATCGCTTTGCTGAAAAATCTGTTTACGCCGGGCCTTGACATCCGCTTGGCATTCGGTCGCATCCGTGACGCCGTGCTCGAAAGCACTGGCGGGCGTCAGGAGCCCTACGTGTACGGCTCGTTGGGGAAGGAAAATATCTCCCTCGTCCCCGCGCCGGTGAAGGTCGCCGCGGCCTCGGACGACTTGGCTGGGGTGAAGGCCGACTACCAGCTTGTCGAGAAGATCGGTAGCGAGCGTGCATGGCAGGTTTTTCTCAAACAATACCCGTCCGGTTTCTATTCCGACCTTGCACGCCAGCAAATCGAAATACTGGCAAAGCAAGCTCCGAAAAAGTTGGCCGAGCTTGAGCCGCCGAAGCCGCCCGCGCCGCCTCGCCCATCCAGCAAAGAGCAGAGGGCATGGGATCGAATCAAGGATTCGAGTGATCCGGAGAAACTGAAGCGCTTCATCAAGCGCTACCCGGCCTCGGTTCTTGCCAATAGGGCGCGGCTGCAGCTGGATGCATTGGAACGCGCGGCGGAGGAACGCGATGCAAAAGCCCGCGCTGAGCAGGAGAGGAAGGCAGCCGAACGCGCGCGGTTGAAGGCTGAGCGGGAAGCGAAGCGAGCCGAGGAAGAGCGATTGGCGAAAGCCGCTGCCGAGGCCGCCCGGCAAAAGGCCGAACGCGAGGCAGCGGCAAAGCGAGCTGAGGAAGAGCGGTTGGCGAAAGCTGCTGCCGAAGCCGCCCGGCAAAAGGCCGAACGCGAGGCAGCGGCAAAGCGAGCTGAGGAAGAGCGGTTGGCGAAAGCTGCTGCCGAAGCCGCCCGGCAAAAGGCCGAACGCGAGGCAGCGACAAAGCGAGCTGAAGGAGAGCGCCAGGCAAAATTGGCTGAGGAAGCTGCTCAGGCGGCGCGGGAAGCGGCCTGCAAGCGAGAGGAAGAGCGTCTCGCCGCGCTGCAAGCCTCGGGCAAGAGATCTTTGGGTGATCTGAGGCGGTTCTCAGAGGAGGTTACCTGCGAGAGGCTGCGGCCTAGTGTAATGGCAGCGCTTGATCAGGCGGCAAAAGAGGCCGAGGCCGAAATGGCGGCTGCGACACCGAGCGAGCCCTCAAAGCCGGTCGCCAACACGCCGGAACTTGTCCTTTCGGCGCAGACCGAACTGGTTCGTATCGGATGCTTGGACGGGCGTATCGATGGAATTTTTGGCAACAATACGCGGGGTGCCGTCGAACGCTATATGGCCGAAAAGGGCAGACCGGAGGCTGATGTCGAGATCACTGGTGACTTCGTGACGATGCTTAGGAATGAGTCCTCGCGGGTTTGTCCGTTAACCTGCGCGGCGGGAGAGGTCATCAAAGGCGAGCGATGCGTTGCAGCCGAAAACACTCCGGAACTTGTCCTTTCGGCGCAGACCGAATTGGTTCGGATCGGATGCCTGGACGGACGCATCGACGGTATTTTGGGCAACAATACGCGGGGTGCCGTCGAGCGCTATGTGGCCGAAAGGGGAAAACCCGAAGCTGACGTCGAGATCACTGATGATTTCGTGACGACGCTGAAGAATGAGCCCTCGCGGGTTTGCCCTTTAACCTGTCCGGCGGGAGAGGTCATCAAGGGTGAGCAATGCGTCGCAGCCAAAAAGTCCGCGCCGTTGGCGCGGCAAAAGGGTGACAAAAACAAATCGGCGGCCGCGCGGGCCAGGGCTGAACGGGACAAGAAACGGAGAGAGCGGGCTGCCGAGCGGGCGCGGGAACGCAAAGAAAGGGCTGCTGCGCACTCGAAGGCGCGACAAGAGCGCAAAGCGCATTCCGCCAGCCGACGTCGGCATAGGAGGAAAGAAGCAATAAGGTCGCGCCCAAGGCCGCGTGTGAGACAGGAAGCGGCCGCATCGCGGCGTAACTCTGGTGGCGGTGGGCATGCCCTTATCGGCGTTGGTTTCTGAACGCGTGCCAGTCGTCGCCTCGAGGCGACATTGAGTTGATGACGACAATCACTCCCGCCGTGTCCGCTTCCGATTTGCCGCGTCCTGAATCGGTGGGCTTCGCTTGAGCGGCGCCGGGTCGGGGCACAAAAAGCGGTTCTCGGTAAGCGGCCGGGAGTTGACCTCGGCCGTTTTGCGTAGCGCGCCAGCCTCATGCGCCACCCGCAGGCTCTCAGCGAGCAGAAGCCCAACTTGTCGCCGAGGCGCTGGCGCCAATGGCTCAGGTCCGAGCGCTCGTGCGGGAAGGCGTGCTGGAAAAACTCCTCCGCGGTGAAGTACTGGAAATAGGAGTCGTAAACCCAGCGCCCGCACAGCTGCTCGTCGGACAAAGCGAAGATGTGCTTGAGCAGAAAAAGCCCGACGACGAAGCCGCTCTCGATGCCGGGCCGCCCCTCGTCGCTGTAGAGCGACGCGATCTCGCCATCGAGCCAGTCCCAGTCGATGTGCTCGGCAAGCTGCACCAGCTCGTGCCGCATGTCGATGATCTGGTCGAGCCGCGCTCGGAACAAATCGCCCGCCCCGTCCTTGTCCGCTTCCTCGGCCGCATCGCAAATCCTCCGCCTCACCTCAGGCGACGGAATCACGACGCGCGATACAACAAAATCGCGGCCGGCCATTTTGCAAGGAAACCACCCTGCAATCCCCAAAAACCTGCAATCCCGAATACTTGCTCGCGACAAATCAGCCCACAGACTCAACGCGTTCCGAATTGTTCACGGGAGACTACTTACTTCCGCAGAAACGAGAACGAGGCCCGGCAGGCGAGCGTGCTCACGTACGACGAGGCCCGGCGTATCGCAGCCAATATCGCCAGGCTCCCGGAGAAGGTCGGCAAAACGGAACCCGGCCTCTGTTTCTCGACAGGGGCCGAGTCACGTCACTTATAGAGGTATCGGTTCAGTAGCGTGCGACCACCGGCCCCTTGCCGAAGGGGAGTTTGCCGATTGGAGCCTTACCAATCGGGGCAGCC
>Ga0315534_1003070_pt1 | contig 10897 bp, 7 predicted proteins | sample SalMarSW160240MG_FD_203094 | JGI IMG/M metagenome (GOLD analysis project Ga0315534, IMG submission 203094) | Salt marsh sediment microbial communities from the Plum Island Ecosystem LTER, Massachusetts, United States - Salt Marsh Sediment SW1602-40 ... | reverse complement strand
TGTACTCGCAATTCACCGGTGGCAATTCCGCCGTGCCGCCGGCGTTGGGCACGACGCAAAACTCCGCCCGCGCCGACGGCACCCATGCCGTGGTCGCGGCGACCAGTGCGATCAGTTTCGGAAGCTTCCCAGCAGACCGGTTTACAGCGTGAAGGATTGTCGCAGTGTTCATGAGGGGGCTCGCCTTCGCAGTAAGACAGGTGACATGAGGCTCGACCATAAATCCCGATTCGGGACGTCCCATGCGGGTTTCCATGGTTTCCACTTGCCTCCGGGGCATATGAATTCCATTCTGAACGACCTCAATTCAATTCGCAACAGTTTTCTGCGAAATCGACGTGTCCCGCGACCAGAGGATTTTCAACGTCTGTTCAGCCCCCGATTCCGCCGGGGGGATTGCTCATCTCGGAGGGAATTCATCTATCGCCGGCCATGCCGGCCATGCCGGCCATATTGGAGCTGGTGGTAATTGGAGACCCCGGACCGGCCTTGATTGCCGTAGAGTGAAGCGGGAACATTGCCGCGATTGCCCGCATTGCGACGCTGTTTATTCTGTTGTCCGACTTCCGCGGCGGCCATCGTTTTTTCCTGACGGGCGAGTGCCGGTGCCACGTAGCGCTGGTAACTCGATCCGCGCGCGCTGGGGCGCATCAGTTGCAAGTACGGGCTGACGGCCGGATTGTCCCAGAGATACTTCTGGAACATGTACTTGCGAGGTGATGGGCTGGCCGTCGGGTTGCGGCTGATCTTGCGGTTGAAGTAGTCCGAATACGATTGGGGGCTGCGTTTCTGGCCCGGTGCGTGTCGGGCCAACAGGACTCCCACAACGATCGCCACTGCCACCGCCAACCGATGGGCTAGGACGGCCGCGCGCCGGCGCGGCAGCTGGCCGAATCTGGCCGGCGGAGTATCGGTGCCGGATGCTGAGTTGGTTTCGACTGTCATGGCTGTGTGGGCTCTTCGGAGCCGGGTTCGTCCTCGTCCAACCCATCAAAACGACGCATGATCTGCTTCCAATCGGTCGTGAGGATCTGTTCCTCGCTGATCACGGCACCCAGCGCCGGATCGGCAAGCAACCGGGCTTCCCACACGCGTTGTTTCCAGAGCGGGTCCATTCTCTTTATCGCATCGCTCTCGACGGCCGGCGCGAAATTGATCTGCGTGATTCCCGGTTCAAGATCGCGAAGAAGCTCCAGCAGTTCCTCGAGTTTCTGCTCATAGGTCTCCCCCGGCGGGCAGAACTTCAATTCGTCAAGTTTGGGAAGCGGATAGCTGCTGATGATCTGGATCATTCGTTCGTCGAGTGGAAATCCCATTCTCTGGAACCGCGTGATGTGCCCGGGCGTTAATTCCACAATGATGGCGGGAATCCAGTGTCTGCGCGCGGCTTCCAGGTACACTTCCGCCAAATCCGACCGCGCGATCATGGTTCCCAGGTGCAAGCCCAGGTGCCCGGGCTGGATACCCGCGAGCCGCGCCCGCAGGATCTGGGCTTCCACCTCGCGGGCCACATCGTCACGACTTGCGTTGATCGCCGTCTGGTGGACATGGCGCCACAAATAGCCGTTCTTGTCGACGAGGCTGCGTACGTCGCTGCCTGCCGATACCGGGCCCCATTTGACGGCCTCGTTGTCGCTGTTCATGGTGATGGAAACACCCACATCGTATTGCGGATGCTCACGGTACCACGCCAGAAACTCACTCGACCAGGCCGTGGGGGGCATCACCGACACGGCCTGAATATTTCCGTCTGCCAGGCCCTGTTGGGCAGCTTGATTCGTCGCATAACAGGTTCCCACTTCGGAGGCGTGCAGAATGACGACGCGACTTCCTTCGGGATACCCGAGCTTTTCGGCCCACGTTTCCGCCCTTGCGCCGACGGTGTGTCCGGCGGCCTGTAACAAACCAATCAGCAGCAGACACGCGATACGCAAGGTGGGCGTGGCGGATCGTTCCTGGCCCGGCGCAGCTGGCAGTTGATCGCTGGAGTGTGCCGCCGAGGCATTTTGGTTCTTCATCTGTCGAATTCCTCTTTCTGTGGCTGCGAGTCAATCTCTCTGGCCGAAGTCGGCGCGGCCGTAAGGTGCACGACGAGGGCCAGCCATTCCCTATTTCGTGGGAAAAAACGGGAACCACTTCACAAGATCGTACTATTCCCGCAACGCGGTGTCGCCTGTTTGGACAGCGTCAATCTGGGCGAAGGGTTCTTGAAAACGTACAACGCAGCGGATCCGCGGGAGAAGCGTAAGCCGATTCTCTCGCTCACGCCTCGGGTCACCTCACGACGCGACGGTAGCCCGGGAGCACTGGCTGCGTGGTCGAGCAACGCGGATGGGTCCGGCGCGCGGCACGAATGGGAACGGATGATTCTGCCGCGTGTCCCGAGCGAGTGTCCGCCGTCGGTCGAAATGGGTGGTTCGGAAATATCAATACCACACTTCCCGCCGTTACAAACGGGTCAATTTGCAGCGAGAATTCATTTGTCCCGGTGATGACGGAGAGCTCGGCCTGCGCGAACACGAAGGCGGCTCTCCTGGACCACGTCCACCGGCTGAACATTCATCCACCGGGAAATTCCCTTCTGTTGGGCCCTTCGTGAGCTACCTTCGAGTGGGGATTGTGTACGAATCGTAGGTTAATCCATTCTGGCTTGTTGGGAGATATTGACGATGAAAATGATCAGACGCAGGCAACTGCTAGTCGACGGGCGCGTCCAAGGCGGTCTGGCCACCAAACTGGTTTTCTATTGGCTTTGCACGTTCCTGGCCGTTTTGTTGATCGCTTTCTGTTGGAGGTTGTTGATGGGCCCGCGCGGCGACGCACGTCACCATCTGATGGGCGTCAGCCAACAACTGATTCCCGTGCTAATTGGTTCCTTGCTGCTATTGCCGATGATTGTCGTGGATGCACTCCGGTGGAGCAATCGTTATGCCGGACCGGCGCTTCGAATTAGAACTGCATTAAAAACATTGGCGTCGGGCCAGCAGATACATCCCGTTGTGCTGCGGACAAACGACTTTTGGTCGGATGCAGCTGAGGCGCTCAACAATCTGGCGGAACGAAACGGCCAACTCGCGCATCGGCATGCGGCAAACGGACCGGATGAAGTAGAAAGCGACCACACGGCATGCGCCGTTTGAATTCTATTGCGGGCCGCTGCCATGCCGGTAATGACATGCGAGGCGTGCCGCGATGTTGGCGGAACAATTGCGGTGGGCGTTGACTATCACTGGCCCGCTTTTCAGGGCTTCGATAACCCTAGTCACGCGCGGTAGAGCAAGCGTATTCGGGATGCGAAAAAACGCGTGGTCGCCCAAGCGGCGACCACGCGTGACGGCACGCTCGTTTTCTTCGCTATCGCACCAGCGCGGGGACGGAATAGACTAAGGTGCTCATCGTGCCATCGCCCGGCTCGGCAGGGATCGCGCCGTATGTGATGACCTTTGCGGGTTGGACGATCAGGCGTTTCTTGTTCATGGGCCCCGTCAGTTTGACTTCCATGATCCGGACGCCGACCCATTTCACGATCGTATATTGCGCGTTATTTCCCGGACCGACCACATCGCTAAAAATGGGAATGATTCTTGTTTCGCCGATGATCGACGCCAATTCGTCCTTTACACCCGCACTTATTCCCGTATCCCCGTTCAACTCCATTTCGCCGTCGTCTTCCAGCTTCAGTTCGCCCCCGTGATACGCCATATCCGACGGACTAATTCCTTCCATGATTTGGCGGGCAAGATCTGCCGTACTGTTATTGTTGCTTCCGATGTCAACAGTCCCGCGGTTGCCCGGGCATCCGGTGCCCTGGGGAAAGAGATTGACTTCGCATTCCAAGTCATTCCCAGGGTGTACTTCTTCCGCATCTTCGTCCCATTCCCAGTCGTCATCCAGCGTCGTCCCCTCAACGAGACCATTCCATGTCTCTTCATCCAGGGCGAACGGCAGTATCTGAATGTTTCTATCACCGGGCTTGGCGGGCACTTCAAAGCCACGCAGGTTCGTGTAGAAGGCGGCGGTGGCCTGACCATCCACATCCGCGTTTTGAAATCCCATCGCGCGGGCGAAAAACAGCGGCACGGCCCCGTTCTGGTTGGCGGTCCTGCGGATACGTACCTCGACAGCGTTATAATCTGTTGGATCGCCGTAAGATATCTCCTCGGACATGTCAGTCGGGTTATTCAGGCGTCCCACGTCGATATCGGATTCCGCAAGCAAAGATGCGGACTGAAGGACCTTGTTGGAAACGGCATATTTGTCGGCGGTGGCCACGGTCTCCGGACTGCCGTCCCACCCCTCTTCCTCGATAAGTTGCCAGGCGGCCGCGACGGCCGCAGCATCTGCCGTCCGTTGCAGTTCGGTTCGGGCGACGAGGATATATCCAAGGTCCACACTGAACGCGAGGACGGCCAGCATGGCAACCATCAATAGCGCCGTCAGAACGAGGACAGAGCCTTTGCGGTTGCGACGGGTGCAGCATTTGGCTTTCATAATACGTTTCTCCTCGGGTGTGGCAATTGAATGCGACACCAGGTAGGTCGAATTGCCACTATTCAGTGGGGTACACCAATTTCGGTGAGCTGTCCGTCTCCAGCAGCACATCTCCGGGGCCGTATCGCCGCACCTCATTGATTTGGAGCAATTGGACACGATTGGCACCAAATGAGATTCCGGAATTCTCAACGGATACGTCCGTGCTGTAGCTGTCCAGATTGTCCAGGTTGACGACGCCCAGCAGCGTCAGAGTGCTGCCACCAAAATTTCCCCAGGTCGTCGACTGGCCGTCCTTGATCTTGAAAACAAGCAGTGTGCCGTCCGTCGACACTTGCTGCGTCCACGTGACGGTTTCACTGACCGTACTCAGATCGTTGGATCCGAAATTGGTTTGAGCCAGGATTTGACTGCCCTGCCATGCTTGCAGCTGCATTCCGCCCGGCACAAAGTCAGGAAACTCCCGATAGTTCCATGTTGTTCGCGCAAAGAGATTCTCCGCACTGGCAAACGGGCTGATCACGGTCTCCAGCTGGGGAGCGGTCTTGATGCTGGCCGGCTGATCCAGACGCAGTTCCCAGTCCTCCTCGACGCGCATGACGGGACCCGTCTGTGCCGCGACACGTCCGGCAGTCATGGCCCACGCAACCACCGCCAAGACGAACACAAAAGCCAGCCTATGAATGGCGGGAGCAAACTCTTCGGGTTGGGTATTTGACTTTGTCATTGTAGTGTCTCCGCTGAACTCGTACTGCCACGGCGGCACCAGCGTGCGGGAGAAGCGTTGTTCACGCTTCGTCGAGTCGCTGCATCAGTAAAGTTACGTGTTCAGACTCTGAAGAAGTTACGCGAAAAGAAATTCATGCCGAGCTAACTGTGGGGAGTCCCATCGTTCGAAGCGATCGTTGAAGAGGGGGAAGCCGTATCGACAAGCGCTGAGAATCGGACGGTGCCGAACGGCAGCTTCAACATTGTCGATGACAGTCTTCTTTCAATGTGAACTCTAGGTCAGAGTTTCTTCAGTGTCAAAGACGCGGTTCGCATCGACCGGGAAGTTTGGGAGAAATTGCTGGCAGACGGATGTCTCTCCGACACATCCGACGGCCTGTACCGAAAAAAGAGATTTTGTCCGGGCGCCCCTTTTTGTGGTTTTATCCGCCAATGATCACCCTATTGCGGGATGAATGACCAGACGCGGTTTCAAAACGCCTTGGCACCGCTCCATGACCGGGAATTGTCACAGCAAAATCAGGTTTTGAAACCGGCTCTAATAAAAGGCACCTCCGTTGGGGCTCAAATTCAACGACAACCTTGCCTTGTGGCGGCGGGCCCGTCCGCTTTTGTCGGCCTGCCTAACGCAGTAGTACTAGATCGGAGACCAGTCTACGTCGATTCGCGTATGGAGGCGTGATGCGAGCTCGACAACGTTGCCCTGTTGGTCGATTACATGATGTGCCACAAGGGGCAAAGGCATCTGTTCGACTTCGTGGCACAGCGTGACGCTGGGATCAGTATCGTGCATCAGCGAAGGTTCCGCGCCCGCGATCCGCTCGGTCGCCGTCTTCAGGGAGTCGTTGTGGCCCCTGTTCTGGGCGATGATGAGCAGTCTTCGAAAGCCTCCGCATCCGGTAATCTTCGGTTGCGCTGTTTTGACGAGGCCGTCGATACTGTGCACGTCTTGTTCCGGAGTCACATCTTCGAGCAGGGGTCCAACGAAGTCGATTTCTTTGAGGGCTTCCAACACGAAAACCCTGGCTTTCTCTCGCAAGACGAGCGGCATTCGCGAACGCAAATCGACATTTCCCGACAAAACAGAGAACAGACCGCCCCGTGGACTCAGGAATTCGGCCTCCAGGAGTTCGTCGAGGAGACAGCCCAGTTCCGCTTTTCGACAATCCAACTCCTTCAGTACATACGCCTGGATAGCGTTGTTGCTGTTGATGCCCGACGCGCGGTCGGCTCGTGGAAATTCGTCACTGACCCGGACCACTTCCCGCTCGATGTCGCGGACACACTTTTCGATTTCCACGAGCGTGGCGCGAAGGCCCTGCACCATCTGGCGCGTGGACCGCAGTATTGTCGCTTCCACGCTTCCTTGAGCGTACTGCAGTAATTGGCGGGCGATTTCGTTCTTGGGCCTGCCACGACGGTCAAACGTGAGGCAGACATCGCGCCCGTCCCGACGCCTCTTTGCGTCCAAAATGGCGCGCGCCAGAGTGGTTCTGCCATGCTCCACTTCGTGCAGACGTTCGGTGGCATCGCCCTCCATACCGTCCAGGAACGCCATTAGCCACGAGGTGGTCGCCCGGGCAACGGCCACGCGGTGACCCAGCTGATCAATCACGCCAAATATCCAGTTGGATATTTCGCGGCGCAAGGTCTCCGCGCGGGCGCCGACGTGTTCGCGAAGGCGAATGTCAAGCGGATCGGACGCCGACGTTATCGCCTCGCCGCCTTCGTCGTCGTCGTCGTCAACGGCGTGACCAACGATTCGTCGTATCGTCTGGATTGCCTGTTCCGCGGATGTCATGTCCGTGGGAGATGCTGAGCGTTTCTGCCGACTCGTAGCAATGGCTTTCAGCAATTCTGAAAAATAGGCGTCCACGCCACGACCGAGGTGCTTCTGCACGACCGTGTCCAACTCTTCAATAACATCGTGAAAATGCAGCTTGAGATTTGCAATTCTGGTCCCCGCCTGTTGCCGCACGGCCGTTTCTATTTCCGAGGCTTCTTGGGGAGTTCCATCGTCGATGATCGCGGATGGGTTCAGGTTGCCGTTTTCGGTGTCGTCTTCTTCCTGATCCGTCTGACCAATCCACCGAAGTAAAACAGCACGGCATATATCGGACGATAACTGTGCCGTCAGATCGGCGTGCGCGAACCCAAGTTTAGTCAAACCTATCGTCCGCACGACTGGTTCCGGGTCTTGTCTGATGCCTTCCGCCTTCTGTTGTTCCCGGCAGGCTTCAAAGAATAATGAGGCCGGAGTGACGGCGTTTATATACAGGTATTCCGCTACGCGATCCGTCGCTTCGTCGTATTGTCGGTCCGTCAGTTCACTGCCCAGTGAAATGACATAGGTGTCGTCGAAGGTCCCTGTCTGCCCGTCAATCGCCGGTAGATTGCAGGCAGGATCACCGGGAAAAGCACCCTCGGCGTGGCTGAAGTTGTAGAGTTCTGTGAGGCACGCAAACGCGTTTCCTTCTGCCAGATTGCGCTGGCTTGATGTGCGAGGGGTCGAATGCAGCAGGAAACCGCAGAGTCGCGCGTCTGCCTGGGACTTTTCTTCGAGTATTTGTCTGAGCATGTAGGCGACGTCCAGTACCATTCCACTGCCGGTGCCGCCCGAGACGGAAGCGACAATGAACGCACGAAGCGGCGTGGGGCGAAATGGGAGCCCCCATTGCTCTACGCAAGCTTCCGCGGAGGACGGGCTGGTCGCCGCATCCAGCGCCTCGCGGAGCCGCTCGTAGACCTCCGTGGCATGGTCTACCAGGGCCAGGCGCCCCAATGGTCGCAGTCCTTCGGTCTTCAGCGATCGCGGAATGTTGTAAAGCCACCGACGACTGAGCCATTTGAGCAGCTTGGAAGAGCGGCACCGGTAATCCTGAGGTTTCCGCAGGGGCGTGTGCAGGGTAGCATCCGGCTGTTGTCGGTCTGCGTCTTGTCCGGTTTCGGTAAGGCGGCATAGATCCGCCACGTCGGTGTCGATGAACAGTGTTCGCATCGTGGGGAAGGTTCCCTGGCCGCCGAATCGGTCTTTCACTTTCTCCTTGAAATGCTTCAGCACACGCGAAGCGGTGCCTCCCACGCCCACGATCAGCGTGGGCTGCAGTTGGAACGTCGCGTCGTCCAAATCGAGCGGCGGTAGATTGCCAGCCGGTCGCGGAGCCGGTCGCTCGGCGTGCGAGGTGGAGCGCCGAACCAGTCGTTGGGCGGGCGACGGCGACCGCCCTTCCTCTTCAAAAACGGCCGTTCTGAGGCTGTTTGCATCGCGGAACGACTCCGGCGGATCACCGTCGCTACGTCCGCCGTCCAAAGACTGGGTTTCCCTGGCCGCGACGGATTTCGTGTCGACGTCGCTCTCGTCCGACCCGGTGTTTGTGGTTCCAGTCGAGGAAGACGAACCGCGGCCGCCGAGTCTGAGGCCTTCGATCAGCTCGCGACAGCTGGAGAATCTTTGTTCCGGATCGGCCGATAACGCGCGGGCAATCGTTTCGCGGTCCGACGCAGGCAGCGGAGAGAGTCGCGGCACGCTGGAACTGTGCTGCTTGGCCAACTGGCTCGGTGTCTTGCCCGAAAAGGGCAGAATGCCGGTCAGCAGTTCCTGGTAAACGATTGCCAGGCTGTACTGGTCGCTGAAGCCGGTCGGTCGCCCGTCAAACACTTCAGGCGCGGCATACACGGGAGTCATGCCGCCCATGACGGAAACGGCCGTGGCGACCACGTCTTTGACCAATCCGAAGTCCGCAACTTTGACGCGGCCGCCGACCAGCAGCAGGTTTTCCGGTTTGACATCCAAGTGCTGCAACCGGTGGTGCGCACTCATGTAATCGAGTGCGTCGGCGGCATCGCTCAGGTAGATTAGCAGTTCCTCGCGGGGAATTCCGGGCTCGCCGTCTGCCCGCAACTGTTCGAATCGGTCCTTGAGGCTGGCGTCGGCCAGTTCCGTCAGGATGACCAACTGCCCGTCGACGACCTCGATTCGCTCCAGCGACAGCAGAAACGGGTGGCGGACCTCTTTGATGCGATTGAGGGCCTTAAGCTCGTTCGCCGCGCGTTCTTCACTGAGAAACCCGTAGACGAACTTGATGGCTTTCGCGATGCCCCCCGGCGCTTCAGCCTGCCAGACTTCGCCGTAACCACCCGCACCGATGCGGTGCGTGATCGTGTAGCCCGGAATCGGCTCGTTGGACTTGCAGGCCTGCAAGGGCACTGTTCAGGCTCCTCGGGCATATTTCATGCGGTACTGCAAATTGCCGCCGGTGCGCCCCGATTTTTCAAGAATCGTCAATTGAGCGAAGGCTCCAGGATGCGATGCACCAAAGTCGGTTCTCCGGCCAGCCGGCCCTGGGCGAAACGGCAGTTCAGTTCCCGGCACATCTCGCCTTCCCGGCGGTTGTGAACACCGGTCGCAATGATCTGCGACCCGAGTCGGCGGCTCGCCTCGACGACCGATTCGAGCTGTCGGCGTCGACTCGCACTGTGCTGGACGCCGCGCACAACCGATTCGGCCAGTTTCAGGTAATCGGCCGGATAGTTTTGCTGTTGCAGAACCTGGGATTTGCCATACGCGAAGCCATCGTAGGCGATGGCGATGTTCAAATCGCGGAGCTGTCCGTAGAAGTCGAGAAAATGCCGGGTATCGCACACGGCGCTCTCGGGGACCTGCACGACGAGTTCTTCCAGGCCGTCGGCCGACTGGCGCAGTTTGGCCAACATGTCGCCGAGTCCCTCCGTTCCAATCTCGTCCGCGTGCAAGCGGAGGAACAGGCGGACGGCCCCGAGTCGGCCGGATGCTTCTTCCACGGCGACCAGCCGGTGGAGATGGTGCAGGCGACTCGACACGCGGCACTCGATGGCCAGCAGTTCGCGATCGATGGTCGGCAGCGAGTCGGGACGCTGTTCCAGCGATCGGATGGCTTCGTAGCCAAACGTTTCGCCTGTTTCCAGACAGACGATCGGCTGGTACAGGTTTTCCACGGCCCGGTGGGACAGCATTTCCTGCAGGCAACGGACGCCGCGCACGACGTCAAAATGGGCCCGCACTTCGCTGCCCCGCTGATCCGTGGAGTCCATGACGATGGTGGCGGTTTGACGCGACACATTCGGAGCACCGGAATAAAAACTGAACTCTTCGTCCGCGATGACGAGCATATCGCCGTCGGCCAGTTCGGCCTGGTCGGTTTTCTGCCCATTGACAAACGTTCCATTGGTGCTGCCCAGGTCGGACACCCGGTACCGCTGGCCAACCTTTTCGATCACGGCATGTTCGCGAGATACTTTTGTCGACTTGATCTGCAAATCCGCCGTGTCGCTGCGACCAATGGAAAACGGAAAATCGGCAATTGCCGTACGTTCCGGGCTCCCGCCCCCCGAAGGAATCCGCTCCAAGAACGGCGTACCCGTGGCTTGCCCGGCAATCGGCTTGGTTTGCATATTCACTTTATCCGCCCTGTTGCCATGATTCGACATTTCCGCGCGGCGTGGGCATCTCGACCGCTCGGCACGACGACGGCTGGCCACCCGAACGGAATCCGGAACATGCGGCTGCCGACGGTCACCGTTTCCGCGTACGAGACATTCAACGAGCCGGCCGGTGCGCGCACGCGGCCGGATTACGACAGATGCCATGAGAAGCATAGCATATGGTGCGGGCCGGCAACGCTTCGAACGCGTGCAGGCG
>Ga0315534_1003069_pt1 | contig 10899 bp, 8 predicted proteins | sample SalMarSW160240MG_FD_203094 | JGI IMG/M metagenome (GOLD analysis project Ga0315534, IMG submission 203094) | Salt marsh sediment microbial communities from the Plum Island Ecosystem LTER, Massachusetts, United States - Salt Marsh Sediment SW1602-40 ... | reverse complement strand
CCACAGGAATACTGGTAGTATTTCGAGGATTAAAATTTGAGTCTGACGCAGATATTGGCGGAAAAGACAGTTTTCGTTCAGGCACTAACTAAACAGAAAAAGCGAAAAATGAAAATATTGCTTATCTATCCATACTGGCTTGAAGAACGGGTTAACACTGAAGATGTGGTGGTTCCGCCCATCGGCATGTACTCCGTGGGCGCAGTACTTAAAGAGAATCATTACGATGTCGAAATATTAAACTGGTGCAGAATCAATGAAACCCCTGAAAAAATTAGTGAAATCCTGATTGAAAAACAGCCTGACGTCATAGGGTTTTCTATTTTGCAGGCAAACCGCTGGGGAGGCATCGAAATCGCTAAAATTGCCAAACGAATTAATCCGGAGGTGAAAATTGTTTTTGGGGGAGTCAGTCCCACCTTTTTATGGAAACATTTTTTAACCCATTTTCCGGAAATCGATTATGTGGTCATGGGCGAGGGGGAATACACATTTTTACATCTGATCAGATGCATTGGAAAAAAAGAATATGATCATATAGGAAATATCAGAGGCATTGCTTTAAAAAAACACGGCAAGGTTGTCCGAACAAAACCTGCAGAATATATTAAAGATCTTGATCAGCTACCCATTCCGGCAACGTACTTTGAATACCAACATCTGTCTTTATCCCGGGGCTGTCCGGGAAACTGTACATTTTGCGGGTCACCCAAATTCTGGGGCCGGAAGGTCAGGTTTCATTCGGTGGATTATTTTGTTGAAGAGCTCGAACTCCTTTACAAAAAGGGGATCAATTTTTTTTATTTTTCGGATGACACCTTCAGCGTCAACAAAAAACGGGTGATCCAGATTTGTAAAAAAATCCTTAAAAAAAACCTGAGGATCACCTGGAACGCCATATCCCGGGTCAATTATATGAGTGAAGAAGTCCTTTCCTGGATGAGAAAGGCCGGCTGCATTCAAATCAGTTACGGGATAGAAAGCGGCTCTGAAAAAATTCGGGCGTATCTGAACAAGAAAATTACAACGCGTGAGATAAAAAAAACTTTTGATATCACTTTAAAATACGGCATCTTACCACGGGCCTATTTTATTTATGGCTCACCGGGCGAAACCGGAAAAACCATTCAAGAGAGTATCGATTTGATTAAAAAAATCAAACCGTTGGTCATTTATTCTTCTGTTCTTTCTTTGTTTCCGGGAACCGAACTCTATTCCCAATATAAAAAAAAATCTAAACTATCCGAGGATATATGGTTAAATCGTATTGAGGATATCAAGTATTTTGAAACCGACGCCAAATTATCCCGTGACGCTGTAATCTCCTTTGGGAAAAAATTAAGAACCACATATTATGAATCACTTCCTGCAATTGTGGACGATATTGAGCTTATCGACAAAAAGGAATTTTATCCCATGCATGCCGATTTTTGCTCCAGGCTCGGAATGACCTTTGATCATGGGGATTATGCGGGGAATCAAGACATAAGGGGAAAAGATAACATTGCTGAAAAATTATACATAAAAGCGTTGACCTACCATCGCGACCCGCGCGCTTACCTGGGACTGGGCATCTTAAATCAAAAGAAGAGCGCCTATCGGGAATCGGTTCAAATCCTTTCAAAAGGGGTGGAACATTTTCCCGGCAATGAGCAGCTCAGCCTGTGTCTGGGCATAAGCCATATGAATTTGGGTGACTTTGAAACACCACTGTCGTTTTTTCTAAAATTTCAACATTCAAAACAATGCCTTGGATTTATTGTTGCCTGTTACCATGAATTGAACGATGCTGAAAACGCATCAGCATACCAGAAAAAGCTTGAATCTATGGCATAATTAGGGGTTCAGAGGTTTAGAGTTCAGACATTGAACAGATTGAACATCGAATAATGATGTCGCTCTGCTCCGCAATTTAATTTCATTTGTGTTAGAAAACCGATGTGAACCCTTGAATGACTATATCTTTTCCAATTCATCATTCGATGTTGGACGTTCGATGTTCAATGTTCATCTTTTTCAGTAAATATTGGGAGCCTGAGATTCAGAGTCTCAAAGTTTCGGGGCGTTTTTTGTCGGATATGAACCGGAATATGAAATTATAGGTTGAATATCAAAAAAAAATAAATATAATGGCTGCTTAATTTTGATGGTCTCGTAAAAGGAAACTATTTTTTCAGGAGGACAGGTATGAAAGTATTGGTCAGCGATAATCTGGGGGAAGCCGGTATAAAAATGTTTGAGGATGAAGAGGGAATTGAAGTGGATGTGAAAACAGGACGTTCTCCTGAAGAGCTTAAAAATATCATCGGAGAGTATGATGCTCTGGTCATCAGAAGCGCCACAAAAGTAACTGAGGATCTTCTGGAAGCGGCAACTCGATTGAAAGTCGTGGGACGTGCCGGAATTGGTCTTGATAATGTCGATATACCGGCGGCTACGAAATATGGTGTTGTTGTGATGAATACGCCGGGGGGTAATGTCATAACAACCGCCGAACATGCTATCGCCATGATACTCTCCTTGTCACGCAATATCCCCGAGGGGACCGCGTCATTAAAGGCAGGAAGATGGGACAAAAAGAAACTCCAGGGCAGAGAGATATACAACAAGATAATAGGGGTTATTGGTTTTGGTAAAATCGGATCCATTGTTGCGGATCGTGCCCGGGGACTAAAAATGCAGGTCATTGTTCACGATCCCTTTGTCACGCCGGAACAAATTGAGAAGGCCGGTTTTGAAAGCGTTTCCCTGGAAGAGTTATACCGCAGGTCTGACTATATCACCATACATGTTCCAAAGCTAAAAAGCACCACCGGCATGATCGACAAAGAGGCTTTTAATCAGATGAAGGACGGTGTAATGATCGTAAATTGTGCCCGTGGCGGTATTGTTAATGAGGCGGATCTTTATGATGTTCTGAAGTCCGGCAAGGTCGCCGGAGCCGCACTGGATGTTTTTGAACAAGAACCTCCCGGGGTTTGCCAGCTTTTTGATTGTGACCATCTGATTTGCACCCCTCACCTAGGAGCATCCACCCAGGAAGCCCAGACCAAGGTGGCGGTGGACGTGGCCCGACAGATCATCGACTATCTGAAGAACGATACAATTTTAAATGCGGTCAATGTCCCCTCTGTAACCGGTGATCTTCTTAAAAAACTGGGCCCGCTATTGACCCTGGCAAATCAGATGGGTAGTCTCCATGCCCAGCTCACCCAAGGTGCTCCAAAGGAAGTCATCATTGAGTACGCCGGCGATTTTAAAGAGCTTGATCTGTCTCCGGTTTCCATAGCGGTTTTAAGAGGTCTGCTGACTCACGTGGTTAAAGATGATGTAAATTTCGTAAATGCGCAAGTCCTTGCCAAGGAAAGGGGAATAAAGGTCACGGAAACAAGCAGCGATGATTCCGGAGAGTATATCAACCTGATTACGGTACGGGTCATTACTACTGAAATGACAAACACAGTAACAGGAACAATATTCGGAAAAAATGAGCTCAGGATCGTAAAAATTAATAATTTCCGGCTCGAATTAATTCCAAACGGCCATATTTCATTGATATATAATTATGACAAACCGGGCGCCATAGGAAGTTTCGCAACGCTTCTGGGTAAAAATAATATTAACATAGACCAGATGCAGGTCGGGCAGGAAGAAGGCGGGCAGATGAACATCATTTTCCTCAAAACAAATGTATCAATTCCTCCGGATGTTATTGATAAAATGCATGAACTGGAACTTGTTAAAACAGTGACCCCCCTCGAATTTGACATATAGTGGGGACGAGCCGAACCCAAAAAAGTTAAAAGTGCCTAAAGTTTAGCTCACTAAACTCTTGCAACGATTATTTAGGCAAAGCCATAAAACTCTGCAATAATGAAACTGTTTGACAGTCACTGCCATCTGGATGACCGGGCGTACGACGACGATATCCGGGAGGTTGTCGCACGCATGAATTCTGCCGGAGTTGCTGCGGCAATGATCGTAGGAACAACCCTGCCACGTTGCATCAAGGCCGTTTCTTTGGCGGAATCGTTCCCCGGCCTGTATGCCTCGGTGGGAATTCATCCGCATGATGCCAAAAGCTGCGATGAAGTGACGCTCAATACGCTGATAACCCTGGCCCAAAATCCCCGTGTGCACGCCTGGGGGGAAATCGGACTCGATTTTAACCGAATGTTCTCACCCAGAGAAACCCAGGAAAAGTGGCTTATCCGGCAGCTCGAAGTTGCCTCTGAACAGAATCTCCCGGTTATTTTTCATGAACGGGACAGCAACGGTCGTCTCATCGAGATTTTAAAAACACATTTTAAAAACGTGAAAAGCGGTGTGATACACTGTTTCAGCGGGAATAAAACAGAGCTGAAACAATATCTTGACTTGAGCCTTTATATCGGAATTACCGGTATTGTTACCATCAAAAACCGAGGCGCGGATTTGCGCAAGCTTGTACCCTTAATTCCTGCGGAACGTATTCTTATTGAAACCGACGCTCCCTACCTTACGCCTGCGCCTGAAAAGAACCATACCCTGCGGAATGAACCTGCCTTTGTTCGGTCTGTTTTGCTAAAACTGGCAATGGTCAGAGAAGAAGATCCCGAGTATCTGTCTGCTAAAACTTGGGATAACACCTGCCGCCTCTACGGTATTGAAACCTAAAATTTCAGCTACTTATTTGTACTCATCTGCTCCCCCTCTTTTTTGGACACCGATTTAAATACTGACAAATATTTTCAAATAAACGGACAATTTTTGTCACAATGCCGTAGGGAACTCGTCAAATAGGCTGGTAAAGTCATTTGGCAGTAATTTTCCATAAAAAGTTTGCCCTGGTTTTATGATAAGAAATAGATATTGAAATACTAAGGGGTTAGGCTGGGGGCGATGGATAATTTCCAAGAACATCTTGACCGTTTTATTCTCAAAATAACATCCTCAATTTAAGGCATATTTTTTGCATCAAAAGTGAAGGATTAATGAAAATTTTGGATTGACTGCAACTCCTTATGTGCCTTAAAAATATTGACAATTATAATAATTTATAATAATTATGTAAAAATATAATTAAATGTTTAACTTTTATTTTTTTAAACCGGAAATGGGCGGGTAATCAAATGAAATTCGGAAAAAGATACTCCTGTCTAAGGATATGCAAGAATAAAAGAGGCGCTGCTGTTGTTGAGTTTGCCGTCGCAGGGCTTTTATTTTTTACCGTACTTTTCTCCATCGTGGATTGGGCGGTTCTGAGCTTCATAAATTTAACCATGCAGCATGCAGTGAGGGAAGGCACCCGTTATGCCGTTACAGGACAGGACGGACTGGCCGGGACCTGGGATGCTAATCCGGATTCGCGTTATCTGGTGGATGATCGTTTTAGAGCTATGGTCGAAAAGATGAAGAGCCAATCCATGGGCTTTTTTGACAAGGTTATAGTAAATCCCGGTGGCGATATCGAAGTTGAAGATGTCAATGGCAGCGACATTAAAAGCCAGTTTGAGCGTGATTTCAATTCAGATGGGGATACAGATGATACGGATGAAACATGGAACGCTTTTGTCCCCGGTAATGCCGGTAATATAATAGTGGTAAAACTTAACTGCACATGGCCTTTGTTAACCCCGTTTATCAGTGTTTTTTTTACAAATGGCGAGTATCATTTTACGGTCGCCTCTACCATGAGAAACGAGATGTTTCCTCAACCATGAGAAACGAGATCTTTAACGATGATGATGAAACAACGTTTTAAAATATTGAAACAATCGAAGGGACAATCCGTGGTGGAGCTGGCCCTGATCCTGCCGGTACTGCTCTTGTTGTCATTTGGTGTGTTCGAATACTCTCGATCCCTCCTGACCAAAAATATTATTACCAATATGAGCCGGGAAGGTGCCAACCTGGCGGCCAGGACTCAAACTGACAGACAGACAATAATGGAGGCAATAGCGACGACTGCCGATCCTTTGGATATGGGGACAAACGGAATGATATTCATCACTAAGGTTATGGGAATAGACAATACCGGTATAGTAAACCCCATCGTTCAGGAACAATACCGGTATGTTAACGGCGGCTATTCGGCGAACAGTATGGTATGGAGCGGCTGCAGCTCTTGGACGGGTGGAGAGTGTACTGTTTCAGGAAGTCCAATTGCTGATTTGGAGGGTGACGGTGGCACTATTTCGGGGATGGAGGCGGCTATTAATGAGGGACAAACAGTGTATGCGGTGGAGGTTTTCTACGACTATGCCCCCATTATCAGCTATGTACTGAATAACCATCTTGAAATTTATTCGTGTAACGTTTTTTAATGGTTGAGGAGGCCGTATGAAAATATTCAAATCAATAGACTGCAAGGGCCAGGTGATGGTCACGGTGGGAATTGTTTTAGTTGTCCTGGTGACTCTTACCGGTCTTGCCATTGACTCGGGTCGGGCATACAGCGTGAAAGCCAAGTTGAATGCCGCCCTTGATGCAGCGGGAATCGCTGCCGCACGAGCCGTTGCGGATGGTGATGACGAAGCCAGGGCGGCGGCTTTAACCTTTTTCAACTCCAACTACCCTACGCACTATATGGAGAGTGCACCGAATTTCTGCCCTCCTAGTGGATCTCCCACTATAACTACCGATTCAAGTTCCGGGGATACCGCTATTACGGTGTGGGCCACGGCGGATATGCCCACCTTGTTTATGAGAATCATCGGTCAAGATACAGTTGATGTGGCCGCTAATACCATGGCCACCCGACGGGCGGTTGACCTTGCTTTCGTAGTTGACAACACTGGCTCAATAGGTAGTGACGGACCTGAAGTAAGAGCCAGGTCCATAGATTTTGTCCATGAGTTTCACCCAAATTTTGACAGGCTGGCGTTAATAAATTATGCTTATGGCGCTGAAGTGCCGGTACCCATTAGAACGGATAGTAGAGGATTCCCCTTAAGTACTGTTGAAACAGAAATCAACAGTTTTACTTTCAATGGCTATACAAACTGTGCGGAGGGGTTCTGGCAAGGTAAAAACCAGCTTGAAGCCGTGGATACTCCATCCAGTATCCGGGTCATTGTCTTTTTCACGGACGGCGCTCCCAACACAATCTCTTCATACTTCGATTTCGATAACAACAATCCCCGATTGGGCTCCATAAGGAGCGGTGATATTGATCCGGACTCTTACTGGTCGTGGAATAGTAGAGATGTTGCCGGCCTTTATAGACATGACAGAATCAGTCAAGTGATCTATGGTTATAATTATGGGACTACGATACCTGCCCATCTTTTAGGATTACCTGACTTCTATAACGCGCATACCACAGACATCGACAGCGGCCCCGATTACGACCCGGACCCCTACGACCCTGATTACCAAAAGTTTCGTATAATAACCGGTGACGCAAGCGGCTTATTCGGCGATCTGATTCCCGGAACACGATTGGTGGAACAATGTCCAGGCCCAGATTCATATGGAAATTATATTTGTAGTAAAACAGAACTTCATGATAGAGTGAATAATGCATCAAGGAATATCTTGGAAGCCATGGCCAAGGAAGCCAGACAGCAAGGCATTTTTGTGTACACTCTAGGTCTGGGAGACTTATTGACAAAGGGACGGGGGCCAAATGATGAACCGGGAGAAGTTATTCTTTTACGGATGGCTAACGATATGGATGCTGACATCCGCTTTGCTGACGAACCCGAGGGGTTTTACTGCCATGCACAAACCACTGATGATTTGGGACCTTGTTATAACAGAGTAATTGAGGAGATCATTCGCTTGACCATTTAACTAGTTGTAATTACTTTATTTGTTTCCATAAAATGCAAAACAAACCCATTGTTCACCATGTCGAGAAAATATGGGAACGGGCGCTTCCTGAAGGCGGATTTGCAGCTAAACCCGAGGGAATGTATCGTCCGGATTCAACGGCATGGGCCATATTGGCACTTTCGGCGGCGGGCATAAGAAATGATTATCTTGAACCATCACGAATCCGTCTGAAAACCAGCCAGCTTAATGATGGTCGGGTGTGTGCATTACCGGAGCTGCCCGATACTTATTGGCCAACCCCTCTATCCATTTTGGCATGGCAGGGTTCGGCATACCAGCGTGACGCACAATCACGTGCTGTTAAATTCCTTATCAACACAACCGGACTTCATTGGCAGAGAAAGGTCGATTCCCCTTCAGCTCATGATACCAGTATTCAAGGATGGTCCTGGATTGCGAATACCCATTCATGGATTGAACCCACAGCCTTGTCATTGATTGCCCTTCAACGTGCCGGATATGGTACACATCAACGTGTTAATGAAGCTGCACATATGTTATTGGACCGTCAATTGAGTCATGGAGGATGGAACTACGGTAATACTGTTGTTTTTGATCAAGAGCTTCGTGCCATGCCCGAAAATACAGGAATGGCGCTAAATGCACTTGCAGGTCGAGTTGCCGAAGAAAAAGTAACCCGGAGTCTTGATTATCTCGAGTTTCAAATAAATAAGTTGAGAACACCCCTTTCCCTGGGCTGGGGCCTATTGGGGCTCGGAGCCTGGGGAAAACGACCGGATCATGCGGAAAAATCAATTTTAGAAAGCCTGGAATTGCAAAAAATATATGGAGATTATGATACATCACTTCTGGCCCTTCTTATTTTGAGCTTTTCCCTAAAGGGAGGGTTGGCTGATGCTCTCACATAATAGGAAATAGGAAGATCAATGGGTCTTCAAAAAATAATAAAAAGCCGTCAGGGTTGGACCCGGCGTGAATTCTTGTTAAGCACTTTTACAGCCGGAGTCTTTGCACTATCAGGGGCTTTTTGGTTGAGAAGATGGAGTCGGCGAATAAAGAAAGCCGAGGTCTTCGTTTCAAGAACTACTGAATACAATGCAGATATTGCGTCAGTTATCATTTCCGGAATGCAAGAGTTGGGAATTACTGCAAAAGAGATTAAAGGTAAACGGATACTCCTGAAACCTAATCTGGTTGAACCCCAGGCGAATACAGTTCATATTAATACTCATCCTTTAATCGTCCGTGGAGCGGCAGAAGCATTTCTGAGCCTGGGGGCAGATCGTGTGACCGTTGCCGAAGGACCGGGTCATTGCCATGATACATTGCGTACACTGGAAGAATCCGGTATGGCGGACATACTTTCAGAAGACCGGATTCCATTTGTCGATTTGAATTGTGATGACGTCTACACCGTACGGAACAAAGGTGGCTATAGCCCGCTTAAAACACTCACATTCCCGGTGGCACTTGCCCAGGCAGACTGGATCGTATCCATGCCCAAATTAAAAACACATCACTGGGCCGGTGTAACACTTTCCATGAAAAACATGTTTGGAGTGATGCCGGGAAGATTTTACGGATGGCCTAAAAATGTGCTTCATTGTGCAGGAATCAACCAATGTATTTTGGATATTAACACCACGTTGCAGTCACATTTTGCCATAGCCGATGGTATTATTGGTATGGAAGGAGATGGTCCGATTATGGGTTCCCCAAAGCCTGCCAGCATACTTGTGATGGGGCGCAATTTCGTAGCTGTAGATGCAACCTGCACCCGAATTATGGGACTCAATCCAAAAAAGGTCCCCTATCTTGCAGCTGCTTCCAACCGGCTTGGGCCCATACAGGAAAAGAATATTCTTCAATTCGGCGAAACAATTGATTCGGTGCGCACCAACTTTGCGTTGATTGATAAGATACCGGCACACAAAGGGTTGCGCATTTAAAATGCCCAAGTAATCTCCTTTCCCAATGCCAAGATTTGCGCAGGAAAAGCAATTCACTGATTCAATAAAGAATATTAGGATGCAATATCCATATAAGTTCAAAATCATTTATACTGACATAGATAAGCCTTTTATAATCTTTGAGGTCATGCCCCCCCAAAAAAATATAAACTAACTTCCCGGTTAACTGTCTATGATTTTTAATGGGTTGTAATTGATATTAAAGCTCATATGAACAAATTAAATCTAAAGATTCTCTTTTTCTACATTCTTCTTCTCGGTGTTCACATTGGATTGGTCTGGTTATTACCTTATTTTCCAACTCAAGACGGTCCCAGTCACGTATATAACCTTGTCATCCTTAAAGACCTACTTAACGGAGGCAGGGAATGGGGAAATTATTTTACCTATACGTTACATGCTGTCCCAAACCTTGGATTTAATCTTCTTTCTTATCCGATGTTACATTTTTTCCCCACGCTTGTTGTAGAAAAACTTTTTGTTTCCGTTTATGTTGCTCTTATGGGGATCGGTGTATATTTTTTTCTGCATACTTTTAACAAGACATCTCTGCCTTTTATATTTTTTGTTTTTCCTGTCATATTCAACTTTAATTTGCTGATGGGGTTTTACAGTTTTGTAATAGCTGTTCCTCTTTTTTTAATAGCTTTCTCATTCAGTTGGAAAATTCGCAATCGATCCAAAACATGTAAATTTGTTTTTTTCAATATAGCAGGCGTTGTTATATTTTACTTTCATCTGATTTCTTTCATCTTGTTCCTTTTATCTCTCTTCTGTATCACCATCGTGCAATATAGAGGACTCAAAAAAATTGTTTTTGATCAGATAAAATTTATAAGTATAATTTCTCCGTGTCTTCTTGTCTTGTCCTTTTATTTAGTGAAAAGCCCAGGCAGTTTACCAACCGATTTTTCTTATCTTTTCAACTTCTCCCGCTATATTTATTTGAGAAATGATCTTTCTTTCTTTTCGACGGTCACTTTTTCACCCTGGGAGATGTTACCCGGGTTCCTTTTTACGTTTCTTTTTTTATCTTTTTTTATATTATCTGTTTATTCATTAATTAAAGAACCTTATGATGGAGGGATAAAGATTAAAGAGTTTTCTGATTCAGATAAGGCTCTTATCTACCTATCTTTATTTTTACTCG
>Ga0315534_1003067_pt1 | contig 10901 bp, 14 predicted proteins | sample SalMarSW160240MG_FD_203094 | JGI IMG/M metagenome (GOLD analysis project Ga0315534, IMG submission 203094) | Salt marsh sediment microbial communities from the Plum Island Ecosystem LTER, Massachusetts, United States - Salt Marsh Sediment SW1602-40 ... | reverse complement strand
CGAGGCTGCGCTATGTGGGTCTCCAGCACTGGAGTGATAAGGTCTGGCATTTCGCCCATCAGAAAGCCGTCGTGGAGCGGCAGGGGGCCGTGCAGTGGACCATCGGAGCTCTCGGCAGCCGGCTGGCAAAAGTGAATCAGCACGTGGTGCTGGCCGGCGACTACGCAGACGCTCAGGTCAACGGAGTCCTGTTTACTGAAGGTCGGCAGCACCTTTCCTACCACACGTTGCAGCATCATCAGCGGCCATCCTGCCGCAGTGATCTGCTGTATAAGGCGGCATTGCAGGACGCATCGCGCACGGTCTGGCGCGGCATGATCAAAGTCGATCCAGCCGCGCAACAAACCGACGGATACCAGCGCAATGACAACCTGATGCTATCCCACGAATCCCGGGCCGACTCCATCCCGGGGCTAGAGATCGAAGCCGACGACGTTCGTTGTACTCACGGTTCCACCACGGGACGTATCGACGATCAGCAGGTCTTTTATTGCCGCAGCCGAGGTCTCACTCGGAACGAAGCCGTTCGGCTGGTAGTGACCGGGTTTTTCCAGCAGGTATTTGATCGCATCACGATTCAGAGCGTGCGGGATGCCCTGGGCCAGGCGATTCGCAGGCGGATACGGCAGTACGATTAGGGGTAGACAGGGGACAGGCGCCGTGCCATGCCGGATTTCACGAGGCAACGCCGAATCCTCTCGGAGACAGACCCCTTTTGGCGTTCCGCGACTCCCAACTTGCCCCTGCACTGCTAATCGACATGGATGATTTTGTTCTCGTTGCCAAAGTCGCTGACGTGGCGGATCCCGGCTCACTGCTGGTAGAAGTCGACGAGCGTCCGGTAGTGCTGATTCATGCCGGCGGCGCTTTTTATGCCCTGGACGACGTATGTACCCATGATGGAGGCCCGTTGAGCGAGGGGCCTGTCGAGAACCATTCGATTGTGTGTCCTCGGCATGGAGCAAAGTTCGATGTCCGGACGGGCGAGGCACTGACGATGCCCGCCACGCAGCCCACGATCAAGCACGAAGTGAAAGTCGAAGGCGACGATGTCCTCGTCCGGCTGGCCGAAAAATAGCACCAGACGCTGGAAACGTTCCACCAATGCCTTTCCGGATGGCACGCGTGCGGGCAAAACCTTATCAGCATGCCAGCGAAGTATGGGTGGAAATGGTTGCGAAGTATGCACCGCCGTTGTGGCGTGCCAGGGCTCAGGCGTTTGGGATTGGCTCTGCCGACCGGTTCGCGCGGCGCCTCAGATAGCGTTCCAGATGCGACATCGAAACCATGTGTTGGGCCAATTGCTGGGACATTGTACAGTTTCGCAAGTGCGCGAGTCGAAAATCCCAAAATTGACTCCAGAAACGAGTGCCCGTAAATTGGGGAGACGGTGATGCCTGCTATTGCTGAAGACAAGATACGCGAAGCGCTGCGCGGCGTAATCGATCCGGAACTGTTTGTGAACATTGTGGACCTGGGTTTGATCTATCAGATCGAGATCGACGAAGGCGACGAAAAAACCGCCGTGCGGGTGGACATGACGATGACGAGCCCCGCGTGTCCGGCAGGTCCGCAGTTGCTGGCGCAATCCAAGGACGCCGTCCTGCGAGTCGAGGGTGTCGACGACGCGGAAATCCGGCTGGTCATGGAGCCGCCCTGGACGCCGGATCGCATGACCGAGGACGCCAAGGACCAGCTCGGCATCTTTTGAGAATCTTCGTCTATGAGTTTGCGACAGGTGGCGGGTTGTTGGCGAACGACACGCCGGGTTGGGCCGCCTATCTTCGCGAGGGCGACGCCATGCTGGCGGCCCTGGCCGAGGACTTGCTGTCGCTGTCCGGAGTCGACGTGTCGATTCTCCGCGACTTCCGCCTGCCGCTACCCGGTGGACTTGGCGGGCTGGACGTGCACCGCGTCCACGCAGCCGACCAGGAAGGTCCGCTGTTGCGCCAACTGGCGGGCGATGCCGACTGGACCGTGCTGATCGCGCCCGAACTGGACGGGGTGCTCGCGCGACGCGCAGCGTTGGCCGAAGCGGGCGGAGCCCGATTGTTGGGTCCGTCGCGGCGGCAGATCCAGGTCCTGGCCGACAAGCATGCGGCGGCCAAAGCGCTGGCCAAATCGGGCATCGCGACGCCGCGGGGCGTGCGGCTGAAGCCCGGCGAGCGGCTTCCGATGTCGTTCACCTACCCGGCAGTCATTAAGCCGGTGGACGGTGCGGGATCTGTTGGCGTGCAATACGTCGAATCGCCCCGAGACACGTTAGCGGACGTCCGGGGGGTTCGCCGGCTGGAACGCTTTTCTCCCGGCACGCCCGCTAGCGTATCGGGGCTCTGCGGACCGGTCCACCGCCTGGCACTAATGCCATGCGGACAGAAGATCGTGCGACGGCAGCGCCGACTGAGCTACGAAGGCGGCTGGCTTCCGCTGACCCCGTCCCTTGCCCGCCGCGCAACGCGACTGGCCAGCCGTGCTTTGTCGGCCTTGGATTGCAGGTACGGGTACATCGGCATCGATATGGTTTTGGGGCCTTCGCCCGATGGGACGGACGATGTCGTGGTGGAAGTGAATCCGCGGCTGACCACTTCGTACTTGGGTCTGAGAGCGGCCGCGCGGCAAAACCTGGCGGATGTCATGCTCGAACTGGCCGCCGGGCACCTCCCTGCCGTCACATTCAGGCGCGAAGGCCTGGTCTACGGTTCGTGCGGGGGCGTTTCCGAGACCACGGACCGACGCAGGGCCCCTGCGAAAGCGTTTCGAAATTCGCGCAGCGTCCGGCAGCCTTGGGCTTAGCCCGGCGATGAAAACCCACGTAATCAGGCATCCAAAATGCTGGTGAGAAATTCTCGCGTCCGCGGCTGACTCGGGTTCTGAAAGATTTCGTCAGGCGGACCTTCCTCCAGAATAACCCCGTGATCGAAGAACAGCACGCGGTCGGCGATGTCGCGGGCAAAGTTCATCTCGTGCGTGACGATGAGCATCGTCATGTCGGATTCGTGCGCGAGCTTGCGCAGCACCTGGAGGACTTCGCCCACAAGTTCGGGATCGAGGGCCGAAGTGACTTCGTCGAACAACATCACGCGCGGGTGCATGGACAGTGCCCGGGCGATTGCGACGCGCTGCTTCTGCCCCCCGGAGAGCTGGACCGGATAGGCGTCCGCTTTGTCTTCCAGGCCGACCATGGACAGCAGGTTTCGGGCCTCTTCTTCGACCTGGTGTTTCGGCTGGCTTTGAACCAACTGGGGTGCCAGCGTGAGATTGCGGAGCACGATCATGTGAGGAAACAGGTTGAAGTGCTGGAACACCATGCCTAGCTTGCCACGGACCCGGCGAAGGTGGGCTTCGTCGGCCCGCCGCGACTGCCCGTTGTCCCGCGTGGTCCACATGGACTCCCCATCCACCTCGATATCTCCGTTGTCTGGCTCTTCGAGCGTCATCAACAAACGCAGCAGGGTGGATTTTCCCGATCCACTGGGGCCGATGATGGCGACCTTTTCGCCCGTGCCGACGTCCAGGTCCACGCCGCGCAGTACGCGAAGGTCTCCGTACGACTTGGTGAGCCCGCGGACGCGAACGATGGTGGTTTTCGCGTTGCTCATGTTCTTTCCATTTTCACCCGTCGCTCCAGCCAGCTCACGGCAAAGCCCGAGACCAGACTCAGCAGCAGGAAGATAACGCCCACGATCGTCAGCGGCTCCAGAAATCGGAAGGTTTCTTTACCGATGATCTTCGCCCGCTGCAGGACTTCCAACACCGTGATGGCCGATAGCATCGGCGTGTCCTTAAACATGGCAATCAGATAATTTCCCAGGGCCGGTATGATGGGCGGAATTGCCTGGGGAAGGATAACATGTCGATACGTCTGCCAGCGAGTGAAGTTCAGCGCTTTGGCGGCCTGCCATTGTCCGCTGGGCACGGCGTTGATTCCGGCCCGATAAACCTCGGAAGTGTAACAGCTGTAGTGCAGTCCGAGAGCGATCACGCCCGCCAAAAACGGAGATAAGGTGATTCCCGCCGACGGCAGCACGTAGAAGACGAAATATATTTGCACGAGTAACGGTGTGCTGCGAACGAATTCGACGAACACGGTGGTCGGCCACGACAACAACTTCGATCGCGAACGCCGGCAAAGGGCCCAGAATAATCCGAGCATGAGGGCGATCCACATGCCCCAGAAGACCGCCGCGAGCGTGGATCCCAGGCCGCGCAGAATTTCAGGAGTAATTTCGATGGCAAACTGCCAATCCCAAATCATAACGTCCCGCCGTGGTCCAGGCCGTACGAAAAGCGGCGTTCCAGCCCGCGTATCGCCGTTGTAATCAACAGCGACAATCCGAAATAAAGCACCAGCAGCATGCCGAATATCTCAATGTTGCGGTGCGTGTCGTCACGCAGGAACATGCCAATCCGCGTCAAATCCGTCACGGTGATCATCGACAGCAGAGCGGTGCTCTTGAGCAACTCAATCATCAGATTTCCGAACGGCGGCAGCATCATAACCACGGCTTGTGGCAGGATGACGTGCCGCATGGTCTGCCATCGCGAAAGATTCAATGCGAGGGCCGCCTGCTGCTGTCCGTGGGGCACCGCCTCGATGGCCACGCGTACCACTTCGGCTCCGTAGGCGCCGATATTGAGGCCCAGTACGAGAATGCCGACAGGCACGGCGTTCAATTTCACGTTCAGCAACAGCGGTAAGGCAAAATAAAACCAATACAGCTGCACGAGGGCAGAAGTACCGCGAAAGACTTCGATGTAAGCGCTGGCGAATCCCCGCACGATGATATCTCGCGACCGGCGTCCCAATCCTGCCAGGAATGAACAGAGCAAGGCCAGCAGGCAGCCGCCCAGAGTGATCAAGGCCGTAAGCCAAAGTCCCCTCAGCAGCGGAGGTAATAGATCCAGCGGCGGCGGCATGGCGGTAAAAAACGGTCCTGTGCTATGGGCATTGAACGATGTTCTCGGCCGTTACGTCGCCCGGTAGGGTTTCCTCCGAGAAGCCGAAGGGTCGCACGAGTTCCAGGTGTTGGGGCGTGCCGATGAAGTCCGCCAGATGGCGATTGAATTCCTCTCGAAATGCCGCGTCGCTGCTGCGGAAACCGAAGGCGCCGTAGCCTTTGACAGTCGTGCCGTCGATCACCGGATCGTTGAACGGCTGCGCCCGCTCGATGGTTTCGTCGCTGGCCTTTCGCAAGAGGTCGTTCGCCGTGAGTACCGTGGCGGCCACTGCGTCCGCGCGGCCGGTCTTAAGACCTTCCACGGCACTGGCGTAGTCGGGAAACACGATTATACGATCACCGGGTATGTTGAACTGTTTGGCATAGCCATGTTCCACGCTGCCTCCCATGACGCCGATGAGCGCGGTATCGTGGCCGGCAACATCTTCAAAACTGTGCAGTTGAAGCGGATTGCCTGCCGCGACGAGACAGGCCTCACCAATAACGTACGTGGGATTAGAGAAACTGATTTCCCGGGCTCGCGCGGGCGTGATATACATCCCCGCCGCGATCAGGTCGAAGCGGCCGGCCTTCAAGCCCGGAATCAGAGAGCCGAACTCGGTCACCACAGGCTCAATCGTTTTGGCGCCCATTCGCCGCAGAATCACCTCGGCGATTTCCGGAGCTTCCCCTGTGATGCGGCCGGTTTGGCTATCCAGGTAACCGTAGGGGGCCTCGTTGGCATACCCGATCCGCACGTTGCCGGTCGATTTGATGCGCGTGAGCGTATTCTGCCCGGCGGAGCGCGGCGCGTTGGCCCGGAACAGCAGCAGCGCCGCGCCGGCAACGACCGCTGCCAGCAGCGCCAAACCCGCGGGTCCCACCCTGTCCGGATGTTGTGCCATTTGAATTCTCCCCGCTGCGCGATACCCTCTTTACAAGTTTTTGCAGCTCAACGCCTTAGGCCATATCAAGTACGGATGTCCGCGGAAAGTGCGGGAAAACACGCCACGAGTGCACCTTGCCAGTGAACGCAGAAACCGATATCCTTAGCGTTACAGTATTTGCTGCCACACAGAGTGCGCAAGCAAATGTTTCTTCCCCAGTATAGCAGGAGATTGGGCGGTCTTCTTTGCCAGACCGCGTCGAAAGTGGCGTCTGTCACCAATTGCCCAGTGGCACCAGTTGCGATCGCGTGCATCGGAAAGCGAACATCACGGAGGTTTCCGAGCCAGCTGATACTGTCGAGATGCGCCATGCGTCGGTAACGGACGCGGCGGAGATTTGGCGACTCGTGTGCGACTGCGACGTCCTTGATAAGAACTCTTGCTACGCCTACCTGTTGATTTGTCGCGATTTTTCAGCCACGTCGCTGGTCGCATTCACTCAAAGAGAATTGCTCGGGTTTGTGGCAGCCTATGTTCCCCCGTCACGGCCGGACGTCGTGTTCGTCTGGCAAATCGGCACGGCACCCGCGGCCCGCAACAAGGGCGTAGCCAAGACCTTGTTGCGTTCGCTGTTGCGTACTCCCGCCTGCCGGCACGTTCGGTTTCTTGAGGCAACCGTGACACCGTCCAACACGGCGTCGGCGCGATTGTTTCGTTCGATCGCGGACGAGTTGAAGGTGGAATTCCGTTGTTCGCCGGGTTTTCAAAGTGGCGACTTCGGCCTCGTGGAAGATGGGGCAGCGCGACATGAACCCGAAGATCTGGTCCGCATAGGGCCTATTGAGGAACAACTATGAAGAGATTTGAGCGAATGGAGTCTGAGGTTCGCAGCTACTGTCGTATGTTTCCGACCGTTTTCGCGAAGGCGAGCGGCCATAAGCTGACCGATGAGCAAGGCAATGAGTACATAGACTTTTTTTCCGGCGCCGGGGCATTGAACTACGGGCACAACGACCCGATCTTGCGCAGCCGGCTGATGGAGTATCTGGCCGATGACGGTATTACGCATGCACTCGACATGGCGACGTCGGCAAAACGTCGTTTTCTGCAATCGCTCGAGGAAGTGATCCTGGAACCTCGGGGTATGAAGTACAAGGTGATGTTTCCCGGACCTACGGGGACCAACGCCGTGGAAGCCTCGCTCAAACTGGCACGCAAAATCACCGGACGCGCGAACGTCATTGCCTTCACGAATGCTTTTCACGGCATGACACTGGGGTCGCTGGCACTGACGGGCAACGCGGGCAAGCGTTCCGGAGCGGGCGTATCGTTGACCGACACGACGCACATGCCTTACTGCGGTTATTTCGGCACGGAGACCGACACCATCGAGGTGCTCGAGGGGTACCTCCTCGATTCCAGCAGCGGCATCGAGGCCCCTGCCGCATTCGTCGTAGAAACTGTGCAGGCGGAAGGTGGCGTCAACGTGGCCAGCCGCCAATGGCTTCAGCGATTAGAGCAGTTGGCGAAAAAGGTCGGCGCGCTGTTGATCGTGGACGACATCCAGGTGGGTTGCGGCCGGACAGGTCCGTTTTTCAGCTTTGAACCCGCAAAAATCTCCCCCGACATGGTCTGCCTGTCCAAATCGCTGTCCGGCTATGGGCTGCCTCTGGCAGTCACACTGATCAAGCCAGGGCTCGATCAATGGAGTCCGGGCGAGCACAACGGTACGTTTCGCGGTCACAATCCCGCCTTTGTCACCGGTACGGCTGCGTTAGAAACATATTGGAGGTCCGACAAGCTGACCCGGAAGGTCAATCGCGACGCGGCACGGCTGCGTGACGCGATGATCTCGCTGGCCGAGGACTACGACGGGGATGTCGACATCCGCGGTCGGGGGATGATTCAGGGTATCGAGTTTGAGGAGAAGTCGCTCGCCGGCCAGATCGCTCAGGAAGCGTTCCGGCGGGGCATGATCATCGAGACCGCGGGTCCCCACGGCGAAGTCTTGAAAGCCTTGCCGCCATTGACGATCGATGAAACGGGCATGCAGCAGGGACTGGAAATTCTGCAAGAGAGCGCCCGTGAGATGATGGGAAAGAGGGCGCATATTGTGGCACCTTCCTAGTTCGTTTGTCTAACTTGGATTGGTCTCTCGCAAATATTCCACAAGTGGTTTCCCAACGAACTGTAGTCGCTCCATGACCGGGAAATGAGACAGTAAATCCGGGTCTTGAAACCGGCACTAACAGGAGGCCGACGATGATTGTGCGCAAACTCCACGACCTCCAGGGCACCGACCGCGAAGTGCGCGCGGACACCTGGACCAGCCGCCGCCTGTTGCTGGCCGCCGACGGCATGGGGTTTTCTTTGCACGACACGGTAATTCGCGCCGGATCGACAACAGAGATCTATTACCAGCACCATCTGGAAGCGGTGTACTGCATTGAAGGTCGAGGGTGGGTCAGCGTTGTCGAGTCGGGCGAGGATTACGATATTGAGGCCGGCACAATGTACGCCCTGGATGGCAACGAGAAGCATCTGCTGACAGCCGATACGGACATGCACATGGTATGCGTCTTCAATCCGGCTTTGGTCGGCCCGGAGACGCACGACGAGAACGGTGTCTATCCGCTGCTTAACACGAGCAGCGATTGAGATTTAAGGAGAAACGATGGTGGCGCCTTCCGTGGCCGTGAAAGAAGCTTCGGTGGATCCCTATGCGTCGCGCTTGGACGACGAGTGGCGCGCCGTCGACAGACAGGATCCGGTGGTGTGGGGCGGCAGGCAGGGTCCGCTTGCCAAAGAGCGGTTGCTTTTCTATGAGGAACACGGGTACCTGGCGTGGCCCCAACTCATCACGGCTAGGGAGGCCCATGACCTGCTGGAGGAAGCCCGGCGGCTGGCGCGGGCGGCGGATCCTGCCGCGGACGATGTGATCATCGAGCCGGGCAATCAATCCGTCCGATCGCTCTTTCGCATCCATCGCACCAACCGGACGTTTCGGGCAATATGCCAGGACAGCCGGATTTCCGATGTTGCCCGGCAGATCCTGGGTAGTGACGTGTATGTCCATCAGTCCCGGATCAACTTCAAGCCGGCGTTCAGCGGGAAGGAATTCTTCTGGCATTCCGACTTCGAGACGTGGCATATCGAAGATGGAATGCCCCGGATGCGGGCAGTGAGTTTTTCAGTCAATCTCACGGATAACAACGAGTTCAATGGCCCGCTGATGGTTGTTGACGGTTCACACAAATTGTTCATTCGCTGCACCGGCGCGACGCCCGATGAACACTTCAAAGATTCGCTTCGCAAACAGGAGTACGGCGTTCCGTCGCGCGACGCGTTGCAAATGTTGGTGGATAATAACAGCGGCATCGTCGCCCCCAAGGGCGATCCCGGTTCGGCGACGCTGTTCGACTGCAACACCATGCACGGCTCGGTCGGCAATTTGAGTCCCTGTCCGCGGACCAACTTGTTCGTCGTCTTCAACAGCGTGGAGAACACGCTGGTGGCACCGTTCGGGGGCAAACGGCCACGGCCCGAGTTCCTTGGCGAACGCGATGTCGTGCCCGTGTCCCAACTGTAGAAGACAAATCACGGTAAACGCACGCAATGATCATGCCTCCCGCAGCAACGCGAAACAAAAGCGCGCGTCAGTCAGCCGATGGGTCCGCGCCGGGCTCCAGAACCGGCGCGGCGTCCAACTGGGACGCCTCCATCATCTCCACGACTTTCTGCAGCGAGCCCAATAAGCGCTGTTGTTCGTCCGGCGGAAGCGCGCGCAACCGCTCGACAAACTGTTCCTGCAGCGGAGTGGGCAGCTTGTCGACCTGCTGCCGGCCCAGCTCCGTCAGCGAAAGGCATACTTTCCGGCGATCCTGGCTGCGCCGCTCGCGCACGACCAGGCCAGCATCTTCGAGTCGATCGAGAATGCGAGAAACAGTTGCCGGGGCCAATTGCACGGCCTGGCTGACCATCGCCACCGTAATCTCGCCATCGGAGTTCGCCTCGGCGATGAACCGCAAGCATAAGAGCTGCGGTGTCGTGAGCCCGGACTGGCGGGAAAGCTGGCGCGAATGCTCCGAGGTCTTGCGCAAGATCCGGCGAATGGCCCGCAACGCCGCGTCGGCAATGTCGGTCTTCGTCACAACTCGTTTTCCGAATCGGCCGTAACGGACGGGAGGTAATACCGAGTTATATCCGCGCCCCGCCGGGCTCGTCCAGACCCTCGATTCCTCCGCCAGGCCTTACCGCAAAATTCTCTAGAGGCGACCATCATGCAAGAAGTTCTCGACAAACATTACAACCGACTAGCCAAGGATTACGACGAGTTCCTTTATTACTCGCCCCAGTTCGTACGCGCGCTGACGAAAAAGATGATCGAAAAGCTTCAGCTCGTCGCCAGCGATGTCCTGGCGGATATCGGATGCGGCACCGGCATGTATTCGCTGGACATTCTCAAGCAAGTGCCGCTAAAACAGTCGGTACTCGGTGTGGACCCGTACCCTGAAATGCTGGCGCAGATTCCCGGTGATGCCCCGATCGCTCCAATCGCTGAGGATGCACTAAAGTTTTCCCGACGCCGGCTTGACTACTCCAAGGTACTCATCAAAGAAACGATCCATCACGTCGATCGCAAGGAGGAATTTTTTACCAACATTTACCAGAACCTCCGGCCTGGTGGTATCATGCTTCTGGTCCATGTCCCGCCGGCTGTGAAGTACCCGCTGTTCGACGCGGCACTGGAACGCTGTCTAGGCTGGCACGCCGATCCGAACAAGCTGGTCGAACAGCTCAAGGGAGCGGGATTTGACGTCGAGCGGGACGCCCTCGACTATCAACACGCCATTCCGAAAGAACATTATTTTAAAATGGTCACAAGCTGTTACATGTCGGTGTTGACCAGTTTCAGCGAAAAAGAGCTGGAGACGGGGCTCGCGGAGATGGACAGCAAGTACGAGGATGATTCGGTACTGCGCTTCACCGACCACTTCGACTATCTTGTCGCAGTGAAAGCTGGCTAGCGGACATCGTCTGTTCGGCGCCAGGGTGGTCGTGAGCGCGCAGGTGGAGA
>Ga0315534_1003066_pt1 | contig 10905 bp, 9 predicted proteins | sample SalMarSW160240MG_FD_203094 | JGI IMG/M metagenome (GOLD analysis project Ga0315534, IMG submission 203094) | Salt marsh sediment microbial communities from the Plum Island Ecosystem LTER, Massachusetts, United States - Salt Marsh Sediment SW1602-40 ... | reverse complement strand
TTTCACGACGAGGACGCGCGGAAGGCCGTGGGCGAGGTCACGTCATCCGCTTGGTCCACGGCCTTGGACGCGCCACTGGCACTGGCCTACGTCCGCTGCCCGCACGACGCACCGGGGACCGCGTTGTGCAGCGAACGGGACGCCGTGCAGGTGGTCAGCATGCCCGTGGTGACCGGGCAATAGCGCCGTGGTTCGTCTCCCGCAGCCACGCTGCCAGGCGTCGGGCGATCGGTTCATGGGCGGGCACTTGCCCCGCCACGCGCCACCCGCCACTCAATCTGGACCGCCGCAGCACGTCCAAACAGTCCTGCATATGCGACAGGAAGCGCTGCACGCGGATCGCATCGAGGTCGTCGCGCAGAAGCCGCACCTCGTTCGCCGTCCGGTTGCGCGTCAACGACGCGAGTCGGCCTGCCTCCGCTTTGAGGAGACAACCCTCGACAAACGCGCGGCGCAGTTCGCCTCGACTATTGAAGTGGTAAACCGGATCGGACCCGAAATAGAGGCTGACCCCGCCGTCGCGCCGGAAGCCGGCAAAGATCGGTGCGTCGTGCCCGGATACATGGAGCAGGATGCGCGTCGGAAACGCCGTCGCCTCCCCCAGCAAATCCTCGCGGTCGGAAGTTTCCCGCGACACAGGACACCTGTCAGGGATTCATGCGGTTGCGGTAGCGAGCGCTGACGCGCTCCAGCAAGGCGCGGTCTTCGGGCGATAGCCTGTCGAGGCCCGTTTCGTGCAGTCGCGCCAGAATAGCGTCCACGCGGGCCTCTTCCGCTTTCTCTTGCGCGAGACGCATCCGTTCTCGCACCGCGCGGCGGCGACTAAGCCATTGCTGTACCAGCCCCAGGTGGCTGTCGTGGCGGGCCGTGGATTCATCGCGCTGCAGACTGGTGTAGCCTTGTGAAAAATCGTAACCGAGCACGGCGTCTTCGGAAGCGTCCTGGTCCGACCTGACCGGCTCGGCGCCGGCGGCAAAATAGATCAGTACGGCGAGCAGCACCAGGGCCAGCCATGACCAGGACGGGGGCATTTGGTTGGCCGCCAAAGCCCAGGCAATCAGGCACAGCGCCAAGGCCGTCACCGTGGCCAGGCGAGCGACGGTCAACGCAGCCGTGCGATATCCCAAGGCGGGCCAGAGGATCGCGCGGAGCATGCGGCCACCGTCGAACGGTTTGGCAGGCAGGAAATTGACCAGTGCCAGGAGCCAATTGAGCCAGAACGCCAGCTTCAGAACGAGTTCACGGATTTCCGCGACACCGAAAGTCCCAAGGTCGAGCCCCTTCGGCTGCAAAGGATGCAGCAGTCCCACGAGATCGGCCTTTTCCACGGTCAGCAGCAGCGCCGCGCACAGAAGACACACGGCCAGGTTCGCCGCCGGTCCGGCCAGCGCCACGAGCAATTCGCAGTGCGGATCCCGTGGTAGAAATCCGTGCCAGTAGCCGCCCAACGGGCTGAGAGTCACAAGTTCGGTCCGCCCGCCCACGCGGAGCGTGGCCAGCACGTGTCCGCATTCGTGCAGTGCGACGCTGGCCAGCAACAGGATCAAGGCCGTGCCACAGATCCAGCGGAACCCGGAATCGTTGCTCTGGGTCGCCACGAACAGCGTGCAGATGGCCAGGACAACGAAGCCGGCGTGCATCCGCACGTGCACGCCACCCCATCTCCCGAAGTTCAGGCTCCACGCCCTAGGCTCACGCATGATCGGTCACCCGTCGACGCATGGCTGCCCGCACCCATGATACCGAAAGGAAACGAGAAGAAACGGGGCGAATGGCCGGAGAAGCAGTCTACGAAAAAATATTTTATCATCCGACTTTGACCGCGGCAATCCGCCGGCGCACCGGCCGCCCGAGCCGCCCGGCGAGGGAATGTGCGAGGACGAAAAAAGGGCCGCGTCGGATCAACGCGGCCCTTTATTCGAGAAGGATGGCAGCCCCTGTTAACGGACCCGCTCAACGTGGCGTCCGGTAACGCCGTGCGGGTGTCGGACGGAGGCGTTGGGCCGTCGAGCTCTTCTTTTCCGGTTGGGCTTCGGGAACCTGCACCACGCGGCCCTTGCTGTGGGTGAAGTCCGCCCGCTGGGCGACCTTGCCGTCGTCCTGCCACCAGGTCCAACGGCCGCTCGGCCCACCGCTGTTGTACTCGCCCTGGATCGACTTCAACCCGTTCTGGTGCCACCAGGTCCACTCTTGCTTCTGGTCGCCGTTGTCGTAAACACCTTCGGCCGCCTTCTGGCCATTGGAATGCCACCACGTGAACTTGCCGTGCTCCTGATCGTGCCGGTATTCGCCCTGCAGCCGCATCTGGCCGGAGGGATACCACGTCGCCCACGGCCCGTGTTTCTCGTCTTTGCCCTGCCGCTCGTAGGTGCCGAGCGTCAGCGACCACCAGTCATCATTTGTCTTGCGTACAAGTCGGGCGTGCAGGTACACGCCTTCCGATTGCTTCTGCTTGCCGCCTCGGTGATAATCCACCTTACGCGCCAGCTTGCGGCCGTCCTGGTAGTTGTCCTGCTGTGTCAGCGTCCCGTCGGGATCCCATTCCAGCCACTGGCCGTGAATGTCATCCATGCGGTAGTCGACTTCTCGCATCTTGCGACCGTTGGGGAACCACCAGGTCCATTTTCCATGCCGCAGGCCGTCCTCGTATTCCCAGGAACTGATCTTACGTTGTTTGCTGTCGTAGACCGTCCATGTGCCGTGCAGTTTTCCATTCTGGAAGGACGCCTGTGAGATAAAGGGGCCCACAAATTGGCGGAAGGGAACCGTGGACAACACCTTGGCGTCACTGGCCCGCAGCCAGCGCACCCAGGTTCCATCCCGTTCTCCGTTGTAAAATTTGCCTTCCGCGATCAAGTTGCCCACCGGATCCCACATCCGCCACTTGCCGTGGTTCAGGAAATTGTCCTGGGCATCCTGAATCACTTGCCGTTCGATCTTGACCGAACGGTTGGGATACCGCTCCCGGATCAGCTCGGTACGCGGCGATGGCGAGTCGGAATCCTTCCAGCTGGAAGGATCGCCCGAGTCCTCCCAGTCGGCGGGCTGGGCCGTATCGCCGGCCGTGTCGTCCTCGGCCGCGGCTGGAGAAATAAGTAACGCCAACAGGCACATCAGCGAATATACAATTCGTGCCAATGGTCTACGTCCAGGTGCCATGATGCGCTCCTTTGCTAGCACTTGGGCCTTTGCTTACTAGGTCTTCTTATCGAGAACGTTGGGATCGGCCTTTAGCGGATTTCCAGACTATCCGGCATATTCGCTACAAGAAGCAACCGAAAAACCCCATCTGGATACGGATCATGGATATCGAAGTTTGCTTTCGTGGTTGCCGGTTCGAAGTGGTCCGAAAGGCCGTTTCTGCTACCGAGCAAGCGTTGCCCGCGCGGGAGTGGATCCGGCATCCCGGTGCCGTGACGATCCTGCCGTTGCTCGACGGGGACCGGATTTGCCTAATCCTCAACAAACGCGCGGCGGTCGGCATGACGTTGGTCGAATTGCCCGCAGGCACGCGCGAGCCGGGCGAATCATCGGAGGCGACCGCCGAGCGTGAACTGCGCGAAGAGACGGGTTTCGTGGCCGGGCGACTGCGCCGAATCCATGCCTTTTACACGTCACCGGGAATCATGGACGAGCGTATGGAACTTTTTGAAGCCACGGATCTGACGCCGGGTGCTCAGGCGCTGGATGAGGGCGAACAGATCGAAACCACCGTGGTGCCCCTGGCTACGGCCCTCGAAATGGCGCTCGACGGCCGCATCCAGGACGCCAAGACGATGGTCGGTCTGCTGGTGTACGACGGCCTACGGGCCCGCGAAGCGCGGCCCGAGTAACGCCCGCCGCAGATGCCCGCCGATCCGGCACGGAGGCACCTCTGCTGGTGCATACCGAGCGCTCGGCGCCAATCGGTTCAGCGCGGCTCCTCGGGTGGCGTGGAGGACCGCGGGGCGGCGTGATCGGTGCGGCGCTTGACAAGTGTGACCTCGTTGCCCTGGTCGTTGAACAGGACTTCGTCCATGAACGCCCGCATCAACACCAGGCCGCGGCCGGTTTCCGCAGCCAATAGGCGCGGGTCCGCCTTTTCGGGAACGTGCGAAATGTCGAAACCGGTCCCTTCATCGCGGATGACCAGCCGGGCTTCATCGCGGCGGAGCCGTGCGTTGACGTGCGTCTTGCGCTCACGGTAAGGCGCCTGCGCCGCGCGCTGTTCAACGAGTTGGCAGTGCCCCTTTTCGCCCATTTCTTCCCGGCAGGCCCCCGCCTGTTCCGCGTTCAACTCGAGGTTGCCGTGGTACATGGCGTTGGAAATTGCCTGCTCCAACGCCACTCCGACCTGCAGTCGCGACCGCTTATCGCAGACCCCCATACTCAAAGCAATTTGCTGCACCAGCTCCACAAGCGGATCGATCAACGTGGGGTCGTTGTCGAGCTCAAAGGTGAATTCCGCAAGCGCCGAACATCGGATCAAGCGTTCATGACTGCGGTAGGCGCGAGAGCGCGCCAGCACGCTGGTGACCGTTCCAATGAGCTGCTCATTGAGCCGCGCCTTGGAGATATAACTGGCCGCCCCCTGGGCCAGCGCCTCGACCGCAATTTCTTCGCTGCCGCGGCCGGTCATCAATACAACGGGCGTTCCTGCAAAATGCAGGCCCATAGCCTGAACCAGCTGGAGACCGTCCATCTTGGGCATCTGCAAGTCGGTCAATACCAAATCTGGCAGGTTCTGCTTGATGCTGCTGATCGCCTCGATGCCGTCGTCCACGAACTCGAGCGACACGTCGTCGATGCGCGACAGGATGCCGCCGATCAGTCGCTGGTCGACGTGCGAGTCGTCGACTACGAGTATGTTTGGCATACCCACCCCCAATCCCGATGAACGACTCTTCCCGGACGTCTGTGCGGCAGTCCAACAGACTCTAACATAACGGACAATTCGGCCGCAAACGCGCGATTCCGGAGCACGGGCTGGCCACGTGATCGGTTGCCGCCGGCCCGCGCACCTGTCGGCCGGCGATCGACCGGTCGCCTGCCGGTCTTCGGCCCGCCCAACGGCTCCGGGAAGGCGATAAGCCGCGGGGATTATCGAGAATGTATAATATGCTGGTTCTGCTGATTGTGCACGAGATCCAAAAAATAACCGTGTATCTGATTTGCCCGCTTCCGCCGGGCCGGCACCATTTACCGACAGGCCGCGCCGCGGACATCGACGATGTTATGGCCCCCCCGATGTCCGTGGCGACCAGCGACATGCCGATGGCCCACCAGGGCAGTCGCCGTCCGCCCAGGACAACATCTTTGCCAGTGCGATCTTTGCCAGTGCGGATTTTTCGACTCGACAAAATCCAACAGGAAGGACGGCACGCCGTGGTCATTCAACGCTTCGCGCGCACGGTGCCGAGCGTCGTCTGCTCCGGCGCCGGAAACCCGCTGCACCACACAGAGCCATGGTCGCCAGAGCCAGGGAGTTCGGTTCGGGTACCTGTACAAACACCTCGAAATAACGGCGATTCCGACCCGTGGCCGGTGACGCGTAGAATTGGGACGTGAACAGCGCGGAGAGTTCGACGAAGCCGAGTCCCGGAGGAAGCAATTCTCCGAGATCGACCGATCCGTGGAAACCCCCTGTCGCCGTTGCGTCGTACGTTAAGACACTGTTGGTCGCACTATTGAAGAATTGATTCGCCGGGATGGTTGCGCCATCGGCGACAACCCGCTCGGGAATGACAAATTGGCCGGCACTGGACAGGCGAAACTGCGTGATTGTTCCACCGGGAGCCTGAGAGGCGTCGATCCGCACCCGGCCATTGCCTGGGTGATAGGTCAGCGGCGCCAAGCGGGGAGTGACGCCATCGAACATCCATGGATACAACTCGCCTGTCGGATCATCATAAATAGGGCCCCAGATCGCATGCCTGCCCGTCGTTTCCGTATACCGAGGCGCTCCGCCAACCTCGCGTAGCGCGTCGATCATGACGCGCGAATTGTTGACTGACACGGTGGCGTCCTGGCTGCCATGAAACACCCAGGATGGCACGTCTTTCATCTCCGATGCCCGCGTGGGATCGCCACCACCTGACATGGGAGCCGCGGCCGCAAACATGTCCGGCCGCTTGGCCAAGAGGTCAAACGTACCGAAACCTCCCATCGACAGGCCGGTGACATAACGGCGCGAAGGATCGATGGCGTACTGAGTTTCCAACAGCTCGACAATCTGGAGCGTCAAGTCCATGGCCGGAGCCAGATCGTCGCTGCCAAAATGACTCCAGCCCTGACCGGACGGCACTTGGGGAGCGAGCAAGTACGCGCCAAACGGCGCGCTCTGCGTAGCCTCGATTAAACCGTCCATATGCACGCTGACTTATGCCACGTTGTCGGTCCCGCGTTCCCCGGCCCCGTGCAGGAAGAGCACCAGGGGATGCGAAGCCCCCGGCTGATCATGGCCGGGCGGCAGGAACAAGCGGTACGGAAGCGTGTTGCCGGCCCCGTCGTCGAATATCAGGGCGAGCGAATGGGACAAGTCCGCTCCACGTGCCGCGATTGCCAGTAGTGCCGCGATCAAACACGCAAGCGGAACGGCGCGAAGTCCAATATTCATAATCAAGCTGCCTTCAGATTCGACCGGCTTCCGAGTCCCCACATCGGTTTCGGGGAATGAAAGGTGACCAGGCCCGTTTTCTTGTTGATCGCCGGTTGCAACGCCGTGATGTCGGAGAATCCAATCAGGATCTTGGGATTCCGGCGGATCAGCTCGCAGTCGAGAAGTTCGAGCAATAAGCGCAAGCGATAAGGCCATACGTTCGCAAGTTGCCGGCTCCAGTCCTGCGGGTACCCAGTAGCGGCGCGTGGACCAAACCGTCGCCCGGCGGATCGCTTTGACGAAAAGAAACACATGCATCACACATCGCACACGGCAACTGCTTCCCGGAGACCCGCCAAGGGATCCTGTGTCGGGATGAATTCATGGCCAACGTAACCGTCGTATCCGATATCGACCAGCGCCCGCATGACGGCCCGGTAACAGATTTCCTGGTCATCATTCAGTTCGCCCCGTCCCGGGTTGCCGGCCGTGTGGACGTGGGCGATGAGGTCCTTGTATTGATGGATGCGACGGATGACGTCGCCGTCCATAATCTGGACGTGATAGATGTCCATCAGAAACTTAAGGTTCGGCGACCCTACTCGGCGAATGATGTCGATGCAGTATTCCGTATGGTCACCCTGGTAACCAGGATGACCCTTCATGGGATGAGTCGCATCGCGCGTGTTGAGCATTTCCAAGCACAACGTAACCCCCATGCGTTCGGCATACCCGATTATCTGTTTGTATCCTTTCACGCAGTTGTCGGCCCCGACGTCATTCGGAATATCTTCGCGCATTCCTGTGAAGGAAATGACATTTGAAAATCCGTACGAGGCGCAGGCGTCGATGGCGTCGCGTGTCGCCTTCAGGACTCGGGGATGATACCGAGGGTTATTCATTCCTTTTACGAAAGGCGGATCGGGATGCAGATCCAGCGTTGCGATGGCACATCGCAGTCCGTGCTCCTTAAGCACCGGAAAATCCTTCGGCGGGACCAGCTCGACGCTCGCGCAGCCCAGCTTCGCGGCGATGGCGGCGTTTTCCTCGATGGACCAGTACGGGGCGAAGCACCACCGCGCGATCGACTGCTTGATGTTTCCCTTATCGGCCGCGGTATCGTCTGCCTGTGCAGTTCGGCGTGGAAGGGCTGCGGCTGCCGCCAGACCGACGGCCGCCGCGCCGAACACGGTTCGGCGGCTGATACCTTCCGGCTTGCCGTTGCGGGCGTCCATAACGCGGTTCCTTGTCGATCCCCGTCATCGTCGGTACGTTAGAGGCACAACAATATCGTGCTGCGCAACGATCGCGGTTGTCCAACGCAGTGCCCAGCAATCGCGCTGGGATTGCCCGCACGATTCCGAGAGGTTCACCATGTTGACTCCAGGCTGTTGCCCGCGGCAGACGAAGCGGGGTTGGGCCCTGATCCCACTGGCCCTGATCCCACTGGCCCTGATCCCACTGGCCCTGACAGCGGCGACGCTGGCCTCGGACGTCAATTATGACGAAGAGAGGGTCCCCGCGTATACCCTGCCCGACCCCCTCCGCACGCGAGAAGGGCAGCCGGTCCGCACCCCACAGGATTGGTCGCAACGCCGCGCGGAGATCCGAAAACTGTTCGAGACGCACGTTTACGGCAGGGTCCCGGCCAGGGCGGAGACGTCTTGGAAAGCACGGCGTCGTGGCAATGCCAACTGGTACCAGATCATCGAAGATCAGAAGCACGCCTGGAACGGCACGGCCCACCGCAAACAGCTCACCCTGCGTTTTGCAGATCACCCCGATACGCCTCGGCTGGACGTATTGATTTACTTGCCCACCGATGCACCATGCCGCTGTCCCCTGTTGCTGGGACTGAACTTCTACGGCAATCAAAGTGTTCATGACGATCCTGCCATTCGCATTTCCGACCGCTGGATGCGAGCGAATTCGGCCAAGGGCGTCGTCGCCAATCGGGCCACCGAGGCGTCTAGGGGCACCAGCGCGTCGCGCTGGTCGATCGATGAAATGCTGCGCCGCGGGTACGGCGTGGCCACGGCCCACTACGGTGATATCGATCCGGACTATGACGATGGATTTCAAAACGGTATTCATTCCCTGTATTATTCGATCGATCAGAAACGACCGGCCGCGGACGAGTGGGGATCGATCGCCGCCTGGGCGTGGGGACTCAGCAGAATTCTGGATTACCTTGAAGAAGATCCGGATGTGGACGCCAGCCGTGTGGCGGTGATGGGGCATTCGAGACTCGGCAAGACGGCGCTGTGGGCCGGCGCCGTCGATACCCGATTCGCACTGGTCATTTCCAATAACTCGGGATGTGGCGGCGCGGCGCTGAGCCGCCGGCGGTTCGGTGAAACCGTGCGCAGGATCAACGAGGTGTTCCCGCACTGGTTCTGTGAGAATTTCAAGCAGTACAACGACCGCGAGCACGCGCTGCCGGTGGACCAACACATGCTCCTCGCGCTGATTGCTCCTCGGCCGGTATTTGTCGCCAGCGCCCACCAGGATCGATGGGCCGACCCGCGCGGCGAATTCCTGGCCTGCCGGGCTGCCAACCCTGTGTACCGCCTGTGGGGCAAAGACGGCTGCGCCAGCGAGCAGCTACCGCCGCTGGACGTGCCGATCATGAGCACGATCGGCTACCGGCTGCGCCGCGGAAAACACGATGTGCTTCCGGCGGATTGGCAGGTGTTCGCGGACTTCGCCGACAAGCACATGCGCTGAACTTGCGGCAGGCCGCCGGTGTTTGCCGAAATCACTGCATGTCCACCAGTATCTTGTCGACCAGGCGCCCCAGGTAATTGCCCATGCGTTTGGGAACGGATGGGTGCGAAGTGCGGATGGCGCGGATTTGATTGGCGGCTTGCGCGGCGACGGCGGCGTCGCACATATCAAGCGCGTTGAGGGCGTGGATGGACACGTACAGGCCGTGTTTTTCCACGTCGGCGCCGTCCAGCAGGACGTCCAGCGCTTCGTCCACGTCCGCGCGATCGCCGTGCCGCACCAAGACCTCGGCGGCCGTGATCCGCACGGGCCAGGCCGAATCTTGCAGGAGCCGCCGGGCGGTTTTCCGGTGCGTGCTCGCGGCGGTCGCTCCGCGTACCAGCAGCCCGACGGCTGCCCAGTAACGAACCGCGCTGTCGGAATCGCCGCTCCGCCGCACAAGACACGGAAGGTCTTCGAGGTCGCGTGACGCGGCAAGGTCGGCCGTTTCGACAATGCGAGCCAGCGGGTAGCGGGCTTCGTCATGGCCCATCTCATAGGGCGATCCGTCGCCGCTGCGCCCGTGGATTTCCGACTCGGGCAAGAACCCCAGATCGCGAATACCGCCGACCCAAGACCGGTGGGCGGAACGCAGCCGATTCAGAACGGCCGCGTGCCGGGAATCGTTGACCAGGTTGCGGACCTGGTGGGGATCGGACTGGATGTCGTACAACTCTTCAGCAGGTTTTTCCTTCCAGAAGTACGTGCGCGGCGGCGACAATTCGCCCCGGTCGAACAACGCCTTCCAGACCCGCGTTGTCGGCATCTGGAACATATAGCTCAGATACTGCCCGTACTCCCTGTGCGGCATGTAATTGCGAAGATACAAGAAGCGCGTGTCGCTGACGCTGCGTGACAGATCGTACCGCTCGTCCATACGATCCCGGAAGCCAAATTGGTACGCACGCGCCGCGCCGGCATACTTGCCCAGAAACGCGGTGCCGTGCATCAGCTCAGGGGCCTCGATGCCCGCCAGACTCAGCACGGTCGGGGCCAAGTCGACAAAGCCCACCAGACGGTCGTCTGTGCCGCCCGGCAGGTAGCCTGCCGGCTGAAGATGGGCGAATTTTTCAGGAATGCGCACGATCAACGGCACGTGCAGTCCGGATGTGTAGAGCCAGCGTTTGCTGCGCGGCATGCCCGAACCGTGGTCGCTAAAATAAAACACAATGGTGTCGTCTTGCAGCCCGGCGTCGGCCAGCTCGCGCAGTTTTTCGCCTACTTGCGCGTCCATTTCCGTCAGTTTGTCGTAATACTGGGCCCAGTCGTGGCGTACTTCGGGCGTATCGGGGTGGTAGGGGGGCAGCGATACGCGGCGCGGGTCGTGAACGAGCGTATGGGGCCGGGCGCGAATCTGGCTCTCGTGAGACACCGTGTGGTTGAACACGGCGAAAAACGGTCGACCCGCCGGCCGATTCTTCCAGTGCGCGGTGCGCGACGATTCGTCCCACACGCCCGCGGGCTTCTCGACGTTGTAATCTTCCTTGCGGTTGTTCGTGCAGTAATATCCTGCCTCGCGCAACAACTTCGGAAACATTGTCGCACCCCGCGGCAGCCGGACC
>Ga0315534_1003064_pt1 | contig 10905 bp, 8 predicted proteins | sample SalMarSW160240MG_FD_203094 | JGI IMG/M metagenome (GOLD analysis project Ga0315534, IMG submission 203094) | Salt marsh sediment microbial communities from the Plum Island Ecosystem LTER, Massachusetts, United States - Salt Marsh Sediment SW1602-40 ... | reverse complement strand
GCAAATCCTCGTCGCGATAATGCGCGCCCGCGCCGCAGCCGAGCGCCTGCACGAGGTCGGCGAGCTGCTGGTTCTGCGCAAGCTTGTCCTTGCCGGCGCTCGCGACGTTGAGGATTTTCCCGCGCAATGGCAGGATCGCTTGCGTGATGCGGTCGCGCGCCTGCTTGGCCGAGCCGCCGGCCGAGTCGCCCTCGACGATGAAAATCTCCGAGCCTTCCGCTGCGGTCGCGCTGCAGTCGGCGAGCTTGCCGGGCAGGCGTAGCTTGCGCACCGCGGACTTGCGCGCGATCTCCTTCTCCTGGCGGCGGCGCAGACGCTCTTCCGCGCGCTCCACCACCCAGTCGAGCAGCTTGGTCGCCTGGGTAGGATTGCCGGCGAGCCAGTGGTCGAACGGGTCCTTGACTGCTGCTTCGACGATGCGCTGCGCCTCGCCGGTCGCAAGCCGATCCTTGGTCTGGCCCTGGAATTCCGGCTCGCGGATGAACACCGACAGCATCGCACCGGCGCCGGTCATCACGTCGTCGCTGGTGACGGAGGCGGCGCGCTTGCCCTGGCCGGTGCGCTCGGCGTGATCCTTCAGCGCGCGCAACAGTGCGGTGCGGAAGCCCGCCTCGTGCGTGCCGCCGTCGCCGGTGGGGATCGTGTTGCAGTAGGAGGAGAGGAAGCCGTCGCCGTCGGCGGTCCACGCGACCGCCCATTCCACCGCGCCGTTCACGCCCGGCCTCCCGGAGCGGCCGGTGAAAATGTCGGGATGCACCAGCGTCTGGCCGTTGAGCGCGCTCGCGAGATAGTCCTGCAAGCCGCCGGGGAAGTGGAAGGTCTCTTCCGTTGGCACGCCGTCGATGCCGGCGAGCAGCGCCTTGTCGCAGCGCCAGCGGATTTCCACCCCGCCGAACAGATAGGCCTTGGCGCGCGCCATCTTGAATAGGCGCTGCGGGCTGAACTTCGCCTTCGCCCCGAAAATCTGCGGGTCGGGCTTGAAGCGCACGCGCGTCCCGCGGCGATTGTGCACCTTGCCGAGCTTTTCCAGGCCGTTCGCCGGCTTGCCGCGATGATAGACCTGCCGGTAGAGCTGGCCTTGGCGCGCGACCTCGACTTCGAGCTTTTCCGAGAGCGCATTGACCACCGACACGCCGACGCCGTGCAGCCCGCCCGAGGTCTCGTAGACCTTGGAGTCGAATTTGCCGCCCGTGTGCAGCATGCACATGATCACTTCGAGCGCGGATTTCTTCGGGAATTTCGGGTGCGGATCGACCGGCATGCCGCGGCCATTGTCGGTCACGGTGAGGAAGCCGTCCTCGCCAAGCTCCACCTCGATGAAGCTCGCATGTCCCGCCAGCGCTTCGTCCATGGCGTTGTCGATCGTCTCGGCAAAGAGGTGGTGCAGCGCCTTCTCGTCGGTGCCGCCGATATACATGCCGGGGCGGCGACGCACCGGCTCAAGCCCCTCCAACACCTCGATGTCGTGCGCGGTATAGCCGCCTTCGGCCGGCCCATTGCCGCTACGACGCCGTTCAGCCTTCGCCGCACGTGCGGCGGCGCGCCGCGCGGCGGCGGACGCCGGGGGGGCGTCGATAAACAGGTCAGGACTGCGATCAGCCTTTCTTTGCGCGGATTTCGCCATATCTAACATTGTGTTGAGTGAGGGACCGACGAATCGGCTTGATGCACTATCGCATAGGGGCCGAGCAAAGATAGGGCGGCCGGCATCCTCGCGCGGCGAATGGGTTATCTTCGATTGGGGCGCCTATAGGGCGTGGATGGCGCGCGCATGGTGGTCAGGCAGGGGTTCAACGTGTAAACGCTCGCATGCTCGGCAACTGGTTTTTCTCGCAGACAATGGAACAATACGTCCAAGCCATCATCGAGTTCGTGCGCGCGAACCAGATTTGGGCGATACCGATCGTTGGCCTGCTCGCCTTTGCCGAGTCGCTCGCCTTCATGTCGCTCATAATTCCGGCGTGGGCAGCGCTGGTCGGCATCGGCGCACTCATCGGGCTGGGCGGGCTCGAGTTCGTGCCGATCTGGATCGCCGCCGCAGTCGGCGCGGCGCTGGGCGACTGGCTCTCCTATTGGCTTGGCTTCACCTTCAAGGATCGCATCGCCCAGGTCTGGCCGCTGTCGCGCTATCCCGACCTGCTGCCGAAGGGCGAAGCCTTGATCCGTCGCTTCGGCGTGTTCGCCGTCGCGATAGGCCGTTTCTTCGGGCCGTTGCGCGCCTCGGTGCCGCTCGTCGCCGGGATTTTCGTGATGCCGTGGTGGCCGTTCCAGATCGCGAATTTCGGCTCGGCCTTCGTGTGGGCGGCGGTGCTGCTCGCCCCCGGCGCGCTTGGCTTTTCGTGGTTCTCCACATGACGTCGATTTGCGATAAGGCCTCGTCTCGATAAGGGCAACGCAGGACACCCATGGCAAATAAAGCAAAAATCGGCGTGCTCGGCGCATCGGGCTATACCGGCTCCGAACTGGTGCGGCTCCTGCTGCGCCACCCGCAGGTCGAAATCGCGCTGCTGACGGCGGACCGCCGCGCCGGCCAGGCTATGCGCGACGTGTTTCCGCAGTTCTCGCCATTCGACCTGCCGAAGCTCGTCGCCATCGACGGCGTCGATTGGAAGGCCGCGGCACTCGATCTCGTGTTCTGCGCGCTGCCGCATGCGACGACGCAGAAGGTGATCGCGGCGCTGCTTGCGGCGGCGCCGAAGACCAAGGTGGTCGACCTCTCCGCCGATTTCCGTCTCGCTGACACCGCCGCCTATGCGCGCTGGTATGGCGGCGAGCATTCCGCCCCCGAACTGCAGGCGGAAGCCGTTTACGGCCTCGTCGAGGTCTATCGCGACGACATCCGCAAAGCGCGGCTCGTCGCCAATCCCGGCTGCTACACGACCTGCGCGCAGCTTCCGCTCGTCCCGCTGATCCGCAAAGGCGTGATCGCGCTCGACGACATCGTCGTTGACGCGAAATCCGGCATGACGGGTGCGGGGAGGGCGGCCAAGGAGAACATGCTCTTCTCCGAGGTCTCGGAAGGCTTTCACGCATACGGCGTCGGGCATCACCGCCACATGGCCGAGCTCGACCAGGAATTTTCACGCGCGGCCGGGCAGGAGGTGATCGTCACCTTCACCCCGCATCTCGTGCCGATGAACCGCGGCATTCTCGCAACCATCTATGTGCGGGCAAGCGCGGGGCAGAAGGCGGAAGATTTTCACGCGATCTTGGCGCAGGCCTATGCCGGCGAGCCATTCGTCCACCTGCTTCCGTTCGGCGAGATGCCGCAGACGCGGCATGTGCGCGGGTCCAACATGACCTTCGTCGGGGTCGCGAAGGACCGCAAGCCGGGCCGCGCCATCATCGGCTCGGCGCTCGATAACCTCGTCAAGGGCGCGTCGGGTCAGGCGGTGCAGAACATGAACCTGATGCTCGGCTTTCCCGAGACCACGGGCCTGGAGCAGATCGCGCTGTTTCCGTAACCTACCGGGCGGCCGTCTGGGTCGTCAGATCAGCGTTCATTTGCGAAGGGCACGACGTTCTTTTTTGCTCCCCCCTTGAGGGGGAGGGTTGGGGAGGGGGCATTTTCTGCGGCGAACCGGTTTCCACTTCGCCGGAAAATGCTCTAAGTGCCGCTGAGAATTGGCCGGACGATCAGGTTGTCCTTCACCGCCTTCACGCCCGGCATCGTCTCGATGGCGACGCGGATCGCCTGTTTTTCCGGCGCCGAGTCGACGATGCCCCAGACGTCGGCCACTCCGCCGGCGACCGTAACATTGATCAGTGCTGCGCGGCTCCACGGCTCGTCGGCGAGGCGTTTCATGATCGCCTCGCGCAGTTCGGAATCCGCGGCTGGTCGCGCAGGGATCTCGCTGCGCAGTGAGGCGAGCGCGTGCAGCAGGTTGGCGCGGCTGACGATACCGACGAGTTTTCCATCTTTGACGATCGGCACCCGCTTGATCCGGCTGCTTTCGAGCATCTCGGCGATCTCGCTGACCGGCGTATCGGGCGTCGCGGTGATCACCTTGCGGCTCATCACGTCGGCGATTTTGCGGCTGTGCTCTTTCACATATTCGGTGGCGAGCTCCTCGTGTCCCATCAGCAGTTTCAGCCACCAGGAGCGCTCGTGTTCGGTGCCGGTTTCCGCCCGCCGGAACAGATCGCCCTCGCTCACAACACCGACCAAGCGGCCTTGAGCGTCCACCACCGGCGCCCCGCCGATCCTTTTCTTGAGCAGAGTCTCAGCCGCGTCCCGTACGCTGCCATCAGCCGCCACGGTGATGACATCGGTCGTCATGATGTCGGAGGCCTTCATGGGCGCAATCCTCTCCTATTGGTTCTTACACCGCGGGCGACCATCGTCGCTTGGCCGGGACTGTCGGAAGCACGCCAGCGCGCGGCATTGACTTGGCTCAACTCTCGTACGCCCGAACAAGAGACGGCGCGCAAGTCGCCTCGCGCGCCGTCAAGCATCGGGAAGAGCCGCAATTGAGGGCTTGAGCGAATTCCGTTCCGGTAAAATCGGAATTCGCTCGATTTGTCCTTTCGCGGTCGCATTTTCTGCGGCGAACCGGTTCCCACTTCGCCGGAAAATGCTCAGTCGCGCATTTTCACATAAGCGCCCGGTGCGTCTTCGATGACCGGGAAGTTAGGGTTGGAGCCGGGCTGGCGCGCCGGTACTTCCGAGCGATCGAAGTTCTTGATCCACTCGACCCAGTAGGGCCACCACGAGCCCTTGGTCTCGGTCGCCTGCTTGAGCCACGCCTCGGGATCATCGAAGCCATCGGGCTTCGGGCCGACCCAGTACTGATACTTGCCGCCAGCCGGCGGATTGACGATGCCAGCGATGTGGCCGGAGCCGGCGAGCAGAAAGTCCACCGGCCCGCCGAAGAACTTGCAGCCGATGAGCACTGACTTCGCTGGCGCGATGTGATCTTCGCGGGTGGCGACATTGCAGATCGGCGTCATCACCTTCTTGAGGTCGAGGCGAACGCCGTCGAGCTCCATCTCGCCTTTGCTGAGCTTGTTCCCCATGTAGCAGTTGCGCAGATAGTATGAGTGGTTCGCCGCCGGCATGCGCGTGGAGTCGGAGTTCCAGTACAGCAGGTCGAACGGGAAGGGCTGCTCGCCCTTAAGATAGTTGGAGATGATGTAGGGCCAGACGAGGTCGTTCGAGCGCAGGAAGTTGAACACCGTCGCCATCTTCTTGCCTTCGAGATAGCCGAGCTCGGCCATCCGCCGTTCGATCGCTTCCACCTGTGCAGGCTCGGCAGTGAACAGCGTGAGATCGCCGCCGTGCTCGAAGTCGACCTGGGCGGTGAACATGGTCGCCGAAGCGATCTTTTCGAGCCCGCCTTTATCGGCAAGGTAGGCCATCATCACCGCGAGCATGGTGCCGCCGACGCAATAGCCGATCGTGTGCGCCTTCGGCTCGCCGGTGATTTCCAGCACCTTGTCGAGCGCTTCGATCGGGCCCTGGTGCATGTAGTCGGCGAACGTCTTGGTCGAGAGCCGCGCGTCGGGATTGATCCAGGAGATGACGAACACGGTCACGCCCTGGCTCACCACCCATTTGATGAACGACTTCTCTTCGTTGAGATCGAGTATGTAATACTTGTTGATCCAGGGCGGCACGATCAGCAGCGGCATCTTCAGCACATTCTCGGTCGTCGGCGTGTACTGGATGAGCTGCATCAGCTCGTTCTGGTAGACGATCTTGCCGGGCGTGATCGCGATATTGCGGCCGACCTCGAATTGGCTGTGGTCGGACTGGCGAATGCGCAGTTCGCCGCCGCCGGCCTCGATGTCCTCGGCGAGCATCTTCATGCCGCGCGCGAGATTCTCCGCGTTCGAAGAGAGGGTGAGCCGCAGAAGTTCGGGATTGGTAAACAGGAAGTTCGACGGCGCGATCGCGTTGACGAGCTGCTTGACGTAGAAATCCGCCTTGCGCTTCGTGTGGCTGTCGAGGCCCTTGGTTTCCGACACGATGTGGTCGGCCCAATGGCTGGTGACCAAATAGGCCTGCTTGAGGAAGTCGAAATACTGGTTCGTCGACCATTCCGGATCGGCGAAACGCCGATCACGCGGATCGGCCTTGGCGACCGGCTCGACCTGCTCGCCCGTCATGCGGCGCACCGCGTTCGACCACAGATCGAGATAGGCCTTGCTCAGATTGGTCTGCAGTTCGACCGTGCGCCGCGGGTCGGTCATCCAGTATTCGGCGACCCGGCCGAGCGTCTTGACGATATCGGCGACCTGCTCGTGCGGCTCCTTGACCTTACCTTCGGCGCGCGGCTTGAGCCAGGCGGCGAACGCCTTGCCGCCTTCCTCCATGACCTTGGCGATGTTGGTCGCGAATTTCTCGATATCGATCTGAGGCGGGGGCTGCGGTTCCGCGGGCGCCTTGGCCTTCTTCGCGGGCTTAGCGGGGGCAGCGGCGCCATTTCCTTCGGCTTTTGCCGGGGCGGGCGGGGAATGCTCGGTCACTTGCGGAGCAGGAGATTGGTCCGTTGCTTGCGCGTCTTGTTTAATGTCCATGGGGGCGGGACTCCTTGCTTTGGACATATTACCTCGATACGGCGAGGTTCAGCCAGTCCTTAAACGGTCGCTTTTTTAAATGTTCATTGTCCGGCATCATGTCTAGAACCGAACCACCGCGCCGTCGAGTGCCGATGTGGCATATTGTGCTCGCGATCAGCGCTGCGACGGTCATTGCAGGATGCTCGTCCGTCTTCTCAAGCCTCCCCTCCGCGGTCGGGGGGCTTCCGGAAGGGACGCCGGAGCGTTCGGCCGATCGGCCGGCCTTCCCCCGAGTCCATGAGATGCCGCCCCAGCGTTCCGAGGGTGTATTGTCCCGTGCGGAGGTCAAGAAGGTCGAATCCGATCTTGCCGCTGCGCGCGACAACACCACGCGCCGCGCCACCGAGGCCACCGCCGCAGCCACTGGGGCAAACGCCGCGACCACCGAGGCGAACGCCGCGGCACACTGAAGCCCGCAAAGTCGAATAAAGGCGAAGCCCGCCGCGCGCCGAGGCGCTTTACTACCCTCGCTTATATCGTATTACAGGTCGCCCCGATTCGGGCGGTCTGTGCCGCCGCAACGAGAGCCTCGATGTCCATGGAACAGTTTCACCGCATTCGCCGGCTGCCGCCTTACGTGTTCGAACAGGTGAACCGCGCCAAGGCGGCTGCGCGCAATGCGGGAGCCGACATCATCGATCTCGGCATGGGCAATCCTGACCTGCCCGCCCCGGCCCATGTCGTCGAAAAGCTCAAGGAAACTGTCGGCAGGCCGCGCACCGACCGCTACTCCGCGTCCAAAGGAATTGCCGGGCTGCGCAAGGCGCAGGCCGCCTATTACGAGCGCCGCTTCGGGGTGAGACTCAACCCCGAGACGCAGGTCGTCACGACGCTCGGCTCCAAAGAGGGCTTCGCCAATGTGGCCCAAGCGATCACCGCGCCGGGCGACGTGGTGCTGGTCCCTAATCCCAGCTATCCCATTCACGCCTTCGGCTTCCTGATGGCGGGCGGGGTGATCCGCTCGGTGCCGTCCCAGCCGACCCCTGCGCTTTTCGAGGCGCTCGAGCGGGCGGTCGTGCACTCGATCCCGAAGCCCACCGCGCTTGTCGTCTGCTATCCGGCCAATCCGACCGCCTACGTGGTAGACCTCGACTTCTATAAGGATGTCATCGCCTTCGCCAAACGGCACGGGCTCATCGTCCTGTCCGATCTTGCCTATGCCGAAGTCTATTTCGACGGCAATCCGCCGCCCTCGATCCTGCAGGTGCCCGGGGCGATGGACGTCGCGGTCGAGTTCACCTCGATGTCGAAGACGTTTTCCATGCCCGGCTGGCGCATCGGCTTTGCGGTCGGCAACGAGCGCGTCATCGGCGCGCTTGCGCGGGTCAAGTCGTACCTAGACTACGGCGCCTTCACGCCGGTGCAGGTGGCGGCGACGGCTGCCCTCAATGGGCCGGAAGACTGCATTCGCGAAATGCGGGAGACCTACAAACGCCGGCGCGACGTGCTGGTGGAGAGCTTCGGGCGCGCCGGCTGGGAGATTCCCGCCCCGCGCGCCTCGATGTTCGCCTGGGCGCCGTTGCCACCCGCTTTCCGCACGCTTGGGAGCATCGAATTCGCGACGCTCCTCGTCGAGAAAGCCGAACTCGCCATCTCCCCCGGCATCGGCTTTGGGGAGCACGGGGAAGGCTTCGTGCGCATCGCGCTTGTCGAGAACGAGCAGCGCATTCGTCAGGCGGCACGCAATCTGCGCCGCTTCCTCGAGACCGGGCCGGATAAGCTGCACAACGTCGTTCCCCTTGCCAAGTTGCGCTAACTTTATCCCTTAAGCCACTATAAATTTAGAGAAATTCAGTCCTAAGGCCCCGCGATGGTTGCGCCGCTCAAGATTGGTCTGGCCGGGCTCGGGACCGTCGGCGCCGCCGTCGCCCGTCTCATCGATCAGGAAGCGCATAGCTTTGCGCTTCGCTGCGGCCGTCCGATCGAGGTGGCGGCGGTGACTGCGCGCTCCCGCTCCAAAAAGCGCGATCTCGGCTCGCGGCCGTTACGCTGGGCGAGCGACCCGGTGTCGCTTGCGACCGATCCGGAGGTCGGCGTGTTCGTCGAGTTGATGGGCGGCGACGGCGATCCAGCCAAAAGCGCGATCGAGGCAGCGTTGAAGGCAGGCAAGTCGGTGGTGACTGCAAACAAGGCGCTGCTCGCTCGCCACGGCGTGGCGCTTGCCGAACTCGCCGAGGCGCATGGCGCCGCTCTCGACTTCGAGGCGGCAATTGGCGCGGCCATTCCGATCGTCAAGACGCTGCGCGAGGGGCTGGCGGGCAATACCTTCGATCGCGTCTACGGAATCCTCAACGGTACCTGCAACTACATCCTGACCCGGATGGAGCAGGATCGGCTTTCCTTCGCCGACTGTCTCAAAGATGCGCAGCGACTCGGCTATGCCGAAGCCGACCCCACCTTCGACGTCGAAGGCTATGACACGGCGCAGAAGCTTTCGATCCTTGCGAGTCTCGCATTCGGTATCAAGGTCAACCCGGAAGCCATTTTTGTCGAAGGGATTTCTTCGATTGCGCCGGAGGACATCGAGGCCGCGGCCGAACTCGGCTACCGGATCAAGCTGCTGGGGGTCGCGCTGCGCACCGGGGAGGGCATCGAGCAGCGGGTGCATCCGACCATGGTCCGGCTCGGTTCGCCGCTCGCGGAGGTCATGGGGGTGACCAACGCCGTCTCGATCGACGCAGAAGGAGTTGCGCCGATCACGTTGGTGGGGCCGGGGGCTGGCGGGGCGGCGACCGCTTCCGCCGTGGTCGCCGACCTCGGCGACATCGCCCGCGGGGTGCGGTCCGCGCCGTTCGGACGCCCGGCCGCGTCGCTGGTTGCGAGCAGCCGCGCCCCGATGCAACGCCACGAAGGCGGCTACTATATTCGTTTGCTGGCAGTCGATCGCCCCGGAACTTTTGCCACTATTGCGCGTCATCTTGCCGACGAACAGATTTCGCTTGAGTCGATTGTTCAGCGTCGTCGCAATGCCGAGCCGCATGGCGGAGACGACCCGAAAAGCCCGCACTCGCCCGCGCCCGTCATCCTCGTGACCTACGCCACGACCGAAGACGCCGTCCATAAGGCCTTGCGCGAAATCAAAAATCATGGCGTGATTGCAGGACGACCGCAAGTGATCCGGATCGAAAAGAACTAATGAGGCTGACCTCATGATAGGCAGCCCGAGGGAAGGAAATATCATCGTGAGTACAGGCGAGCTTGCCGGGGCGGAGCGCACCTCGATTGCGGCCGCAACCCGCGAGACGATGGATCGTGTTGTGTCCATCGAGATCGTCCGGGTGACCGAGCGAACCGCCGTTGCAGCCGCCCAATGGCGCGGCCGCGGCAACGAAAGAGCGGCCGATCAGGCGGCGGTCGAAGCGATGTGGCGCGAGCTTAACCGCCTTTCCTTCTCCGGCAGAGTGGTCATCGGCGAGGGCGAACGCGACGAAGCGCCGATGCTGTTCGTCGGCGAGCATGTCGGCGCGCGCAAGGGGCCGAAGGTCGACATCGCCGTCGCGCCGCTCGAGGGCAAGACGCTGTGCGCCAAGGCGCTGCCGGGCGCGATTACCACCATGGCGATGAGCGAGGACGGCGCGCTTTTGAACGTGCCCGACGTCTACATGAACAAGATCGCGATTGGGCCCGGCTATCCCCCGGGCATCGTCGATCTCGACGCCAAGCCCGAGCACAATATCCACGCGCTCGCCATGGCGAAGGGCGTGAAGGCGCACGAGATCACCGCGCTCATCCTCGACCGGCCGCGCCACGCCGACCTGATCGCCGCCGTACGGCGAACCGGCGCGGCGGTGCAGCTGATCAGCGACGGCGACGTCGCTGGCGTAATCCACACCGCCGATCCAGAGTCGACCGGCGTTGACATTTATCTCGGAATCGGCGGCGCGCCCGAAGGCGTGCTGGCTGCCGCGGCGCTGCGCTGCATCGGCGGCCAGTTCCAGGGGCGGCTGATCCTCGACAGCGATTCGAAGCGCGGGCCGGCGCGCCGGGCCGGCGTCCGCGACCCGCGGAAGAAATATACGATCGAAGACTTGGTGCAGGGGGATTGCGTGTTCGCGGCCACTGGCATTGTCGGCGGCTCGCTGTTGCGCGGCGTGCGCTTCCGCCCGGGCCTGATCGAGACCGAGACGGTGGTGATGCGCTCGACCACCGGCACCGTGCGCTGGATCCGCGCCGAGCACCGCCAGTTCGATAAATTCCAGATGGATTAGGGGCGGGGCGATCGCGCTGCCGCTTGTATTTGCTGCGCCCCGCACGCGTGCGGGGCCGAGCTTTTATGAGCAAAGTATTCGGTTCAGATTCAGAGCAGCTTCGTCGCGCCGGAATGACACGATCGACCCATTAGCC
>Ga0315534_1003062_pt1 | contig 10911 bp, 9 predicted proteins | sample SalMarSW160240MG_FD_203094 | JGI IMG/M metagenome (GOLD analysis project Ga0315534, IMG submission 203094) | Salt marsh sediment microbial communities from the Plum Island Ecosystem LTER, Massachusetts, United States - Salt Marsh Sediment SW1602-40 ... | reverse complement strand
CTTTGGGGGTGATCCGCTCCGGCTTCCCGCTGCCGTCCAGCCGGGTCCGGAAAAGGAAACGCCGGGTCGGGTTTTCGGGCGAGGCGATGAAGTACAGCCAGCCGCCCTTCTCGTCAATCGCCTCGACGCTGAGGACATCAAAGTCGCCGGGGGTTACGAGAGTCGTTTCTCCCATGCGGGAGACGGTATAGACATGGCTCCAGCCGTCCCGTTCACTCAGCCAGGTGAATCGGCTCCCCTTGTCCAGCCATTGGACGCTGTCACAGACTTCGACCCAGCAGTCGTCGCTGTCGGTGAAAATCGTTCGGACCTCCGCTGTCGCCGCATCTCCGATCATCACTCCATTTTTATTCTGGAGCCTGTTGAGGCGCTGGATCATGATCTCCCGGCTGTTGGCCGCCCAGTCCATCCGGGCGATGTAGTTGTCGCTCGGTCCGCCGGGAACTCGGAACCATTTTACCTCTCCCCCCGAAGCTCCGACAACCCCGACGCGGCAGGACGAGTTGGTCTCGCCCACCTTGGGATACCGGAAGGTGATGATGCGGGGGTAAAGCCCGTCGGTGTTGTTGATCAGGTGGAACTCCTTGACCGCAGAACTGTCGAGCTGCCAGAAAGCGATGGCCGTGCCGTCCGGGCTCCAGCGGAACCCGTCCCGGAGGCCGAACTCCTCCTCGTAGACCCAATCGAAGGTCCCGTTGATCAGAGTCTCCGTCCCGTCCTCTGTCAGCGCGGTGATCCGGCGGGAAGCGAGGTCCTCGACGTAGATGTTGTGCTTCGAGACGTAAGCGACCCGGTCTCCCTGGGGAGAGAACTTGGCGAACATCAGGGATTGAGGGCCGAGGCCGGCCCCGAGTTTCTGCAATGTTTCGGCGCCTAAATCCAGAACCCAGTAATCTCCCCGCGTGTTCTGCCGCCAGACCCGCTGCGAGTTGGTGAAAAGAAGCATCCTCTTCCCATCGGCCGACCATTCGTAATTATCGATGGCGAGGGGTTGTGTTTCTCCCGACGGGATCAGCCGGGCCGCTGGGATAAGCACTTCCCGTTTGCCCGCTTCGGCAGAGTACAGAATGATTTCCCGGCCGTTTTTGATTGTCGCCGAATCCTCGACCGTGGTATAGGATTTCCCGTCCTTCATCCAGCGGGCCGGTCCGAAACGTTCAGGAGCGAACTCGCTCGAGACGAAAATCCGATCGAGGGTTAGGAGGGACGGATCGGACGTCTCCTGGCGCCAAAGTCCGGAACAAAACATGGCGATGGCTAAAGAGATAATGAAGAACCCGGCGGATCGTCTCTTCATTCTCGCCCTCCTCGTATTTAAATATCGAACATAATAATCATTTTCGGAGGAAGATGCCAGACAGCCAAAGGCCTCTTTGCTCCCAGCCGACACAAAGGGGACTCCTAACCCCCCATTTTTCTTGTAATCCCTGACCGATCATCTTAGTATGAAAACCGCGACTGACGGAGCCTTATGAAGGAGGAGGGATTATGACCGTTATGTCTTTCTTGAAATCTTTCGTTATCATCCTTGTCCTACCGTTCGCCAGGAAGTTCGAAAGCAAGAAGTAGAATTCTGCGCTTGCAGATATCCCGATCATATTGACAGAAAGAAGATCATGATGTCCCGGCTCTTTCCGCGGCACAAGGCCCGTCCGGATCAGGCCGGTTTCGTCCGGCGCGGCCTGGCCTTGGCTTTTGACACCGTGATCATCGGTTTGATTTCCCTTTTGATCTATCTGACGATAGTCGAAATCAAAGCCCTGGCCACTGGGGAACCCGGGATCATCGCTCAAGCGTCCCAGGCCTTCAAAGAAGGGGCCGGTTTTTCGATCAGGATGAGAGAGGACGAAGCCGACGAGATGTTCAACATCATCAAGGAATATTTCATCAGCCTTCTCTACTTCGTGCTCTTCTTCCGTTTCGGCGGCCGCACGCCGGGGAAGCGGATTTTTCGCCTCAAGGTCGTCGATCTCGAAGGAAAGCCGCGCCTTGGATGGTACCAGTGCTTCGAGCGCGCTCACGGCTATGTCTGCTCGGGGCTGTTCGCCTCGCTGGGTTTCTGGCAGGTTCTCTGGAACAAGAAGGGCTTGGCCATGCATGATAAAATCGCCGGCACGACTGTCGTCAAGCTGCCAAAGAAAGAGCGTCCGAAAAAAGCAAAGAAAACAAGGAGAGGCGCCGGGAAAGAGACCGCCTGATTCTTCTTCCGGGATCCCGAATTCATTTCTGCCCGGGCCCCGGCGGTTTGAGCGTGACGTTTATTTAATAAAAAAGCTGTATAATGAATCCCACGATGGCCGCTTTGAGACAAAGACAAACTCAGCTGGTTGATCGCAGACGAACTGGAAGGAGCGCACCATGAAAACATCAGGAAATACTATTCTCATCACCGGGGGAGGAAGCGGCATCGGGCTGGCCTTGGCGGAGTCGATGCTGGATCGGGGCAACACGGTGATCATATGCGGACGTCGTCGTGACCGCCTCCAGGCGGCGAAGAAACGCCTGTCGGGGCTGAACATCCGTGTTTGCGACATCTCCTTGCCGCGGTCTCGACGTGCTTTTACGGCCTGGGTGACCTCCGAGTTCAAGGATCTCAACATCCTGGTGAACAACGCAGGTATTCAGCGGCCGATCGAATTCCTGAAGGGCCATCATCACCTTCCGGACGCCGACCAGGAAGTGGCTACCAACCTAACGGCTCCCATCCATCTCAGCGCCCTGCTTATCCCTCATCTTAGGCGAAAGAAAGAATCTGCGATCGTCAATATCTCCTCCGGCCTGGCCTTCACCCCGCTGGCCGCCGTGCCCGTCTATTGCGCGACCAAAGCGGCCATCCACTCGTTGAGCCTTTGCCTGCGGCACCAACTCCAAAAGACATCCGTTCGTGTCTTTGAGGTCGCTCCTCCCATGGTCGCTACCGAGCTGTCCGGAAGCCGCCACAGGCCGGATGAGGATGAGGATATTATGACTTCCCGGGCAGTCGCAGCCGGTATCCTCGACGCGTTAAAGAGAAACAAATATGAAGTCGCCCTCGGAGCGGCTGCTCACCTCCGGGCGCAACGGGAAAGTTTGTTCGCGGCTATCAACCAATGAGTTGCCGCGCTGCGCAAATCCAATAAAGAGGTTTTCTTCTGATGCAAACCCTTGCCGGGCTTGCCCAGATTATCTTCTCAACGACGCTTTGGAGAAGATATAGTCCGGGATATCGACGTTGAACCTAACCTCGTCGAGCAGGAATTCCGTTCCCTCGCCGGTCTTGAGCATATCCTTAAAAACCATCCTCTTGGGAATCCAGCGTCCCTCTTGGGATTGGACGTCCTTGACCTCGGTCCGCTTCAACAGCTTGCCGCTCTTGGCAAAGCGGTCTTCCTTTAGGGCGACGAACCGTTCTTTGTCCACCCACACCTTCCGGGAATAATAAGCGACATCTTCTTCTTTAGCCGTCAAATCCAGGACCCAGCAGGTCCGGCCGTCGTATTCCTCTTCGCCGCCGACCTGAGCCGCATAGAGGTCCCTGAGCTTGCGGTCCTCCATGAGGTCTTCGTAGGAGAGGTCCGACCCCATGACCGACTGGCGCAGCATGTGCCCCGAAATCCTGATTGTACGGTCGGTGGAGGGCGAGTAGGTCCAGAGCTGGTCCTCGAGCTTGAGCATCTTGGTCCCGGCTTCGCGAGGCGGGGCCAGGTATTCGGTGAACGATTTCTCGTCCCCGTGGATCCAGGACCGGGACTCGACCGTCCGGCTCGCCCGCCGTCCGTGGATGATCATCCGGGAATGGGAGATCTTGTTATCCGAGCCGATGTTTTCATCGACTCTCTGGAGGATCCAGTCTCCCGCGGGGGTCTGTATCCCCGCCACCTGAGCCCAGACGACAGCCGCCAAGAGCCAAACTAGGCAACATTTTTTCATGTCTCCAATTCCTTCATCAACTGGGATGTCTGGCGCCGGAAGATCCCCAGCCCTGAGATAGAGGCCCCGAGAAATGTGGCTGCCATTCCGGGGATGAAACCGATCCCATAACTGACCGTAGATACCTTGGCCCGCATGACGTTGGAAACGAATAGAGAGGCATTTTTCATCATGAACCCGATGTCGAGCCCATGCGCCTGCAGGTAATAGGACTCGGCCAGTCCGACGGCTGTCCCGATAAGCGTTCCCAGCGCCCCGACCATCAAGGCTTCCATGATCAGGCTCCAGTAAATGTGGGTTTTTGTCTCTCCCATGGCCAGCCGCACGCCGATCTCGCCGTAGCGCCGCAGGCTGCCCATCAGTCCCGCGTTCCAGAGGACGATCGACATGACGGCGATGAAGACCACCAGGACGAGGCTGGAGAACATCCGCATCATGGCCAGCAGGTCCGCCATCCCCGCCTGACCTGAGAGTGTATCCATGACCGGCGCGAATTCATCTGGGTCGTCCTTGTATGCCGAATTGAACCGAGCCGCGATCTCCTTCGCCTCCTCGTCTCGATACAGGAAATCAGCGAAAAATCCAAGAATCTCCCCGGCCGCGTCTTCCATATCCAGGGCGGCCCTAACGGCGGCGATATCGGCGATCATCGCCCCCCGGTCCATGGCCTCCACTCCAAACCGGATGGTCCCGGCCACCCTGAAGTTGGCCACGGCCATGCTGCCCTGCATGGTCACGCTGATTAGAGTCGCGGTATCGCCCGGCTCGACTTTCAAACGGCGGGCGAAGTCCTCGCTGATGAGGATGTCAGCGGCCTGTTGGGGCACCCGGCCGCGCACCAAGGCTTCTTCCAGCTTGAAGATTCCGGGTTCGGCGCTCCCTGGCGAAAAAAGGTCAACCGCCAAGCCCATGACAGGGCCCTGATCGCGGGTTTCCCCCTGAGCATCGGGGATATCCAAAAGCCCGCCAAAGCGGACCCGGGGTGTCCAGATCATCTCCGGATGCTGCTCACGGAGCTGATCTAATAATGACTGCACCCCGACGAGGGCAAGGTCGTTGGGAACCTGGTCCGCCTCGCGGGCGTAAGCCCGGGACATGACCTTGACATGGCCGGTGTTGAAGCGGGCGCTGGAGTCGATGAAATTGAATTCCGCGCCGTTGATCCAATTGTATATAAAGACCGTGAGCATCACCCCAATAACGACGGTCAGGATGGGGAACAGGCTTCGCGAGCGGTCCCGCATCAGGCCTTTGAAGAGAAACCTGATCATGACATGCGTCCCCGGAGTGCGTCTGTCGGCTTCAACTTGGCGATCCTGCGGGTCGGCAGGAAACTGACGATGGTCGTGATTACCAGGACGAGCAGCGTGGTCGCGATCACCAGCGCCACGCTGTAGACCGGAAAGAGCTTTTCCCCGATGGCGAATCCGTAGCTGTCCATTCCTTCAGGCAAGGTCCAGCCGGTGCGGGCAAACCAGGTCAAAAAGGGGATCCCATAGAGAGCGGCGACGACCGCCGCTAAGACACCGTGAAGGGCTCCTTCTAGAGTGAATAACTTGATTACCCGGCTGCGGGTGAATCCCAAGGCCATGAGTGTGCCCATCTCTTTTTTGCGGCGGAAGATGGAAAGAACCTGGGTGTCGAAAATGGCCAGCATGGCCAGCAGGATCAGGACCACATACAGAATCGTGGCCCCGGCGCTCTTCATTTTGACGAGCTGCTTGATGTCGCTGAGCAGGAAGTCGAGGTCCCGGAAGACCCACCCGGGCACAGCCGGCCGACCGACAGTTCCCGGAGCAACCACCACCAGGCTGGCTTCTCCCTCCATCCCGGCCAAATCGCGGAGTCGATCAAGGGGGATCCAGATCTGCCCCTGGTCGATCGTCTGGACAACGGTTTTCATCACCTGGACGATCTCCACGTCCCGGGCATCGAAGGTCCCGTTGGCATCGCGCCAGCGCAGGGTCACCGTATCACCGACCTGCAAGCCCGTGTTCTTGGCCATGCGGCTGCCGATCAGGGCCGGAAAGAGGTCCTCCCCTGTCTTCAGGAACTGAGCGGGCAGAGAGATCACCTTCTGATCCGGATCGATCCCCTTGATGAGAACGGGGCGGATGCGTCCTTTCGGATAGAGCGTCCCCTGAACCACAAGGATGGATGTAGCCTGGCCGGTCTCAATCATCGCCTGTAAACCTTCGGGAACGACCGCATGGGCATCCTCTAGGGAAAGGACATCGAGCGGGTCGTATTTTTCCTGCCAGTACTGGCCCCCGCCCAGGATCGCATCCACCGAAGCCCGCTCCGCCTGATCGTTCATCCCTTTGTAAAGGCCCTGCGTCCAGATAATGACCACAAAGGAAAATGACAGCACCACCACATTCAGCCAGGTTCTCAGCCCGGCCCCCAGAAGATTGCGCAGCGCCAGCTTGGGGATGATCACGGTCTCGCCCCTCCCCGCCGCTGCGGCTCCATTCGCTCATCCTTGGCGACGGCTCCGTCAAAAAGGGTGATCTTTCGGCGCAGGTAATCGATCACCTTGTGATCGTGGGTCGCAAAAATAAAGGTGGTCTCCAGGTCCCGGTTAAGCCGCTCCATCGTTTGCAGGATGTGGTGGGAATTTTCCGCGTCCAGATTGGCTGTGGGCTCGTCCGCCAGGATAAGGGCCGGCTTCTTTACGACGGCCCGGGCGATCGCCACCCTCTGGCTCTGTCCACCCGACAACTGAGCGGGTTTGGACTTCGCCCGATCGGCCAGCCCGACCCAGTCCAATGCGGCCATAGTCATTCGGCGTCTCTCCTCGGCGGCATAGTCGAGCAGCAATAGGGGAAACTCCACATTCTCGAAAACCGAGTAGACGGGAAGCAGGTTGAAAGTCTGGAAGATAAACCCGATGTGGCGGTTGCGGAGCGCAGCCGCCTGCTTGTGCGACAATTCCTCCACCTTCCTTCCCATGACCACTGCGCTTCCGGAGGTCGGAGAGTCCAGCGAGCCGATGATATTCAACAAAGTGGTTTTCCCAGAGCCGCTCGGCCCGACCAGACCGGTGAACTCGGCTTTCTCGAACTGGAGGTTCACCTTGTCCAGGGCCTTGATGGCGTGCTCTCCCAGGGAGTAGGTCTTAACCAGGTCGCGTGTTTCGATCAGATACGAATTCTCCATTCCAACCTCGTCTTTCCTAGTAGTTGAAGACGACCGTCAGCTGGATCCCCTTGCCGGAAAAGGGATTGGCACCCTGCTGAGCCGCGTAGATCAGAAATTCATCAGGGTTCCAAAAAGCGATGATATTGAAACGCCAGCGGTCATAGGTCCGCTGCCAGCTGAGGAACCGGTAAAATTCCTTTTCTTTCCAATCATAATAAAATATGGCCGTTAGATCAACGAAAACGCTTACGGGATAACGGAGAAAAAAAGCCGAGAAATCCACGCCGTCCCCGGAGCCGAAGGCATGGGCACTCCTGTCCAGCCGGAGGTGCTCGGCCAGGAGATTCAATCCATTTCCCCAGCCCAGGGTATAATCGGCTCCGAGCGTGTAAGCACGCTGCCAGGGCTCGGGCAGAAGGTTGCTCTCCTGATGAGTCAGCGTTCCTTCGAGCCAGAGACCGATTCCCAGGTCCCACTTCCCGTCCAGCCCGATTCTGGATTCGGGAACGCGCTCCGCAGAAAAAGGCAGGGGTGCCCCCGGCGCCGGGACGAGATCGATCCGCCGGTGGTGATAGGTCAAACCCAGCTCTCCGGTCAGGAGTGGGACCTGTATCCTTCCTCCGTATTCGACCGTGTCTTTGGCGGTGGCGATGGTCTCCCAACCCTTGGCGGAATCGTTTCCGTAGAGGCCCCAGACCCAGATATTGGCATTGTTCTGGAAATAATAACGGACGAGCAGCCCATAGACACCATCGGTGAGTTGGAGAGGGTCCCTGGGGTCGAGACTGTCGAACCACATCAGCGGCCGCAGAAGCGAAGCCGAACCGAAATTGATCTTTTGAAGCCCGAGGCGGGCCTCAAACCGGGAAGTGGCCAAGCGCAGCCAAAAGCGATAGGGCTTGACCTCCCCTTCTGTCTGGATATCGTCGCCGGAACCGAGATCGGCGTTGCCGTACGCGTTCAATGACAGGTTCACGTCCAGGGATAAAGAGTTTGAAATTGGCTGGCTGAGGGAAAATTCAGGGATGAAGCGCCCCCCCAGCCGGGTGTCCGAGGACCGCTCGAAATTATCGAACAGCCAGACCGAAATCAGGCCTTTGTAGCCCCAGTCCAGGGCGGATAGGGGCGATAGCGCGGAGATGAAAATTCCCAGGAGGACGACGGCCTTCTTCAGCCTCCTCACCGCTCTCCCCCGCTCGAACCGGCATTTCGCCCGATTTCTCCAACCTTTTGAAAAAGCATCAGCTCGTTATTATATACGCTGAGAGGGCTTATTTGTTCACAAAAAAGCCCTTTTCTGACTCGGGCAGTCGTCTTCCGAGTTGACATCGTCCTGGCCTCAAGAATAGATTGAACCCAAGGCTCTCTATAGTCCACAAAAATGGACATTAAGAATGAATCGCGAGAAATCTAGCTTTCAATATGCCGGGCTCAAGCAGCGCCTCGCGGCCATGGCGCTGGACCTCCTCATTGTCGCCGGCTATGCGGCTATCCTGGCGATCACGGCCTCCATTTTTTTCCGGGTGACCTCAGCCGGACGCCTGATGGATTCAGCCTGGACGAGAGATGCTGTCGCCTTTATCACTCTCGTCCTGCCAACAATTTTGTATTTTTCATTCCAGGAAAGTTCTTCCCGGCAGGCGACCTTCGGCAAGCGGAAAATGGGGCTCAAGGTGGTCGATACGCACGGCGCTCGCCTAAGCGCCGGTCGGGCCTTGCTGCGCTCGGGGGTCAAATTTCTTCCTTGGCAGATGGCCCACACAGCCGTCTTCCAGATCTGGAATGGAAATTCCTCCGCCTTTCTTTTCGCTCTATCGCTCTTTGCTCAGATACTCGTGGTTATTTATCTACTGAGCATACTGTTCAACAGGCAACACCGGCCCCTGTATGATCGGCTGGCGGGTTCCGCCGTGGTAAGGACGGACGCCCGGCCAGGATGAAGAGCAGGCCTGATTTAAAATTGATACTCCCTGAACTTGAGCCCCTTTTTCTTAAGACTGATGCCCATAGTTTCTTCCAGTTTGGCGACGGCAATCTGGTAATTGATCCTGGCTCTGATTTCACTGACTCTGGCATTGGCCAGATCCCTCTGATACTGAAACAGCCATTCGTTTCCGACCAGCCCGAGATTGTATCTTTCTTCTTCGGCCCTCAGCCTGGTTTCCGTTAATTCCCGGTATCGGGAAGCCGTTTCAATCTGCTCTTCACGATTCTTCATGTCTTTATAGGCCTCGAGAACACTGTAATAGATGCCCTGTTCGATCTTTTCCCTCTCTAAAAGCTTCTTTTCTTCCTCAAGTTTGGCCCTGGCCAGGCCGGCCCTTGAGAACAATGAATCTAAGGGGAGGGTGAGATTGAGGGTCACGTACCAATTTTTATACCTGAAATCGAAAACATCCTTGAAGGAATCGATCCGGCTCCCTTTGATCTTGCCGACGACCTCGCCCGAGTACGGATTGTTATCTTTGTAGACCAAGACATCGCCCGACTGCCCCGGATACCATAAAGAAGCGCCCAAATTGAGTTGAGGGAGGAGCAGGTTTTTTTGATAACTCACATCCAGTTTTGTGCCTTCGATTTCCCTTAGCGATCTTTCCAGTTCAGGACTTTCCGAATAGGCTGTTTTCAAGGCGTCTTCAAAACTCAGGCTGACTTTTCCCAGGCCCGGACTGTCCGAAGGTATCAGCGTCTTGAGAGAGTCCAAGCCTTCCGGAGGGAAATTCAGGATGCTTTTCAACCGGTCTTCGGAAGTGACTACCTGAGCGCGGGCGGATAAGACATAATTCTCGTAGTTGGCCACTTCCGTTTCTGTTCGCAAAACATCCAGGGAAGACTTGACGCCGGTCCTGGCGCCCTCTTTCTCCCTCGTCAAGCGCTCCTTGTTCTGGGCCAGGGAGAGTTCATACACTTTCAGGTTTTCGGTGGCATCGACAAGGTTCCAGTAGGCTTCTTCCACCTCATAGACTTTCTGCAGCAAGTTCGACTTGAGTCCGATCACCGAGATATCCAGCAGGTTTTGCGCCTTATTGATCTCCATATTGGCCATCTTCGGACCGAAACCCTGCAGCAAGGGTTGGGTGAAATCCAAACGGAACTCGCCACTGTAGCTCGGGTTGACCAGGGTCAGGGCTCTCGTCGTATCCGAACTCGAGGTGAGGAGGGACAGCTCGATCTCGCCACCCGTAAATATTTTCTGGGCTACGCCGACATTGTATTGGTAATTTTTGTTCAAATAGTTGACCCCCTGGACGGCCCAGTTCGTCAGGTAATTGTAGTTGTAGTTGAAATAGCCGAGCCTCAACCGCGGCCAGTAGATATCCTTCTGCTGCCTGAGGGAGAACGACGAGATCTCCGGGTCGATGGCCTGGACGGCGATATCCAGGTTGTTCTCCAGCGCTTTCAACAGACAGTCCTGGAGAGTGAGTTCGATCTCTTCCAGGGGCCGCTCCTGCGCCTGGAAAAAACTGAGGCAGACGAAAAAAAAGCACACGAAAAGCAGTGTTTTTTTCATTCTTCCCTCCTTTTTAAAGCCATAGGAGAAGAGCATCGTACGTTTCTGATCACTTGTCGAGGTCCCAAATCCGGATGGTGCGGTCAAGGCTGGACGAGCCGAGTTTTTTTCCATCTAGGGAGAAGGAGAGGGCGGTGACGGTCTTCCGGTGTCCCACGAAACGACGGACCAGCTCTCCCGTCTTGGCATCCCACAACCGGACGACTCGGTCGGCGCCCCCGCTGGCCAGGATGGTCCCGTCCGGAGAGAAGCATACACAAGTCACCGGAACGGAGATCGGGTTGGTGGCTGGCCCATTCTTGGTATGAACCACGAAATCCTCCGAGCGAAGGGTGTGGAGGATTTCGTTC
>Ga0315534_1003061_pt1 | contig 10912 bp, 10 predicted proteins | sample SalMarSW160240MG_FD_203094 | JGI IMG/M metagenome (GOLD analysis project Ga0315534, IMG submission 203094) | Salt marsh sediment microbial communities from the Plum Island Ecosystem LTER, Massachusetts, United States - Salt Marsh Sediment SW1602-40 ... | reverse complement strand
AAAACACGATAAAGAATTTTTACTACAGAATAAAAAGAGAATTATTCTAAGGGAATCCAATGTCTACAAACAATACATTGAAGAATTCTTTCTAATTTTCTAGGATTAGCATCAGAGGTTCTCCTAAGTACTCTATTTACCATAACATTTCCACATTTTTCGCAAATTCTTAAACTCTCAGTTGTTACTTTCACTGTTTTCCACTATCGTCACTCTAAAAGAATTTTGAGAGAACTCCAAACTTCTCAGTAATATATTCTTACTCAAAAAAATTACAAACGGGAATTTTGTTAAAATAATAGGGTAATGGTTAATAAATTTATTTTAAAATAAAGTAGCTGATTCTTTTAACTTAAAATTTCTCTTAGGGATTACTCTTGAAGTAATTTTAGTTGAAACGCTCGTTAATCTTTTTCAACAATATTAATCTCACTTTTTTTCAGTACTGTAATTAAGATTGCAATAAAAATTAACGCACAGCCTAACCAACCCAACCATGTCATAGTTTCATCACCAATGATGAAAGACGCAAAGATTACCGCAAAAACGGGTTCCAAAGTAAAAATAATAGCCGTTTGAGTTGGTCCTTGGTGCTGTTGGCTCCAATTTTGAAAAAGAAAAGTTCCGGTAGTAACTGCTAAACCCATATAAATAAATATTAACCAAAAGGGCAAACTAACATTCCATAGATCGTAAGTTTCATTAAGCAAAAACGAGCCCCCAAAACTAAGAACACTAATCACAATTAATTGAACCGTGGAATACAAATATACATCTACTATTCGAACATATTTATCGTTTAACACAATAAAAAGGGCGTATAACACAGCACATAGAAGGACTAAAAAATCTCCTATGATGATACTTGACTCTCCTTCTAACAACAGAAATACCATTCCACTTATAGAAATGATTACGGCGAGCCATACTCTCTTCTTTATGGCTTTTCTAAATCCTAACCAAGTGATAAAAGGCACCATAATTGTACTTAGCCCCGTAATAAAAGCAGCCTTACCAGCTGTAGTTGTTTGAATACCGAGAGTTTGAAAAACGATGGCAATGTAATACATTAATCCCGTCAAGGTTCCAAATAAAAGAATTTTTTTATTCATTCGTTTTATACGAATCAAATAGGGAATAAATCCAATAATAGCAATTGAAAACCTTATTCCGAGGTATAGAAAAATAGGGACATTTTGCGTAAGAGTTTTAGTAATTATAAAACTAGTTCCCCATAAAACTGCAGTCGAAATTAGAAGAATATTTGCTAAAAGTTTTTGATTCAATTTGCTTCTCCAAAATATATTTTTTAAATTATATAAAGTTTTGAGTTCGAAAGTCAAAAAAAATTAAAAATCCTACCTATAAATAATATTTTACTTGAATTATTACATTGTATTTAAGAATTAATAAAGTTAACAGTAGCAAAGGATTTTAAACTCTAAAACCTTTTGAACTATAGTTTGTTCCATTTAATTCTGCATCTAATTTTGTAATTTTATTTATTCAAATATTGTATTTAACAATATCGGGTATATACCACAAAATTTATTAGAAAGAAATGATAATATTTATGTATGCGACTACATGAAATATTTCCGCCTCCACTTCGTGGATTAGGAATTAAATCACTTCTCTCTAATGATAGTATTCTCGCATTTTTTAAAAAGTTTTGTGATGAAATTACATCTCGCATGTGGCGAACCAAAAGGGCTAGAAATTCGAGATATGAGGATTCAGACTTTCTTAAGGTATTTTTCTTCTCAGAAATTATTGGTAGATCAATTCAAGACACCAGTGAAATGCTCAACGAGTATCAATTAAGCCGTAAAAGAGGAAGGCGAAAAATCTTTGCGGATGGGAGGAGAAAACGCATGATACCGCATCAAACCGAAGTAAATAAATACCTACGCAGAATTGGATTGGCCAAAGCGCGCACAATCTTACGTAAGTGCCTAGACTTTCAATTAAAAGAAGCTATTGATAAAAAAATCATCTCCCAGAAAGTAAATGTTTTAATTGACTTTACAGAACATCCATATTACGGGAAAAGGGAGGATGATATGATAAAAGGTACAAATCGGCAGAAGGGTACGAAGAAAATGCGTCATTATCTTGGATTTTCGGTTTTTTCTCAAAACACACAACTCTTTGCAGGATTAGAGCATGTAGCAAAAGGGCAGTCTAAAATACCTCTCATCAATGATTTCTTGTTTTATTTATTTGATATTGGTTTCGAGTTCGACTTCGTCATGATGGATCGCGAATTTTATCGTACCGAGCTTATAGAAGAGATAAAATCGATGGGAGGTGATAGTTTAATCCCTGCTAAGATGTACAAAAAAATAAAAAAGATGGTTGAAGAATATTTAAGCGGTAGAGGTGGTAGAACCCGCGCTTATAAATTTTCTGCTGCTCCGGGAGGGAGACATAAATGTGTACAGGAGGTCTACCTAATATTTAACGCAAAAAGAGGATATTCTTTATTGGGGCTTAAAAGGGCCGTTAGGAAAGGAGAACTTACCATTGAAGATGCTCGGAAAAATATCTTCGTTATCATGACCACGCGGAAGCCTAAAGGAAAACAAAGCTCTTGGGCATCTCGCACTTCTCGATTATATCGTAAAAGATGGAATATTGAAACGGGATTTTCCGACTTAAATCGAATAAATCGTCGATGGAAATCAAACCACGATAATGTGAGATATTTAGACATGTTGGTCAGGATGCTCCTTTACAACTCGTGGAAAATTAACAAAAAGTTGCTTAAAAACTTAGGAAAAAAATCTTCGAGCTCTAAAGGTTGGACCTTAAATCGAAACAATGATTTGTTAGCACAATTAGCCTTTTCATTAGAGAAAAAATCACGGGGGGTGATTGGATAAATTTTAAATAATGTCGGTGTTCCGACCATAAGAAATAGATGAAAAAAAAGTAAATAATTAAATACTGATAAAAAAAGAAACTCACTTATTTATTTCTGTTTTGATAGATATCTAATTTTCACTAAAAGGTCTCGTAATTCCATTTTATCACTATCCGAGGTAATATATTTCTTTTTTACACCTTCTGAAAGTGGTATCGTTTCAATTTTATTCCCCTGAAGCGAAACCATATTCCCAAATTTACCTTCCAAAACAAGATTCATAGCTGCTAATCCAAATCTCAATCCTAAAATTCTATCGAAGGAGTTAGGAGTTCCTGCTCGCATTGTGTGTCCCAAGACTACGCTTCTACACTCAAAATCCACTTCATTTTTCTGAAATTCCTCTTTCAAATCTTCTCTTAAATTGAGTTCGTCAACAATTATTTTGGATATATTCAATTTTACAAGTAAAGGGTTTCCATATGTATCTTTAGGTAATTTATCTATCGTTTCTTCTGATATTGTTTTAAAATCCTTTTTTAACGACTCAGAATTTGGATAAGCTCCTTCTGAGGTGGCAATTATGTGATATTTGTACCCAGCATTAACTCTTTTTTTAAGCACATCAATAACATCCTTTTCTAAACTAAACGGTGATTCAGGAACTAATATTATATCGGCACCAGCAGAAATCCCACTATACAATGTAAGAAATCCTGCGTCTCTTCCCATAACTTCTACTACAAATACCCTTTGATGAGATCTTGCGGTAGTAGTTAAATTATCCATTGCGTTTGAAGCTAGTTGTACCGCACTCCAAAACCCAAATGTGTAATGCGTTCCCGCTAGATCGTTGTCGATCGTTTTTGGACATCCTATTACATTTGCCTTTGCGTATTTACACATAGCATCAGCAACACTCAAAGTGTCATCACCCCCAATTGCGATTAACGCATCAATACCTAATTCATCTAATTTATTTACCAAATCCTTAGCAACTTCTTTTTTAGATTCTACTCCCTTGAAAGGATTAGTTCTGCTTGTGTACAAAATTGTACCTCCTATTGTATGTAAATCATCATGCTCTGCTATGTTAAGAGGGATTGTTAGATTTTCTATAAGACCTTTCCAACCTTTGAGGATTCCAACGCATTCTATGCCTGCATCGTAAGCTTTTAACATAATTCCGTAAATAACTGAGTTTAAACCTGGGCAATCACCGCCTCCTGTGAGGATTCCAATTTTCTTAATTGTCATTTGATTTCACACTTTCTTTAATCTATATTTTAGATTTTATATCTATATAGAAATTATGATAATTTTATTTATTACTTTTAATTTAATTCTTTATTTTCAACTTTTTCAAACGAGTATTTTGATTCATCTTCAGGAATGATATAACTTCCTCCTCCTGTGTCAGTAATAATTAAAGTAAATGCAAATTCTCCCTTTAACGCCTTATGTAGATCATGTAAAATTTTATCAATTTCTTCTATTTGAACATCGTCCTTTTCGAGATTCTTGCGATAAATTAAAACGGCATTCTCAAATCGGTATAATATTCCCTCAACATTGGTGTAATAAAAATCGGCGTTTGGACCAGGCACTACAAATAATTCCAACTCCGGAATTTCTAATTTTCCAACGGGGGAACGATAGATTTTTGAATTTAAATCTTTTTCATTTGAAACTCTTAATGTCATTATTCCTGGAGTATTGTTGGTAGTCAAAGGAATTATATCATTGTTAGTAAAATTACAAACGTTACATTCGAATTTAATAATTAACATTTTATCTCCGTCAGGTACGTCATAAGTTGTTTTATGAATTTTTATTTTACCCTTTTTACATGAAGGACATTTGAATGAAAATTCTTCTTCCTCATTTTTTGATTTTTCTGACAAAATTAATCACATTCTACATTACTAGATTTTAGGTAATCGTTATAATTAATTTTCAATAATTTCAGTGGCTAACTTATAAATTTTATCCAGAAATTTTTAATTTATTGCTAGTTACTTTACCTTAGTAGTTCTATTTAAGATAATTTTATAAGTTATCCAAAAACAATAACAATATTATTGTTTTACGGCTTGTGTAATAATCAAAATTATAAGATCGAATAAATTGAAGGTTGGAAAAAATTGACAGATAATGGTAAAATAGAAATTACCTTTCACGGTCGAGGAGGACAAACCGCTATAACTGCTAGTCAACTTCTAGCTCAATTGGCTTACGAAGAAAGTTTTAAAGACGCAATTGCGATACCTATTATTGGAGCAGAGAGGAGAGGGGCACCTATTCAAGCATTTACTAAATTATCAAGGAACAAAACGATAAAAACTTACGATAGTGTAGTAAATCCCGATTACATTTTAATTTTTGACCCCTCACTATTAAATATTCCTAGAGTTTTGGAGACGATAAAAAGTGGAGTCACATTATTAATTAATACAAAAAATCCGATTGATACTTGTGAATTTCCCGAAAACATAAAAATTTATATTGTTGATGCTACAGGAATCTGTATAAAATTAGGATTTATGCATTCGAGTGGACCTATTTTGAACATTCCAATGCTGGGGGCATTTGGACAATTAACTGGCTTTTATAATTTAGACACTATGAAAAAAGTGATCTATAGCGAATATGGAGAAGCTAGGGGTAAGAAAAATTTAGAAGTTGCTGTCGAAGCTTACAATAGTGTTAAGGAGGTTGAATTTGAATGAATAAGGTGAAATGGAAGAATATATGCGAAGACAAAGATAAGCGACCTGAAGTTCAAGAATATAAAAATTGGAAAGACCTACCTCCAATCCCAATATCCTTTCCTATTAAAGGAAGTATAGGAACCACAGGAGATTGGAGAACGTTTAAACCTGTTATAGATCGGGATACTTGTACTAAATGTGGTATTTGCTGGATGTATTGCCCCGAAGGTACAATAATCAGAAATAAAGAAGGAGAATTTGAAGTTGATTATGTATATTGTAAAGGTTGTGGTATATGCGCTAAAGAATGTCCCACAAAAAGTATAGAAATGGTTAGAGAGAGTGAAGTTTAATATGGTTGAAGCAAAAGAAGATTTTACACAGGAAAGAGAAACTAAAATAATTAAGGGAAATGTAGCAGCAGCTTACGGAGCGAAATCAGCACGAGTCCAAGTGATAAGTGCTTATCCTATTACCCCACAAACAACTGTGGTAGAAAAACTATCAGAGTTTGCTGATAACGGTGAGATGCCTGGGACTCAATATCTTAAATTCGAGTCAGAACACTCTGTGATGGCTGCTACTATTGGTGCAAGCACTGCAGGGACTCGTACTTTCACTGCTACTTCTGGACAAGGATTATTTTACATGTATGAAATGGTTCATTGGGCCGCAGGCGCTCGTTTACCTATAGTAACAACAATTGCTTCGAGAGGACCTGCCCCTCCATGGAACATTTGGGCAGATTTCACAGATATAATAAGTTGTAGAGATACTGGTTGGATGATTTCATTTGCATCGAGTCATCAAGAGATTTATGACGACATTTTAATGTCATATAAAATTAGCGAAGATCACGAAATTTTATTGCCTAAATTCGTAGCTTATGGTGGATTTACATTATCTCACACATCTAAACCTGTAACTCTAGAGGATCAAGATGCTGTAGATGATTTTTTACCACCACTTCCAGATGAGAGAGGATGGCCCCATATTTTTCTCGATCCTGAAAGACCAATGATGCACGGGAATCTAATCATGCCATCTGGTTTCTACAATGAATTTAGATTAAAAATTCACTATGCTCATACTATAGCAAAGCAAAAAATCAAGGATGTTACCACAGAATTCGAGAAAAAATTTGGCAGATCTTATGGAAATGGATTAATTGAAGAATATAAAATGAAAGATGCGGAAGTTGCTATACTTAACTATGGTGAACTTGCCATGCAGATGGAAGAAGCCGTCGATGATCTTAGGAATGAAGGCTATAAAGTGGGATGTGTAAAATTAAGATATTTACGACCATTTCCAGTTGAAGATATAATACATATTGCTAATAAAGTTAAGGTTCTTGGCGTAGCTGACAGAGCTACTGCATTTGGATCTCCGACTGGGGGGCCCGTAAGTAGTGAAGTGAAAGCTGTTTTATATGGTTCTGGAGCATCGACAAAAATCTTACCTATTGTAATGGGTTTAGGTGGTAGAGAAGTTGGATTAGAACAACAAAAAAATCAATTAAAAGTATTGACTAAATTAAATGAAACTGGAGAGTTTCCAAAAGATATGATTGAAGGAACTTTCTGGGATGGATTATTGGAGCTCGATTAAATATGGTATCTATTAAAGAAGCATTAGAAATAGGACAAGAAGAATATTTTTTAGCAGGGAATTCCACATGTGCTGGTTGCGGTCTTGAAATAGCTATAAGATGGGCTATGAAAGCTCTTGGACCAAATACCTCTCTCGTTACCCCTGCTAGTTGTTTAAATGTTGTTGTAGGTTTATGGCCAAAGACAGCACCAAACTTTCCCTTTATGAATATGGCGTTTGCTGCTGCTGCTGCTGCTGCCACAGGAATTTCAGCAGCTTTTAAAGTAAAAGCTCGTAGATTTCCAGGCAAAGTTTGGGAAAAAATGACAACTTTAGTTTTTGCTGGTGATGGGGGAACTACAGATATTGGAATTCAAGGTTTAAGTGGTGCTGCTGAAAGGAACTCTGATTTCATATATTGTTGTTACGATAATGAAGCATATATGAATACTGGAATTCAACGATCGTCTAGTACTCCACATGGTGCAATAACAACTACAACCACATTAGGAAAAGAACGATATAAGAAAGACCTACCTAGAATAATGGCGGCACACGATATTCCTTATGTTGCTACTTGTTCTGTAAGCGAACCTCTTGACATCTATGAGAAATTTAAAAAAGCAAAATCTATTGATGGTTGTAAGTATATTCATATTCTTGCCTCGTGTCCTCCTGGATGGGGTATTGCATCCGAAGATGCTATCGAAATTCCTCGATTAGCTGTTAAAACGGGATCTTGGATTTTATACGAAATCGAAAATGGTGTATTGACATTATCAAAAAAAAGTAAACCTTTGTTAGATCCCTCAAAAAGAGCTCCGCTAATTGAATACTTATCGAGACAAAAAAGATTTTCAAAATTGTCTGAAAAAGACTTAATTGAACTTCAAGAAATACTCGATCTTCAGTGGTCTAAAATCGCTGATGAATTATCCTGCCAAGAAAATCATCAGTGAAGCTTTTTTTATTATATAATTAAGCAATAATCCAAATGAATCCAAATGGATTTTTTTAATAAAGTTTAAAGGAAGAGTTATTCTAGATTGAAATTATGAGGAAGGAAGATATTTGTTTCATGTCTGCTTTTGAAATGGCAGAAAAAATTAAAACACAAGAGTTAACATCTCAAGAAATTATAGAGACGATCATCGAAAGAATTCAAAAGATAAACCCAATAATTAACGCTTATTGTACTCCAACGCTGGAATTAGCAAGAGAGATGGCAAAAGAAGCAGATGGAAGGGTAAAGGAAGGTAAGAAATTCGGAACCTTGAATGGAATTCCAATTTCTATAAAAGACGAAACTGAAGTAGAAGGAATACGAACTACATTTGGTAGTAAAATTTTTGAGAATAATAAACCGCGGAGAGACGATATAGTAGTTAAAAGAGCAAGAGAAGCTGGTACTGTGATTTTAGGTAAAACAAATACTCCCGCTTTTGGATTTAAGGGAGAAACAGATAATTTAATTTTTGGGGTTACCAAAAATCCTTGGAATTTAGAAAAAACTCCTGGAGGGTCTAGTGGCGGGGCTGCAGCAGCTGTAGCATCTGGACTGAGTCCATTAGCAATAGGCTCAGATGGTGGAGGATCTATTAGGATTCCTAGTAGTTTTTGCGGTACTTATGGACTCAAACCTACTTTTGGTCGAGTTCCTCAAAGTAATATGTTTTTATTTGGTTATCTTGGTACATTTATTCATAAAGGTCCAATTGTTAGGTTTGTCAAGGATGCTGCATTATTATTGGATGTGCTGGTAGGAGAGCACTTTTCGGATCGATACTCTTTACCTAAACCAAATTATAGTTATTTAGAAAAACTTGATGATAAACCTAAAAAATTGAGAATTGGGTATTCCTTAGATTTAGGATTTGCGGAAGCACTCGATCCTCAAGTTGAAAAATCAGTTTTAGATGCTATTCAGAAATTTGAACAGTTAAACTGGTCAGTTGATAAGACTAAGCTTAAAGTGAAAAATCCTGAATCAATATTCTGGACTTTTTGGGCGTCGGGATTTGGTTATGCATTTCAACCTTTTTTGAAGAAATGGAAAGATAAAATGGATCCTGAATTTGTAGAGATTATTAATATGGGGTTAAGATTTTCCTCAGTAGACCTGAAAATGGCAGAAGTCCAAAGAGAAATGATATATCTTGACATTTCCAGACTTTTAAGAGATTTTGACATAATTATAACTCCAACTGTTGCGTGTCCTGCGTTTGAAATAGGTAAATCTGGAATTCACGATATAGAAACGATGAAATCAAATTTAATTATAAATGAAAAAAGAGTTTCACTGTTAGGCTGGTTATCTTTTACATATCCATTCAATATAAGTGGTCATCCCGCAGCTACAATTCCCTGTGGTTGGTCTAGTGAGGGGCTACCAATAGGAATGCAAATTGTAGGAAAGAGATTTGATGAATTAACTGTCCTTCAAGTCTCAAAAGCTTTCGAAGATATATCTCCTTGGCAAGATAAAAGACCAATTGTTATTAAATAGATGAAATTTTACATTTAGAAATCTTCCAAACCCCCTATCTAAGTATAAATAAAATTATTTAATGATAAAAAAAGTTAAGTTATATTCATGGGTTTTTTAATAAAAATTAAAGGAAAAAACATTCAAGATTTAGAATTTATATTCGAAATTGCAGTGGAGAACATTATTGAGGGTAAATTAATTGCTTATCCAACTAATTCCGTGTATGGTCTAGGAGGAAACCCACTTGATCTTGAAGTAGTGAATAAAATCTATGATATTAAGTATCGAGATCGATCAAAAGGACTAATATTATTAGTTGCAGATACTGAAGAAGCAGAAAAAATTGCAAAATTTAACAAAACAAGTTATAAGTTAGCCGAACGCTTCTGGCCTGGTCAATTAACCTTAATATTGAAAAGAAAAGAACCGAATATAATTCCTATGGAAGTTACTGCTTTTAAAAATACAATTGGTATACGCGTACCAGAAAACGAGATCGTCCTAACTATCCTAAGAAAGTTAAAATCAAAAGGATATTTTGGTGGAATAATTGGAACTTCAGCTAACTATTCTGGAGAACCTCCATCAATAAGCGGGGATCAAGTTGTTAAAAAATTTTTAACACCAATAGATCTAATACTTGATGGAGGAAAAACAAAATCGCGAATTCCGACAACTATCATTGATTGCTCCTCACAAGAGTTAAAGATATTGAGAAATGGGATTATAACAGAAGAGGAAATTGAAGATTTTATTGAATTAAATAAAGATTAACTAATTGGTGTAAATATTGAATAACTTTAATTTATTAGTTTCGACCTCGAGATTTAACGAACTGAATGCAAAAGCAGAAATCTGGTTTACTCTGTTAATGTGTGGTGATAAATATCCCATTATATCAGGGATCAAATATCCTGGATTAATAACTGCTGCAACCAATATTGAGAATAAAGAAGTTATAAAAAAGATCAAAAAAATCCTCGAAAAAGATCCCGATTTCTTTCAATTTATCCTTAAAATTGCCCCTATTGATTATGTGTGTGAAACAAACATAAATATAATAAAAGATTTTGTAGAAAAATATTACCCTCTTTATTTAAACAAAGAAGATTCTTTTAAGATCGAATTGAATCGTAGAAAAAACGAGATCATAGAAAGAGATACCTTTATTAAAGCGGTAGCAAAAATTATTAATAATAAAGTCGATTTGGATAATCCAGATAAAATTCTAAGAATTGAACTACTAGGAAATGT
>Ga0315534_1003060_pt1 | contig 10912 bp, 11 predicted proteins | sample SalMarSW160240MG_FD_203094 | JGI IMG/M metagenome (GOLD analysis project Ga0315534, IMG submission 203094) | Salt marsh sediment microbial communities from the Plum Island Ecosystem LTER, Massachusetts, United States - Salt Marsh Sediment SW1602-40 ... | reverse complement strand
ACTTGCTATCTTTCTTGAACAATCATCTTCACAACTAATAAAATAGTTCTTTTGAGCACAATTTTCTAGATAAAATGGTCCCAAGATATCCATCTGTGCCATTTGATTAGGTTTTTTCATTGCAAATCATTTCCATTTTTTATTTCGGATTTTACATGAAAGGATGTTCAGACCATGTCTTTTCATTACATTGTAAATCGTTTTAGTACTGAGCGATATTTCCTTTAAACGCTTTAACCTGAATTTTATACGATTGCATCCAAATCTTTTGGTTATACGTAAATACAGTATTTCTTGTTCTATTTCTTTTGTTACTTTTATTGGTTGGATATTATGTGGTTTTTTACTTTTATCATTTAGACCATCTACTCCATACTTTTGGTATCTGTTCTTCTACTTGTAGTATATCTTTCTGGATATCTGATATCTAGTACAGATATCAGTTACTGTATCTCTTGCTGTCCATTCTTTCTGATGAATTAAATTATATTTTGTTTGTAAATCTATTTCATATACACTTCCTAGCAGAACTAGAAAGTGTTACATATGTCAGTAAATGAAATTGTAACCTATGTGTGTAAGTACAACAGTTATGTATTCTCTATATCTATACTTTCTTGATTTGAGCTTTGGTAATATATCTAAATCATTGATCGGATTTATAGAGGAAAAGAGAACTTATGTTCCAGTTTGGAACTAGTTTCAACTAACTATTTTGTCCATTACAGATTAACAAGAGAAAAAGAGCAACTGCTTCTATTATAGACAAAACCATTGTCTAGATAGGAAACATGCATGTCTGGTTATGGTTTTGTATTGAACCAATTCATTCTTCTATGATTGGAATCTATTTATATCTCAGAGGAAACAACTATCATTGTTGCTGAAAAATTTATCAGATCTCTAGTTCAAAAATATGGAAAATATATGGTCTATACATATGGTGGTACATGGTATGATTATGGATGTAACATAATTGGATTGAAAACTGGCTACACCCAACAATCCAGAAAAGTATAATGGAAAGAGTAAATCCGTATTTGAAGAATAGAATAGAGTTTTGATGATTATTATCCCTGTGTACTAAATGAATGTAGTCAATTTCATGTGTATAACTGGATACAATTCTTTACTTCTGTGTATAACGCAACAATAGCAAATAATAATAATTTTTGGCTAAGGAAAGTGAATATTATCTTATCTTAAGAGCCGAAGAAAAATATTAATATATAAAAGTATAATCAAGATTTTTATATTTTATTGTAATTATTAAATTATGCTTTCTTGTCCTAATCACCAAATTTATTTCGATGAAAATTGTGAAGAATGTAGGAAAGAATATTTTATTTTAAAAGGGTTAGAAAAAGACAATTCGAAAATTTCCCCTATACAAGAAATAACAGAAGATAAGCGAGGTAATTATAAGGAATTTAATGAAGAAAAAGCAAAAAACCTCTATGAAAAATTATTTATTTATTATTTAAAAAATTCTGGAAATGAAAAAGAATCCTCAAGAAAGGCAAAAGCAGTTATCAAAAAACAATGTTTGCTAAGAAATTTCCACCCTTGGAAATGGGTCTAAATTGTATATTTTTTGATAATCTGTTTTAAAATTTTTAATCTCGAGATTAATAAATAATTTCAAAATAATTTCTTTCGATTATTTGTACTACTTAAATATCTTCATAAAAAATCATCTATTTTGTGTTTACTATATTTCTTTTTAATATTTTGTATTAATAAACTCAATTCTTATGGATATCAAATTGTATATTTCATAACATTAGACGTTCAACATTGCTTTAAGATTAAATATTTTGTTCCAAAAGAATTATTATTTGTCCAATGTGTAGGAAGTTCTATAGAATGAATTATCTTTAGATTATTACTTGCAATTATTTTGCCCCAGCCAAAATAGTTATTATTATTAGAAAATTTTCGTTTTACTAAACTACCTAGCAGAACAATTAAAAAAGAATCTATTCGATTTTCTCTAACTTTTTTTATTATATTATCTATAAACATCTCTCCCATTTCTGGAAGAGCAGATACAACGAAACACGGATCCTTTAATTCTAGTTGAGAAAAGTCGTAATTAGTTGCGTCTGCATTTATTATTTCAAAATTAACATCTGTCTTTTTTGAAATATATTTCTGTAGGTTTGTAAGACTACTATCTAGTTCTAATCCTATAGATCTTATGCCCAACAAAGAGCCACAGTAAGGTATTCTCCCGTCTCCTGCGCCTATATCTATTATCTCATCACATTTATTCTGATTTGATCGCAACCATTCACATAATAAGAATGAAGATAAAATCCATGTTGGATAAAATGGCTGATAACTGGTATCGTATTTTTTTGCATTTAGATAAAAATTATTTACATCTCCTTCATAGGAAATAAATTCAGTATTATCAATTTCTATCAGGTTTTTTTTAAAGTAAATTGAATTAGTATTTGCAAAATAATGTAATTTTTCTAAAGTTGGAGTATAGATTGGAAATTTTTCAGAGTAAAACGATGGAATGATTTCAGAAATTATACTTTTTGGACTTACTTTGTCAAAATAAATATTTTTAGCTCTGATTAGATTTTCTAAAACAGTTCTATACAAATTATTAACCCAAAATTATAGACAAATATTAATAGACAGACTCAGAAGAAGGTCTTAAACCTCTTTTGAAAACAGCGTTGCCACATTGTTGACACTTGTATAGTCGTTTTCTTTTGTATGTGTAAATGGTATCCTCCTTTTCTATTATTTGTTGTATAGTTTTTTGCATACATTTTTCACAAAACCTTTTTTCGGTCATCAAATCTGATATACTTTATAGATAAATAAAATTAGATTTCTATTAGATTCATTTTTTACCTTGTTTATTACTTTTTTAATTTTATTTTTAAAAGATCTGGAACTTCTATCGGTCTTTTTGCTACAGGAACACCAGCTCTTGAATAATTTAAAATTTTTGATTCAGCAGAGCCATAATTACCATAAACTATAGCACCAGCATGTCCCATTTTTTTTTCTTTAGGTGCCGCTCTGCCAGCTACATATGCTACAACTGGTTTGTCAAATTGTGATGAAATTATATATTCAGAAAGTTTTTCCTCAGCATCTCCTCCGATCTCTCCAACAACTACCACTGAATCTATATCCTCTCTTTCTCGGATAAGATCAAAAACCTCTAACAAATTAGTACCATTTATTGGATCACCTCCAATTCCAAGACATAATCTTTGACCATATCCTGCTTGTGTTAACATGTGAGAAACTTCGTACATTAATGTACCACTTCTTGAAAAAACGACAGTGGAACCACCTACAAAAGGTTTCGCAGGCATTATGCCAACCTTAATGGTTTCTGGAATTATTATTCCAGGTGTATTGGGACCTATCATACGAGCATTGTTTTTTTTCGCATATTCTAATACTTTTAAAGAATCTGTGATAGGTACATGCTCTGGAATTGCAACCAACAATTTTATCCCGCTATCTATTGCTTCTTTTGCTGCATTCAGAAAAAATGGAGCAGGAACAAAAATCCCAGATATTTTTGCTTTTGTTTCTTTTACTGCATCTGAAACTGCGTTATAAACAGGAATTCCTTCAAAAGACATTCCTCCCTTGCCCGGAGTTACACCTGCTACAATGTTCGTCCCATATTCTTTCATTAATTTCGTATGAGTAGAGCCAAAACTCCCAGTTATACCCTGGATTATTACCGGTTTGTGATTAAAGTCTATATCTTTCTCATTTCCAATTAAAATATCAAATAAATCAAATTTATTGTTCATTTTTAACGACACCTTTTCCTAATAACTTACTGCTGAGTTAATTGCTTGTTCTACCGTATTATATAACTTCGCTTTACTCTCTTTGAGCATTTCTCTGGCTCTATCTGAGTTTGCCCCAGTGATTCTAGCAAATACTGGAACTTTAATAGTGTTATCATTATATGCATTTAGAATTGCTTGGGCAACTAGATCTGTTCTTACTATCCCACCATACAAATTAACTAGTATCGCTTTAACTTTACTTACTTTACTAATAACTTTTAAAGCTTGATAAATAGACTCTGTTGTCGCTCTTCCACCAAAATCTAGAAATGCTCCAGCTTTTCCTCCGGCATCAGTAACCATATCTAATGTCGACATTACCAAGCCGGCTCCATTTCCTATTATTGCAATATCTCCATCTAATTCAACAAATGAAAACCCATTTTCTTTAGCCTGAGTTTCGAGTGGTGAAAGTTGCTCATACTTTTTCAAATCTTCATGTCTGAATAATGCATTATCATCAAGAATTATCTTCGCATCCAGGGCTTCAAATGCACCGTTTCCTATAAGAGCGAGGGGATTTATTTCAGCTAATTCAGCTTCTTTTTCTAAAATTAATTTGGATAACTTAATAATAAATTCGGAAAATTCTTTTCTTTCATTACCTTTTAATTCGATCTTGTCGGTAATATCAGAAACTAATTCAGGAGTGATTCCTTCATTCTGTATATCAATAATTACTTTATTTTCAACGTTTTCTATCTCAACTCCTCCCTCAGACGAAGCTATTACTGAATAACATCTTTTACCTCTGTTGAGAAAAAATGATAGATAAAATTCTTTTTTGATATCTGCCATTTCTTCTACCAGGATACATTTGGGGAGTTCACCATTGACCTCTTTTGTTAACAACTCTTGGAATTTTTTTATTAATTCTTCTTCTGTATTGCATTTTAAAATTGCTCCTGCCTTCCCCCTGCCTCCAACCTGTAATTGAGATTTTAAAACAATTGGGTAACCTATTTTTTTTGCACCAACAATCGCATCTTCTACTTTGTAGGCCAAGTAAGATCTTGGTATTTTTATTCCATATGAACTAAGAAGCTCCTTTCCTTGAAATTCCAATAAATTCATTTTTATATTACCACGATATTTTGTTAGGTTTATAATCTTATTTTTACCTATATTTTTTAATTGCTAGAAAATACCTTTCTTGTTGGGGTTTAACGTTACTGTTCGATTTTTTTTGGATTTGATAAAGAATATTTTAGTAAACGATAATATTAATTACATAGATTGCTCTCATTTTTGGTCTGAAATTAATCTATATTAGAATTTGAGAATCATATTTAGTTACAGTTAACTATTACAAATATCGAAGTTTGTACCTAGAGGAATTTTATTAATATCTTTATAAATCTATTATCCTAGTCAAATAAATTTATGTTATCAAAACCTAAATTGTAGAATTAACTTTGAAGGCGGTATATTCAACAATTAAAATTAAGCAAGGATTAATTACCAATACTTTAACAAAGTTCACATGGATATAGAAGAAAGACTTTCATTAGTTGTTAAGGAGCCAACAGAAGAAATCGTAACAATCGAAGAGCTTAGACATCTGTTACAAACTGTTTCCTCGCCTAAGCATTATATAGGACTTGAAATCTCTGGGAAACTTCATCTTGGAAGTCTTATCGTTACAGGTCTAAAAATCAATGATCTAATCAAGGCTAAATTTAATACAACTGTGTTCTTAGCAGATTGGCATACTTTTCTCAATAATAAATTAAATAGTAATTGGGAAAAAATTCAAAAAATTTCTAATTATTACAAGCAAGCATTCAAATTTTTTTGTCCTGGAGTAAATATAGTTCTTGGAAGTGATTTATACCAGAACAATGACGAATATTGGAAAAATTTTGTAAATTATTGCAAACATATGAGCATACAAAGAACCATTAGAACATTAACTATTATGGGACGAACTACAAGAGAAAATCTCGATCTTTCGCAATTTCTCTATCCAGCAATGCAATCAATGGACATACATGCTCTCGATCTTGATCTTGTTCATTCTGGCACAGATCAAAGAAAGATCCATATGTTGGTTAGGGAAATCTTTCCAAAATTAAAATGGAAAGTACCAATAAGTCTCCACCATCACCTTTTACCAGGATTATTGGAACCAATGAGATTGGGTATGACTGAAGATAGTAATGAAGATCTTAAAATTTCGAGTAAGATGAGTAAAAGTAAACCAATGGGTAGTATTTTTATCACAGATTCTACAGAAATTATACATCAAAAGATAAACAAAGCATTTTGTCCGATAGGGACTTTGGAAAATAATCCAGTTCTAGAGATAGTAAAGTATATTATTTTTAAATATGTAAACAATTTTCAGATAGAACGCCCTGAAAAATATGGGGGAACTGTTTCATATGATAAGTTTATTACTCTAGAGCATGATTATAAGAATAGAAGGATTCATCCACAAGATCTAAAAAAATCTACCGCATTATATTTAGATAAAGTGATCCAACCTGTAAGAAAATATCTTGAGAGTAATGAACCAAGTTTTGAATAATAACGCACAAATATATTAGTTAGAAGGGAAATGTGTTTTAGAAATAGATATAACTAATTGGACTCTATATACTAAGGTTATCCTGTCAATCTGTATTTAGATTTATATCCTCTTGGATTTATCATCATTTCATTATATTTAAAAGTGGAAGAGTTTCCAATTATGATTGTAGTAATCATTCCGATCATATCACCGTAATTTAATATATTTTGCAGATCGGTGACTACTATTTTTTGACTTTCTCTGTATGCACCCTTAATGATCGCCACAGGCGTTTTTGAATCCCTGTATTTAAGAAAAATATCTCTGGTGTCTTTTAACTGATGGATTCTCTTCTTACTTGCTGGATTGTAAATAACGGTAACATAATCACCAATAGCAGCAGCTTCTACTCTTTTTACGATCATTTCCCATGGAACCAACAAATCACTCATACTTACCACCGCAAAATCAGTCATCAAGGGCGATCCTACTAACGCACCACAAGAATTTAACGAGGATACTCCTGGAACGCATTCAACATAAATACCATTATCTTTCTTCCATCCTTTTTCGACTAAAATTTCATAAATAAGTCCTATCATTCCATATATCCCGGGATCTCCAGATGAAACGAGTGAAACGATCTTCCCATTTTCTGCAAATTTTATTGCTTGATTAGCTCTGTCTACTTCTTGGGTCATTGGATAACGATATACTTCCTTTCCCAAAATCAAGTCGTCAATTAAAGATACATAAGTTTCATATCCTACAATTACCTGACTTTCTTCAATCGCTTCTTTTGCACGAAAGGTCATATGCTCGTGACTTCCAGGTCCCACGCCCACAACATATAATTTACCGTTTGTCAAATTTCCTGTAACTATATTCAAATCTATAAAATTTATCTGTTTATTTTAATAAATTATTTTGTTATAAACTCTTTATGTAACACCTTTACTGCTTCTTCGCAATTCTTTTCATCAATAACAAAAGCCAAATTCAATTCGGAAGACCCTTGAGCAATCATTATCACATTAATATTTTTTTTTGCCACAGCACTAAATGTTCTTCCTGCAACTCCCTTTATTCCTCTCATCCCAGATCCTACTACTGCAATAATTGCTACTGTATCATTGACATCTATCCTTTTAATCAATTTTCCAAGAAAATTTAGTTCTAGAGTGGTAATTGCTTTATCCAAATCACTCTTTTTTACTATAAGTGAGATACTAGACTCAGAAGGTGTTTGAGAAATCATTATTATATTTACTTGGTTTCTTGCAAGAGACTCGAAAATTTTTGCGGCAGTACCAGGATATCCAATCAATCCTCCTCCACTTACATCAATTAATGCTATATTTTTTATGGCAGTAATGGATTTTACAATCTTGGAATTAAAAGGATTTTGAATAATGGCCGTTCCATTATTTTTCAAATTCTTAGCATTTCTTATTCTAACTATTATATTTGAGTCCATAACTGGTTCGAGAGCTCTAGGATGCATATATTTCGGTCCAAACATAGATAATTCTAATGCCTCAGAAAATGATATTTCCGTGAGGGTTATCGCATCTTGTACAATTTTCGGATCAGCAGTCATTAAACCATCAACATCGCTCCATAACCAAACCTCATTAGCATCGATACTAGCAGCAATAATTGTGGCTGAATAATCTGAACCGCCTCTGCCTATTGTAGTAATATTTCCATTTTGATCAGAAGCTATAAAACCGGTTATGACAGGGATGTACTTTTCTTTTAATAGCGGTTCTAACTTATGACGAACCCTAAATTTTGTTGTATCCATTAGTGGTTTTGCATCCCCATAATTTGAATCGGTAAATATTCCAACTTCTTTTCCGTTAAAAAAGACTGATTTTAACCCTGTATCTTTTAAAATAGAAGAGATTATAGGAGTAGAGAGTCTTTCTCCAAAGGAGACGAGATAATCTCTTGACTTCGGAGTCATTTCTCCTAGGAGAGATATTCCCACAAGGATTTCTTTAAACTCATTCAATAAATTGTAAATAATTTGTAAAATCTCTTTCTTATTTTCTAACTTTGTAATTATTTTTTCAATAAGATTAACATGTATGAGCTCTAAATCTAGAATAAATTCATTTATTATTTTCTTGTTGATTTTTTTTATATCATTACAGAGATTTAGAATTTTATCTGTAACTCCATTCAACGCAGAAATAATTACTATTAGTTCATTACCGGATGTAAAATAAGATTTTATAATATTTGTTACATTACTTACCTTCATTTCATCATTGAGTAATGAACCACCAAATTTCATTACAATCCGCATTATATCATGATTACCTTCTTTCATAGATTAATACTTCTTTCTAAACTTTATGCAACTTCAATCTTGGATCCGTGGGGCCAAATAGAAATGAATCCTGCCTACTCCTGCAACAGTGAATTCCAATCTTAATGGCATTTTGCTCGAATATTCTGCGATAACAGAACCTCCCACTGTGCTAATCGCTTTAGTTATTTTAAGGAGATAATCTATACTATATGTGGCTAAACTATCTTCTTTACATATCAATTCTTCTAGTCCTTCGCTTTTGGAATCTAGAGCGATATCTGCATCGCCGGAATCTCCTCTTCCAAGAAAATGAACATTCTCAGATTTAGTATCTATTGTGATATAATCTGATAATACCTGTATGTCTGATAAAATTTTATCGAAGGTCGAATAGGATAAAACAATTTTTGAATTGAAGCTTAGTTTCGGGAGTGGTGTAGAACTCGAGGAGCTTTCTATCAACCGCATTTTATATTCTTTTTTATATCCATTTTCTATTTTTATTGACAACATGCTATCTTGATTGATAGTAATCTCGATAGAATCTTTTTTTTCCGATCTTTTTATGAGTTTTGCAAATTCATCTATTCTGACTCCAAATTTGATTAATGAATCACATTCATATTGCTGAAAAGCAGAGTTGGGCCAAAAAATATCTATAAGTGCCACATGTGAAGGATCCATACCTCTAAAAGATATTCCCTCCACTGACGCTTCAAATGTTGCCTCGTCTACTATTGTAGAGATAGATGATGCGATCGCCTTCCATTCCTCAGGTGTAGCAGTCTTTACAAAAATCAATCTGATTCAATGATGAGGCTATGTATGGACGATTTTAAATCTTACTATAAGCAAATAAAGAGTATTAATTAATTCTATAACAACGAATCAAACTGCCTGATTTTATTTCAACGTTAAGAATAATTTCTCCAAGTATGATTACATTTTGTACATCTGTAAAATTGAGTAGTTGCTTCATCTGCAGATCTGGTCTGAAGCATCCACCAGACTGCTGCATTGTTGCTACATTTTGGGCAGTCTATATTTATTGTTGGTAAAATTTCAACATTGTTTTCCCCGTCCATTACTCGTAGTGCATTCTGTTTCTGAACTGTTGTTGCAGATGCAGATATTGATGAGTTCATATTAATCGTATTACCACCATTCACACTAAATCCACATTTTGGACAGAGAATTTGATTATCGTCGAATTTTAATCTCATTCGAGTTTCACAGTTAGGACAAAATTTCATTTATTTTCCCTCTTACAAATTGATTCAATTGAATCAGAAAATGAAACACCAAACTCTTTGGCTGCATTAATGGATTTTTCTAAGATAATCATTGGTGGTTCTTTTGAAGTAATTTTAACTAAAAAATCCTTTATTAAAGGATGTTTAACTATAACACCAGCGAAATCAACATTTTTTTCTTTAAGAAGGTAATGTTGAAGAATATATAGTATTGAAATATCTTCATCATTGAACTTTAATTCTACTTCTTCATTAGTTAACTTGGAAATCTCTGCGTGCATTAGAAAGTAGAGTACTTATTTAGGATATAAATCATACCGAATGGTAGTTAAAATGAAGAACGATAAAAACAGATTACAAAATATCATCCTAACTACAACACAAGAAAATGTTTCACGAGATGATTTAGTATTATTAAATTTAACTTTACAGATAGCCGGTGATATTCGATCATCTTTTAATCAAACAACATGGGAAAAAGCCTACAACAAATTTGATAATACTTTTAGAGTAAATATTGAGGTAAATTTAACATCAGACAAGCAAATAATTTATTCTACAAAGTTCTGGAGAAAAGCAATTTTTTTCTGGACTAGAAATCCCAAAATATCTCACAGAATTTGGATATCAATAATTAAAGATGATTCTCCATTTTATCCACTTTCAGAAGAAGAATCTAAAACTTTGCTTTTTGATATAAATAAGGTAATTGAATTGAAAATAACGGATTTTAATAAAGGATTACATAAAATCTATGCAGATGTAACAGTATCATGGGGTATCCATAATTTTACTGAGCCAACAAAACTAAAAGGTCGTTCAAACCCTGCTGAAATAAATATTTCAAATTAATTAATATGATATGATTTACCGAGTTCATTGGTAAGCTAAGAGACATGTGTCACCCCTCCTTCACAATAAACAAAGTGAAAATCAATGATTATTGTACAAGGAGAGGTGTATCTAGAGAAATACCATATCAACT
>Ga0315534_1003059_pt1 | contig 10915 bp, 7 predicted proteins | sample SalMarSW160240MG_FD_203094 | JGI IMG/M metagenome (GOLD analysis project Ga0315534, IMG submission 203094) | Salt marsh sediment microbial communities from the Plum Island Ecosystem LTER, Massachusetts, United States - Salt Marsh Sediment SW1602-40 ... | reverse complement strand
TACTGATAAGCGCCTAATATGTCGGTATACCCCCGAACAACAACTTCCATGTCAGGGTTTTGTAGCATGACCCTCGCAATTCTATCAAGGATACTGTACGCCTCATCGGGGAGTGCGTTGGTATTAAAATCAAAAGGGATAATGAGCTTGCCGTCCATGGAAAGCAAGATCGCTTCCTTGTCCTTCCCCTCGTGAAGCCCCGGCACATGGGTGTGGTGTTCCTGAGCAACGACACCATCAATCTGCCGCGCCTCTGACCTATCGACGTCTACACTGGTCTTGTGGGCATCGGCATTGTGTTCTTGAGCATTGATGTTGTGCAGCTCGGAAAGGACGGTTTCATGATGGGACGCCGGTTCAGAGACATCATGAGAGCTTGCATCGTCTAACGGTCCGAGGGCCCCTGCCTTTTCAGCGCGTTGGTTTGACGTCCCTATGCGAAGTTTGCTCAATATCTGGCCGTAATATTGCCCGAGGTGGTCCACCTGTCCGTTGAATCGTGCCAAGATCAACAGATATCCAAAAAAGAGCACCAGCAGCAAGGTGGATGCATAAACCGCTGTTCTTCTGATAGGCTTGGCTGCTTGCGCCCTGACGATCGACACGTTGGCAAGATCACTACGGGTTGTTTCATCCAGAACACGCAGCTCTCTCGCGCACTCCTTGATGATTGGCCGGTTAATCGTTATGATATTTTTCACAAAGCCGGTTAGCAGGGCGTTATCACAGATCACATTGATAAGCCGCGGGTATCCGCGGGAGTAAGCGTATATTTTGCCGATAGCTTTTCTCTCAAAGATGTCCCTCTCGCTACCAGCCACCTTCAAGCGGTATCTGATGTATTCCCGTGTTTCATTCTCTGTTAAGGGTTCAATGTGGTATCTGATCGTAATTCGTTGCCTCAGGGCCCGAACTTCTTTTTGCATTAATGTATCATTGAATTCATTCTGCCCAACGAAGAATATGCTCAAGAGTTTTGTATGATCCTCTTCGATATTGGATAGCAGCCGGATTTCTTCGAGGACTTCTTTTGAGAGTCTTTGCGCTTCGTCGATGATGAGCAACACTTTTTTGTTATCCAGGTAAGCATCGCGCAAAAATTTTGTAAAGTAGATAAGAAAATCGACCTTGGTGGGGAACTTCTTGTTGATATTGAAGGCATTGGCCAGAAAATTAAGAAACTCCAGCTTCTCTAAGTTCGGGTCAACAACGGTTGCAACAACAATATCTTTGTCCAGATCCCTCCGCAGAGCATTAATGAGTGTGGTCTTCCCCGTGCCGACATCGCCGGTAAGCAAGAGGAAGCCTCTGTTGTCCAGCACCCCATACTTCAGCGTTGCCAGGGCCTCTTGATGCTTTTCTCCCAGCCAAAGGAACCTTGGATCTGCCGTTATCTGAAATGGTTTTTCAACCAGGTTATAATGAGATAGATACATGTCGACTTGCTGATTCTGTTAACGCTGCCGGATTGAAAATTGGCCCTTGGCGTGGATGCACAAGATTGAAGCCCCCTTGTAGCAATCTACGGGGAATGCGCTCGCTTTTTCGGTTCAATCTGCCTCCATGATCGTGGAGTGTGGTCACATATATCCCAAAGACCGTAACTGTGCCATAACTTGTTCCTTGTCCTGACCGCGGCCTGCACGTTCGGTAGTGTTTTCCAGGTCTTGTTCCCAGGCCGGGATGTCGGAAGTCTTTGTCGTGGATCCCTTGGCGCCTAAAGAGCGATAACCCTGGTAGTACAGGGAGCAAAAGGGGATATGATGATGATGGATCGTATTCCAGATATCCCGTTCCCTAAAATGTAAGATCGGATGGACTCTGGTGTGATCCGGATCCGTCCTTGGGCTGAAATAGTCCTCCTCGATCCTTGCTTCTTGTTCATCCCAGCGAATCGCCGTCGCCAGGGCTTTGACGCCATGCTCTTCCATGAACAGATTCATGGCTACGGTCTTCATAAGATGGTTGCCCACAAACGATTCAGGCTCGAAAGGAAAGGTCTCTTCTTTGAAGCCAAGCTTTTCAATTTCTTCTTGGTTTCTTTCGTTGAGATCGGCCACCCGAATCAGGTCTCCCACTTTTCTTGCCTTGCCGCTGACATCTGTATTTTTCACCACAAAAAGCTCTACATCCCATTCGATCTTCACGCGGTTTACAAGATCCATGATCTCTTCGAACACGTGCCCTTCATCAATAAACATGGCTCGAGGCACGGGCTGCCCCAGCTCTTGGCACACTTGGCGGCAAAGCCACAGTGTGGTGGTACTGTCTTTGCCACCCGTCCACGCCAAGAAAAGGCCGTCGCGTGAAAACTTTCTAATCGCCTCTCTTATGACTTCCTTGCTGCGCTCCATCTTCTCCTCAAGGGTAAGGTTCATCAATTGTTCGCTTTCTTCCGCCATCATCGGTTCTCCTTTCATAGGCTGGGGGACAGGGAATCAATAATCATTATCATAACATCGGTCCGTCAGATACTCAAGATGGTTGAGATAACGGCCTGCATGACCCGTTCCGGAAACTAAACGGCCTTTCTTCTGACCTGTGTTGGCCTGAGTTGGACGTCTCTGTGTGAACATGTGAGCGGTTGTGCGGACACCGCGTGACAGAATGCATGTACTGTGCCACGTTTAAGGCTTCTTTTGATCGTGTCATTTTCCCTACATGAAGGAAGGGCGGCCTGTTGAGTCAAGAACTCAAGATGTTGGGACTTGACACGACGGAACAAATCCCTTTACAAAAAGAGCCGTATCATATATAAGGCCCATTGATCCAAAAGACAAGACACACCGCCGCAAGCGGGGGGACAGAGCCTATGGGCCGCAAGAGCCTGCTGAAATCGACGAAAAAGAAGCCTGTAAAGCCCAAGCAGGTGGCCGTGCAACATGACGCCGAAAGAAAAAAAGCCATCTTGGATCGCGTACCACGCTTTGCGGGTTCGGTCAAAGCGTCCTTGGAAAATCTTGGACTGGCCCCATCAACCTATTACAAATGGCTGCGACGGTTCAAGGCCGACGGGATTGAGGGACTGAAGAGCGGAAGCCCGGTGTCCGAGAAGGTGTGGAAACGGTTCACTGAGCTGCAAGAGAAGCAGGAAAAACGAGCACGCGCTGAGGGCACATTGAAGGCGGAGGAGAAACGGACCATGACAAGCAAAAAAGACACAGACAAGACCAGGAAGCTCCTTTTCAAGCGGTTTGATAAGGAGCCATCAGAACCACCTAAAGAAGAAGCTGCGCCAGAAAAGGAGCAGGCCCCCATGGCCACTGAAACCATCGGCCCAACGGGACCGCCGTATACGCCGCCACCGGAAGCGCCAATGGATAAGACCTTGAAGTACGCCATCGGGGCTTTTGCATTCGTGATTGCTATACTTGTGCTGGCCAGTATGTCCAATTCGAACAAGTTCTACTTTAAGCACAATGAGCAAATGATCGAACTCTGGCAGGGCAAATTTGCTCCCATGGGAGAAACTCGGGTAGCCAGCTTCTCGGACTATAAGATTCTTGAGGGCTTGCCGGAGCGCAGGTTTTACACCAAGAGACAGGCATTCGACGCTGTTTCCAACTATTTCGTCAGACGGGCCGACAAGATCCTGAATACGGGACAAACCCCGGATTTGAAAAGTGCAAGATCTTGCCTGATTCAGGCCTCCAGGTATGCGGTGTCCGAGGCCACGCGACAATCCGTCCAGACACGGTTAAACAGCATCAACAGGGTGAAAGACGACTTACAGCAATATATCAAAAGTCCTGAACCCGCATCCAAACAAGGGCAGGAGGGACCATAGGGGCCCATTGGTTTTCTTCACGTAAACGTTCCTTTTGCCACGACCACAATGCCCCGAGGCGTTACCGTGAACCTTTTGCGGTCCGCTTCCGGATCATATCCGATCTCAGTATTCGGCGGTATGATATTTTTCTTGTCGATAATCGTCTTCATGATCCTGCAATGACGACCAATCTCCACGTTAGACAGGATCACTGATTCCCGCACTTCAGACCAGCTTCTCACCATCACATTGTAGGAAAGGACCGAGTTTTTCACCACACCGCCGCTGATGATGGTTCCGTGCGACACGATAGAATCCAGGGCCATGCCCGTCCTGTGGTCGCGTTTGTTTTTAAAGACGGTCTTCACGGGGGGGTACTGGGCCTGAAAGGTGCGCAACGGCCATTTAGCGCCGTACAGGTTGAACATGGGCTCTACTCCCGTCAAATCCATATTCGCATTCCAGTAGGCGTCCAAGTCCCCCACATCCCGCCAGTATGAGGAATCCTGCACACGGGGTTCCAGGCTACGAAGGCGGGTCCCATCCTCAGTGATCGTGTAAACGAAATCCTCAATTCGGTTTTCCTTCTTATAGGGGAACGCGAACAGGGAATACTTTCCCAGGGTCTCGGGAATGATATTCATGCCAAAGTCATCCTTGTCGGAAGACTTGAGCAGGTCCACCAATACGCGGGTCTTAAACATGTAAATTCCCATAGAAGCCAGGGCATGATCAGGATCTCCAGGGATCGCGGTGGGCGTCAGGGGTTTTTCTTGGAAACCCGTGATTCCATAGTCTTGGTCAACCTCCAGGACTCCGAACCGACTGGCTTCAGAGAAAGGTATTTCGATGACAGAGACCGTAATGTCCGCATCCTTTTGCTGGTGATACGCCTTCAGGTGATTGTAGTCCATTTTGTAGACATGATCGCCGGAAAGGATGAGCACGTGTTCTGATGATTCCCGTTCTATGAGATAGAGGTTTTGACGTACCGAATCGGCCGTGCCTTGGTACCACCGATCCCCGGTGCGCATCTGGGGATGCACCACTTTCAGGTAGTGGCCGAGGGCATAGCTGAATATGTTCCATCCTGCCTCCAGGTGTTCTACCAGAGACTGGGCCTTGTATTGAGGCAACACCATGATCTTATAAATATTGGAGTTAATGCAGTTACTTAATGTCACATCAATGATACGATATATACCCCCATAGGGAACTGACGGCTTTGATCGGTCCTGGGTTAAAGGATAAAGCCTTTCTCCCTTTCCGCCGGCCATAATCAGTGCGATAACATCGCGCATACTCATACTCCTTTTAAGACATCTATCATCGTGAAGGCCTGGCCCTTTAAGCCCTGTGCCACCCTCTTGGAGAGAAAATGAATCGCGTCCAGGGTCCCCGCCGCATAGATGTCTCGGCCATTAACGTTATGGGTGAACTGAAAGAAGACGGTGCCGTCTTCAGACCGAAGGGCATATGTGTGCCAGCCATGACCCGTCAGGTAGGCTTCTGGAATAGCCCATTCGGTTCGTTGAACCTCGGGGTCTCGCTCCATAACAATTTGTTCTTTCGTAAAAGGAATCCCCAGTTTGTTAAAGCAGCCGATCATGGCCTTGGCCGTTCCGCTGGTGTCAGCCTTGCCCTGCTGATGACTTTCCTTGATTTCAAGGCGGTATCCTTTAAACACACCAGGGAAAGTCTCGGCAGCATATTGCATCATGGCCTGGAAGGCGACGATCTGTTTGGCCATGTTCGGAGCAATGACTGCGACCACGTCAGACTTGTTGACGGTGTCAACCAAAAGCGCCCTGTCGCCGCCCGTGGTACCCATGACAAACGGGATGCCATGGTCGCAGTAAAAAGAGGCATTGTCGTTCACCGCAGTGGGATGGGTGTAATCCACACTGAAGAATTCCCCTTCTGCCGTCTTAACAGAATTGATCATCTCTTGTCGTTTGTCCGGTGGGATCAACCTGACACGGTGGGAGCCGATCTGGGTTTCTTGGGCCGTTATTTCGGGACCGGTGAAGGAATAGGCGATGAGCTTCATGGCCGAATCGCCCTGGACGTGTTCGGCCGCTTTGGTTGCCATGTTGCCCGGAAGGCCGTTCACCATCACCCTGATATAGTCCACAGCACACCTCCTTGCCTCGGCTGAGGCGTTAAAGATTTCGATTCCAGGTCAGGCTTTCTGCCCTTTTTGACGGACCCCAACCATTAGGGAGAGAGGACCTCAAAGAGACATTCTAAAATCGCTCATATCACAAAAACTTAGGGCATTCAAATCACGCCTTCCGTCCGACGGGCGTGATAACAGGAGATTCATGATTCCGTGGGGCAATTAATGACACTTGTCACTTAGTTATCATGGAAAATGCCTTTTTCCGGGAAAGCGCCGAACGTGGAAAAAGATAAGTCTGATGCCGGGCCAATTAGACAAGCCTGGTGCGTGGTCAGGCTGACGGAAAGGAGTTCGTTTGGGATGTCTGACCCCTCTTCTATTTACCGCCGGGATATGCTTTCCGAAGACGTTCAACCAGACGCTTCATATCCCGCTCATACTTTTGTCTCCACGATCGTCTCTGTTCTTCTTTTGTCCGCAACTGATAGATTTCTAACCCCTGCTGTGGCTGTTCCCACCCCTGTTGTCGCGTTTGATGAGCCTCTGGAGGAGAGGCGAGAACCGCACAGGGCAGGATCATCACCATTGCCAGGCTGAACAGTAGTTTTTTCATTTTGTGCTTCCTTTCCGAAGGATTCGTTTCATGCCTCGGAGGCTGCCTCGTTGTATCTTGCACGGCAGGCGAGCCGAAACTGCCATGTTCCATGTCAGGTCCCCATCAGAAAGTGGCGGAGAAGCACTGGGGGCAAGCCACCGGTCGTTTATTGTCAGCGACCAACGACACGGTGACAACTAGTGCGATGAACCTTCGGATTCGTCTGGGGTCATCTGAGAGGGCAAGGGGGCGGGCTGGCCGTGCGAATGTCTCTTCTTTATCTTTTCTTCTATTCTTTCCTTCCGTTCGTGCCAAGCTTTCGGGGCTTCTTCTCTGGTCACGAATCCGTCGTTGCCGGTGTCCATGGCCTTAAAACGCTTTTCACATATTGTGGTGTGTTCGTCGTAGCTAATCTTGCCGTCATTGTTGGTATCCATTGCATCAAAATGTGTCTTTGCCCACGTGTGACCGTGGGGTGCTTCTGCCAAAGCATCGTTGTTTCCCAGGAGGGTCACCGCACCTAAGAGGATCAAGGCCATCATTGCCAAGCTTTTGATGGCTGTCTCCTTTCGTCAGCTGTTCCTAGATAAGAAGGGACTAAAGACAATGGCTACTTCAGCACCTCGAGTACTAAAACTAGCAGAAAAGAGAGGGTCAGTCAAGGATGGGTGCAAAAGAAAGCCCAAGGGCTAGAAACTCACAGGGATGGGACATCTATGGAACCGGCCCTTGGGACAAGAGCCCAGGCCCAATCAAACCCGATCTCCCATTGCGTAGGTTATGAGGGGCGTCAGGCCAGGGCAATGAACACTCCATAACACGCTGGCAGATAGTGTCAACATAACGACAGGCATAGGCGACCTTGGGCCTGTCCTTGCTCTTTGAGTCGTGAGTACAGTTATCTACAAATCCAATAGAGAGCGGAGATCACCAGTAGCCATGGAAAGAGAAAGAATCCTAATAATACTCTTAGCGCTCGTTTCATGCTCGCTCTTGTCAGTCAAGTTATTGAGTCAAGTTATTGAGACGATGAGCATTAATTATGCCAGCCGGAAACAGGTTGACCAATCCTCCATAATTTCAGAGAATTAGGCGGAATTGCGCAGAAACTGAAAGTGCCTCAAGTGGGTATTTTAGTTCCAACTCTTTGAAAATTAATGCTAATTTAGGAAAACGAATGCCAACTCAGAAAACTACAGCAGGAGGCCAGCATGACGGAGGGGCTAAAATGCTGATGGAAGACTATGTCTGGCAACCACGAGGCGAGCAAGGAGGATAACGTCATGGATCAGTACGTGTGTTCTGTTTGTGGCTATGTCTACGATCCCACATTGGGAGATCCGAACAATGGTGTGGAACCGGGAACGGCCTTTGAGAATTTGCCCATTGATTGGGTCTGTCCTGTCTGTGGGGCCTCACAAGACCAGTTTGGCAAAGAGGGATAGCCCTGAGTATCTGAAATTATGCTGGCAAGAAGTGAGCAATACAATCGGGGCCTGAGCCCCCCCTAGAGGGGAGGCGATCATGGAAGAAATGGATAGGGTGTGCCGAATGCGGGAAAAGTTTCCTGAAAGACGGACACGGTCTTGTGAGGCACTATAGGCCTTTTCCTGTGTACGGGCTGGCCAGAAGGGAGATGGCCTAGCACGGCAAAGATGAGCAGGAGCATCCCAGTACCATCTTGTTCAACGGCTCCAGAGCTCCAGTACAAGATTTCTGCTGATATTCAGATAATGAAACAACACCGTGTGATCATCGCAGAACACCTCCAGGGTGATGGTTCCATCGTATCCGATCCCTTTGAGGGCAGACACGGCTTTTTCCCAGTCCACGCTTCCAACGCCCAGGGGCATATGATGGTCCTCGGTTGAACGATTGTCGGAAAAGTGAACGTGTTTGATGGCTGGGCCCAGGTGCCTGCAGAAAGATTCCCCGTCGTCTTTTCCCATATTGGTGTGACCAAAATCGAGATGCACCTGGAGTGCAGGAATCTCCCCAAGGATGGTTTTGAAGTTTGAAACACGATCAAAGGGGGCCTTGTAGTTCTCCAAGACCAAGGCCAGTCCCAAGTGCCCGGCCATTTGCTCAATGGGTTTCAGGGCTTCGATATTCAGCTCCAGCAGATCGGACCTCATACGGGGCGGACAGGCATAACAGGGATGGATATTCATGACCTTCGCACCCAAAGCTGAAAACAGCTTGGCACAGCGCTCCAATTCCTTAAAACAGGCCTCTCGAACCCCCTTGATGGGATAGGCGTAAGGCAGACAAGGATCCGTGTGCCCCACGACGGAGAGATGATATTCATCAAGGAGTCTTCTAACCCTTTCCACATCCAGTATGAGGCCGGGCCCTTCAATGGTGAGATCCAGAAAATCGTATTCGGCCTTTCCAAAGGCTTCGATTTCCTTGTACACTGAGGCAGATGGATTATTCATCAGGCCAATCTTCATGTCAGCACCCGGGCAGCAGATCGATCCTCGCCCTTTTTCAGGGATTCTCGATACGAAAAGATGGACAGATCAGAAGCGCTTGGTATACAGAATATAAGATTAACCGAAAACGATGTCCCCATCAAACTATTTTATGGGCTCGTGCTTCCACAGGCGGAGGTTTTCTGTTGACTCTGTTTGGCTTCGTTGAATATTTTTTGGGACAATGACCGTCCGCAGAATTCTCATTTTTGTCCCCGCGGCCGTCATCCTCTTCTTGCTGCAGTCCTATTTCTGGGTGCCCACCTACGAAGAAGAGACCCGAGGTAATCCGGCCCGCCTCCATGAATACATAACGGCTTCCATTGGCGATGCTACTCTCCTCAACCCCATCCTGTCCGCCGATTCAGCCAGCAGCGACATTGAGTCCATGGTATTTGAGGGGCTCATTGACCGGGATGAAGCGCTTCGTTTCAGGGGCCGCCTTGCTACGTCCTGGCAGATTCACGAGGAGGCCTTTTTCTATGTGAACGAGCATGCGAGCATACCGGGTGTGGGCAAGGCAGGGGGCCCGGCCGTCGCCGATCTTCTCCAAAGGGCCAGGGGCCTGGATTGGCCGGCCAACCTGAAGGTCAAGGCCTCTTTGGAGAACATCAAGCAAATCGTCGTCATACCTGCCAGAGAGTTTTTTGTGACCAGGCGTGAAAACGGGGCCAAGAGCGAAGAAAAGCGCGAGGTGAAAATCAGGGTCCAGGCACCGATTCGGATCAAACTGGTGCTCAGCCAGGTGGATCAAGAGCTTTTCAAGAACCTGTCCGCCGTCTTGGGCAAGGCCTATTTTGCCTCTTTTTCCGGCCAAGATGATCTGACGATTGACGATCCGGCATGGCAAAGAAAAAAATCCGAGTACGCCGAGGAGATCCTGCCCACCACGGAACACAATCCCATCGTGGTGTTTCATCTTCGTCCTGGCGTGCGATTTCATGACGGGCACTTGTTTGGTGCCAACGATGTGAAATTTACCTTTGAGGCGGTCATGGACCCAAAGAACCTGTCTCCCCGCATCTCTGACTACGAACCCGTCAAGGATGTGGAGGTGGTGGACCCTCTGACGGTGCGCATCGTGTATAAGCGACTCTATTCACCCGCGCTCAGTACTTGGAGCATAGGGATACTCCCCGAGCATCTCTTGAACGACGAGGCCATGCAGGAGGAAGCCTTGCGTCTTGGAAAAGACCCGACAACGTTTTCCATACGTGAAAGCAGTTTCAATCGACATCCCGCGGGCTGTGGCCCCTTTGTCTTTCAGGAATGGAAATCGGATCAGTACATTGTCCTCAAACGCTTTCAAGACTATTGGGAGGGGCCGCCCAACTATGAGCGTTACACCTACCGGATTGTGCCGGATCTCCTGACACAGGAGATGGAGTTTTATGCGGGAACCATCGACAGCTACAGCGTCCGGCCCCATCAGGTCAAGCGTTTGGAAGATGATCCGAAATACCAGAGTTTTTCCGGTCTTTCCTTCGGTTATACCTATATTGGTTACAACATGCGGCGAGAACCCTTCAATGACCCCAGAGTGCGCCGAGCCCTTGGGATGGCCATTGATGTGGAGAAGATCATAGACTACGTGCTTTATGGCCAGGGGGAGCGGATTACGGGACCTTTTGTCAAGCAGACCGACTATTATAACGCCGGCATCCAGCCTTTGCCTTACGATCCAAGGGGGGCTGTGACGCTCTTGCAGGATGCCGGTTGGAGGCAAGACCGGGATGGGTGGCTGGAAAAAGACGGCAAGAGGTTTCAATTTACTCTTATCACCAACAACGGTAACGACCTTCGAAAGGCGGTGCTTGCCATTGCCCAAGATGCCTGGAGGAAGATCGGCATAGACGTGCGGACGGATCTCCTGGAATGGTCTGTATTCATCCAGGAGCGGGTGGACAAGGGTGATTTTGATGCCCTCGTCCTCGGATGGCGCATGGGAATAGAGC
>Ga0315534_1003058_pt1 | contig 10919 bp, 16 predicted proteins | sample SalMarSW160240MG_FD_203094 | JGI IMG/M metagenome (GOLD analysis project Ga0315534, IMG submission 203094) | Salt marsh sediment microbial communities from the Plum Island Ecosystem LTER, Massachusetts, United States - Salt Marsh Sediment SW1602-40 ... | reverse complement strand
GCAGCCGCGTGAGCCACAACAAGCGGCGTTTGTCGCGCTCCCGCTAGGGGCCAACTCTGGACAACAAATTCAGTTGTCCAGATATCCGCCATAGCGGGTCCCACAAGAAGGACCCGAGGCTGAGCCCCGAGTCTTTCGTCCAACTAAGATTTGGAAACCTGCTAGGCGACCTTCTTTGCAGCCTTGGCAGCGACATCCTGGATCGGCTTGAACGCGTCGCGCGCCAGGCTGAAATACATCTCACCGAGCTTCGTCATCTGGGCAATGTGGGCGTCATATGCCTTCTTTACGTACTGAGACTGGATTTCGACTACCTGTTCGACCGACTTCGCGCCGACCAACTGCTCAAAGGTGCGGGTACCGTCCTCAAACGCCTTCTTCGAATAACTAGTGACCTCGGCGACTACCGCCTGGAAGCCCTTGTTCGCCTCACCGTAGGAACGGACGGCGGCATCGAAACCGTCTTTGCCCACGTTCTGAAATTCATCAGCAATCTTGAACTGCTCGGTCATCTCGTACCTCTTGCTAGATACCGCCTTGGGCGGAATGGGTTGTTCATACAGCCAATATGGTGCGGTGCACAATAATATCAAGGGACAATGATGCAGTGCAAAACCCCTGAAATACCCAGCTGCCGAAGGCTTTGGTATTGTTATTCGGCCGCTTTGGCTGCTTCTCGGACATGATGATCGCAATTATGCATTGAGTTCCAGGAGGTTCCTAGGAGATGCAAATTCCACTCTGCGTTGCCCTGCAATCAGAACAACGTTACGATGCGCTCATGGCACGCAACGAGCAAGAATCGGAACAAGGTTACGAATTGCTGACGGTACAGTGCCGAATGGCGCGCGCTGCATTGGCTTGGGGCGTGCGTGATTTGGCCGGCGCCGCGCATGTTTCCGCTGACACCGTTGCCCGATTTGAGCGCGGGGAGGCGCTTCGGCGAAGTACAGTGCGGGCGATCCGGACCGCCCTTGAGGGCGCTGGCTGCGAGTTCATTCGTGAGGATGACGTCAGTGGGCCCGGCATGAAAATGCGCAAACGGCCGGTGAAGATCGGGGGCTGAGGAACCGAGCGTTATAAGTGTGACCCACTCTCAGGTCGAACGCGTGAAGGAGGAAAGCCATGCTCAAAGCGTCACTCGCGGCGGCGTTTCTCGCCGTCATGTTTTTGTCGCCTGCCTATGCGGCCGGGGATCTCTGCAACGACGCCCATATGAAGCAGATGGATGAGATGATCGCCAAGATGACCGACGCCGCCAAGAAGGAGGAGGCGACGATGCATCTCGACATGTCGAAGGCCGAGATGAAGAAAGGAAACACGGCGGAGTGTATGAAGCATATGGACGAGGCCCATAAGGCCATGGGCATGTGAGCCGCGCTCGCGGGCGCAGCTTGCGTCACACATGGTCACCGCTGGCTTGGACACGTATAATTGGGATTTGTTGGGCATCTGGGCCGCTGTCCTTTTTTCGGCAGCTTAGGAGCCGGTCCGCCAGAGCGTTAGCCGAGTCGGCATGAGCTCGCCAAGGCTTCCCGTCTTTTACACAGCGTTGCTGGCCCTCGGGAGCGTCTATTCCCCAGAATCGGATCCGCTGACCTTGGATCTCAACTGTATCGCCGTCTATGACGCTGGCGCGGCCTAATGTCATTTTGTGCGTACACGGAGGGATGAGGTGAGGCTAGTCCTGCCAGGACCGCCACAAGAACAATCGCGCCGAAGGCCGTTTTCCCTTGGGTGTGGTAGCCGGGTCTCGGATGACGGTTATCCCTTAAACCATACACATCCGACGCGCCTTCTCCACATCAGCGAAGCTCAACCGATGCCGCCTAAGCACAGCGGCTGACGCCGACCTTAGCCCCGCCGAGGGAGCCCCGCCACGACGCTGCCTTATTTTGGTAGGGAATGGCGGGGTAGAGCACTCACCAGCCCACTTACCACCACATGCATGGGCGGCTACGGCTAAGCACGCCTTAACTCAAACTTGCAGGGAGCTACCCTGGAACGCGGCTCCATAAGCCGAAGCAAGAGGACGTTTGCATGATCAACCGGACGGTTCGCAATTTTCCGAAAGCTCTGACGGCCTTCGCCATCGCCGCCAGTTTCGTGAGCGCCAGCTTTGCTGGCGAATTTACGGTGGAGCAAGGAAAGCGATACCGGGCAACTCTCGCCCTAAAATCGGCTGAGCAGTTGGCTGACAACGCGTTGATCGCAAGAAAATTTCGCGCCTTGGGCTTCACTAGAGTGAGTGTTTCAGGTGCAGGAGCGACGCGCCGGGTTGAGGGGGTTTGGCCAGGCAAGGATACCAGCGCGTTTTTGCCGCCTCAGATCGTTGCGGTCGCTAGATTTTGATGACGACTCCAGGGCCCGCGACAGTCCGCCGCGACCTGCGGAACGACGCGGTCGACGTTGCAATCGCGGCGGCGCAATCTGATCGCCGCCAAGCTCACGCCCAATCGAGCCAAGAAGCTCGTCGGCGAGAGCATCAAGACGCTCAAGACCTTGCTGAAGTGACTGCCGGCTGCCTGGCTCCTCTCGAAGCTTCTCGGACCTGATCCAGAGCCTAGCGGGCAAGAGAACCTAGCCGACATCGTGGAGCTACTATCAGGGCAGAAAGCCTGTTGCGCACACGCTCCTTACTGCGGATAGTCCTCCTTCCCCACCAAAAGAGGTCCCCGTCGATGTCCCTCTCTATGTACCAGGCGTCGGTCCCGGTCTTTCTCCAAATGTTGAATAACCTCTCCGCGATCCTGGACAAAGCAGAGGCGTATGCCGAGAGCCACAAGATTGATGCGGAAGTCCTGCTCAATTACCGGCTTGCCCCTGATATGTTTCCGTTTGTTCGCCAGATCCAGATTGCAGCCGATCTCGCCAAGGGAGCCGCTGCGCGGCTCGCGGGTGTGGAAGTGCCGAAACATGACGACACTGAGAAGACCCTTGCTGATCTCAAGGCGCGGATCACAAGCACGGCGACATTCGTGCAATCCATCCAACCTAGCGACATTGACGGCTCTGAGGATCGGGACATTACCCTAACCCTTGGTGAGCACACGTTGAGTTTTAAAGGCCAGCCCTATCTGTTGCATTTCGTGCTGCCCAACTTTTATTTCCACTGCACCACGGCCTACGACATCCTGAGGCACTGCGGTATTGAACTGGGCAAACGGGATTTCATCGGAGCTATCTGAACAAGGCGCAAGGTAGGAAGAGGGCAACCAATTTCGGTGCGAAAATGCGGCGCTTCTCCTGTCGGCTCAAAGCAGACGAACTCGATTGGACGCTTCGCGACGGCTCATGGCTGTCCCTGTCGGAAACCCGATCGGCTGACAAATGAAGCCGAATCGGACGATGCTGCCGTCCGATGAGGGATATCTGCGAGCTGCTCTTGCACCTTGGTCGGGCTACTTCGGTCGCGAGCTTCGCTGGAGGCCGAAATCCTCTTGCTTCGACACCAGCTCAATGTTGTGCGACGAAAATCTCCCAAGCGAATGGTCTTTACTGACGTTGATCGCCGGATGTTTGCCGGGCTCTATCATCTGGCCCCGGAAGTGCTCAATGCTCTGAAGATCGTCAAGCCGGAGACGGTGATCCGTTGGCACCGGGCTGGCTTTCGGGCCTATTGGCGCAGGAGATCAGGGCCGCGCGGGGGCCGGCCGCAGACACCGCTTGAGATCCGCCGGCTCATTGGCGAGATGAGTCTGGCCAATCCGCTCTGGGGCGCGCCACGGATCCATGGTGAGCTGCTTAAGCTCGGCATTGAGGTCGGGCAGACCACAGTTGCCAGTACATGGTCAAGGAGAGACGCTTCCCATCTCAGGGCTGGAGAACGTTCATTCGCAATCATGCTGAGGGGACCGCAGCGCTCGATCTGTTTGTCGTGCCGACGCTATCATTCCGGCTTCTGTTCGGCCTGTTGATCCTGCGGCATGACCGGCGCGAAATCCTGTGGTTGGGCGTGACCGCGCATCCCACGGCTGAATGGATTTCGCAGCAGGTCACCGAAGCAATCGGCTGGGAGAAGCCACCAAAGTATATGTTACGTGATCGAGATCGGGTGTACGGCCACGCCTTTATGAGGCGTATCCGGGCGATGGGCATCCGGGATCGGCCGACCGCGGCGCGCTCACCCTGGCAGAACGGATATTGCGAGCGGGCCATCGGTTCGATCCGACGGGACTGCTTGGACCACGTGATTGTCTTGGGCGAGCGCCATCTTCTCCATCTGCTGCGCTGTTATGCGAACTACTACAATCGCAGCCGAACCCACCTGTCCTTGAACAAGGATGCGCCGATAAGGCGACCAATTCACACCTTCGGGAGGGTCAAAGCGAGGGCCGTCCTCGGCGGCCTGCATCATCACTACGTTCGTATTTGATTTCCGACAGGGACAGGGCCTAGGAGCGTGTCGAGCGGGAGGGTCGTTCGCGTCGATGTAGAGATCAAGTGCGTGCTGCGCGCCAATGACGGCATCGTTTCGACTGCCAGCCTGATTGTAGGCGTCGGACGTGGAGCGCCGCGACTTATCGGGCATTGAGCAGAAACAAAACGGAGGCGAACCATGCAGATCGAGATCAGTACGGACAGCAATATCGAAGGGCGCGAGAAGTTCGCCACCCATGTTAAAGGCGTGGTGGAAAGCGCCCTGAACCGATTCAGCGATCGGATCACGCGGGTGGAAGTCCATCTCACCGACGTGAACAGCTACAAGGGTGGCGAGGCCGGTAAACGCTGCGTGATGGAGGCCCGACTCGAGGGGCGCCAGCCCACCGCCGTCACGCACCAGGCAACGACCTTAGACCAAGCGGTTGACGGCGCGGCCGGTAAGTTGAAGAGATCTGTCGAGCGCACCTTGGACCGCAACGCCACCTTGAAGGGACTGCGAGACCATCGTTAGCGTGTTAGCGCTCCCCCCTAAGCGAGGTGGAAGCGGGCCTTGCAGGCACGTTGCGTAGTCAAGAGTTACGAATTGGGTACGGGCCCACGCGGCCAATTGTTATAATCGAACCAGGAGGACGGTTATGGCGGATACGACGATCAAGAAGGTCGAGGCCGGTTCATCCCCTAGGGGAGAAATGGGCCAGAAATATCTTGTTGCTGGCAAGCGTGTGTCTATGCGCCTCTGGGCGCAAGAACCAGGGGGCAAGCTCAAGGCTCCCACGACGAGGGAGTACGAAACTGTGGGCTATGTCATCTCAGGCATCGCAAAACTCGATCTAGAAGGACAGACTCTGAATCTAAAAGCTGGAGACTCATGGTTGGTGCCGGCGGGGGCGATGCACCAATACACGATTATCGAGCCGTTCACGGCTGTCGAGGCGACCGCACCACCGGCCGAGGTTCATGGTCGCGATGCGCCGGCCTGAACTGCAAGCCCTTGATCGACATTTCCCCTTCTCGAGAGTGAATGTCCGCCCGAGCAATTGTCGGCCGTCCAGTTATTCGGTCGTCTTCCCGTCGAAGTACTCCTTGTCTTTCTCTGCGTCCGCCTTGGTGGCGTGCACGACGCCATCGCGATGGTTCGGGGGAGCATAGAGCGTGTAGAGCTTCATCGGGCCTGACGAACCGTTGATGATGTTGTGGCGGGTGCCGGCGGGCACCAAGATCGCGAACCCGGGCTTGATGCGATGCTCAACGCCATCAAGCACCGCCTTGCCTTCGCCTTCCTCTACCCGGAAGAACTGATCGAGCTTGTGGACCTCTGCACCGATGTCTTCACCGGGCTTAAGGCTCATCACGACGAGCTGGCAATTCTTCGCCGTATACAAGACCGTGCGGAACGTCGTGTTCTGTTCCGCTACCTTTTCTATGCTGTGGACGTAGCCTTTCATAGTTTCCTATCCATTTTTGCCTCGTCGGACGTGCTTGGCCGAAGAGGGATCGCCCTTATTGGCCGAAACTTTATGAGCCGCACGACATCGTGGACGGCAAGGGCGATGCCCACGCGCAAGTTCTGATAGCCAAGTCACTGCATCAATGCGTTTCGTCATCAGGGAAAAGAAGAAGCCCCGTGGACGGGGGGCCATTGCGGGGCTTCTTTGGTTCCTCTTTGGGGGAACAATGATGGGGAGGGAAATCCCACCAAGTCTACTAGCTAATCATCACGGGCCGTCTTATCAACCCCGACCCACAACGAGCAGCAGGTTACCCGGAATGCTCGCTGTAGTACGCCTCGGCCTTGGCAATACTTGCATCCGGGTCTTTCATGAAGTCCGTTTTGGCCTGCTCATTGCCGAAGCAATAGGTCTTGCCTTTGTAGGACTGACTCACGGAGCAATCGGTTTTGACCGACTTCTCCATGGCAAGACCCTGTGCGCACATATCGTCGAACTCGCCGGTTACAGCGTAAGCCGCCGTGGCAAGCCCGATCAGGAAAGCGCCGACAACGGCGGATTTGATCGCATTTCTCATCATGATTAATCTCCTCCTAAAGGACTCGTTTATAATAATAGAACGCGGAGTTCCAGATATTGTTCCGTAAGTGCATGTGATAAATTCCTGAATTCGCAAATATTGTCCGGGTTTGAGCGCTAAAATAAAATGTTAAAAGACCTTCTTTATGTGAAAAAGAACCGAAATGTACTGGATTAATAACTGATAGTACTAGCTTGAACCCATTTCTGTTCATCTACCGGTTCCGTGCGGGCCAAATGTGGAGGCAGTGCTGAGGCACTGATCGTGGATCTGTTTCGCCCGCCTTAGGGAGCGAACTCAAAAGCACGCTAGCCTGCATACTCCCGCGTCACCAGCATCGGGCCGCTATGGTCCTTTGCGGTACGTCACAGAGTGGCCGTGATCTCGGTTCGCGACGGAATTAAGAGTTGAAGAAGCGTGAGGTCCGCTTCGTGCCGATTGCAGACATCGAGCCCTGGTCCCTTTCACTGAGTGCGGCGGCACCGCACGCAACGCGGTAGGAGCCATCGAGGATCGGTTCGAGAAAGCGATGCAGCTTGGACCCGAAGTCACGCCAAACGTGTGCGACGGGTTTAGGAAGTTTCTACCGGCGCGGCGAGATGCGGGCACTGCAACTGGCAGTCCGGGTTGGCCCCCTGCTTGCTCGCCAAGTAGCCCGTGCTTTGGTCAGCGCGGTTTCAAACTCCTCGACAGAGGAATTGAGCAGTCGCGGACTGGGGTTGGTGTGAGGAACCTTGTCAGAAACAGCGGAATGTTTGGCGAGCTGATCGCCAAAATTGGCGTGTAAGATAGCGCGCATAGGAGTTGTGTCCTTTCCAAAGATTTCAAAATTTTCGAGCCGTGGCCAACTCGGAATTAGGCATTGCCGCGTCTTGATCCTGCGCGGCTTGCAGGTCCAAAGGATCGATAGTCACCATCTCGACCGCGGATCCAGACTGCGCCGGCACGAAGATCACTGTCGAAACCCAATGGTAGGCCGGAAAGGACAGACCCGCAAAGAGCTCCTCGTCTGTCACCACCCGATAGTCGCCAGGGGGCTGCAACCGATCCACGCCCTTCAGATAGAAAGATCTACGGAACGCTATGGTCCTGCGAATTGTCCGTATGGTCATCGAACAAGCCGCTCTGGCCTCCGTTCAAGTGAAAGTTTTTCGTACGGCCAAAGCAACACCATGAGAATGCCATAGGAAACAGTGAACGCGACAACTGCTGGCACTAGCCATGGCTGAGTATCATGTGCGCCGTAGCCGCCCATCGTAGACAGCAGAAACCAAACCATCGCAAGAAGATACAAACCCGAGATGATCCAGATCAGGAAACTAGCTGACTGGCTTTTTTCTGAACGAAGATTTGGCCGCTGATTTTTCGTGTTCATGCGCCACCTGCAAGCGTCAGTCGGGATGCTTGGTCAAAAAGCAGGCTAGGCTGTGACGTGATGTACTGCCGCATCGTGCCCGACTCAAACTCGGTGTCCGCGACGTGGACCTTGACCAGGTCGCCAATAGATACGAGCCCGAGAAGGCGACCTCTCTCGACCACGGGCATGTGGCGGAACCGATGCATGGTCATTTCCGACATTAGCTGGTCACTCGTGTCGGCCTCTCGCGCCGTGACCACAGTCTTGGTCATGAAGTCCGAGACTGGCTCCTTCAAGACTTCGGGGCCGCCTTGGCTGATCGCCCGCATGAGATCGCGCTCCGACATTATGCCCGAGATCTTGTCGTCGTCTCCCAGGATGACGATGCAGCCAATGCCACGCTGCGCGAGCAGCTTTGCGATTTCGAGCAATGACTTGTCTGTGGTGGTGGTGAAGACACCCCCACCCTTCTGCTTCAGAATGGTGGCGACGTTCATCTCTGCGCCGTCAGTAAGCCGAACTGCTTGCGCCAAAAGGCCGCCTGCAGCCCCACCATGTCGGCGAGGTTCTTGGCGCCCGCTAGGGTCTTGGCCAAATCGAAGCTCGCATCGACATTGCGCCGGGCGATGTCGACGATCTTGCGGTTGAACGCGGCAGCACCTTGGCTGGCAGTGTCGAAGGACCTCTCAAACGTCGTCAAGGACGCATCGAAAGCCTCCAAAGAGCGGTCATAGGTCTCGCGCGTCTGAGCTACGGTCTTCTCGGCAAGGGCGCGCACGCCCTCCGGGACGGCAGTGTCGAGGCCGAGGTTGCCGAGCTGGTCTGTCATTTGGCGATAGGCGGCGCTTGTCTGGTCTGCGGCAGCTTGGGGATTATGGGTGGCAGTCATGAAATACCTCTTGGAGTTAAAGCACAGGCGATTTTTCGCAGGCTGGAAAGCCGCAGGCCTCGAGCGTGATTGCTGCTCGTCTTGCTGAGATGTTCGGAAAAAGGGGGCGTGCACGGAGTTGGCACGGTAGTCTTTTACCGTTATCGCCTCGGACGGCGTGCCAGTCTTCAAACCGTAGGCTTTATCCAAACCTAATGCAAGCGCCGCGTGAGAAACCGTTATAATGCCCGCAGAAGTTAAAACGCTATCCAGCAGTGAGCGGGTTTGTTTGGTTAGAATGGCCGCTTCGGGACCCATAGCGGGCATACCGCCATTTGCATTTCGGCTTCTAGCTGACTGCGGGGGCAATAATTGAGACCATGGTGCCCTCCAGTCCGCTAGACTTCTCGACTGTAGCCTTGAGTTGATGCGCCAGTGCCTCGACGATGCTCGTGCCAAGGCCAATATGTGGGGGCTCGTTCGTCGCTTCTTTGGGCCCCGATCCGTTGTCGGAAACCGAGAGGTGCCAGCCCGAATTCTCCGCGTCGTAGCTAACCAGAATTTCGCCCTCCGCTTCGGCCGGGAAGCCATGCTTCAAAGCGTTGATTACCAACTCCGTCACGATCAGCCCGAGGCTCACAGCTTCGCTGGATGTCGTCGAGCCACTAGTGGCCTTGACCTCGATGGAAATTGGCCGGCGGTCACCGACCATCGACTTCGCCAAGCTGTCGCACAGCTTGGTTAGATAAGGTCCGATCTCGATGCTCTCGTTCAATCCCGAGGCCCGCAATTGCTGTTGCACCGTTGCCACCGACATGACGCGCTGATGGGCATCGTGTAGATGCAGCCTAATCTCCTCGGATTGCACGGTACGCGCCTTGAGAAGAAGAATGCTTGCGATAATTTGAAGGCTGTTGGCGACGCGATGCTGCATCTCCTGCAGCAAAATTTCCTTCTGACGAAGCAGCTCGTCTTTTTCCCGTTCACTATCGCGGCGCTGGGTCACGTCCTCTATCGCCAGCAGTAGCGCCGATGTCGAACCGTCTTCGTCAAACACTTGTCGGGCGTTGAGGAGCATCACGCGTCGGCCGATCGTTGGAAATTCGTGCTCCACCTCATACTCCTCGACGGTGCGGTGTTTCGGGATTACCTCTTCGAGTACATTGCGAAGAGTCGGAATGTTCCACTGTCCATCACCCAGAAGGTAGAGCTTTCGGCCTTGCGTGTTCAGCGGCTCTACCCCGAAGGTCTGGTAAAAGGAGCGACTTGCGGCAACTACGCGCAAGTCTCGGTCGAGCACGACAAGAGGCTCCCGAACAGTGTTAACGATGGCCTCGGCCAAGCTATGCCCATGGGCGATGGTGGCGAAAGGATTAGGTTTGGCCACGCCGAAGGCTTCCGTCTACCTGCTTTATCCTGCGAGGGGAATTCATAGCAAAACCTCGCGACAAAACAAACCTTGTCAGATCAGGAAAAAGGAAACGGCCCCAGGAGACACCCGAGGCCGCTTCATCACTCGCCGTTACACTAAGCGGCGTCGTTCTCTTTTACTCCTGGTACTTGGGCATCGGGGCTGGCTGACGGGGGGGGCGTCGGGGGAACCGCGCCAATGCCACTAAAAGGAGAACTCGGCCACGCGGACTTAAGTTCCGGTTGCCGGGGTGTTCAACCCTACCGCAGCATCGCGTCAATGCGCGAACGCGCCTCAACGAGTGCCTCCGTCCATGCCGGGTGGATCACACGAAAAGCGGCTCGTCGAAGAATGGGCAAATCAGGTGTGTTGGGATGAACTTCGACACTCCAACCTCGCCCTTGCGTTTTTCCGTCGATGATATAGCCACGATAATGTTCGGCTCGTTTGGACATTGGACTCGATCCTTACCTTTAAGGACAACGCCCCAACCGATGGTCCGTTCAGGGAGGGAGGGAATAAACTTCGGGGCGAATGTCGGCTGTCGGGTTAGCCGACAGTAATCCCGCCGCTGCGCAGGACTGTTCTTGGGGCTGAGGCGGACATTCCTGATCCTCCCGTGAGCGCTCCTGCATGGAACCTATCGTCTCGGCGGGGCTTATCTATTTAGCGCATCGGACCATGCCCTTCCTTTCGTGGACCCCCCACACCGGCTGCTGTCCCTTTTCTGCGCTGAGAGGACATCATGAGCACCACCACACTTTTAATAATCCTTCTCGTCGTCCTTCTTCTGGGTGGCGGCGGCTTCTACGCACGGAGACGCTGGTAGGCGAGAAGGAGATTGACGACTTGTATGGGTCACAATCTTGGTA
>Ga0315534_1003057_pt1 | contig 10927 bp, 10 predicted proteins | sample SalMarSW160240MG_FD_203094 | JGI IMG/M metagenome (GOLD analysis project Ga0315534, IMG submission 203094) | Salt marsh sediment microbial communities from the Plum Island Ecosystem LTER, Massachusetts, United States - Salt Marsh Sediment SW1602-40 ... | reverse complement strand
GCTAATTGCTGTTCCGTTATATGAAAAGTTTGTTACTGTATTATCCGGCCTTATCGAAAATCCGGTCAAAACAGGTGAGTTCGGGGCAATGATGGATATTAGTCTGGTGAATAACGGCCCGGTTACAATAATTATTGATACAAAAAACAAAGAATAACCGTTGATGCATCAAAAAATCCACACTGTTGATGAAAAAACACTGAAAAGATCTGTTCTGATCGTAACTGCATTTGCGGCTTTTCTCACTCCTTTTCTTGGTTCAGCTGTTAACCTTGCTTTGCCGGCAATAGATAAAGACTTCAACACCACTGCAATAGAGCTTGGGTGGATACCCGGCAGTTTCATCTTGTCATCGGCAATGTTCTTACTTCCTTTTGGCAGACTTGCAGACATTGTGGGCAGGAAGAAAATATTCACGTATGGGATATCTCTTTTTACATTATCGACCTTCCTTATAATTTTTTCATGGAACATTGAATCACTTATCATGTTCCGTATACTCCAGGGAATTTCCGGGGCCATGATCTTCGGTACAAGCCTGGCAATACTGACCTCTGTTTTCGGTCCCGGGGAGCGAGGCAGGGCTATGGGAATAAATATAACTGCAGTATATACAGGCTTATCAAGCGGTCCGGTTATTGGCGGAATGCTGACACATTATTTCGGGTGGAGGAGCATTTTCATATTTCTTGTCCCACTGGGCATTGCTTCTCTTTATCTGATATTTAAAAAAATGAAGCCGGAATGGGCTGAAGCGAAAGGCGAGAAATTCGACTGGAAGGGATCCTTGATTTATGGAATCTCTATAGCTTTTTTCATGTATGGTTTCTCAAAACTGCCTTTTGTTCAGGGATGGATCTTCCTGGGTTCGGCTTTAGTTTTTGCCATATTCTTCCTTCTATTTGAAAAGAGGATCAAAAATCCTGTTTTTGACATTAGTCTTATTCTGCGCAACAGGGTCTTTGCATTTTCAGGAATAGCTGCGCTGATACATTATTCAGCAACAGCTGCCACCGGTTTTTTCATCAGCCTTTATCTCCAGTATCTTAAGGGCTTTGATGCCCAGACAGCAGGATTCATTATGATATCACAGCCCGTTATGATGGCATTATTGTCGCCTTTCGCAGGAAAGTTATCTGATAGATATAATCCGGGTATTATAGCTTCATGCGGCATGGGACTTACTGCAACAGGATTAATAATGCTTTGCTTTATAAGTGAATTGAGTCCGATATATCTGATTATTACCATGCTTGTTATTATGGGTATCGGATTTGCCCTGTTTTCATCACCAAACTCCAATGCCATCATGAGTTCTGTTGAGAAAAAGTATCTTGGCGTCGCGTCTGGTGTTGTCGGTACAATGCGGATGGTTGGCCAGATGCTTAGCATGGGAATAGCAATGATGCTCCTTGCTCTATATCTGGGACAGGAAGCTATTGTCCCAAAGACTTACCCCGGCCTTATTGCAGCGATGAGAACCGGGTTCCTGATATTCTCAGTATTATGTATCCTGGGTATTTTTGCCTCACTTGCAAGAAACAGGAAACTTAAAAAGAATAATGGCAATTCCTGATCAGTCAATAAATATCCCGGTCTGGAATCTTCAATTATCCTGTTGCCATTTGTGACAATATTGATCCTGCAATAAGCCCGATAAAGAGAATTACAATACTTATCAGGATCCACCACCAGGTCTTATACCACGATGGTGTACTAACTTCTCCTTCATTACCTGCCAGGATAATCCATGCCTGATATCCTCGTTTTATAGCCCAGTGTTCATACAGGTATATCAGAATCTGAATCCTTTTTTATTACCGGTATAGAAAGTGAAAAACAAAGCCAGACTGACCAGTATTAATGCTGTCCATGACATTCCAACTACTTTGTTTATTTTTTTCGGAAGTTGTGCTTTTTCGAAACGCCGGGCAGCTTCTTTTTTTACGTCATCAGGGAAAAGGTTGCTTAGCGGTCCGGCCTCGCTGGGATTTGATAATTCCTCCTTAATATTTAACATTACAGGTCTGTCATACTGATAGAAATAATAGATATACATAACACCATTGACCAGATCAGCCACCATTGTTTCAAGAGTCCAGCTTCCTCCTCTTGCACCCTCTTCATGAACAGCATCCATAACCGAAGTTACATCCTCTACTGTAAGCGCCTCTTCTTTATTCAGCAGTTGTTCTAACACTTCCTGAGCCTTATTATACCGCCAGCAGGGATATCCAAAACCATTTGAGGGATTTGCTACATTGAAATTTGTAGAGACCAGGAATCCGTCTCCTTCAGGTTTCCGTATGAGGATTAACATCTACCCTTGGCAGTCCGTTTGCATCGTATGCCAGTAACTTTTCATTCACCCCCTGCTGAGGATTATCTGGAGTACCGATCCAGATTACTCCGTATTTAGTTGAATCACCGGGCTCTACCCAATAGTAGGAGTCGGGATCTATATAATCGTCATTGCCGCCAAAGAATACCTTGCCTCCCCTGGCGATGGTAATTACTGTACAGCCGGAAGGAATGGCCTGATTATCAGTAGATTCGGCTGATATTTTTATTTCCTGAGCATATATTATTGCTGAAAGCGGGAAATTTCCTGATCCAATAATTAAAAGCAGTAGCAAGCCGGTTTTTATCTTTAAATGTATCATAAGACAGATATTTAATTTTGTTTCCGAACTTAGGACTTACAATTTCATAAATTTTCTTTGATTTTTCCCCGGTTAGTTTACAAAATTCAAGTATTGTTTTGTAGAATACCAGTATTTTTGTTTTTGCTTTTCTCAGTACAACTTAAATTTCCAAATAAAAATGTTATGAAAACAAAAAGCATTAAATTGAACCCGGTCTTTTTTTCATGACATGCATATTTGTTTAACCTGTATACTATGACAAAATTATATCAAAAACCAATAAAATCGTGCCCTTCAGACAATGAGATCAGGAAAGGGCTTAAAGAGGTTGTTGCCACCATTCCCGAAGTACCTGAAAAACGCCTCCTGATGAAAATACTGAATCTTATTGACCTGACAAGCCTCAATACCACTGATAGTAAGAGCAGTATTATTCATTTGACAGGTAAGGTAAACAGTTTCCAGGGCAGATTCAGCAATATTCCAAATGTGGCAGCTATATGCGTTTACCCTAATTTTGTATCTGTTGTAAAGGAAAAACTTGCTGTCAAAAATGTAAAAATCGCAGCTGTTGCAGGTTCATTTCCAACATCACAGACCTTCAGAAGTATTAAGATTGCCGAATGTAAAATGGCTATTGAGGCTGGCGCCGATGAAATTGATATTGTTATGCCGCTCGGTTATTTCATGGTTAACGATTATGACAAGGTTGCTGATGAGATCCGGGAAATCAGGGGAGCTGTTGGAGATAAAATGCTTAAAGTAATAATTGAATCAGGCCTTCTGGGTACTCACGAGCATATTTTCAGGGCATCGCTTATTGCAATGGATGCCGGTGCTGATTTCATAAAAACCTCCACCGGGAAAGTAACAATATCGGCAACACCTGAAACAGCTTTTGTAATGTGCAGGGCAATTTCAGATTTTTATTCCGAAACAGGTATAAAAGTGGGATTTAAACCTGCAGGCGGCATTACCACTGCTGGTGATGCCTTGCTATATTATCATATTGTCAGTTATTGCCTGGGCGAAGAATGGCTCAATAATACACTATTCAGGATCGGAGCAAGCCGCCTGGCAAATAATATTTTATCCGAAATTGCCGGTGAGCGACATGATCACTTCTAAACAGGATTCTGTAAGACATATTTCAGATACAACTTCTGACGGTACAAGACCCGAAATTACCTTTTACGATACGGAAAATTTTATTCTTTCTTCCGAGTTTCAGTATTCAGACATGTTTCCTTTCGTTTTTATTGAAAAAAACAATATACATGAAGCCAAAGCCGGTGAATCATTAATACAAAACCTCAGGGAAGGTAAAGAGTTGCCACAACAGCCTCTGAAGGAAGACTGGCTAATATTTGCAGTATTGGCTGTTTCGGTTATATATATTTTTATCAGTACTGTATATAAAAAACTGTTCCACGAGATGAAAAGGTTCTTCCTCTTTCGTGGAGTCGGCGATCCTGCTTCACGTGATATACAGGTTTTGTTTCACTGGAAGTCAACGATCATAAACCTGGTCACATTCCTTAATATAGGATTGTTCTTATACTGTACCGCCGATTTCTATGAATTTATTCCGGACGTTATTCCGGGAATTCTTTTCTGGCTTATCTGCTTTGTTGTTACAATCGCCGCAATTACTTCCCGTCATCTATTATGTCTCATAACCGGGAATATCAGCGGGGAAAAGGATCTCTTTAACGAATACATAATTACAATATATAATTCATACAGGTACCTTGCAGTAATACTGTTCATCTTTGTTATACTTGTATTATACACAAACCTTTTTGCTGTTAAATCAGTGTTTCTTGCAGGATTGTTTTCTTTTGCAATCACTTATCTAATTCGGATATTCCGGTTCTTTTTGATTTTTATGAAGAAGAATATTTCAATTTTCTATTTGATTTTATACCTTTGTGCGCTGGAATTTTTACCTGTTCTGGTTTTGATGAAATACATTACAGGCTTGTTTTAGAATAATGAGAGATTGCTAGAAAGTTAAACTAAAACTGTAAATCATTGAAAATAAGAAAGATCTTAGTGTCGCAACCAGAACCTTCGGAGGTAAAATCTCCATATTTTGATCTGGCAAAAAAATACAATCTTAAAATAGACTTCAAACCGTTTATTCAGGTTAAGGGTGTTTCCATAAAGGATTTTCGGCAGCAAAAAATCAATATTCTTGATTTCTCTGCCGTAATATTCACAAGCAAAACCGGCATAGATCACTTCTTCAGGATCTGCAATGACCTGAGAATAACGGTCCCGGACACAATGAAATATTTCTGCATCACAGAAAATGTTGCCTTTTACCTGCAGAAATATATTGTTTACAGGAAAAGGAAGATCTTTCACGGAAAAGCAAAATTCCAGGATCTCATTGATGTAATCATTAAACACAAAGAGGATTGTTTCTTTGTCCCTCTTTCTGACCCTCATAATGCAGAGATTCCTGAACTTCTCGATAAGAACAACATCAAATACATGATAGGAACTCTGTATAAAACAATCAGCAGTCATTTCTCCAACATAAATGACTTTCAATATGACATAATTGTTTTTTACAGTCCTTCGGGAATAAAATCGCTCAAAGAGAATTTTCCTGATTTTGTCCAGGGAGAAATTAAAATTGCAGCTTTCGGTCCAACAACAGCCTGTGCTGTAGAACATGAAGGACTCAGACTTGATATACATGCACCGAATTCGAAAGCTCCTTCAATGACAATGGCTCTTGATAATTACCTTAAGGACCATAACAGGAATCATAAGTAAGATCATTTACTATAATCACCAGGATTAATCATGCCAAAAACCGGACTGGTTTTCCACGGCAGTTTCCGTTCATGAACGCCGCAAGAGATAAATTTAATAAGTCCGAGAGACTCTGCAGCCGAAAGATGCTTGGCTCGCTTTTCGATGAAGGAAGAGTGTTTTATTCAGACCTCTTTAAAGTGGTATGGGACATAAGCTCTATGCCGCTTTCGTTCCCGGCACAGATTGCATTCAGTGTCCCCAAAAATATATTCAGGCTTGCCGTCACAAGAAATCTGCTAAAACGCAGGATGAGAGAGGCATACCGTAAGAATAAACAGATTCTCTATAACCTTCTTGATGAAGAAAATATCAGGATCGTATTTATTGTTATCTACAGAAAGGATGTTATTTCAGATTACCGGACGATAGAGATAGAAATTAGAGAAATATTTGACAGATTTAAGATTATGATTAAAGAAATAAACAGAAAATGTTAAAGTTATATTAATTATTTCTTTACCAGTCTCTTTACAGAATATTCTTTATATTTTCACCATTCATAATTAAGTTGCAATAACAAATGAAAAAACCCAGAACAAAAAGAATAATAATTCTGTTCAGCATACTGATTTTTGCAGGGATAAGTACCGGGTTCTTCTTTATGCAGGAATCTCGAGACTTCCGGATAGCAAAAAACCTTGATATCTTTTTTTCTCTTTTCAGGGAGCTGAATGCCTTTTATGTTGACGAAATTGATCCAGACGAGGTCATTAAATCCGGAATCGATAATATGCTTAATACTCTCGATCCATATACTGTTTATTACCCGGAATCGAAAGCTGATGAATTTGCTTTTCTTACAACCGGTAAATATGGCGGAATAGGATCCCTGATCAGGGGCGGGGGTGAATATGTGGTAATAAGCGAGGTATACAAAGGTTTTCCTGCCGATATTGCCGGTATAAAGGCGGGAGATTTACTTAAAAAAGTTGACAATGTATCTCTGAAAGGCTTCTCCTCAGAGATGGTGAGTGAAAAACTGAAGGGAAATCCCGGGACAGATATTACTGTAACGATAGAAAGAGATGGAACAGAATCTGACTTCAAGATGAAAAGGGAAAGAATAATAATCCCTCCTGTCCCATATTATGGCATGATCGATGACAAGACCGGTTATATACGCTTTACCAATTTTACACAGGATTGTGTTCAGGAAGTTAAGAATGCAATTGTCTCCCTGGAAGAGAATAATCCCAGTAATATAATACTTGATCTGAGGAGCAACCCCGGAGGACTGCTTAAAGAAGCAGTGGGAATCGTTAATCTTTTCGTTGGACCCGGGAAAGAGGTTGTCTCCACAAAAGGTAAAGTAAAACAATTCGATGAAGTTTCTAAAACCACAAAAGCTGCCGTTGATGAAAATATACCTCTGGCAGTACTTATTAACAGGACTTCTGCCTCAGCTGCAGAAATAGTAGCCGGGGCGATCCAGGATCTGGACAGAGGTATAATTGTCGGACAACGTTCATACGGTAAGGGGTTGGTTCAGATTACACGTCCTTTAAGCTATAATACCCAACTTAAGGTGACAACCGCAAAATATTATATCCCAAGCGGAAGATGCATACAGGCTCTTGATTTTTCACACCGCAACGAAGATGGAAGCGTGGGAATAATTCCCGATTCGCTGATCTCCGAGTTTAAAACACAAAACGGGAGAATAGTCAGGGACGGAGGAGGAATAACTCCCGATGTTGAAATAAATCCCTATCCCCTTAGCCTGGTGGCAACAGAACTATACCTGAGATATTATATCTTCGACTTCGCCACACAATATTACCGGACACATCCTGATATAGATTCAATTACCAGGTTCCGTTTCACTGAAACAGATTATAACGATTTCCGTAATTTCCTGGTTGGGCGTAAATTCAACTACAGAACTTACACTGAGGCCTCCGTCAATCAGCTTATTACCAATGCAAAGAAGGAAAAATACTATGATCTTCATAGAGATCTCTTTTTACAGCTTGAAAAGGAGATAGTCCATGATCTTGATTACGACCTCACATTGTTCGGAAATGAGATAACGGAACTTCTTGAAGAAGAAATTGTCAGCCGTTATTTTTACGAGCATGGAGCTATAGAATGGGGTATCGGGAAGGATGAGCAAATCCAGAAAGCACTTGAAGTTCTCGACAATAAAGAGTTATACAGTCATATTCTAAGTGGGAAAAATGGTTCCCCGCTTATTACCAGGAACGATAATAACAGGGAAAACACAGACAGTCAATAAGAATTCCGAAATTTTTCGTTGCTCCAGTCTCCTTTTAAAGGAGGCACTAATGCTACTTCATCCCCGTCAGTCAGTGCCGGATAATCAGGTGGTATCTTGCTGTTTATCAATACCCTGTATTCATAGTGAATTATGCCGGGAAAATCATCCTCTATTCTCAGCCTGAGATCATCCAGTGAACTTACATTGCTGTAATATTTAAAGCTGGTTTGAGTTACCTCGGAAAGAATACCTAAAAAACAGACAGTGATTTCCATGATCAATGCGCTTCCAGCCAGTTTTTTCCAGTACCCCAGTCAACCTTGAGAGGTACCTCGAGACTGGCTGCGTTGGACATTTCATGTAAAACCATTTTCTTAATCTCCTCCATCTCGGGCTCAGATACCTCAAAAATAAGTTCATCATGAACCTGCAGGATCATTTTTGACCTGTATTTTCCGGCTTTAAGCTTTTCATGTATCCTTACCATTGCAATCTTGATAATGTCGGCTGCAGTACCCTGTATTGGTGCATTTATGGCATTCCTTTCGGCATTACCTCTTACTACCTGGTTCCGTGAATTGATATCACGTACATATCTCCTCCGGCCAAACATTGTCGTAACATATCCCTTTTCCCTTGCCTTCTTTATACTTTCATCCATGTATGCCTTCACTCCTGGGTAAGAGGCGAAATAACCGTCGATAAGCTCTTTGGCCTCCTTCCTTCCTATTGTAAGCCGTTCCGAAAGACCGAAGGATGATATGCCGTAAATGATTCCGAAATTTGCTGTCTTTGCCCTGCTTCTCATATCCCTTGTAACATCGTTAATATCAACGCCGAAGATCTTTGATGCAGTTGCCGCATGGATATCATTTCCCGACAGAAAATCGGATATCATGTTCTTATCCCTGCTGAGGTGGGCCATCAGCCTGAGCTCAATCTGGGAATAATCGGCCGAGAAGAAAATATATCCTTCTTCCGGAACAAAAGCTTTTCTGATCTCTCTTCCCCGTTCTTCCCTGATAGGGATATTCTGCAAGTTCGGATTGTTGGAGCTTAATCTTCCCGTGGCAGCAACAGCCTGGTTGAATGACGTGTGAATTCTTCCGGTTTTATTGTCAACCAGCCTGGGAAGAGCTTCAACATAGGTTGATAATAACTTTCTTAATCCCCTGTATTCCAGTACCTTTTCAACAATAGGGTGCTTATGTGTCAGCCGTTGCAGGATCTCTTCGCTGGTAACAAACTGTTTAGTTTTTGTAACTCTTGCCTTGTCATCCAGCTTGAGCCTGATAAACAGTATATCACCAAGTTGTTTTGGAGAGGAGATATTGAATTCTGTTCCTGCAAGTGAAAAGATCTCTTTTTCGAGGCTGATTATATCATCCCTTAAAGTTTCCGCTATGGCATTCAGCTCCTTGCCGTTAATTATAACTCCTTTTCTTTCCATATCGGCCAGTACATCTATCAGGGGCATTTCAATCCCGGAGGCCAGTTCTGACAGACCTTCATCTTTTAACCTGGGTTCAAAGATGTTCTTAAGTTGAAAAGTGACATCGGCATCCTCGACAGCGTATTCCGTGAGCTGTTTAGCTGGCACTGACCGCATGTTTTTCTGTGATTGTCCCTTTTCCCCGATCAGGGATTCAATATGTACCGGGCTGTATGAGAGATAAATTTCCGACAGGAGATTCATATTGTGCCGCATATCCGGTTCCAGCAGGTAATGTGCTATCATGGTGTCAAACAGAGGCCCGGATACTTCAATTCCGTAATTACCGAGAACCTGGATATCAAATTTTATGTTCTGGCCTATCTTCAATATTTTCCGGCTTTCAAGAAGAGGTCTTATTATTTCAAGCATTGTTTCTGTTTCCTGCCTCGATTCAGGGAAATGAATAAGGTATCCTGTACTTTTTTCCCATGATAATGCAAGAGCAACGATTTCAGAATTAAGTGGATCGATGTCAGTCGTTTCTGTATCGAAACAAAACTCTTTTTGTTCTCCGGCCTGACGAATAACCTTTTTCAGGTCTTCCATATCATTAACCAGAACATAATTATGTTTTACATTGTCAATCGTTGATCTTGCAGCTATGGCGGCGTCCTCTCCCGTTTGAGAGAAGAGGGTGGCCTGTACTGGTTCTGTCGTAAGCGGTTGCCGCTTCTCTTCCTCTGATTTTTCCTGTAATCCGGTCTCAGGCAGTAACCTTGCTGCTATCGTCCTGAACTCAAGTTCATCAAAGAGCATTTTAAGCTTTTGCGTATCCGGGGTTGTGGCAGCAAGCTTTTCTTCATCAAATTCAACAGGGACGTTAAGAGCAATCGTTGCCAATTTCTTTGATATCTCGATTTGTTCCTTGTTATTTTCAATTATCTCTTTTAGCTTTCCCTTAAGCTTATCGGTGTTTTTAAACAATTCCTCAACGGAGCTATAATCCGAAATAAGTTTCATGGCTGTTTTAGGACCCACACCCGGGGCTCCGGGTATATTATCGGATGAATCACCCATCAGGGCAAGAATATCAATAACCTGTTCCGGGCGCTCTACGGAAAATTCCCTTTTTATGTCCTCAACACCCCATTGAATAGATTCATTACCGCTTCTGGCGGGTTTAAACATAAACGTGTTTTCATCAACAAGCTGTGCAAAATCTTTATCGGGAGTCATCATATAGGTTTTAAATCCCATTCCTGTAGCTTTTTTTGCCAGCGTGCCGATCACATCGTCAGCCTCAAATCCCGGATAGTCAATAACTGATATCCGGTATGCCTCAAGAAGTTTTTTAATATATGGAACTGACTTTCTAATGTCTTCCGGAGTTTCATCCCTGTTTGCCTTATAATCACCGAACATCTCATGCCTGAAGGTCGGTCCCGGAGTATCGAAAACTACTGCTATGTGTGTGGGTTTTTGCTTATTGAGAACCTCTTCGAGAGTGAGCAGGAATCCGAAAATAGCAGAAGTGTTTAGACCCTTTGAGGTTACCCTGGGATTCTTTATAAATGCATAATAGGATCTGAATATCAATGCATAAGCATCAAGGAGAAAAAGTTTTTTAGTTGGTATATTGTTCATTATGTAACTATTTTATTCTTTGAACATTAGACCCCATTCAGGGAGCCTTCCGCTATGGCGGAACAGGTCGTCCTGCGTTAGCGGGAGGATGGGGGGTTATTCATTATCTGCCGCATACCACTCTGCATACGATCTCGCTGTTTCATAAAGCTTCAG
>Ga0315534_1003056_pt1 | contig 10927 bp, 6 predicted proteins | sample SalMarSW160240MG_FD_203094 | JGI IMG/M metagenome (GOLD analysis project Ga0315534, IMG submission 203094) | Salt marsh sediment microbial communities from the Plum Island Ecosystem LTER, Massachusetts, United States - Salt Marsh Sediment SW1602-40 ... | reverse complement strand
TGATTTGCCTGTACCTGAGACTCCATATACTAATAGAAGCTTGCTTTCAAAAACTCTTTGGTAGAGTTCTTCGATCTCGCGATCGCGACCAAAAAAGATATCGCGGTCGTCTTTGGTGTAGCTGTCGAGGAATTTGAAGGGAGATTTCATACCTTAAAAAATGGTGTGTTATGTAAAGATATTTTAAATTGTTTTATAAGTCAATTATAGTACTATTGACTTTATGGTTAATTACACTTAAATTTACTCAAACTTTAAAGTTATACACGGAAGTAACTGGATATCATTTATTAATTAATAGAAATAAATATGAAAAAACTACTGGTCATAGTACTAAGCATTCTTGCTGCAGGTCATTTATTGGCACAGGATCTGACACTTGATGAAATAATCTCGAAAAATCTGAGTGTAATAGGACAGGATAAGCTAATGAAAATCCGGACAATTAAAACGACAGGGAAGATGACCCAGTCAGGGATGGAGTTTCAAATTATCCAATATCAAAAGAATCCTGATTTAGCCAGGCAGGAGATTGAAATTCAGGGGATGATCATTATTGTAGCAATTGAGGGGGAAACCGGTTGGACTATCAATCCAATGACCGGTTCTATGGATCCCCAGGATCTCCCACCCGAGACGGTTAAAAGCCTTCTTGAAGAGAGTCGGAGCGACCCTGTTGTCAACTGGGATAACCCTTTTTATAAATGGAAAGAAAAAGGAATAACAGTAGAACTGGCTGGAAAGGAGGATTTGGCTGGGACTCCTGTTTATAATCTAAAGTTTACATTTAAGAACGACAACGTTTTCAGTTACCTTATTGATGCAGACAGATTTATCATTCTAAAAGAAATGACTACAAAAACTGAACAGGGACAGACATATGAACAGGAGGTAAGATACAGTGATTTTACCGAGGTTGATGGTATACTATTTCCGGTAAAGACAGAGATCCTTATTAACGGTCAGATAGCGACAACATTTATAATGGATAAATGCGAATTTGATATTCCTATTGATGATTCAATTTTTATAAAGCCTGTTCAACAAGAGAACCAGTAGTCCTTTAAATATCAGAGAGTATTTGTCTAATTATTCAACAGTTCATTAACCCTGCCAAAATCGGGATGAGTAATCCCCCTCTTTTTCAGGTCGGATATATCTCCCAGATAGATTAGTCTGTAAGAACCATAGAGATGATTAAAAATTGATTTTTTGTAGTACTTCAGGTAGATCTTACTTGCTTCATCAAAACGGTTATTCAAAACCAGAGCCAGTGGATATGTTATATTGTTGTATTGATTGGTACTATCAGCCTCAATAGCAAATGTAACAGCATCCAGTGAACTTTTGAATTGTCTGTATTGCAGCAATGGCCAGGATAAACCAGAGAGATCAATAGATATGGTTTTTCTCGCAGTTGTATCAATAGAATATAATCTTTCAGCTATCTTTATAAAGGATTCCGGCAGGTGCATGATAATCCGTACTGAATCAAGATTGCTGCACTTTTCAGAATAGAAGTCAAATACTTCCTTAATTTCATCTTTAGTCGTTGTGGAAAGAAGCATCTGGTTTGACTCTTCTATTCTATCTTTTAAATATTTTTGAGGTTTAAGTGCATACAAATCCAGGCTATAAGTAATAAACTGTTCCCTCGATTTTAAACTGGTGATATTGCTCCAGATTTTTCTTATCAGAACATCAGCTTCTTTCAGGTACTTCTCATTTTTATTATTCGGAAGCTTAGCCTGTGAAAGGCAGAATTTTAGTCCTTCAAATAATTTAGATGTTTCTTTTTCTTTAATAACCTGGTCAACCTTTACGATTTCATACTGCAGCTTCTGTTCCGGGTTAAGGTAAGCGCAAGAATTTTCGCGCAGGAATGTGTTCAGCGGCATTTTAACATTAACAAGTCTTGCAGTATTATCTCCGGATCCTGTTAAAATTTTTGTGCCATCAGGTGAAAAAGCAACTGAATATATGGGATTCAGGTATCCGCTTAAAATTTGTAAAGTATTTCCATTGAGATCCCATAGTCGTGCAGTTTTATCATCTGATCCGGTTAAAATTAATTTTCCGTCAGGTGAAAAGACAGCCGAATTTAAATATTGAGAGTGTCCTTTGAATATTTGAACAGTATTCCCATTAAGGTCCCACAATCGTGCGGTTTTATCATCCGATCCGGTTAAAATTGTTCTACCATCCGGAGAGAAGACAGCCGATTTTACATAGTCTGTATGACCGCTTAAAACCTGAATAGTATTTCCATTGAGATCCCAGATCCTTGCAGTATTGTCGTTGGATCCGGTTAAGATAGTTTTTCCATCAGGAGAAAATGCAACAGAAGTAACAACATCCGAATGGCCTGTGAATGTTTGTAATGTATTGGCATTCAAATCCCACAGCCTTGCAGTTTTATCTCCTGCTCCTGTTAGAATTGTCTTTCCGTCAGGGGAGAAGGTAACTGCCATAATGCCTTTTGTATGACCAATAAATGTCTTCCTGACATTACCGGTTAAATCTAAAAGTTGTGCAGTTACCATTCCGGTTAGAATAGTATTACCATCAGGTGAAAAGGCAACTGAATTTGAAAATACTTTGATGGTCTGTTTATTATTTCCATCAAGATCCCATAGTCTGATGGTCCGATCAACTCCAAGAGTCATAATTGTCTTTCCATCAGGAGAGAACAAAACGCGGTACACAATATTAGTATGACCTGTAAAGGTCTTATATACATTCTGTGACAGGTCCCATATTCTCGAAATACCATCGGTGCAAAAGGTTAAAATTCTTTTGCCATCAGGTGAAAAGGCCACGAAGTTCACAGAACCTGTATGTCCTTTTAGTATTTGTATGGTATTGCCTTCGAGATCCCATAACCTTGCCGTTTTATCAGCTGATCCGGTAATTATTCTTTTTCCGTCGGGAGCAAAAGCTAATGATCTTATGTTATCGGAATGCCCATTAAATTCGTGGAGCATTTTCCCGTTAATATCCCATAACCTTACTGTATGATCATATGATCCTGTAAGTATTGATTCCCCGTCAGGTGTAAAAGCAACATTTCGTATATATCCGGTATGTCCCTGGAATCTTTGCAAAATATTGCCCTGAAGGTCCCAGAGAATGGCCGTCGAATCTGCTGACCCGGTCAATATTTTATTCCCATCAGGGGAAAAAGCTACTGATAAAACATCAAATTTATGTCCGTTGAATACCTGGAGGCAGTTCCCCTGGAGATCCCACAATCTTGCCGTGAGGTCTCCTGATCCGGTCAGTACTGTATTTCCGTCAGGAGAAAAAGCTACCGCATAAACAGGAAGGACATGACCCGTAAAAATCTGTAAGATATTTCCATCAATATCCCAGAGCCTGGCAGTTTTATCATTAGATCCGGTGATAATATAATTACCATCCCCCGAAAAGGCTAAAGAGGAGATATTGTCATAGCCGTTTCTGGCAAATCCGTGTACATCATTTATAGTAAATCCATAAACCAGATGTCCGATTAATATTCTGGGATTATTTCCATCAAGGTCAGTTATTTCGGCTGACCGTCCGTTTGTCGAAATAACCTTTGTCCAGTCAGGTGAGATCTGACAAAGATTCCCTTCTCTATACCTGGAAAAGACTTTATAGAATGAATTGTCGTAATAAATGCTGTTCAGATTGCTCACTATATCTTTATTTTCCGGATCGAGGCTTAACGCATACTCCGCAAGCCGTAAAGCTGTTGTCGGATCTTCGGTAACAATTTCTTTGGAGAGATAGTTATAATTATTGGCACGAGCCTGTCTCTCACGTATCTCTGTCAACTCTTTTTCCCTTTTTATCCTGAGCTCAGATTCTTCTGCCCTGTTCCTGGCAGCAATAGCCTCTTTTTCTGAGGCAATGGCCTTTTTATCGGATTCTATTGCGTTATCTCTGGCTATAATGGCTTCTTTTTCTGAAGCCGTTGCCTTAATCCTTTCTTCATTCGCAATTTTTTCATTATTGACAGCCTTTCCTCTTTCCCTGACGGCCCAAAAAGTAAATCCGCTCAGAATGATAATCAATGCAACTGTTGCTGCAGTTATCAGGTTTCTTCTCCTCTGCCTGGCTTTAATGAGCTCTTTCTTGCTGCTTTCGATAAGCTTACGGTGATCCTCCGCAAGATAGAGCCTTGATTCATAAGGTGCAATATACTGAAGGTCTTCAGCGGAAAGCAATACTCCCCTTTTTTGCCAGTTGTGATAAGCGTTCTCAATAAGCTGGCGTATTTCGAGCAGCTCCTTTTCAACCAGTGTGATCTTCTCGAAGATCTTTGATGCAATCGCATCGTGCCTCAGTTCATATTTCTCATTTTTGCCCTTCTCCTGCAGTATCCTGAGGTTAACGAATGAGTTTAAGAGATCATTAATAGTCTTTTCGTCAATATTCTTACCTGTAGTCTGCGTATATTCTTTTATCTCTTCAATGCTTGCTGGCCGTTTTGTTCCTCTTGCCGAAACAAATGCTTTAAGAACCGTCATTGCAAGTTCAGGATCAGGAAGATGACTGATCTGCTCATCGAGGAAACTGCCAAGTATATCATAGACATTCCCTGCCTTAGCCAGATCAGAAATCCTGAATGTGATACTTCCGGTTTTTTCAGGAATGCCTTTCGTTACCTGTCTGAATATTTTATCAAGATATACCTGCAGATAGGTAAGCTCTATTTCGCTCTCCTTTGGAGGACAGAGTTTCTCAATCATCTTATCAGCAAAACCTTCCTCCAATGCTATATTGAATATTTTACAAGGGCCTTCAATTACATTCCTTGCATTACCGATGTCCATTTTTTCAACCCGCATCCTGTTTGAAAAGAAACCTGGAACAGATTTTTCAAACGTTGATAGCCATCCCAGGAATTCCTCACGAAGAATAAAAATGAACCTGCACTGTATCTCAGATGCCAGCAGGAATTTTAAAACCTTAATGAAATTCTCATCCTCCTCCTTTGTGCCGAAGATAAACATCTCTTCGAATTGGTCAAAAATGAAATATATTGGTTTGTAATGGTCGAGGTAAAGAGACCTGACTGCCTTCCTGAATTGTGATGCAGTTGCTATTTCCCCCTGCATCTGAGTTAATGATGAGTTTTTGATTGCAGTTGCGAGACTTTCAAGCATATTGGCACCCCTGCGAATAACTAATGGAAGCCAGTCAGTATCCTGGAATTTGTTTGCCAGTCCGCAGTGGATAAGAGATGACTTGCCTGTACCGGAAACTCCATAAACCAATAGAAGCTTACTTTCAAATACTTTCTGGTAGAGCTCTTCTATTTCACGGTCGCGACCAAAGAAGATTTCACGGTCATTTTTGGTGTAGCTGTCGAGGAATTTGAAGGGGGATTTCATGAGACTGAGATCGTGGCCAGCATGTCCTTAAACTGCTCAACCAGGTTCTGGTAGTTGTGCAGGCTTCTCAAATCACATTTTTCAGTTACTTCCGTACCGACATACATCAGATGATCTCCGCGGAACTTTGTGTAAAGGAATATATCCTTTTTGATATCAAATTTTTCCTTGTCGTCAATAACCTCCGAATTGGTGTCAATAACAAGGGGGGAGAGGTTAAGGTATTCATCAAAGGTCTTCAATGATTTCATCAACAGAACGGAACTGCTCTCTGCGAACTTTGTCTCCTCAAGCTCCTGGGCTTTGAATCCTGAATCGGAGCTGCTCAGCAGATCAATCAGGTGATTGAACTTTGCATCCTGGTTCTTCGGATGTATTACCTTGATCTCACGAACCGAAACCAGCTTATATTTTGCAATAAAGGAGAGTTTTTCCAGTATGAACGATAGCTTTTCTTCATACTCAACACATCGCTTTTCTATCTCCTCATTAGTGAGGTTGATCTGGTAATGGCCTATCTCATTACGCTCAGGAACCCAAAAGTCGAGGGCAGCATAGAACTTCTTGTCGAAATTCTCACCCATCTCAGTGACAAACCAGGGAATACTCTTTTCCTGCATTAAATTACCTATTGCCCTGATAAGCCATGTATAGTTGCCCATGCTCAGTACCATAATACGTTCACCGAATTCCTTTCTAAATCCTTCAGGTAGGTCGATCTTTTGTTCTTTTGCATCTTTCCAGAGCTGGCAGATCATCAGAAAGCTTATGAACTGCATGCCGCGCTCAATGGTTTTGAATATCTGGTCAAGGCGCATCCTGTCGAGCTGACGCATTGAAGCAGAGAACAGTCTTCGCAGTTCAACACCGATTGGCCATGGGAAATTCCTGATTATCATATCTCCCAACAGACGCGGATCGAGAGTCTCTTCTTCCTCATCTTCGTCGATAATCAGCATCTTCTGCATTGAAGGTTTGTACTTCAGCATCTCCTGAAATACTTTCTGAATAAGAAGTTCATTGGTTGCTGCCATAGTGCTATGAATGAGTGTAAAAAGTTAAATTACTACAAATTGCGGATAAAAGCAAATGAACCTTTTAATACCCCGCCGCCTGGCCGTCTTTACGTGATTCGGAGGCACCGTACCATACTTTATTTACATCATCCCACATGATTGCCTGGTAACCCCCATAGCCTCCCAGGTTCCATTGTATCCTGTGACCCATGCTCATTAGCTTCTGTATCACTTCAGTCCGAAACCCGCTTTCAAGATGCAGCATACCTCCGTTGGTCATCTGTTCACCTGTTGGCTCTGAGGAGCCGGTATGGTATATCCTTGGAGCATCGCCTGCTTCCTGAAGATTCATCTTAAAATCTATAAGATTTACTACTATCTGGGCATGTCCCTGCGGCTGCATGTCGCCGCCCATAACACCGAAGCTTATCCATGGTGTACCATTCTTTGTGATGAATCCTGGAATTATTGTGTGGAATGGTCTCTTACCGGGTGCATACATGTTAGCATGTCCCTGGGCGAGGCTGAACATTTCACCCCTGTCCTGCAGGATAAATCCCAGTCCGGTGGGACACATTCCCGATCCCATACCCCGGTAGTTGCTTTGAATAAGAGAGACCATGTTCCCGTATTTATCTGCCACGGTAAGGTAGATAGTATTTCCTGCTTCTATAATACCTGCATCATAAATCCTTGATGATCTTTGAGGATCAATAAGCCTCCTTCGTTCTGCTGCATATTTCTTTGAGATGAGCTGATCAACAGGTATTTTACTGAACCGCGGATCGGCATAATACGTGGCACGGTCCTCAAATGCAAGCTTCTTTGCTTCGGTGAAAAGATGTATGTAATCTGTTGATCCAAAGCCCATTGCGGCAATATTATATCCTTCAAGTATGTTAAGTATCTGGAGAGCCGCGATACCCTGTCCGTTTGGAGGCAGTTCCCACACCTCGTAACCGCGATATGTTGTTTTAACAGGCTCTACCCATTCGGAATGGTGACGCGACATATCATCATAGGAGAGAAATCCGTCCTGCTTCTTCATGAATGATGCAATATCGCGGGCAATGCTGCCACGGTAAAATTCGTTCCTTCCACCCTTTACGATCTTTTCGAGAGTATTTGCCAGGAGAGGATTTTTAAATATCTCACCTTTTGCAGGAGTTTTTCCATCCGGCATATAAACCTCTTTAATATTGGGATACTCTTTTAAAACCTCTGTATTACCTGCCAGGTAATAGGCAATAAGTTCGGTAACGGGAAAACCTTCACGGGCATAGCTTATTGCTGGTTGAAGTATATCTTTCATAGGGAGACGGCCGAACATGTCGTGCATCTCATACCATCCATCGACACAACCTGGTACGGATACAGGCAGAGGGCCTCGTGAAGGGATAAATTCGTAACCGATATCCTTGAAATACTCAAGTTTAAGTGATCTTGGCGATCTGCCGCTTGCATTGAGTCCATAGAGTTTTCCCTTATCGGCACTCCATATAATTGCGAAAAGATCTCCGCCGATACCGCATCCTGTCGGTTCTACAAGACCAAGAACGGCGTTTGCCGCAATTGCGGCATCAATTGCATTGCCTCCTTTTTTGAGAATATCGAGGGCAACCTGGGTGGCAAGAGGCTGGCTTGTGGCAGCCATCCCGTTACGGGCAATGACTTCAGATCTTGTTGCGAAATCGCGCCCTGTGATTCTATCCTGTGCCATAAGTATTACCGGAAATAAGAGTGTTAAGAAAAGTGTGTGAAGTACTTTCATTTTGCATCCTTTTATACAACAAAGGTACAAAACTGCTGACTATTTTGCCATTGCCCTGGATTTATCAGCTATAGTCTTATAATATTTTTTACCTATCTGCTCAATCTGGGCCGATTTTAAACCATAGATCTTTACATTTTCCTTGAAGTATTTTTCACCCTGTATCCTTGTCTTTTCATCAGTCTTACTTAGGAATTCGGCTCTGATCTTTTCAATAATCATATCGTCATTTTTAATACCAAGTTAACAAAAAATCCTCTGAACTTAATTCAAATAGAATGGAGGACTTTGTGAATCCTGGTGTCTTTGTGTCTTGGTGGCAAAAATAAATACAGCCACAAAGGCACTAAGATTCACCAAAAAATATGTAATTTTATTATTGTATTATTTCAAACCTGGAGAGTAAAATAAAACCTGATGAAATGAAAAAGTTATTTCAAATGCTATTGCTATTGGCAGTATGTAATTTCATAAATTCGCAGAGTCCTGATGTGCTAAAGTGGCAGAAGTATGAACTTGTTTTTAAAAGTTCAGTTTCCTATGAAAATCCAATCCAGGATGTCAGAACCTTTGAGGTGACATTTACTTCACCAACAGGAATTGAGAAAACCATCAACGGATTCTGGGATGGAGGAAGAACCTGGAGGGCACGATTCATGCCCTTTGAAACCGGGACATGGAGCTATGTAACTAAATGTTCGGATACAAAAAACAGCGGCCTGAACGGACAGAAAGGAACATTCGTCTGCAAAACTACAGATAATCAGAAAGATATATACAAACATGGTCCCATAATAAATCCTCCGGGTACATATTATCTTACACATACTGATGGTACTCCTTTTTTCTGGCTGGCATGTACAGCATGGAACGGGGCAATGAAATCGACGGATGATGAATGGGACCAATATCTTCAGCAGAGGGTGGACAATAATTACAGCGCAATACAATTTGTTACCACGCAGTGGAGGGGAGGTGAAAAAAGCAGTGAAGGGCTGACCGCATTCGATGGATGCGGACTTATAAGCATCAATCCTGAGTTTTTCAAGCTAATAGACAGGAAGATCGATAAGATAAATGAATATGGCCTTGTTGCTGCTCCTGTTGTATTGTGGGCACTACCTGTAGCCGCAGGAAAAGAACTGAGCCCTGGTTATTATCTTCCTGATGATCAGGCTATTCTGCTTGCAAAATACATTGTCGCAAGATATGGAGGTAACCAGGTTATATGGATTCTTGGAGGTGACGGATTCTATACCGGGACCTATGAACAGCGCTGGAAAACAATAGGTAAAGCGGTTTTTGATGGGAAGCACCAGGGGATTGTTACTCAGCATCCGAGTGGAAGACAATGGATAGGAGAGGTGTATAAAGATGAACCATGGCTTGATATAATAGGATACCAGAGCAGTCACAGCAATTCGGAAGGAACGGTAAACTGGATCACAAAGGGACCTATGAGCAAAATGTGGTCACACCTGTCGGCAAGACCCATAATTAACCTTGAGCCAAATTACGAACAGATATTCTTCAGTATCACTGATAAGGATGTCAGGAATGCCTCGTACTGGAGCATTTTCGCTACGCCAATTGCAGGTGTTACATATGGAGCAAATGGTATATGGCCCTGGCTCCGTGAAGGAGAAAAAATACTGAACCATGAAAATGCAATTGGAACGTCAACATGGGATGTCAGCATAAATTTCCCGGGATCGATTCAGATGGGTTATCTTGCAGAGTTCATCAGGAAGTTTGCATGGTGGGATTTTTACCCGGCCCAGGAACTACTGGTTGAACAGCCTGGTGATGAAGTATATAATCATTTTGTATCTGTTACCAAAACAACTGACAACAAGACTATCCTTGCCTATGTTCCTGTTAAACAAACAATTAATTTGCGGAAACCTGCCGGGCATAACTATAGTGTGAGGTGGTTTGATCCGGTTAACAATAAGTATTCAAACGGGTCCGGGACGGATGGCGGAAATATATTGACGGTAACCTCACCAAAAGAGAGTGATATGGTGCTTATTCTTGAAGAGGTGGTGACAGTAAAGAATATCAAACCTCCGGATAGGAGGAATGTGATTAGAGACAGGAATTAAATATTGATGTTTTCCTAACCCTATACCTAATCTCATGTACCCATCCCCCAACCCCCTTCCCTCCTAAAGCAAGGAAGGGGGCTTTATTTATTAGAAATACGCTGATTCCCCCTCTTTGCGTTAGCAGAGAGGGGGACACCCTGAGCGGAGCGAAGGGAGGGGGTGAGTACGTGTGAATAATACATAGGAGATCCACAGAGTAAGAGAAGGGGTTAATTTTCCTATTTAAGGTTTTTCCAGAATTTCTCTTCAGAGATCTTTAGTTCCCTTATTCTCTTTCTTTCCAGCATATAATAATATAATCCGAACACTGTACCGGCGATAAGTATTCCAAGAAGTATATATTTCATTATATCCGATATTTCTGAACCAGATACTCCTGTCATAACTGAAGTCTCAGGAGCCCCTTCAATAATCTTATGACCAACCTCAATATTGAAAATATTCTTCATGAAAAAGAGTGAAAAGAAAGTTATCACTCCCGATACAAGAGGGGTGGCTATCCATCCGATTCCTATCTCTCCAAGTAATCTGAAGTTAATATTCCTGGCTCCTCTGTAAAGTCCGATCCCGATAACGCATCCGACAATGACCTGCGAGCTTGATACAGGAACCAGCGGGATAGGAGGGAGGCCGATCCGGATCATTAAATTT
>Ga0315534_1003054_pt1 | contig 10933 bp, 12 predicted proteins | sample SalMarSW160240MG_FD_203094 | JGI IMG/M metagenome (GOLD analysis project Ga0315534, IMG submission 203094) | Salt marsh sediment microbial communities from the Plum Island Ecosystem LTER, Massachusetts, United States - Salt Marsh Sediment SW1602-40 ... | reverse complement strand
TGCGCACGATGTTTGGCAATATATCAAGGAAGTTCAATTGTCACACTCAGGGAAGGCGCTATTCGAAGTCAAGGGCCCTCCAACTTCAACTGGTGCACCACTACCAGCCTTGATAGCCACCCCTACACAGCCACGAAATGGCGGAAATGGTCCTTCGTTATGTCTCGATGAACTCTGGAATTGTTCATCAAAGAATATTACAGCCCAAACCTCTAAATCCGCTGGTTGATTAAGAGACTGCTGGATAAGGTGAACGTATTCCCCGTAACGCATTTTTTCTATTTTGATCATTGTAAGGGGTTCAATGTAGGTAAAACTTCGGTTCAAGGCGCTTATAGCTGCGATTCGTGCTTCAGATTCGTCCAGGGACTGTTGTGGAGTAGCAGGAACTAAAGCTGGAGTATTAACCTCTTCAGGGGTTGCAGTCAGTTGTGGTGTAGGACTAACTTGACAGGACATGAAAAGGAAAGTCAAACTGAGAAACAACGCAATTTTCCCCATTTTCCCCTCCGGATGATTTTGGAAACGAATCCGGCTAACAGCCTCGAGCTGAGGCGCCGGGGAACGTACCCTGGCTACGAATTCCTGCCCTGCACACCCGCTCCATCGCTTGCAAATCGCGCCGCATCCCCGGTCGCCTCCTGCGAGACGTTATGCCGCTTCAAACATCCAGATAACTCAAATGGTTTTCATGACGCCGGAGGTGTGACAGTCGGAACCACATCGCCAGGATAGCCCACAAATCTCATCCCAGGTAAATTGAAGTAGAACGTGAGCCCATATTTCGATTCCAGAACCACGACTTCGCCGTAGGCATCGACAACTTTCACCCATCCAGACTTCACTGGAGTCTCGAACCTCTCCACAGAATACCAGAGGGAGTTTGTAACATAGATTATGCCTTGTTCTACGTCCTGCCCATCCACCCCCGCCCAGACCGTGATTGTCTCGAGATCATGCTGCATGTACCAATGATTGGCGGGAGAAAACTCATAGCGATGAACGGGTGGGAGAAGGTACAGAGAATCAACAATGTATCCATCTCCTGCAGGTGTGCTAACTAGTGTTGCTAAATACGCAGGATCAAGCGTTGGACCTGGAGCTCTCACGGTCTCAAGAAAGATTGCACCTAGAGTAGCCAACTCCTTTTCGTCAAGAGTCCAACTTCCGTCGGAGGGAGTTGAAGTGGAGCGTCTAACGATGGGTGTCGCAGGGGCGGGGACAATCGTGCGCGTTGGTGTTGAGCTATGATCAACTGTTTCCACAATTGGATATGGATATTTATTGGTTGGCTCTGATGATGACGAACAACAAGAGATGAACACCGAGATTGATATCAGAAAAACGATGAAACGGATTTGGCTAACCCCCATCAAGCTCTCCCCGCCTTTAACTAACAGTGAAGGAACTGACACTACTCACAAAAGCGGCATAACAACCTCGAGCTGAGGCGCCGGGGCAACCACATCGGCAAGGAGTTCCCGGCCCAACAACCCGCTCCGTCGATTGGAAATCACGCCACATCCCCGGTCGCTTCCTGCGAGACGTTAGGCAACATCCGACCCCAGATCGTATTTCACGGAAAGTTGAGGGATGAGAAGTCTCGCTGATGACCAGCCCGCGAAGGCGCCGCCAGCTGCGATAGAGATTGCAGTGAAAATCACATCGAGGAAGAGCCAGGTAGCATGAGAAAGGCGCATGCCGAGGACACTGAGAGCGATGGTAGTAGCGCCGAGCAGCAAATAGACAGCGACGCCAGCAAAGGTTCCTACTGCCAATCCTTTGAACCAGAGGCGAGCAATGACGAATGTGTCGGAGCGAGTCAGTGATGGGATTGCCTGGGCGGTGGCAAGGGCGGATGCGACGGCAGCGATGAAGCCTGGGATCACCCAAGTGACAACATGAGCCACGGTCAAGAATGCAAGAATGAGAAGCAACGATGCCAGATTGTGGAGAGGCATGGCTAGCCCATTTTCTCGAGAAAGTTACCGAGCCAAGCATGCATTGCAAGCCAGGTAATTACGGAAGCCAACCAGCCGGCTGATGCAATGAATGCGGCACGTATACTAACCCGAGGAAGTTGGCTGAGCAAAATACGCGAGAGGATGAAGCCGAAGATAGTAGCAGCTACGGCTAGACCGATTGCAGCTCCACTCCATATCGCAGAACAATAGCCGAGAAGGCTGTTTTGGAGACGGCAAACGACATGGCCTATGGCAGATCCAAGGAGGTACCCACCACCCAAGAGACTGCCGAGAGCGATACCAAGGCGGATCGGAATGGTTTGGATATGGTGGAGCATCATGGGGATCACTCCTTCCTTTGGAACAGGCGGATGATGCCTAACAGCCTCGAGCTGAGCTGCCGGGGTTCGCTATCTGGCATGGAATTCTCGCTTCCGGCACCCACTCCCTGGCCTGCAATTCGCGCTGCATCCCCGGTCAGCTCCTGCGAGATGTTAGGCGCACACAGTACACGCTGATATACATGAGGTGAAATCATTTCACTCCAAATGGCAAAATTGTGGAGATGTATCAAACCCGGAACTGGTAATTCGCGTCAGCTTGGAACTCTGGATTTCGAAACTGTATAAGTCCTTAAGAAATGAATCCTCTCCTGATTTGTCGCGTGTTGCAGAGAAGACAAGAATTTGGCCATTCGTTGACCACGTTACATTTTGAGTACAACCTCGCATAGAGATGATGTGATTCATTTCCGAGCTCTCGATATCTATCGTGTAAAGATCACAATCATCACCGGAAAAAGCGACCTTCCGTCCGTCAGGTGACCAAGATAGAGACCATACCGACGGATTTACCAATCCAGTCGGAATCAGTTCGGTCTGGCCGCTTTCTGGATCGACAAGAAGCAATCTGGAATATGTACTATCCACTTCAACAAGAGCAATCCACTCTCCTAATGGTGACCATGCAAGAGAGAAAATCCCTCCTTCAGACTCGAATAGAATATGCGAGGAACTACCATCCTCGTTTGCGATAATGAGTTCACTGGCATCTCGGCGATATGCCAATTCGCGAATGGAAGGAGACCAGGTAGGCATATCTTCGTAATTTGTAGTTGCCTGATAAGTTATCGAATTTCCAGTATGCAATTCAAAAATCTGTAAGTTACTTTCAAAACCAGTGCTATCTTCAGTCGGAAATGATAAGGCTAACTTCGAACAATCCGGTGCAACCGAAGCTTCGACTGGTGGGCCGGGCTCGTCATGATGAAATATAACTTCTTGTGATCCATCCGGAAGCAGACTGATAATATCTTTCTGGCGGCGGAAGATTAAAGGATCAGGAGGATGACTGGCAGGAATTGACATCAGTTCGACGTATGGATTTAAGGTGGGCGTTCGAGTTGAATACGAAGTAACTGTAGGCAGAGATTTAGAAGGCTCAACAGATGGAGATACTCCGTCAGAATAAGTAGTAGATACGGTCGGAGATGCAGAAACGTAAACGGAAGTATGTGAAGTACATTGAGCCATAAAAAAGATGAGCCCAAGAACTATTAGCGTTAGAAGGGTAGTGAAACGATGATATGAGTAATTTGCATCCATTTAGATTTGTGTGCGCCTAACAGCCTCGAGCTGAGGCGCCGGGGCTCGCTACCTGGCTTGGACTTCTCATCGCCGGATCCCGTTCCCTGGCCTGCAAATCGCGCAGCATCCCCGGTCGCCTCCTGCGAGACGTTAGGCAGAGAATGGGCACCATAACCCAACGGAAAGCCTTATTCGCGTGTAGGTTCAACGTCAGGTTGGTCAGGTTCTTGTTCGGCCAAGACAAAGTGGTGGATCCATGCAAATTGCCTAGCTACTCGTAATTCAATTGGGTCTTTCCCGAACCGAGGATATTCATCAACTTGAAGCTCGTCGCCGTGGATCTTTTCAAGGGTAGCAAGAAGGATTTGTGGGTCAACCGCTGAAGCCAGTGAATCATATTGACTTCTTTCAAAATCGCTTTTATGGGGGATTCCACCTCCCATCGGGTATGCAGTAGGTACATATGAAAGAAGTATCCGATACACAGCATTCTGATCGGAGTCAATATGAGCCTTAACGTGGTGGTTGAGTTTTTGCCCTTCGCCATATCTTGACCAAATGGAAGCTAATAGAGGGGCATCTTTAGGATGATGCTCGAATAACCATTCGCCTTTCGCCTCCAAGCCGTCTAGCCTTTTCGCGATTGCCTCCCCCATTATTTTCTTTTGTTCTTCTGAGTAACCTCTTGGGTGTGCATCGTCAACCAGCCTTATCCATCGCACAACATGGGCGGCAAAGCTAATCGGATTCGCCTCTTGAGCGATATTCACAAGGAATTTCTCTCTCTTTTCATCAGCTTCGTCGATTCTCTCTGCCAAACGTGCGACTAGCATAGAAGCCCTCATAAAGGGTGTATCGAAGTCCATGAAACTTTCCGGATAAGGAAATTTAATTGCCGCTCTTGCAATCGCAACGGCCAAACGGCGAGCATCCTCAGTACCAAAGCTTACCGCTCGAAGATGCAGCTTCTCAATAAACTTACCAGCGTTTTCCAGATCGAACAGAAGGGCAAAGGCATTTGAGGCTTCGTCATCTGTGCTCAGCGTAATTTGTTCAAGAAATGTGTCAACAATTCGATCAGGAATGTCTCCCACAGGTACGCTGAATGTAAAATACCGATCCATATAATCTGTAGAAGCAACTCGCTTTCCTTCTGCCCATGTTGTATCCCACTCAGGACCATAAAGGGTGTTTCCATAGATCGATTGGATCCTAGGGAACAAGGAAGTTAAAACACTCATAAGCGAGTCTCGCTCATCGATTGTGAGGCCTGTAAAAACGAGGTCTGTGATAGCTTTCACCTTCTCTTTCTGGTTCTGATCCAAACCTCTATACCCACTGAATGCTTTGCCAACGAACAGCTCTCGATTCTCGCGTAGAACCTCATAGGAGGTAGGGTAAAAAGCTCTTATTGCTTCGATAAGAAGAAAATCAACATGGTCAACTTCATCATGAACCATCGGCAAGGAGAACGTGAGGATGTTAGCGTATCGCTTTGCAAGACGATGAGTTCTCAGCTTGATTTCGATTCCTGAAATAAATTCATGCACAAACCTTGTTACATCTTCCTCGGATAAGTGGATCAAGCAATCATTTAATATCCGGTCAACACGTGTGAAGCAGAGTTTACGAAGAAGCAGGAAGTTGGAGCGGAACCTGGACGATCTTCTCAAGAAATCTGCGACCAGCGTCAGCACTAGCTGTGCCGTACCGCTCCTGAAGTGCTTCTGCAACAACATCATCATCGAAAGCAAGTATGTAGACGACATTGTCGAAACTTGCGGTTAGTTTGACGAGTCTGAACGTTGCTTGGATTTCATGCTTTTCTAGTCTGTCAATATCGTCCATCAATACGACAACAATTCTCCCTTCTTCGCGAAGAATGCTGCCGACCCTGTCCCTCAACTCCTCCAATCGAACGGTGGATAGCAATTTTCCCATCTCTTCAGCAATTTCCACTCTCCCCAGAATTGCAGCAGGTGCAGGTAAATATTCCGCAACCCACTCGCCAATCCTCTCTTTCCTCGTAGGCAAAGCACAGCCAATAGCATCAGAAAGACCATGAAAGAATGCGGTTAAAAGCTCGGGTTCAGTTGGAAATCGCCATGGATTAAACCTATATGGAATTACATTCTCTCGTAAGGAAAGGGCAGTCTCTACAAAGTTTAATACAGTTGATTTACCTTCACCCCATTCGCCGTTTAGGGAAATCACTAAGCTCCCAGGATCTGATTTCGAAGCGATGGTATCTGCCAAATGTTGAGCGAAACTCCAACGACCGAACAAGTCGTCTTCTGGCCTCGATAAGGGTGTATCAGCTGAGTATCCAATGGATCCATGCCCCTCTTCTTTGTTATGGTCATTACGGGTCTCTGGTTGATCCATGCGACCACCCAGATTCACTTTTCGCCTCATGAATTTACTTTTAATTTCGATAACGAGATTTCGCAGCCAAGGAATCATTTTTCTCTGCCTAACGGCATCGAGCTGAGCCGCCTGGCCAGCCCAAGGCTAGTATCGCACACAAGGCAAACGCCGGGCTGGCCAGGTCGGCTCCAGCGAGTTGTTAGGCATCCAGGAGGCACCCCGGGCTGGTCACTTGCCTACCCACTCAGCCTGAGCCCAGCAGAGATCGTGCTGGTCGGCATGGAATAGCTCTGTGGGCTCGAACTCCGGGCCATCAGCTATGTACAGGGCCTCGCCATCCGTGAAGACAACGGTGTCCCCGTCTGGTGACCACAAGGCGCGGCACGGTTCTGCGGCGAACGACGCGACTGGGTCGCCTGAGGGGGTGATGATGGCCCCATTGCCGGAGGGGCGGACGACGAACCAAAGGTCATTGCGGGGAGAGGGCACGGGGATCTCGCGGGAGTCTACGGGGATCGGCTGCAATGGAGCCTCGGGAGAGATCTGAAAGACCCCGTCGGGCGTGTCCGCGAAGAACTGGCGGGCCTCAGGCGACCACACAACAGGGCCACCGGAGCCTGCGAGGCGGATCGGGGAAGGTAAACCGGGTTTGCTAATGTACAGGCCCTCTGGCACAGCGGGTAGTGCATCTGGCGGGCAATGCTGTGAAACTGTCGCAGCAGTGTCAGGCTCAAAGAAAGGGACGGTGACTAAGAGTGTTCCAGTGATTGGGTCGATGGCCGCGGCGTCAAATGGTCCTTGCCAGAGGGCAGTGGCAGATCCGGAATGAAGATTGATCCCGCGAAGGGCGTAGTTTGGGCAAGGGACTTCAACGTTGTAGAACGCGGCCCTCTCTCCGGAAAGCCACTGTAGGAACTCCACCTGGCCCTGCGTGACCTTGGCGATTCCGCCCGAGGATGGGAGGGCCGACCATACCCCTTCGATGATCAAGCGCGGCCCGTCGCGGCCAACGTTGATGTCGCTTGTGGCTGTGTGGAGCACTGCGGTCCCAGATGGGGACCATCGGACATCTGCTGTCTGAAACGGCCCTGAGGTGAGCCGGCGCACGGAATTGGTCCGAAGCGTGAGAGTGTATAGGTCAGTGTTGGGAGCGTCCAGCGCTGAAACGAAGGCAAGCGTCGAGCCGTCCGGCGACCAAGCAAGACTCGCGTCGCGCGAGACGGCAGCGCGCACTTGTTCCGCTTGGAACCATGCTTCAGTCCACGGTTCGGAGAGATCACCTGGATAGCGTTCCGGAAGGGTGGCGATGAGTTCGGAGGAGACGAGGTGAAGGGGCGGGTGTGTCGTGCCGCCGGTCAGGTCCAGGATTCTCAGGTCGTACTGGGGTGAGCCTTCCCTGCTTAGTGGCGATCTTGAGGTGTATGCAATCAGGCCTCCAGCTGTGCTGAACGGAATCGGGCGTTCCATTATCTCGTCTGCAGGATCGGAGAGGGATGAATCGAGCAAGCTCACGACATCGCCGTCCGTTGCCCACAGCCGGTCGCTGCTGTAGAAGACTAGCCATGGCCCCCGTGAGGATAGGGGCCGATCGTCGGGAGTTGAGGTCGGCCGCGGAGTAGGCGAGAAGGAAGCAGAGATCACTTCCTGGGTCCATCGCGCCTCGAGAGTGGAGTACCAGGCGGGTGGAGTGGCGGTAGCCCCGAGGTCTGACACGGAGGTTGTTGACACAAGCGGAGTCGGCGTCCATGCGGGAGGAAGCGCGATCTTGGCCGGGGGCGTGGCTGGCTGGCAGGCAGCTAGGATGCCAGCAAGCCCACACGCTAGTGAGATGCTTCGTGCCGAGTTACCCACTGCAATGGTGCTCCTGGGCATCTGCCCGACCCCTCGACAGGCCAGGCTGGATGCCTAACAGCCTCGAGCTGAGCTGCCGGGGTTCTCAACCTGGCTTGGAATTCCCATCTCCGGCACCCGCTCCAATGCCTGCAAATCGCGCCGCATCCCCGGTCAGCTCCTGCGAGACGTTATGCTTCCAATATGAATCCATCTTACATTGGTTGACATCGATCTGCTATTGATATAATATGTCTGTTAGCGACATGTCGGTATCAGACAGTATGGCGGAGACCTTGAAGATGACTATCGAGCTAAACCCATTGAGAGAGTCAAGCTTTTATATTCTCGTCTGTATCGCAAAAAGGCCGATTCATGGATATGGAATTATTAAAGAAACTGAGAGTATGAGCAATGGTCGAGTGAAACTTAGTAATGGGACATTGTTCGGCGCACTGAAACGAATGTTAGAAATGGATTGGATATCTCGTAACGAGAACCCTGAGTTAAATAGCCGAGAGAAGGTTGTGTACAGGATTACAGAAAAGGGGATGAAGGTTCTAAATGCTGAAACAAGCAGATTGAGATCACTTGTGAATACTACCAAAGAACTAGACCTTGATTTGAAATCAAGCTAGGGTTTTTCAATGATCATGCATATCTACTCCTGGCTAATCGATCTTTATCCGAAAGAATTCTCTCGAACTTTCAAGGGTGAAATGCTGGGAATTTTCAAGGAGCGGTTGAGCGAGGAACATCAGAGAGGAATTATAAGCCAAGCTGGTTTCCTTATACGTGAAGGCGTTGGACTTCTGGTAAGCATAGTAAAGGAACATTCTCTGTCCCAGAGAACGAGGAGAGGGGAGTTTCAAATGGATAAGCATACCTATAGATTAGATCCAAGGATTAGGGGGGCCATCATCATTGGAGTTGGGTTTGCCGTTTCTCAAATCATGTATGCTCTCTTGCGTCAAAATAGCAGCAACGTCCTTGAAATACTTGGTTCCTTCCTGACGAGAGGACTGATCGCATTTTCTTCGCTCGAAGCAATTTCAATAGGCATTGGAACATACCTTATTCTTGAGCAGGGAAAAAGGCGTAGGCTGATTACGAGCATCTTCATTGCCTTTGCATACCTAATTGGAATTGCCCTCTTCTACAAAATCGCTATTGCCGTTGGCCAGCTCGTACATAGCGATAACTCGATTATTTTGCAGTTTGAGAGGTTCGGAACCTATGCATTTATAAGCTTGATGATCGGATACACAACGGAACGCCTGTTTATCAAGAGTATTAAGCCAGGGCAAATTACGCTAATTCTGGGCGGAGGCTTCCTGGGCGGGGAGATCTTCGGGTATGGGCTGTTTATTCTTTCTAATGTATTGATCGGTTCTTCACCATTTGGGCCTTGGGGAGGCCCCGAATATTTATCCATGCTGGCAATTCAAGGACTTGGTGAAGGCCTAATAGTTGGATACAGCTTAGGCTATCTGCAAGCGAAATATTTTAACGCCACCTCACAAACCATCAGAAAAGATTCTCTACTATCAGAGAGATTGGAAGCATAACAGCCTCGAGCTGAGGCGCCGGGGCCACCCCATCGGCTGGGAATTCTCGCCCCGCACTTCCGCTCCATCGATTGCAAATTGCGCAGCATCCCCGGTCGCCTCCAGCGAGACGTTATGGTGCACGGAGGTATGCGTGAGCTTAAAGTTTGAATTCACCCGAGTCATAAAATAGAGTGTCATCAACTATAATTTGGCCCCCTTTCTTCATGTCATGAAGCAAATCCCAATGAATTGCACTTTCGTTCTTGGAACCAGATCCAATGTACCCATGCCCAAGCGCTAGATGTATGGTCCCACCAATTTTTTCATCAAAAAGCATCTCTTTAATAAATCTATTCATTCGGTAATTAGTGCCTATACCAAACTCACCCACATAACGGGCACCTGGATCGGTATTTAGCATTTCTTGAAGCGAATCCTGATTCCCTTTGGCAGTCGCATTTTCCACTCTTCCATTAGTGAATTGAAGCTCAATCCCTGGGATTTCACGGCCTGTAATATAATCTGGATATGCAAAGCGGATCCAACCACTAACGGATTCCTCCACAGGACCTGTGAAAATTTCTCCATCTGGGACGTTTACTTTACCTGAGCAACTGATCCATTTGCGGCCTGCAATTGACATTTCCAAGTCAACATCCTCCCCTTTAATTACCATCTTCTCTTTACCAGAAAGCCAGCTTACTAATTCTTGTTGAAAGCTACCCGTTTTCTTCCATTCAGCAGCTGGATCCTCTTGGTCAACAAAGGTCGCAGAGAATACATAATTCTCAAACTCATCTAAACTCATTCCAGCGTATTGGGCGTATCCTGGTGTAGGAAAAAGGGTGAGAACCCGCCTCATTTCCCCGGAAGCAGTTCTCTTGAATACTGTGTTCATCAATTGGTTATGGGCTCGTCTGCGGAGAGTTACAAGTGATGGATCGATATTGGCTATTGCTTGAGTGTTGCTCAAACTAAGGATCGCTATCCAAACATTAAATTCATTAACTACCTTTTCCCAAATGATATCTGTATGTTGTAATTGATCAGAATTCGCATGCTTAAGATAAATTTCCCATAGATTTTCTAGTCCCAAAGTATAGGGAGGGAATCCTCTACTGAGGTAATAGGGGTATGAACCCCGTTGCAAACATTCACGAAATAGCTCTTCAACTAGTGGAGATGCTGGCGTAAGTGCAGTAATCGCCACAAGCTCCTTCGGTTTTATTTCGATTGAATAGTCAACAAGTAACTTAGCCAGTTTCGAAACCCGAGGATCGCGCATTGGGGTATCCTGCTTTCTGCTAGGGGATAGCGAATGGAGGGATGATGAGAAGTTTGATTATTCCTGTCCTGATCTGAACAGAATGCATCCATATTATCCGGTTGAGTGTTTTTCAACTAGGCAACTGCACCATAACAGCCTCGAGCTGAGGCGCCGGGGCTACTCCACCTGCCAGGAATTCCAGCCGCCATCACACGCTCCATCGTTTGCAAATAGCGGTCCATCCCCGGTCGCCTCCAGCGAGACGTTAGGTGGCGTTGACTAGATTACGCTCAACCTTCGTATCAGAGAATGGCATCCATGAAATGGCTAATCCGGTCGCGATGGCATAAATAAGGACGATAAAAATGA